>Ga0116186_1004676_pt1 | contig 11054 bp, 7 predicted proteins | sample AD_JPNNA4_MetaG_FD_89806 | JGI IMG/M metagenome (GOLD analysis project Ga0116186, IMG submission 89806) | Active sludge microbial communities of municipal wastewater-treating anaerobic digesters from Japan - AD_JPNNA4_MetaG | ecosystem: Engineered > Bioreactor > Anaerobic > Digestate | place...
TATTAAGTCCTTGATTCGATATTTGTTAGGCAGAATACTACGTGACGTAACTCTTTGCAAATAAAAATTAAACAGGGCAGAGGCTATTTTCTTTCTGTCCCGCCTCTATCATGCTATCTACTATCTCGAAATTTTGCTTTTAAGACACTGATTACATCTTACATCGATATGCCATTGTAGAAATCTCCTCACTATCTTTTCCATAAGAAGAGGATCGGTTCCAATGGATATGGCTCAGCCCTGAATTACTTTTCCGGACCGAAAATATACGATCGCGGTCTTTCCGATATATGTCTTGAGATTCTCTGTCACGGAAACAGATGCATCTAATTTCTTGAAAGTCTCCCAAATTTGCCCATTCTATCAGAATACCGGAAGGACTGTACGATAACCACTGATATAGGATCTCAATATATACATTTGGTTACGTCCTCAGACTCACTTACATTGTACGGTTCTTTATTCTCAGTAACTCATTTAATCCGAACAGATTTAATAGTTATATTCAATTGACGAAAAACTCCTTGTAAACTGCAAATTCATGAGAACCAATTATTTGGCACAATAATTAGGATAAGGAGAAATACACTTTTGGAAGGCAACTATAGTAAACATGAGTCCAAACTGGAATGGCAGCTTTTAAAGGAAAAAATGGAAATAGAGGCAAAAAGGGAATTTGCAGATACTAATGATGTTCGTGGGTCAGAAGATCACATTACACCTCGGAAAATACCACCTTCGTCCTCTGATCCTGAAATCGATCAATGTTTTCATGCAACACATTCCCAAATATTTCACTACGCTGGTTTTTGGCTCAGATTCTTAGCATTCGTTATTGATAGTTTGATTTTCGCGATAGCTGGTATTATTCTTGGTTTTTTTGTTGGACAAACTGGAGGTTCTACAAAGAGCCTGGATATGCCCTTTTTTATTATAAGCTGGCTTTACTACGCACTCATGGAAAGTTCGCATAAACGGGCTACCCTAGGAAAAATAGTACTTGGTATATCTGTAACAGATCTATCCGGCCATCGCATATCATTTGGAAGGGCAACGGGAAGGTACTTTGGAAAGATTATTTCAGGTATAATATTAAGCTTTGGTTATATAATGGCGGCCTTCACAACCAAAAAACAGGCGCTTCATGACATCATGGCATCTACATTGGTCATCAAAAATTAAATATGGGGGCGTTAGACGGTTTTTGAAGCAAATGGGAAGAGTACTTTAGGTCAAAAGACCGAGTGCCTTTCTTTAACAGATATGGTATTATGAAGCCACGACAAAGCGCGCCCATAGCTCAACTGGATAGAGCGTTGGACTTCGGATCCAAAGGTTGAGGGTTCGACCCCTTCTGGGCGCGCCAATGATGATTGATGATTTACGTCATCAAGGCTTATTTTTTGATATGCTTTTTTCCCATGTCCCATGCGCTGCCGATATCCTGACCGAGCGCTCGATATCTCTTGTCAGGCATGCTGAGAATAAAAGAGTTTATCTTTTTCAAGTCGGGAGTGCCTCCTGTTAAACAGTTCTCATCGCAATAAGCAGTGATGATTTCTCCGATGAAAAGATCTTCAGCTGGTAGTTCAACAGTCTGTACCAGTCTACACTCCACATTAAATGGGCATTCCTTGACCATTGGTGCAGTTTCAAGCTCTCCATAAAAAGTTTCAAATATTGTAGCCTTATCAAATTTTTTGCCAGAAACCAAACCACAATAGTCAACTTTTTCAGCAATATCCACAGAAGGGATGTTCAGACTGAAGGTTCTGTTAGTTTTTATGCCCAAATTTGTGTAATGAGCTTTGTTCATCGCAATAGCCAGGTATGGAGGGTCAGGATTCACCATACTAAACCATGCGACCGTAAGGTAATTTGCTTTTTCGCCAATCTTTGCCCCAACAACTGCGCAGGGCATAGGATAGTATGCACGTCCCTCATGTACCTTAATCTTCTTCATAATGCACCCCTTGAGAATGACACAATAAATTTACAAATGACTTTAATGTGCGAAGATCGCTTTGTCAAGAAAAATGAGGGTTATTTCCTTTGACAGGATTTCACTGCGACCTACCCGTTAAGATACTGCAGACACCCTTAATGAACCTTCCCCTAATGATAAACAACTCTGCAGTAAGCAGGTGGTCTGGATATTATGCGATAGCACAGTCTTTGATCTTTTTAAGGTAAACATACCTGTTCTTTGTATTATCCCATGGCTTTTTTCTAATGACCATAATGTTACACTGCAAACGCGATTGCATGATCGAGTGAGCAGGGATATTCGTGCCCTTCCGGATTGTAATTGTTACAAACTCTATCATACCACCTAACATTCATGAGTGGTTCTTGAGTGAGTTGCGCGTGTCTGCTTTACGTTAACAACCTCTATCTGTGTGATAGGATGTGTGCCATTTTATATGGGTAGCCTATTCTTTCATTCCTGTTGACAGGCAAAAAAGGTGATGGCAAAATATTTGATATTGTATGACCTCGGTACCAACTTGATGACTATGTGGTGTACCTAAGAAAAAAAGTGTAAGAAAATGATTTCACGAAGATACATCCTAAAATGGTTTTTTGGACTCCCCTTACTTTCTTTGTTCCCCTTCCAGATATCGGATGTAAGAGCACAGGCGACTCAGTCTGGGACCGGTAAGATTGCTGCGTCTATTGGTGAGTTTTTTGCTGGCGAAGAACTACAGTTTGAAATTTCCTTCATGTTTTTAAAAAAAGTTGCTGTAGCAAGGATGACCTTTAAGCGGGCAGAAAAAAAAGGTAGATATATTTCTGTTCTTGAAGGAGAGACAGTTGGTATTGTTGGCTGGCTGTCAAGGTATCGGGCGGATACCTATTGTACAGTGATGGAAGAAACTGAAGGTGGGATGCGTCTCAGGTCCGTGTCTTTTGATGAGAATGTAAGAATTGGGAAGAAAACAAGAACATTTTCCCACGAATTTGATTATGAGAAAAAAAAGTGGACTAAACGTTCAACCAGGAGAGGCGCGAGATTACGGACGGTTGAGGCTGCTATTCCGGAAGGCAAGGTGTATGATGATTTTTTGTGTGCCTCTTACAATTTCCGATATGGCGTGTATGGTCCCCTTGAGAGGGGACGAACATATATCATTCCTACATTTCCCCGGAAAAGATCAAGCAAGTACGAAATTAAGATAGCTGCAAAAGAAAAAGAGGATCATCAGCGGGTTGCCGACAAAGTTGGAGATGAAGCTGCTTTGCTTCTACAACTCAAACTTGATCCAGAAATCACCGATTCAAAAACAGGCATTATCGATGGATGGCTCTCAAAGGATAATTGTCCTTTAGAAGGAATTATAAGAGACGCTATTCTTTTTGGAGATGTGCACGGGAAGCTCGTTAGCAGAATAAAACGATAAAAGCCAAACAATATCGATATTTCCACATGTCAGTGGTTTACAGGACCGGACCATTTGTCTTGTACATTCACGTAACAGAATGAATGTCGCCGGCACGCTATTTTTTTGTCATTTATATTTATATTTCAACATGGTTTGCCGCGGAGGGAAAAGGTGAGATAAATCATTGATAACGCAGAGTTTACGCTGTTAAAGTGATTATTAAAGTCATGCTCAAAAAAGGAAAACAAAAGCAGGACAAAAAAGCAGCCAATTTGCATAAAGATAGTTCTTTTAATATCCGTGATCTGGTTATGAGAACTCCTGCGAGCACATCACCCGAAAGATCTCCAGAACTGTACAAGGATGAAAAGCGAGCTAAGCCCCTGAAACAAGATACAATAGCTAAGCCTTCTCCTGCAGCAGCAATAAAAAGTAGTAATGATAGATTAGCACAAATTATCAAGGAGTTAAGCTCCTTCGATGTGAGAACAATACAACGACGATCTGATCCAAGGATGAAGGCGCTCTGTGGACAGATCAATGACATACTTGCCGAAATTTTTGGTCGTAATTCTGATGAATACGATGACTATGTAATTTATTCTCTCGATACATTACCCATCACTATTGGTGGTTCATGGCACCCATTGCCCGAAGTTCAAGAAGGGTATCGCAAAGGGATTCAATCTGCCATCACAAAACTTACCTCCCTCCTTGTTATTCAGAAAAGTAAATTAGAAATTGTTTCTGGAGAAAAACCAGCACGCAATGTTGTTAATGAGCCATCTGTTAATCAAGTTATTACAGGAAAAGAGAAGGTATCTCTTGTAAATCTGAGAGGAAAAATCAGAAGTAGGGAAACAGTATTCTTCAGCCAATGTAAAGAAACAGAGAACGATCATCGAAAATCACATTCCAACTCTGAAGAATCTGATACACGAGCACGCGCAATCAAGAGATTTTCTCAGAATAACCATTGTAAACCTATCCAAACTGAGACTGAAGTGGCAATGCATCACACAGGTGATGAAGAATCAATTCAAAAAATAAATCCTGATAATAATAAGCCAGTATTGTTGGAAAATCTTGAAGAAAAGCTGAAAACACTTGAAAGTGAACCTGTTTTTAAAGATAAAGAAAATGAGTTCGTTGAGACCGAGCATGATCCATTATTTGGAAAGCCAAATCACGAGGAGAGTCCATTATCGACACTCGTCATGCAACTGAACGAAATCGTTACAAGTGATCCTGGATACACGGAAACGCGTTTAAGCAATGTAACAGGTAGTAATGAAAAGAATTTGTCATTCATGCAAAAAGAAGGTGGCATGTGTATCGGGTTTGATGAAGAATCGGCAACTCCTTCTTTTGAAAGGGTGGTTGAAATCTACGCCACAGATTCAGAAATTTCAGAAATTGAAGAAGTTCTGGTTATTGATGGAGATGATATCCTATCCACAGAAGATAGCTTCATACAAACCCTTGAGAATGAAGATAGAGAACAAGAGATTGCCAAGTCAGCCATAAACGATGAATGCATTGACAGAATCACTGATGGGAAAAAGAGGATATCCCTTGACGAACTGCAACAAAAGCTCAGGGAGTTTGAAGGGAAAGAGTTTCTACAAAGTGAACCCCTCAATGATTTTGAAAATAAGGAAAATGAAGAAGCCTTTCTCGTTGACGGCGCAGATTGCTTGCCTGAGGAAATGATGAAAGAACTTGTTCAGGAGGCAGGTTCTCTTGATGTATGTGAAATACAGCCTCCTGATCGAGAGGTGCTGATAATCGATGGAGATGTTGATCCAGATCAACACGCTTTCTCTGTGGATGATGACGAGGAACCACATGAGGTAGAAGCCCACGAAAGTTTGACTCAGAAAAAAAATGATGATGAGGGAATGCTGGTAATTGAGTGTGACTCGGGGCTTCCTGCGGAGTTATTAAATGAACTTGGACAAGAAGACAGCTTAGTTTGCAAAGAAGATCAGCTGCAAAGACCTTTGAAAAACGTTAAGGTGGGAGAAAATTTAACAAACCTTTCTGAGCAGTACAGTCTCGACAGGTCAATGATTATTGATCTGTGTTCCAGCACGGCCTCCCTTAATATTTGTTTTCTCAAAGAGGATGATGGCACAAAAAGGGAAACCATTCTCGAAGATTTGGAGAAGAGACTGACACATTTTAGTCTTTTGGGGCCTGGGGAAGAGAGTCTACATTGGACAGAGGTTTATGACGTAGAAAAGGTTAATTCTGTTGCAGCGCAAGGTCAGTCAGACATGGGAATAAATGAAGATCATGTTTCTTCTGGAAGCTCAATTGAAACTGAACAAACCTACGTCGATTTGCTTCATTCATTCGACGTCAAGAATGTTTTCTCTGCTGGATTTGATAAAGATTTTCCTTTAAAGGAAATTGCGATTTCTAATGAAGCCCCTGAGTTTTCCGATGTCGTGGGATGTGATGAAAATGCCATAATGGAATGCACGGATAGGCTATTGCCTGTTTGTTTGGATGTTTTACATTGTGTGGCAGTAGATAATATACTTGTGGAAGATATTGCATTTATTGAACAAAATAAGAAGCTGCCTGACCAGAATATTATCATCGAAAAGGTTTGTGAAGAGTGTTCAGATTATATCTCATTTAATAATCTCGAATCGTTGACCGATCATACCAGTGAGATGCATATAACAACGCCCGTTGAATTTTTTGATGTCGAGCGCATGTTTGAAGAAAATAATGATGAGAAACATTTTGATGGTGATTTAACTGACTTTTGCCAGTTGCAGCCAGTTGAAGATTGGGTTGATTCCAACAATGGGGATCAACAAGAGTTCAAATTTATAGCCCCAGAAGCAATGAAAGAAGAACCAGTTCCTTTTTTCATGGATGAAGAATTGACTGACCAGGTAGCAGAGAAATTGTGCGTACATAACGAGGAAACGTTCGAAGAACTGCCTCAACTTATATTTGATCCTTTTGATGGCATTGACAATCATGAGTTTCCGCCGATTACAGGGAATGTGGACTTGACAGTAGAAACAGCTGAGCACCATATTGTAGATTCGATTTTAATGAATGTTAATGAAGAGTTGTTGGTTAAGCCTGGTACGGATGAATCTGCGAGTGATGACATATCGAGAATTATAGAATCTCAGATTACTCTACCTGTAGCCATAAAAGATTTAATGAATGATTCACTGATGATTAAAAGCGACATTGAGATACCAGAAAGCCTTAAATTAGAAGAACCTTTTTCGCCGAGGGGAAGAGAAGAATATTGCACTTTTGATATTAATGATGCTTTTGTTCCATCTATTCCGGATACAACAATAGAGATTCATAATAATGCACTTTTTGAACCTTTAAGACACGACCTCAGCGACAATGAGCCTTTACCATGCAGCATTTTTGAAGAGTGCATTGTATGTCCAGACGCTTCAGCAAATGTGGAATGTAAGGTTGATGAAAATCTCAGAGAGACGATTCTTCTTGAGGCCTTGGAAAAAATGCTGATTGACCTCGAGTCAGACGTATCTGAACAGAGTCATGTTGATTTTCAGCCAATCACCACTAAATGCACTCCTTTACCAGAAGAGGAAAAAACCACTGTTCTTGAGCCCCAGAATGAATCCCCACAGGAAACTGTATTGATCAAGACCCCTGAAGAACGGAGTAATCCCTTTGCGATGACAGGAATGGGAAGGGAAAAAACGAATGCGAAAATGATTTGTGCTGATGATCTGCAGGTACAGATTGGGGAACTCAGGTATAGAATTGATGATCTAAGAACTTTCGATATAGACTCCATAGATCAACGCTTTGATCCAAGAGTACGCGCGTTAGGCGATACGGTTAACAACACCATTGCAGATATATTCGGACGCAATACTCCGTCATACTGGCAACATGCTCTCCCTTCGCTGGATTCCCTTCCAGTAGTTGTGGGCGGTCCCAAGCTCTCACCAGAAGAACTCAGGGGTGCATATCGAAAAAGGATCAACGAAGCTATAGCCAAAGTAAATGTTACCATTAGCATGTTAGAAACAAAACTGGGTAAGGTTAAAGATAAAACCCCGAGCGGTCAGGTATTATTCTTCTCTCAAAAAACCAACAATTATAAAGATGTCCAATCATTGCACTGATTATTGATCATCGGATAAACTTGTTTTCATACTTCTTTTCCAAAATGCTTTAGTAAGCAGATAAAAGAATCCTGTGGTAATCATCAATTCGACATTGACCTGAATTCTATCACTTTTTCTGTGGTCAATATTTTGCTTCTGCCTTGTTTCTCATTTTTTATCTCGCAAGTGTTTGTATTGAAAGCATTATATGAGCTTTATTTCTGTTCCTGCGCTTGTTTGAAGTTGCTTTTAACGTGTCAAAAAAAGAGCAAATCTCAAAACAATCTGGTAAAATCGAATTATCATTGTTAAGGATTCTTGACTTTCCAACAGTGGAACATAATATTGCGTAAAACATAAAAAGGGATCAATATCTGCAAAAAAGGGAACCAGTATACTCCTGATGAAAATGAATGCCCTTGGACATATCTCAATGCGTTTGGAGTAAAAATACCCAGATACAAAAAAGATGGATAATTAACAGAGAGGAAAGAATAGAAATTAATGAAATGCTGACGACAGTAAAAGAAAGGGTTCATGCCAAGGAAATTACGCTTCATCGGATGTTATCTTATCTGGATGGAGATATACATTCTTTTTTTTGCAACATTCTTTTTAAAGTGATATTATTCGGATACCGAAAACAACCATAGGATTTTTTTATGCAAAAAGATGTTGAAACGTTGCGCAAGTCATTAATGAAAAACCTTACATATAATCTTGCCAAGGATATGTACTCAGCTACACCAAGAGATAAGTTCCAGGCTATTGCACTATCAGTGCGGGAGTATATTGTAGAAAGATGGATTAGAACTCAGCAGCGTTATTATGACGTAGATGCAAAAAGAATCTATTATTTGTCACTTGAATTTCTTCTAGGGAGGTTATTGCAGAATTATGCCCTCAATATAGGGCTCTCTGATGAGTATGCGAAATCAGTCAGTGCCCTTGGAGTATCCTACGAAGAAGCATCAGAGCTTGAGTGGGACGCTGGTCTCGGCAATGGCGGTCTCGGAAGGCTTGCAGCATGTTTCCTTGATTCTTTAGCCACTCTTCAGTATCCTGGTTATGGTTATGGAATACGTTATGAGTATGGTATTTTTCAGCAGAGAATAAAAGATGGATATCAGGTAGAAGCCCCAGATAACTGGCTGCGCTACGGTAATCCTTGGGAGTTTCCAAGACCAGAACTTCTCTACCCAGTAAGGTTTGCAGGAAAAGTGGACAATGCCCCCGGTAGGATAAAGGGTAGTACGGATTGGATTGGTGGTGAGGAAGTCATGGCTATGGCCTATGATTATCCTGTCCCCGGGTATAAAAATGAAACTGTGAATACACTCCGCTTATGGGCTGCGAAGTCAATTAGAGAATTTAATCTGGAGTTTTTCCATAGTGGCGACTACATGAAGGCTGTTGAGGAACGTTTCAGCAGTGAGAATATATCGAAAGTACTCTATCCGAGCGATCAGTATATAGCAGGAAAAGAGCTTAGACTGAAGCAACAATATTTTTTTGTGAGCGCAACCTTAAAGGACATCATACGGAGATACAAAAAATTCCATAGACGATATGATGAATTTCCTGATAAGGTTGCCATACAACTAAATGATACACACCCATCTGTAGGTATTGCCGAACTTATGAGAATACTTGTGGATGAGGAAGGGATTTTGTGGGATGATGCATGGGAAATTACCACGAAAACCTTCGGATATACAAATCATACCGTGTTGCCTGAGGCTCTTGAAGTATGGTCCGAAGGACTTTTCTCGTATTTGCTCCCCCGCCATCTCCAGATTATCCACGAGATTGACAGGCGGTTTCTTGTCCAGGTTGCTGCAAAATTTCCTAACGACGGCGGGCGAAAGGATAGAATGGCGATCATAACAGGGGACAAAGAACGGAACGTGAATATGGCGCGGCTTGCCCTTATAGGAAGTCATGTTGTCAATGGTGTGTCTGAACTCCACACGAACATTTTGAAAGAAAGGGTTTTTAAAGATTTTTATGAAATGATGCCCGACAAGTTCAAAAACGTTACAAACGGCATCACACCAAGACGTTGGCTTCAACAGGCCAACCCGTTGCTCGCTGAACTCATTACCGATGCCATAGGAGACAGATGGACATATGATCTAAATGAACTAAAAAAAATTGAACCCTTTGCCGAGGATGATGAATTTTGTCGACAGTTTAGAAGGATTAAAGAGGCAAACAAAAAGTCCTTATCCGATTATCTTTACAACGCTTACTGGCTTTCGTTGGCACCGGACTATTTTCTTGATTGCCAGACCAAACGATTCCACGAGTACAAACGTCAGCTCCTCAACGTTTTTCACATTATAACTCTTTATAACAGGATTAGGGGAGGCAGGGCGGACAAGAACCTTGTTCCGAGAACAATCCTCTTCGCTGGCAAGGCTGCGCCCGGGTATTTTATTTGTAAACTCATAATTAAGCTTATTCATAGTGTTAGCAGTTTTGTTGACGCTGATCCCTTAACGAGTGATAAATTAAACATAGTTTTTGTACCAAATTATGATGTGAGTCTGGCACAACGAATAATGCCGGCGGCAGAATTATCAGAACAGATTTCTACTGCTGGATATGAGGCGTCAGGGACTGGAAACATGAAATTTACTCTAAACGGCGCCTTGACTATCGGGACACTGGATGGTGCTAATGTCGAAATTAGAGAAGAAGTAGGGGAGGATAATTTTTTTCTTTTCGGGTTAACCGCTGAAGAATTGGTAAAGGCTCGTTCAAGCTATAACCCACGTAAATATTATGAGGAAAACAAAGAACTGAAAGAGGTAATCGATCAGATCCACGGAGGATATTTTTCACCTGCAGCACCACAACTTTTTCATCCCATAACTGATTCACTGCTCCGACATGACCCATATTTCGTTTTAGCGGATTATGGTTCATACATCCAATGTCAGGAGAGAGTCAATGAGACATACAGAGATCAAAATAGTTGGATAAGGATGGCGATTCTTAATGTGGCCCGGTCAGGTAAATTTTCTAGCGACCGTGCAATTCATCAGTATGCAGAAAAAATTTGGGGAACTATCCCGGTTAGTCCTTAGATCAGACACAATAGGTCAGCAGTATTCAAGTTTTTTCAACAGCCACCAGATAGATTTCGGAGCTGGCGCTTCGCGAAGCAACAGGTTTGAATGTCGAGACTGTTCTGAACAAATTTGCGAGCTTCGATTTTATAATTTTAAAATCATCAGAAAAAAAAGCTTTTAGAATAAGATGACCCCCAACCTTGAGAGTCTTTTCAACCACATTTTCAACGGCCACAAAGAGTTCGCCTACATTTCTGTTATCCACCTCCCTGATACCGGAAAGGTTAGGGGAGATGTCACAGGTAATTACATCGAAACCTCCTGGTGCATAAAGGATGTGCAATTCCGCGATATCCGAGAGATAGATATTGCGGTGATGCACATCCTTTTTGCACTGGGGGGGCCGGACATAGTTACGTATGTCATTTCCCATGTCACCGCCATCAGCACGGACATTTTATAGA
>Ga0116186_1004680_pt1 | contig 11047 bp, 13 predicted proteins | sample AD_JPNNA4_MetaG_FD_89806 | JGI IMG/M metagenome (GOLD analysis project Ga0116186, IMG submission 89806) | Active sludge microbial communities of municipal wastewater-treating anaerobic digesters from Japan - AD_JPNNA4_MetaG | ecosystem: Engineered > Bioreactor > Anaerobic > Digestate | place...
CAGACTTCAGGATGTTATCCTGTCAATTATTTGCTTACGGATGAATTCAAATTAAAACCATTTACGCAATTCAAGATCCGATCCAATCATCACTGGACAACGTCTGACAGGTCGGGACAGTTGATAAATCCCCGGGCGTTTCTCACGCATCTATTTTGATGCGGGTTCTCCCCTGATAATCATTTCCATTGTTGTATCCCAGACTCGATCCCACCCGCCGGCGAAGAAATGATTGACGGCCTCTTCAACCTTTTGCACTTGAATATTATGGTCGATGGCCAGGCGTTGTACAGTTTCTGCGGGATACCACGAGTCCTCTTTTGCCATCATGATCAGACAGCGACGGCTGGATGCCGCCAGTTCCTGAAAAGCGTTATGACCCGGAATGAAGAGTTTTTCCAGAAAAGAGCCAATGGGTGTTCGCGCCGGCACTTGATCCAGAAGATCCCTGTATCGCTCCTGATACCATTTGTCTGGCGAAAGCCATTGTTCGTCGGATAGCACAGCCCGAACAACCGCATCATCTCCGGTTATATAAGTGCAAAGAATATCGATGAATTCCTGAATTGTATTTTTACGATACATGAAAAACAATGATTCCCGCGAATCCAGGACCGGCGCTACCAGGATATTGAACTGCGGCGGCCGGAATGTCGCGCCGAACTGCAAAACCGCGTTCGCCCCGGCGCTGTGGCCGACAATGATCAGGGGGATGTCAGCAGGGATGCGTGAGGCGAGAACCTCTTCAAGATCGGCGAGCGCTTCCGGGATTTCCATGCCGCCGGCGGATCGTCCATGACCGCGGGGATTGTACAATACACAAGCGCATCCCGCCATGGTGAACCGCTCCACGGGCATCCGATACATCTGCACCGCGCCGCCCATGCACGGCCAGACGACAACACAGGTTCGGGGCCTTTCCGGCACCGCCGTTAAAACCTCCAGTTCAAGACCATTACGGAGAGAAAATGATTTTGCCTTATGAATGATCACGTTGTGTCCTTAACCATCAGGATATGGATGTTCAAAAATTCAGTCTTCAGCTCGCCGATTCAACTTCCTGCATCGCCAGATCCTGATAAGGATGAAACAGCTTATGGCAAAACGTATCCCATCGCCGGCAGAGATCAATGGTTTTCTCATTCATCTGGAAGAGATTGGAATAAGCCGCAAGTTCCTAAATCTCCGCGGATAATGCAGCAACGGCCGTTTCATCATAACCGGCAAGAATATTGCGGACAAAATCAGCCGGCGTGTACCAGTCGCTGACCTTTTGCAGATCGCGGTGAATCTGTGTCAGCAGAACATTTTGCCGCCCCTCCCACAATTCGTTAATGGCGGAATCGCGGTAGAGGCACGGCAGCGATGAGAAATCCTCCATGACGCCGTGTCCGCCGAATATGGACATGGCATGGCATCACGGATAACATCTGTGCCGTCCCGGGACGCGGCCATCTTCTGAATAAAGGGATCATCCTTGTAGTAATCAACGTTTTGCCGCCAGTTTAACAACCTGTCAAAATTATAGGGATTGTTTCGATCGGGGAAAGACATATGAACTCCTCTGACATTGCATTTATGGTGTTTATCAAACAACCTTTAACATGCTGTTTGAAAATGATGTTCGCAAACTAACCTGCCACGTGGTTTCTATCACATACGCAATCAGAGTTCATCTGTTTTCTATCTATGATGTCTGGAAAGGTGTTATCGGAAAATATAATGAGACCTGAGTTCCCCTGCCGTACTGGCTTTCGATGTGCATTCTGCCGCCGTGAGCAATCATCAGGTGTTTGACGATGGATAGGCCCAATCCCGTGCCGCCCAGATCGCGCGAACGGGATCTGTCCACACGATAAAAACGTTCGCCCAGACGATGGATTTCGTCACCCGGCACACCGATGCCCGTGTCACGGACAGAGACAACTCTGAAAGCGCCTTCTTCTCTTGCGTCAATGGTAACACGGCCGCCATCAGGCGTGAATTTGACCGCGTTGTCCAGAACGTTGACAAAGATCTGTGTGAGTTTATCCCTGTCGGCTTTGACCGGCGCGAACTTTTCGGATATGTTGTTATGAATGGCAATGTTTTTCGATTTTGCTTTTGCTTCCACCAGGGCAATAACATTGGTAATGACCGCGCTTAAAGAAACATCGTTGAAATTGAGTTTTGTTTCTTTCATTTCGATATTGGATATGATCAGCAAGTCTTCGACCAGACGATTGAGTCTTTCGGCCTGTTTTAAAATGATATCAACGAATTTCTTCGTCTCCTCGACATTATTGATCGCGCCGTTTTTAATGGTTTCCAGATAACCGATGATGGCCGTCAGCGGCGTTTTGATTTCGTGAGTGACATTGGCCACAAAGTCAGCCCGGATCTGTTCGAGTTTTTTTAGCCGTGTAACATCGTGAAAAACAATCATCGTCTTTTCTTCTTCCGGGTAGCCGTGGACGCCGGAAATGCTGACACTGAGAATTACCGGTTCGGTACCGCCTAAAACGATTTCGCGATTGACGTTTTCACTTCTGCTTTTGAATTCAAGAAAAGCTTTTTGCAAATCAATACTGCGGAAAGCTTCCATAATGGTTTTTCCGCAAACATCTTCATACCGGACCGACAGCATGTTGCTTAGAACCGGGCTGACAAATTCAATCACACCCTGCGCGTTGATCATCAGAACGCCTTCATTCATGCTGGTGAAGGCGGTCATCAGTTTGCTCTTCTCTTCATTGGCAATGTTGATTTTATCCCGTAGTTCACCGACAAGGTAATTGATGTTATCCGCCAGCGTTTTTGTTTCATCCGCCGTGTCCAGAATGATTGTTCCGGCAGCTTTTCCCTCTCTCAATCGTTCAGTAAACCGTTCCATGGCTTTAATCGGTTCATATAAACGATAGGAAAAAAACAGCGCGATGAGAAGTGATATCAGCGCCACGACGAACAGGGTAAGCAGAATGTACTGACATACTTTTTCAATGACGGTCTGCACATCATGAAGCGGACGTGCCAGACGGATATAGCCGGTAATGGCCGTTCCACTTTTTACGGACACGGCAACATAAAGCATATCGATGCCCAGAGAATTACTAAAGCGGACCGCTTTGCCCGTTCCTTTCAATCGCGCTTCCTGAACCTCCGGACGGTTTAAATGATTTTCAAGTTTGGAGACATCGCTTTCCGAATCGGCAAACACCCTGCCTTGCGCGTTAATCAACGTGATTCGGGACCGGGATGTCTGCGCGACCTCACTCAGGCGTTCGGAAGCTTTTTCCGGAGAGGTCTGGTCAATAAGTTTTGCGTAAGACAATAATTCCGTTTCAATCTGCGACGTGAGGACATCTTTGATTTCGTCACGCATGAACAGAGCTAAAAGCAAAAAAGACGTGCAGATGATGATCAGATAGCTGAAAAATATTTTATAAAAAAGATTTTTCTTCACGATTGATCTCTCTAATTTTCATCCTTGGCCAGATGACGAACATTTTCTCCGGTGATCATATACGTCACCATGTCCGCAATCCCCTGGGCGTGATCGGCAATGCGCTCCAGATTTTTCGACACGTGCATAATCAGCAAAGCCCGGTGAATGGATTTGGAATCTTCCATCATAAACGTCAGGAGTTCCCGGAATATCTGTTCATTCAGATCATCAACCTCCTGCTCTATCCGCCGGACTTCCTCGGCCAGTTGTAAATCCTTTTTAATCATCGCGTCCAGAGACTTGGCCACCATTCTTTCCACAATAGAAGACATGTTCGGCAAATCAATATAAGGTTTAAGTTTGGGTTCCTCGTTGAGTTGAACGACTTTTTCCGCAATGTTCACGGCCATATCACCGATTCGTTCCAGATGTCCGGTAATTTTGATGGCCGTGGTAATGAATCGTAAATCAATTGCCGTGGGTTGACGCAGTGCCAGCATCTTGATGCATTTTTCTTCAATCTCCTTATCCATTTTATCAATTTCATAATCATTGGCGATAACCTGATTCGCCATTGCCGTGTCTCTGTCGGTCAGAGATTTCATGGCCAGATGAATGGCATTCTCCGTCAGCGCGCCAAGATAAATGAGGTTGTTCTTGATCTCCTGCAATTCCATCTCATAATGCTTACTGGTGTGTTTTTTTTCTGACATGATTCCCCCCGTTAAAAACCTAATTACCTTTATCTATAATAAACGGCTTTGCAAAAAGGTTTATATGCAAGGCGCGCAAATTCTGAGGAATGAGGCGTATCTTTACATACGCTGCAATGACGAAAAACGAAGCGCAACGCCGCAGACCATGGTGCCCTTCAAGGGTATAGGCCTTTTTCCAAAGTCGTCTATACATCAGCCAAATCGTCCTGTGATATAATCTTCCGTCTGTTTCACGTCCGGATTCGTAAATATTTTTTCAGTTTTATTATACTCAATCAGATTTCCCATATAAAAGAAAGCCGTTTCATCGGAAATCCGCGCCGCCTGCTGCATGTTATGCGTGACGATGATAATTGTATAATTTTTCTTGAGCTCCTCAATCAACTCTTCAATTTTTGCTGTGGAAATGGGATCCAGCGCGGACGTCGGCTCATCCATCAGCAAAACGTCGGGCTTCATCGCCAGCGCGCGGGCGATGCAGAGACGCTGCTGCTGGCCCCCGGAAAGATTCATGGCTGACTTATTTAAAATATCCTTCACCTCATCCCATAGCACGGCCTGCCTGAGGCTTTGCTCAACCAGAGCATCCATGTTTTGCGCCCCCATGCCGGTCAGTTTCGGTCCGTAGGAAATATTATTATAAATGGTTTTGGGAAATGGATTGGGCTTCTGAAACACCATGCCTATTTTACGGCGGATTTCGACCGGATCGACATCCGGAGCGTAAATATTTCTGTCCTCAAAAATAATTTCTCCCTCCACTCTGGTCCCGTCAATCAAATCATTCATGCGGTTTAAAAGCCTCAACAGTGTGGACTTGCCGCATCCGGACGGACCGATGAGCGCGGTGACTTTATTTTTGCCAAACGTCATCGAAATATCCGTCAGGGCCCTTGTTGGTCCGTAATAGAAGTTCACGTTATTTATTTTGATCATGTCAGTACTCATTTTTACCACCTTTTGTTCCGTCTCATATATCCGCGGATAATAATCGCAATCAAATCAATTCCCAGGACGACGGCAACCAGAACCAGCACCGTTCCATACTGAATAGGACGTGTGGCCTCGATGTTGGTGCCGGCTGTGGCCAGCACATAAATATGATACGGCAGCGCCATGACTTCGTCAAATATCGAAGAAGGAAGCTTTGCCGTAAAAAATGCGGCGGCCGTGAACATGATGGGCGCGGTCTCCCCGGCCGCGCGACCTATGCCTAAAATGGAACCGGTCAGAATACCCGGCAGCGCGTTGGGCAGAACAATCCTGTAAATCGTCTGCCATTTGGAAACACCGAGAGAAAGAGAAGCCTCGCGAAACGTTTGCGGCACGGATTTCAATGCCTCTTCCGAAGCGCCGATAATGGTCGGCAGAATTAAAAAGCCCAGCGTCAGCGATCCGGACAGGATACTGGAACCGAACTTAAGAAAAATTACAAAAATGCCCAGACCGAAAAGTCCAAAAACGACCGAAGGAACACCGGCCAGACAGTTGATGCCGATCCTGATCAATCTGATGACTCTCCCCTCCCTCGCATATTCCGTCAGATAAATAGCAGAGGCGATGCCCAGAGGAAGACCGATGGCAATGGCGCCCAACGTCAAATAAATCGTGCCGAGAATCGCCGGCATAATGCCGCCTTTGGTCATCGCGTCGGTAGGCGGTTGGGTTATAAAATCCCAGCTGATGACAGAGATGCCATTGTATATAATGTAGAAAATAATTCCGCCCAGAGCGAGTGTTATCACTAAAGCGGACGCACGAACGCAGGTAAAAAACACGTTTTGTCTAAAATAGCGCCATGGCATTGAATTGGTCTTCTCTTCCTGCATAGATCAACCCCTAGAGCGTTCCCGATCCCACCTGTTTGAATTTGTGTGAAACATAATCCGCAATCAAATTAAAAGCCAGGGTCAGGCAAAACAAAACAATGCCGATGGCAAACAGCGCCTGATAATGAAGACTGCGGAATGGTGTTTCTCCCATCTCGGCTGCAATGCTTGCCGGCATCGGACGAACCGAATCAAAGAGACTCTCCGGAATCGCGGCGGCACCACCGGCCACCATCAAAACAACCATTGTTTCTCCGATCGCCCGGGCCATTCCCAGCATCACCGCCGTGGAAATGCCCGATAAGGCCGCAGGCAGAATCACTCTCGCAATCGTTTCAAATTTAGTGGCGCCCAGCGCGTACGATGCTTCCTTGAATTCCCGCGGCACGGCGTAAAGCGCGTCTTCCGATATGCTGGATATGGTGGGAATGGCCATGAGAGCCAGAATCATGGAAGCATTGACAATATTCAAACCGGTGGGCAGATCAAAGGTTTCCTGCATCCAGGGCGCGACAATGACCATGCCGAAAAATCCCAGAACAACGGAAGGCAATCCCGCTAAAAGTTCAATCACGGATTTGAGAATAATCTTGATTTGCTTTGGAGCAATTTCGGAAATGTAGATAGCCGCCATGACGCCCAGTGGCACAGCAATTAAAGTGGACAAGATCGTGACGATTAATGATCCGACGATCAACGAAAAAATTCCGAAGGATGGCGGATCATAAGTGGGATACCACTCCATGCCGAAAATAAAATCTTTTACGGATATTTTGCCGAACAAAGGCAGTCCTTCGCGGAATAGAGAAAAAACAATCAGCCCCAGCACCACAACGGAGACCAGTGAAAAAAGGAAAAAAATGTATTTGATGATGATTTCTTTGATGCGCCTGGTCATGATTTGTCCTCTATCCGGAATTCTCTTTCTATCCAGGTTTTTATTTCATCGCGTGTTTTTCTGTATTCTTTAATTTTGTCATCGGGTGATCCCTCAAACCCTGAGGGATCTGAAAAACTTTTATGAATTCGAAAGTCTCCTCCGGCAAAATAAGGACAGGCTTCCCTGGCCCGATCGCAGACGGTCACGACAAAATCAAAGTTATAATCTTTAAAAAAATCAAATCCTTTGGCATGTGAATGACTGAGATCAATGTCCATTTCATTCATTACCGATACAACCAAAGGATCAATTTGCGTGGGATCGGAGCCGGCGCTATACGCCGCATACCGATCCCCGTAAATCTTGTTTAAAAACGCTTCCGCCATCTGAGAGCGGACAGCATTATGCGTACAGACAAACAGAACGTTCTTTTTTCTTGAAACTGATTTCACTGATTTCCCTTCGTTATACCGGTTTTTATTTTTTGCCTTTACCGTATTTTTTTGCATCCATTAAAGGAACAAAACCCTCTTTGACAACAATTTTCTGTCCTTCCGCTGATTTGACAAATTCGATGTATTTTGCCACATCACCTTTGGCGTCACCATCCGTATACATGTAAAGTTCACGGGAAAGAGGGTATGCCTTAGAAATAGCCGCCTGCACGGAAGGCATTACGCCATTCACCTGCAGGGCTTTGACGCTTTTATTGACATAACCAATGCCCAGGTAGCCGATCGCGTAACGATTTTTGGCAATCGCCGTGACAATAGCTCCGTTGGAAGCAAGCATCTGCGCCCGCGGTGACACTTTTGCCTTCTTCATTACAAAATGGTCCCAGGATTCAAAAGTGCCCGAAGAAGAATCACGCGAGATGACCACGATTTTAAGATCATCACCACCGACTTCTTTCCAGTTCGTAATCTTGCCCTGATAGATTTGGCTTAGCTGATCGATCGATAAATTTTGAACTTTGTTTTTAGGATGAACGACAGGAACAATGGCATCATTGGCTACCACATGAGCTACAGGTTTTACGCCTCTTGCTCTGGCCAGATCCATTTCCTCCTTTTTGATTTCGCGGGATGATGTGGCAATATCCGCCGTTTTATCAATCAATGCTTTAATGCCTTCCCCGGAACCGCCACCCGAAAGAGACATCTGTACTTGTGGATTCTTTTTCATAAAAGATTCCAGCGTTCCTTGGGCAACCGGCAAAACCGTTGTTGATCCTTTGATGACAATTGATGAACTTGCAAAAGCAAACCCACTCATCAGAGCAAAGCCTACCATTGTCATGACTGTTTTTTTGAAGATGTTTAACATGAAAATTTCCTCCTGATTCTTATTTGCCTGTAATGTACAGGATGAATGTTACAGTTTGATGACAGACAAGTTAAGATGTAAAAACAAAAAAACAGGACGTGAGATAATATACGGAATGGATTATTTTATATCGGCAAATTTATACCCGAAACCGCGAACCGTTTGAATGTAATGGGGATTTTCCATATCTTGCTCGATTTGAGAACGCAGGCGCCGGATGTGAACGTCAACGGCGCGGTCGGTGATGAACGTATCATCACCCCAGACATGATCAATAATCTGATTTCTCGAGTATACACGTCCGGGATGACGCGATAAAAAGAAAAGAAGTTTCAATTCAGTCGGACTCAATGTTATTTGTTTTCCATGAATCGAGACAAGGCAGGAGTTGTAATTTATTTTAAGACTTTTATAGACAAACTCCTCTGTTTTTGTATCTTTTTCAATTTCCTGAAAGCGCCGTAAAATACTGCGCACTCTGGCAGTCAGTTCTTTGACGCTGAACGGTTTGGTGACGTAATCATCGGCTCCGACTTCCAGACCCGTCACCTTGTCAATTTCGTCACTTTTCGCGGTCAGCATAATGATCGGCAGACCGGCTGTTTCCAGATTGCGGCGAACATTCCGGCAGACATCCAGTCCGTTCATTTTCGGCAACATCAAATCCAGAACCACTAAATCCGGTTTTTGTGTTTTGATGATGTGCAGGGCGGCCTCACCGTCATAGGCTTTTGCGATTGAAAATCCCTCTTTCTCCAGGTTGTAAGAAATCAGTTCAACGATATCTTTTTCGTCGTCAACAATCAGGATTTTCGACATAGAAATTTGAACCGCCGGAAAGAAATTTTAATTTGGACCTTCTGACTTTTATCGAACACCATAAAAGCCGGTAACGCTTGGAAAGCAAATTTTAATCCGGTATCACCTTGAATACTTCATCACCGGGACGCACTTTGTCGGAAACCTTGATGCCGATAAAGTCTCCGGCCACCGCTTTTTGTACCTGCTGGTTATCGACTTCCATCGATTGAATCACATCGATGAAATCGGTGGTATGACCGGAATACTTGATGCTGTCTCCTACGGATATTTCATCATCGGTAATTTTGACCGCGGCCACGGAAGGTTTCGAGAAAAATTTCATGACTTCGCCGATTTTCTTTTCTGCCATATAAACCTCCATTGCGATTTTATTTGAGTTAATCCCGCGTCGTCGAAGATGCCCTTCAGGGTACTACGCTCCTGGGATTGTTCGACCTGCAAATTTCAGTGCGCCTATAGTGAACCCACGGTGCCCTTTAGGTTATTCACTCCTGAAATTTGGGTCTCACAATACTTCTTTTGCGGTGAAAAAACAACCATAAAAAAGGCGGGGTTTTGACCCGCCTTTTTCCAATCTATCCACGAAGATGTTTATTCTTCTTTTTTGGCTTTCGCTTTTGTTTTGCCCTTGGCTTTTGCTTTTTCCTTCTTTTTCTCGTCCTGAATGAATTCGAGAATGGAAACAGGCGCGTTGTCACCATAACGGTAACCGGCCTTGACGATTCTGGTGTATCCCCCCGCGCGATTGCGATAACGTTCAGTCAGTTCGCCGAAGAGTTTACCGACCATATCCTTATCGCGAACAACCGACAGTGCCTGACGCCGCGCATGAAGACTCCCCTTCTTGCCCAGGGTGATCATTTTTTCCGCCAGTTTTCTTAATTCTTTTGCCTTGGTGTCGGTGGTTTTAATCCGTTCGTGTTTGATAACAGAAGTCACCATATTACGAAGCATCGCTTCCTTATGGCTGGAAGTTCTGCCCAGTTTACTGCCTGCTTTACCGTGATGCATCGCTCAATTACCTCTTTTCTTTGATATATATAATATGCTTTCTCTTCCCAGGCGATTTTATTTTTTCGAATCAATATCCATGCCGAAAGTCAGATCATATTCGCCGAGAATATCTTTAATTTCGCTCAATGACTTACGCCCGAAGTTCTTGGTTTTCAGCATTTCCGCTTCCGTTTTGATGACCAGTTCACCAATGGTGTTGATGCCGGCATTTTTCAGACAGTTGGCGGAACGCACCGAGAGTTCCAGATCTTCCACGGAACGCGATAATACTTTGCTCAGGTTATCCTGTTCGTCATGTTTTTCAGGAACGATCTCTTCTTCAACTTCTTCAAAATTGATGAAGACATCCAGCTGCTGTTTTAAAATTTTTGCCGAATAAGCAATGGCGTCTTCGGGTTTTACGCTGCCGTCTGTCCAGACTTCCAGAGTCAGCTTGTCATAATCGGCAATCTGTCCGACGCGCGCATGAGATACAATATAATTTACTTTTTTAATCGGTGAAAAAATAGCGTCAATATTGATGGTACCTTTCGGTTGATCCGGTTCCAGTTCCTTTTTCGCCGGAACATAACCCTTACCCGTTTTGACCATTAATTTTGCTTTGAAGGAGCCATTGGAAATCGTGGCGATGTGGTGATCGGGGTTTAAAACCTCAATCGTTCCGTCCGTAACGATATCGGCGGCGGTGACCGCTCCTGCGCGGCTTACATCAATACTGAGTTCTTTGGTGTTGGCCTGTCCCATTTTGAAGCGCACACCTTTTAAGTTCAGGATAATGTCTGTTACATCTTCTTTCACCCCGGGAATGGTGGAAAACTCATGGAGGACGCCTTCAATTTTTACCGAAACAATGGCGGAACCCTGAATGGAAGAAAGCAATACTCTCCTGAGTGAATTGCCTAATGTGATTCCGAAACCTCTTTCCAGAGGCTGAATGGTAAATTCTCCATAGAAATTCGTATGTGTCGCTTCATCAACATCAATACGCTTGGGACGAATCAAACTTGACCAGTTCCTTTGCATAATTAAACCCATC
>Ga0116186_1004682_pt1 | contig 11045 bp, 10 predicted proteins | sample AD_JPNNA4_MetaG_FD_89806 | JGI IMG/M metagenome (GOLD analysis project Ga0116186, IMG submission 89806) | Active sludge microbial communities of municipal wastewater-treating anaerobic digesters from Japan - AD_JPNNA4_MetaG | ecosystem: Engineered > Bioreactor > Anaerobic > Digestate | place...
CCCGCGCGCACGGCAAGCTCATAGCTTCCCAAGCTCGTGACGAGGGTTCGACTCCCTTCATCCGCTGCAATATGTCTTTTTTTTATCCGCGCACGGCAAGCTCGTAGCTTCCCAAGCTCGTGACGAGGGTTCGACTCCCTTCATCATTTCATCCTTACAACTCGATGCGCACCGGCTCGATTCCCCAAATCTCGCGCGCATACTCGGTAATCGTCCGGTCGGTCGAGAACTTCCCCATCCGGGCGGTGTTGAGTATGGACATTCGCGCCCATTTCTCCGGGTCGCGGAAGGTTTCCGAGACGCGGGACTGGCAGTCGACGTACGAGCGATAGTCGGCGAGCAGGAGGTAGTGGTCGCCGTTTCGGAGGAGGGCGTCCGCGACGGGGCGGAAGAGGTCGGGGTCCCCTTTCGAGAAGAATCCGCCGCCTATTTGGTCGATGACGCGCCTGAGCTCGGGGTCGGCTCGGTAGAACGAGACCGGGTCGTATCCCCGCGCCTTGAGATCGGAAACGCCGCGCGAGTCGAGCCCGAAGATGAATATGTTCTCGTCCCCCACCTCCTCGCGTATCTCCACGTTCGCACCGTCGAGGGTGCCGATCGTCAGCGCCCCGTTCAGCGCGAACTTCATGTTGCCCGTGCCCGATGCCTCGGTTCCCGCCGTCGATATCTGCTCGGAGAGGTCGGCGGCCGGGATGATCTTCTCGGCGTTCGACACCGCGTAGTTGCGGAGGAAGTGGACGGCGAGCTTCCCGCGCGCGAGCGGGTCCGAGTTCACGGTCTCGGCGACGGAGTTTATCAGCTTGATAACGAGCTTCGCCATGTGATAGCCGGGCGCGGCCTTTCCCGCGAAGAACGCCGTGCGCGGCGCCACGTCGGCGCGCGGGTCGTCCCTGATCCTGTTGTAGAGTGTGATTACGTGAAGGACGTTCAGGAGTTGCCTCTTGTACTCGTGGATGCGCTTCACCTGAATATCGAAAAGCGAGTCGATGTTCACTTCGACGTCGAGGTGGGCTCGCACGTACCTCGCGAGGAATTCCTTGCGGGCGCGCTTTACCGCTCGCCACTCGGCGCGGAAACCTGCGTCCTCGGCGAGTGGCTCGAGCCTTCTCAGCTCGTCGAGGTTCGTGACCCACCCGTCCCCGATGCGCGAGGATATGAGGCCCGCGAGCTCCGGGTTGCAGAGCTTGAGCCAACGGCGCTGGGTGATCCCGTTCGTCTTGTTGTTGAAACGCTCCGGCCATAGGGCATGGAAGTCGCGAAACACCCGCTCCTTCAGTATCTCCGTGTGCAGGGCGGCGACTCCGTTCAGGGAATGGCTCCCGACGATCGCGAGGTTCGCCATCCTGACGCGCCGTTCGGGGCCTTCCTCGACGAGCGAGAGATCCCGTATCATCCGCTCGTCGCCGGGGAAGCGGCGCGCGACCTCGGCGAGGAAGCGCGAGTTGATCTCGTAGATGATCTCGAGATGCCTCGGGAGGACGCGGCCGAGCAGGGCGACCGGCCATTTCTCGAGCGCCTCGGGCAGGATCGTGTGGTTGGTGTAGCCGAAGGTCTTGACCGAGATATCCCACGCCTCGTCCCACGCGAGGCCCTCGAGGTCGACGAGTACCCGCATCAGCTCGGCGATCGCGATCGCCGGGTGAGTGTCGTTGAGCTGAATCGCGACCTGGTCGGGGAATGCGCGGAAGTCGGAACCCTCCGTTTTCTTGTAGCGCCGGACGATGTCCTGGATCGTCGCCGAGACGAAGAAGTACTCCTGCTTGAGGCGGAGCTCCTTCCCCTCGAAGACGTTGTCGTTCGGGTAGAGGACCTTGGTGATGTTCTCGGACACGGATTTCGCGGCGACCGCCTTGATGTAGTCGCCGTCGTTGAAGTAATTAAGGTCGAACTCGCGCGTCGACTTCGCGGACCAGAGGCGGAGGTTGTTGACCGTGTTGTTGCGGTATCCCGGAATCGGGGTGTCGTACGCGACGGCGACGATCTCCTCCGCGTCCACCCAGCGGCGGCGCTCGGCTCCCGACCCGTCGCCTCGCGGCTCGACGCGGCCGTAGAACCGCACGAGGCAGGTGAACTCCGGGCGCGGGAATTCCCAGACGTTCCCGAGGCGGAGCCAGTTGTCCGGGGTCTCGACCTGCCAGCCGTCGCGGATGCTCTGGAAGAATATCCCGTAGTCGTACCGGATCCCGTATCCCATAGCGGGGAACTCGAGGGTCGCGAGCGAGTCCATGAAGCAGGCGGCGAGTCGCCCGAGCCCGCCGTTCCCGAGCCCGGCGTCCCACTCCTTCTCGCGGAGGTCCTCGAGCGAGTAGCCGAGCTCGCGCATCGCGCGCTCCGCCTCGTCGCGGAGGCCGAGGTTCACCAGGCTATTCCCGAGGGTGCGCCCGATCAGGAACTCGAGCGAGAGGTAGTATACCCGCTTCGCGCGGCGGTTGTAGTAGGTCTGCTGGGTGTTGATCCAACGCTCCATCAGCCGGTCCCGCGTCGAGAGGGCGAGGCTCGAGTAGCAGTCGTATGGGGTCGCCGTGTACTCGTCCTTGGCCAGGGAGTACTCCATGTGGATGCCGAATGACTTCTTGATCGCGTCCGCGTCCATGCCGAGCTTCTTGCGCACGGACGGGGTGAGGTCCGGGTTCTGGCGGGGTTTGTCGCTCATCTGCCCTCCTTCGCGTCGCGCGGGATACCTTGAAGTATAAGTCGGAAACGCGCTCGCGCGCAAAAAAAGCTGGCGGCCCGGGCGGCCGTGTCGTACACTTTATACCGACGGCGGAGGGAACTTATGGAACCGGACTTGGCTGAATATCGGGACTTGATCGAGCGCTTTTACCGGCTAATGCGCCGCTCGCGTCGCATGGCCCTCGTCGAGGCCGGTGACGACGCCTGGACGCTCCAAGAGATGGTGGCCCATCTCGTCGACTCCGCGTCGAACAACCATCAGCGCTTCGTGCGGCTCCAGCTCGCCGATCGCCTCGAGTTTCCGGCCTACGACGCCGAGGAATGGCGTCGCGCCTCGCGGGCGAAGACCGCGTCCTATCGCGACCTCGTCGCCCTCTATCTTCTGTACAACCGCTACATCCTCCATCTCGTGGCCTGGCTCGATCGCGATTGCCTTGGCAACCGCTGGCTCTCGCCCGACGGGGATCGTACTCTCGCCTTTCTCGTCGAGGATTACTTCGCGCACCAGCGCTGGCACCTCGAGCTCTTCGAGCGGAGGATCGCTGAGATACGGGCTTTGAAAAAAGTGAGGGGTGGGGGAAAACGAGCGCGTGAGAACGCGTAGACGAGAGCGGCCCGCGTGATGCGGGCCGCGTAAGCGATTACTTCTTGTTTACGGCTTCCTTGAGCCCGGCGCCGGCCTTGAACTTCGGCGTCTTGGCGGCCTTGATCTTGATGGCCTCGCCGGTCTGGGGGTTGCGTCCCGTGCGCGCCGCGCGCTTGCCGACCTCGAAGGTCCCGAAGCCGACGAGCTGGACGTTCCCGCCCTTCTTCAGCTCCTTGGTGACGATGGAAATAAAGGCGGCCAGGGCGGCCCCCGCGTCCTTCTTCGTCAGCTCGGTCTCGGTCGCGATCGCGTCGATCAGTTCGCTCTTGTTCATTGTTGGTGAATCTCCTTTTTAGGCATCCTTACGATGATGGGGCAGTATAGCATTGATACGGGCTTTAGGTAAGCCGTTGGACGGCGGTTTTGGAGGTTTTTACGTTTGTGATTGAACGGTCTGGGATCGGGCCGTCGATCCTCGACCCACGACTAACCGGATAGTTAACTATATAGAAACATTCCTTGTTTTCTTGGATTCCGGTGCTACCCTATTACGTGTGATATAGAAAGGGGTAGTCGATGAAAAAGTTGTTACCGTTTGCGGTAATCGGAATCATTGCGTTGATTGGATGCGGATCGGGATCGGGATCGAAAGCGCCCGAATCTCCTCGGGCCGATTCCATTGTTATAACGGTGTCGAGCGATTTCTTCCGGCCCGCGATGGAATTCACCGCCGACGCGATCGTCACCATCGATTACGATGACGGCACGGCGCCGGCCGAGATCGCGATCACGGGGCCGACGGGGCCCTCAAGCGTCAATCGCGTGTTTGACTCGTATAAGTTCGCGGATGCCCAGACTTCGCATGACGTTACCGTCGTCGTGAGGCCGTGGTCCGCGCTCAAGGTGCTCAACCTTGGGTATCGCGCGGCTGACGGCGGCAACGATACCGGCGGCAACGGGCTTGATTACATTACTCTGTATCCGGAAGAGCCCAATTCTGGAGGAATGGATTGGAACGATTGGATTAGGGGCTATGTGGGAACGGTTACCGCCGTTTCGGGATTGTCGGCGGCGACCGAGCTCTACGCCGTGTGCTGCGATAATCAGGCATTGACCGAGATTGACCTTTCGGGATGCGACAAGCTGAAGACCCTCGAGGCGTATTCCTCTCAGATAAAAAAGACGAATTTCGCCGGATGCGCTAGTTTGGTGCGCTGTTCCATCGAGAACACCGGCGCGCGATACAGCTGGCGGGTCGTCAACGGCAATCGTGTTGAGGATGCGTCGCTTGACCTGGCGGATTGTCCCGTGCTGCGGGATATCCGCGGGTCAGCCGACGATCATGACCTGCTTAAGCTCCATCCGGGCGCGCTCGGGACGTTGTGGCATCTGTGTAAGTGGGGCAATCCGCATTTCACCCATGTGCAGATCGGCGACGAGGCGCCGGGCAAACTCGATCCACGGCGCTTTGCCGCGCTCAGGCAAATATGGCTCGGCGGAAGTCCCGTGCTCGCTGACCTTGTAATCAACAACGGCGTGCCGGACTCCGTCTGGGGTAATGAATGCGGTATTACGAGCATCGACTGCCGGGGACAGACGCAGCTTCGCGTTTTGCAGGCGGCGTACGATCCCGTCACGTCGATTGACATCACCGGGTGCACGGCATTGTATGAGCTATCGCTTACGTCAGGCCTCCTATCCGAGGCCAATAGGGAGAGCCTTACCGCGACAGTTGTAACGCTGAGCGGTCTTAGGATCGTTACTCTGAATTGCGGTTTTTCGCAAGAGCAGGTTGATCGTATCTTAAGCGCATTCAATAATTTACCCGTTCCGAGCCATATCTATTCGTGGGATTCCTTCGTTCTCGATCTTTCCGGCTCGAATAACGCGTCTCCTTCCGCGGCCGGCGTTGCGGATGCCGAGTCGTTGCGGGCGAAGGAAATGAACGTCGAGGGCGGCGGTGTTACGCATTGGACGGTTAGGGTGAATCCATAACTGACGTACGGGCAACGCGATTGGTGGGTTTCTCCGATCGCGTTGCCCTGTGTCTCTGTTTTTTCTATCTAAATGGTTAGTTACTGGCGTATAACCTACTAAGGCTATGATATAAATAAACTACTTGACATAAAATACAATCAGTTATAGTATTAAAACTATCAAAGCACTAGGATAAAGGAGGGCGTCATGGCTCGAGTGGAACGGATCACCGATTTGATCGGGAAGACTCCCCTGGTACGCATAGGCCGGATGAATGACGGTAAGGCCGTCGTGTACGGCAAAATGGAAAGCTTCAATCCCTTTTCGAGCGTGAAGGACCGGATCGGCCTCGCCTTGATCGAGGCGGCCGAAAAGGCGGGTAAGCTAAACAAGGACACCGTGATCGTCGAGCCGACGAGCGGGAACACCGGGATCGCGCTCGCCGCCATCGCCGCTGCCAAGGGGTACAAGATCGTGCTGACGATGCCGGAGACGATGAGCGTCGAGCGGCGCAAGCTCCTGAAGGTGTTCGGCGCCGAGCTCGTGCTGACCGAGGGCGCGAAGGGGATGAAGGGCGCGATCGAGCGGGCCGAGGAGATCGCCCGCGAGCGCGGGAACGCGTTCATCCCGCAGCAGTTCGATAACCCGGCGAACCCCGAGGCCCATCGCCGCACGACGGGGCCGGAGATATGGGAGGACACGGAGGGCGCGGTCGACGTCCTCATATCGGCCGCGGGAACGGGCGGAACCCTCACGGGAACCGGGCGCTACCTCAAGGAGCGAAAGCCGTCGGTCCGGGTCGTCGCCGTCGAGCCGGCCGCATCGCCCGTGCTATCGGGGGGGAAGGCGGGATCGCACAAGATACAGGGAATCGGCGCGGGATTTGTCCCGGGCGTCCTCGACACGAAGATCATCGACGAGATTTACCTTACGGACGAGCACAAGGCGGGAGACACCGCCCGGCGCGCGGCGCGCGAGGAAGGACTGTTGATCGGCATCTCGTCGGGGGCGGCGCTCGAGGCGGCGCTGACCCTGTCGCGTAGGCCCGAGTACGAGGGAAAGACGATCGTGGCGATATTGCCGGACACCGGCGAGCGCTACCTATCGACGTGGCTATTCGAGGAACAAACCTAGCGCGCGCGCGAGGGAAGAGGGGGACAAGATGGAACGGAAACAGAGGATCGAGACGATCGCCGTGCATGGGGGGCAAACGCCGGACCCGACGACCAAGGCGCGCGGCGTGCCGGTGTGGCGCACCACCGCGTATAACTTCGACTCGGCCGCGCACGGCGCGCGGCTCTTCGCCCTGAAGGAACTGGGCTTCATCTACACGAGGCTCGGGGACCCGACGGGGCAGGTGCTCGAGTCTAGGCTCGCCATGCTCGAGGGCGGCGCGGCGGCCGTGGTGACGGCGTCGGGAACCGCGGCCATCCACTACGCCGCGCTGAGCCTGGCGCGGGCGGGCGACGAGATCGTCTCCTCGCGGAACCTCTACGGCGGCACGCACACGATGTTCACCGCCCTGCTCAAGGACCAGGGGATCACGGTGCGCCTCGTCGACCCGTCTGATCCCGCGAATTTCCGCGCTGCGATCACCGACCGGACGCGCTTCCTCTTCACCGAGATAATCGGCAACCCGACGCTCGACGTCGTCGACGTGGCCGCGATCGCGCGCGTCGCGCACGAGGCGCGCATCCCGCTCGTCGTCGACTCGACCTTCACGCCGCCGGTCAACTACCGGCCGATCGAGGATGGGGCCGACATCGTGATCCACTCGCTCAGCAAGTGGATCGGCGGCCACGGGGCCGGCATCGGCGGCGCCGTCGTCGACTCCGGGCGCTTCGATTGGAAGTCGTCGAACGTCCCGCTGATGACGGAACCCGACCCGGCCTACCACGGGCTCCGCTGGGCGAGCGACCTGCCCGATGCCCTCGCGCCGATCGCCTTCGCCCTTCGCTTCCGCACTGGTCCCCTTCGCAATCTCGGCGCGTGCCTCTCGCCCGATAATGCCTGGATCTTCCTCCAGGGGACGGAGACCCTTGCGCTCCGGATGGAGCGGCACAACGGGAACGCGCAAAAGGTCGCCGAGCACCTCGCGCGCCACCCGAAGGTCGCCTGGGTGCGCTACCCGGGGCTCGCGTCCGATCCGGCTCACGCGATCGCGGCGCGGCAGTTCGCCGGCCGCTTCGGCGGAATGGTGGTCTTCGGGATTAAGGACGGCGCCGGCCTTTCGGGGCGCGAGCGCGGCGAGCGCTTCATCGACGAGCTTTCTCTCTTCTCGAACCTGGCGAACGTCGGCGACGCGAAGAGCCTGGCGATCCATCCGGCGAGCACCACGCACTCGCAGCTATCTGATCGTGAGCAGCGCGATGCGGGCGTTCTGCCCGAGCTCGTTCGGCTCTCGATCGGGATCGAGCACGTCGACGACATCATCGCCGACCTCGATCAGGCGCTCGCGGGGGCATGATCGAGGCGAGTGCGATGACTCGCGGCGCGCGCGATGATTCGCGCGCCCTTGCCCCCCGCGTGAATCCAGGGTATCTTTAAGTAACCCGCGCGGATTCCTCGAGCGGGAATACCTTTTAAGGAAGAGCGAACGATGTTTCTCACCAAGGTGGTCCCGGCCGACGTGCCGGGCCGCCTTTCATTTTTTCAGGGAGGTTTTTGGGCGCTGTTTAAGGAGCGCGTCGAGCGTGGGGTGATGGCGTTTCTCGTCTCCGGGGCCGACGGCACCGTTCCTCTCGTCGCGATCGAGCGGGTAGGCTCGGGCGGCGTTCCCTACGCCTACGTTCCTCGCGGTCCCGCGTTTGACGTCGAAGAGAGCGGCAACGGCGCCTTACTCGAGGAGCTCGGCGAGCTCTTGCGAGCCTATCTTCCATCAGGCTGCGCCGCGGTCCGGTTCGACACGGTCTTTCCCTCGCCGTACGTAGGCCCCGAGTATTATACCGAGGCCGGGCAATGGAAAGGCGCCCCGCGTCCCGAGATGCGCGAACTTAGGATGAATTACGGGACGGTCCGACGGCTGCTCCGCAAGTCGCCGCGCGACCACCTTTGCCCCGATACCGTGATCGTCGACCTCGCGGCGCCCGAGGAAGCGATCCTCGCCCGAATGCGGCAGACGACGCGGAACGGGATCAGGAGGGCGGAGCGCGCCGGGGTTACCGTGCGCGATCGTGGGCCCGCCTGGCTCGGCGATTGGCACCGGATCTACGCGGACACCGCGCGGAGAAAGGGCTTCTTCGCCGAGGGACTTGAGTATTTTTCCGAGCTCTTCAGGGCACAGGAAGCATGCCCCGTCGCGATCGCCCCCGAGCTTCTCGTTCTCTCCGCGGAGCGCGCGGGAGAGCCTCTCGCCGGCGCGATCGTCGCCCTGCACGGCGAGTGCGCGTACTACCTGTACGCGGGCTCTCTCGATGCCGGGCGCGAGCACATGCCGAACTACGCCCTGCAATGGGAGATCATTCGTCGCGCCCGTGCCGCCGGTTGCCGCCGATACGACCTTCTCGGTGTCCCGCCGAACAACGATCCTTACCATTCTATGTACGGTCTCTATACCTTCAAGACGGGATTCGGCGGTCGCGTGGTCCACTGGTCCGGGTGCTGGGACTATGTCCTTGACCCAGACGCCTACGCACGGCTTGTGAACGCGGAGAATCTTGCGGTATGATAGTCGTATGATTCCGCAAATGATTGTATCCCGCCTTAAGAAACCGCTCTACCTCGCGAAGTGGGTGGCCATATCCTTGGTGATTGGCGCCTGCGTCGGTACCGCCTGCGCGGCCTTCCTTATCGCTCTTGACCTCGTCACCGCCTTCCGCGATTCGCATCTGTGGATCGTCGCCTTCCTTCCGGCTGTCGGCTTTCTCGTCGCCGGCGCGTACGCCGCTTTCGGGGGGGCGCCGATGGCGGCAACAACCTGTTGATCGAAACTATTCACGAACCGGCGGAACGGGTGCCCCGCCGCATGCTTCCCCTTATCTTTCTGAGCTCGGTCGCCTGCCATCTTTTTGGCGCCTCGGTCGGCCGCGAGGGGGCCGGTCTCCAGATCGGGGGCTCGATCGCTGATCGGTTCGCGCGGCCCTTCAGGCTCGCCGGCGCGGAGCGGAGCTACCTTCTGATCGCCGGCGTCGCGGCGGGGTTCGGCTCGATCTTCGGCACCCCGATCGCGGGCGCGGTCTTTGCCCTCGAGTTCTACCTCTTTGGTAAAATAAGTCACGTCGCGATCTTTCCCGCATTCGTCTCCTCAATCTCGGCGTGTTACGTCGCCGGCCTCTGGGGCGTCGCGCACGCGAGGCCGACCGTCCCCTTCGTCCCCGAGATGGGGCCGATGGGACTCCTGTGTGCGGCGGTCGCCGGAATCGCCTTCGGTCTCGCCGCGCGCGCCTTCTGCGCATTGATTGAGCGGACGGGCGCCGCGTTCAATCGTCTCGTCTCGTCGTCGCCGCTCCGCGCCGCCGCGGGAGGGCTTGCGATCGCGCTCTTCGTCTTCGCAACCGGGAGCTCTCGCTATATTGGTCTCGGCACGCCGTTGATCGGCGAGGCCTTCGCGGGAACGTCGTTGCCCTGGGACTTCGCCGCCAAGACCGCGACGACCGTCGTCTCGCTCGCCTCCGGGCTCAAGGGCGGCGAGGTTACCCCGCTCTTCGTCATCGGGTCGACCCTCGGGAATGCGCTCTCGGGCGTACTCCCCCTGCCGCCGGCCCTCCTCGCCGCGATGGGCTTCGTCGCCGTCTTCGCCGCGGCGAGCAATACCCCGCTCGCGAGCGTCATCCTCGGCTTTGAGGTGTTCGGCGCGGGACCGAGCGTATACGTCGCCGTCGCCTGCGTCGTGGCCTTTATCGTTTCCGGGCACAGCACCATCTATCGGGCGCAGCGCGCCGACCTCGGGTCGGTCGCGCCGTATCTGTAGCGAGGCGTCGTCGAAGGAGGATCGTATGGGAGAACGCGAGGCGGTCGAGGCATTTAGGTCGGGGTTTAATTGCGCGCAGGCCGTGCTCTTTCAGTTCGCCGATGTCGTCGGCTTGCCGAAGGAAACCCTGTCCCTCGTCGCGACGGGCTTCGGCGCGGGCATGGGAAGGCGACAGGAGGTGTGCGGGGCGGTCTCGGGCGGCGTCATGGCGATCGGGCTCGCGCGCGGGCGCCGACTCGACCAGGCGAAGGAAGGGCAGGAGGGCGCCTACGCCCTGACGCGCGAGCTCATGGCGGCCTTCGAGGCCGAGCACGGCTCTGTTCGTTGCCGCGACATCCTCGAGGGCTGCGAACTCTTGACCCCCGAGGGGCAAGCGCAATTTCGGGAACGGAAGCTCGGCGAGCGCTGCGAATCCTGCATCGCGACCGTCGTCCGCGCGCTTGATCGAATGATTAGGTAGGGGGCTGAGCATGAGACGATCGATCGTTCTTCTTCTCGCGGCCGCTTTCGCCGCGTTGCTTTTGTCCTGCGGGTCATCCGGCGGCGACTATACCGACTCGGGAACCGTCGCGTACGGGAATGTGCGGTATTCCGTCGCCTTTCATGCCGTCGATGGGCTCGACCCAAATTTCGGGTCAGCCGCCCTCGCGGCGTCGACGGGGCATGGGTGCACTTACTCGCTCGCGCCGACGGGCGGCATCGCGGCAGACTATGAGTGGCTCATCACGCTCGCGTATAGCCTCGACGGCGGCGCGACCTTTACCCAGGACACCGTGCCGGCCGCGTCCGTGCAAGCGTTCTTGGTCAACGAGTACTTGGCGGACGGGGCGGGGGTGTGCGCGGCGACGGTCGAGTACCAAGACGCGGCGGGCGTCTGGCATGGGATACACGCGTCGGCAG
>Ga0116186_1004690_pt1 | contig 11039 bp, 11 predicted proteins | sample AD_JPNNA4_MetaG_FD_89806 | JGI IMG/M metagenome (GOLD analysis project Ga0116186, IMG submission 89806) | Active sludge microbial communities of municipal wastewater-treating anaerobic digesters from Japan - AD_JPNNA4_MetaG | ecosystem: Engineered > Bioreactor > Anaerobic > Digestate | place...
GCCGCGTTGAGCTTCATCGTGCAGCTACCCAGCGGGATCATGGCCCGGTCGAGCGCGATGTCCTTGTCGGCGAGGCGCCGGAGGTACCGCATCATCTCGGTCTCGCTCCGATGGCTGTGGAAGACCGGGTGGGCGCAGAAGTCGGTGGTGCGGGCAAGCGCAGTGGGCAGCCCGGTCGCGACGGTCTCGTCGGCCGGCATCCCGCCGGCGCCGAACGCCGCCAGGACCGACTCGATCACCTCGACCGTGGTGGTCTCGTCGCAGCTGACCCCCACGTGGTCGGCGTCGACCGGACGCAGGTTGATGCCCCGCTCCAGTGCGGCGGCGATCACCGCAGCAGCCCGCCCGGGCACCTCGACGGTGAGCGTGTCGAACCAGACGTCGTTGGTCGTAGGGATGCCCGCAGCGGCGAGGCCGGCGGCGAGCCGAGACGCCATCGCGTGGGTGCGAGCGGCGATGCGGCGGAGGCCCTCGGGGCCGTGGTACACGGCGTACATCGAGGCCATGACGGCGAGCAGCACCTGGGCCGTGCAGATGTTCGACGTCGCCTTCTCACGACGGATGTGCTGCTCGCGGGTCTGCAGTGCGAGGCGCAGACCGGGGCGACCGCCGGCGTCGAGCGAGTAGCCGACGAGCCGGCCCGGCATCGACCGCTTGTGGGCATCGGTGGACGCCAGGAATCCTGCATGGGGACCGCCGAAACCCATCGGCACCCCGAAGCGCTGGGCCGAGCCCACGGCGATGTCGGCACCGAGCGTGCCCGGCGCCTCCAGCAGGCAGAGCGCCAGGAGGTCGCTGACCACGACGGCGAGCGCGCCGTGCTCGTGCAACGACTCGATGACGCGCCGGGGATCGACGATCGCTCCCGACGACCCCGGGTAGGCGAGCAGTGCGCCGAACACCGACGCCGGATCGAGATCGGTCGCGGGGTCACCGATCAGGACCTTGATGCCGAGCGGCTGGGCGCGGGTCTCGACGACCGCGATCGTCTGCGGGTGGCAATCGATGTCGACGAAGAACGCCTCGGCCTTCGTCTTGGTGGCCCGGCGAGCCATGGTCATGGCCTCGGCGGCCGCCGTGCCCTCGTCGAGCATCGACGCGTTGGCGATGTCGAGGCCACACAGGTCGGCGACCATCGTCTGGAAGTTGATGATCGCTTCGAGGCGGCCCTGGCTGATCTCGGGCTGGTACGGCGTGTACGCCGTGTACCAGGCCGGGTTCTCCAAGATGTTGCGCAGGATGACCGGGGGAGTGGTGGTGTCGTGGTAGCCGCGTCCGATCATGGAGACGAGGGGGCGGTTGCGGTCGGCGTAGGAGCGGATGCGGGCGAGCGCCTCGACCTCGGTCAGGGCGGGCGGCAGATCGAGCAGGTCGCGGTTGCGGATCGACTCCGGCACGACGTGGTCGATCAGCTCGTCGACCGATCCGTAGCCGACTGCGGCGACCATTACGGCGAGGTCGGCCTCGGCCGCCCCGAGGTGACGGTCGGCGAAGCGTTCCTCACGACCGGCGGACAGCAACTCGATGATCGAGGGTTGATCGGTGGACGGCATCGGGCGAACTCCTGTTGGGGTTCCCCTCTGTCACCGGGACCCGCTGACCGGGTTCGATTCCAGAGTTGCCTACGTCGAGCGGTCCCGGGACCTGAGAGATTGCGGGGCGTTGCTCCTTCGGTGCCCGACGGCGGTGCCGCCGGAACTCTCCCGCTCGATGTCAACGGCGTCGGTTGGTCCGCAGAAACTACCACGCCCGCCTCCCACCTGATCCCGGACCAGCCCGGCGCGCCCTCACCGGTTCTGTCCTGCGTTCTCGCCCCTCCAGGGGCGGAACGGCAGGACAGATCAAGTGCCATGGGGGAAGCCCCCGATATCGGCGGGGTGCATGCTCCAGCGAACGTCATTCCATGGACATCGAGGCGCATCTCTTGGCACTGGCCGAACGGCAACACTCGCTCGCAACTCGGCGGCAGTACGCGGAACTCGGAGCCGGCCCGAAGGCCACCCGCCATCTCTTCGAGGGAAACCCCCGATGGGAGCCCCTGACCGACGAGGTCATCCGACTTCGAGGTTCGCGGCGCACCGATGCGCAAGCGGCGATGGCAGCGGTGCTCGACGCCGGCCCGGGAGCGAAGCTGTCCCATCTGTCCGGCGGAAACCAGTGGGGACTCTCCTGCAGCCTTCGCCCCTTCCATGTCGTCACGACGGTATACAGCCGCCGAAGGACGACGCTCTCGAGGGTTCATCAGGTGAGGACACTGCCCGACACCTGGACGACGGAACTCGACGGCATCCCGATCGTGAGGCCCGAACTCCTGGCCCTCCAGATCTTCGCCGTCTGCCGAGAGGCACGGGCGACCGACCTGGTCGAGCACCTGTGGGCGATGCGGCTGCTCTCGGGAGGATCGCTCGCTGCCTTTCTGTCCCAGCTGGGCGAGCGTGGCCGCAACGGCACGGCGGGGCTTCGTCGCTACCTCGAACCCCGCGGCCTGAACTACGTACCGGCCGCGACCAACCTCGAGCGACGGGCGATCTCGATCCTGGAGCAGGCCGGATACCCCATGCGCCGCCAGGTGGACTCGGGTGGCGAGCACTGGGATGGTCGCGTCGACCTCCGCCACGAGACGCTGCCCCTGATCGTCGAGGTACAGAGCGACCGATTCCACTCGGCCCTCTCGTTCCGTTCGAACGACGCGGAGCGTCGCGCTCGGCTGGAGCAGGACGGCTTCACCGTCGTCGAGGTGTGGGAGGACGAGGTCTGGTACCGCCCGTGGGAGGTCACGGCCCGCGTCCGTGCGAAGTTGCGGCAGGCCTCCACCTGATTTGTCCTGCGTTCTCGCCCCTCCAGGGGCGGAACGGCAGGACAGAAGCGGTGAGGTCCGCGCAGACGGGGTTGCGGAGGGCGAGGGCTCAGTCGAGGAGGTCGGGCTCCTGGGACGTGATCCACTCCCACAACGGGTGGAACTGGAACGCCCCGGCGAGCTCGCCACCGACCTGGCGGTAGGTGGCCGCCGCGACCTCGGGATCGATCAGCTTCGGGGTGCCGGCGGCCATGGCAGCGAGCTGCACCTCACACGAACGCTCCATCGTGATGAACCACCACACGGCGGCGTCGACCGACGTGCCGACCGTGAGCAGCCCGTGGTTCTGGAGAATGGCGGCCTTGTTCTTGCCGAGGGCCCCGGCGATGCGGTCGCCCTCGGCGGTGTCGTTGACGACGCCGGTGAAGTCGTCGAACACCTCGTGGTCGTCGAAGAACGCACAGGAGTCCTGCGTGATCGGATCGAGCTTCTGCCCGAGGGTCGAGAACGCCCGCCCGTACTTCGAGTGCGAGTGGGCGGCGGCGATGACGTCGGGGCGAGCGGCGTGCACCCGCGAGTGGATGGCGAAGGCCGCCTGGTTGACCGGCCAGTCGCCCTCGACGACCTCACCCTCGTGGCTCACGAGGATCAGGTCGGAGGCACGAATCTGCTTGAAGCTCATGCCGAACGGGTTCACCCAGAAGCAGTCGGAACGCTCGGGGTCACGGGCCGTGATGTGCCCGGCGACGCCCTCGTCGAACCCGAATCGCCCGAACAACCGGAAACCGGCGGCGAGTCGCTGCCGCAGGTGGGTTCGTTCCTCGGCGGGCGACTCGAAGGTCGGGAACGAGAACTGCTGTGGTCGACTCATCGGGGATCCCCTTCTCCGGCAGCACCGTCGGCGAAGGCGCTGATCACGTCACGATAGAACTGGAAGAGCGCCGGCCGGTGCGCGATCGGCGACTTGCCCAATCGCACGAGCACCAGGTCGAGCGCCGGGACGACGGCGACGAGCTGCCCCTCGTAGCCCTGCCCGGCGAACGTGCCGTGCTCGTCGCCCCAGACCCACCAGAACGCGCCGTAGTACTGGCCGTCCTCGTCGGGGCCCGAGCGGGCGGTGCGGGCGACGTCGACCCAACCCTCGGGAAGGATCCGACGGCCGTCCCACATGCCGTCGCGCAGATGGAGGTAGCCGTAGCGGGCGAAGTCCCGGGCCGTCGCGTACACGTAGGAGGATCCGACGAAGGTGCCGGCGCCGTCGTAGTGCGGGGTCGCCCTCGACATACCGATCGGGTCGAACAGCCGCTCGTGGAGGTAGGCGTCGAAGCCTGCATGGTCGAGGCCCAGCGCCTGTTTCACGGCGCGGCTGACGATGTTGGTCGAGCCCGACGCGTAGTTGAACGTCGAGTCGACGGGCGCCACCAGCTGCTGGCTCGCCGCGTAGTGGGCCATGTCCGCCGACGCCTCACCGAACAGCATCTCGAGGCAGTGCGACGTGCCGGCGTCGACGTAGTCCTCGTTGAACTCGAGGCCCGATCGCATGGCCATCAGGTGCCGGAGCGAGATGGCGTGTCGGGGATCGGAGGGGTCGGCCCATTCGGGCGCGGCCGGAACGGCGTCGAGGTCGACGACGCCGTCGGCGAGGGCGAGGCCGAGTGCGCTCTGCGTGATCGACTTGGCGACCGACCAGGACGTGAGCGGCGTCGCGGCGCTGACGCCGGGGCCGTAGCGCTCGGCCACGATGCGGCCGCCCTGCACAGCGATGAACGCCAGGCTGAGGGCGAGTTCGGGGTTCGGGTTCGTCGCGAACGCCCGGTCGAGCACGTCGGAGACCCGGTCGGCGTCACCGGTGAGCTGCGCGCCGGTCGCCCAGGTGAGCGTCGGCCACGACACGCCGTCGGGCTGGCCCGGCAACTCGACGGTAGCGCCGGGCAGGTCGGGAGCGGGTGCCGTCATGCGAGGGGACGCCCGAAGGGGAGCTCGGAGGACCAGGTGCGAAGGAACGCCTCGGCCGCGTAGCAGGCACCGAGGTACGGACCTTCTTCGTGGTCGAGGACCGAGCGGACCACCTCGGTCACCCGCGCGGCGATGTCGGCCTCGCCGGAGGCGGCGAGCAGCGGGCCGGCGGCGCTCACGAAGTCGGGCAACACCGTGGCACCGTTGCGCCGCGCCGTGGCGAGGGCCCGGGCCGTGACGGCCTGGCCGGCGGCACCGACGATGATCGCTGCGCCGAGGGCGCCGACGTTCTCGTGGTCGAGGACCCCGGCCTTGGAGCCCACCACCACAACGCCGCGACCGGCGGCGAGGAGCTCGGCGAGCGGGAGCACCGCGGCATCGGCTCCGGCCGCTGCGAATCCGGCCGCAATCGCCTCCGATGCCGGGGCACCGGCTTCGACAGCGACCGTGGCACCGGCGAGGTCGACGGTCGCGGCCGCCGCCGCCACCACCGACGCCACGAGCGCCGCATCGGCGCCATCGTCGGCGACGACCGCCCACGGCTCCAGGTCGGCATCGGTCACTCCCTTGCCGGCGCTGAGCTGCAGCGAGCCGTCGGCCACGCGTGGCGCCAGCTCGGCAACGAAGGCCGCCACGGCCTCGTCGCGACCGTCGCCATCGGCGTTGATGCCGGCCGACGCCCCCGACGTGGGGATGCCGAACGCGGCGTAGGAGTAGGTGAGCGAACGAGCGAGGTTGACGGCGCCGTCCTGGAGGATCTTGCGGGCGCACCGGACGATGCCAGTGGCGGTCGCTGCGTCGGGGAGGTCGACGACGACGAAGCCGTCGGCGCCCGAGGTCTTGGTGATCTGCACGGCTGCATTGTGCCATGTGACCGTTCGGCGAGCCGCGGCCGATCCGATCTGTCCGGAAGCGGTTCGCCCGACCCTGCAGTTCTGTCCTGCGAACCACGCACACTTCAGGCCGGTTCGCAGGACAGAACGCAAAGGTTCTCCCACTAACACGACGAGGGGCCGCATGAGCAGACCCCCCGAACTGCTCACACGGCCCATCGATTGGCGGCAAACCGGGGGGCCGAGGCCTGCCGGATCACTGCGACTCCGAGGCATTCCGCCTCGGAACGGCACCATAGCAAGGCGTGGTGACATCTGTCACCCAGAAACTGGGTGCAGTCATCGCGAGCAGTCGTTACACAGTCGCGAGCAGCACCGGGAGGTCTACGCGTCGACGATCTGCATCGCCGTGCGACCCGCGAGGACAGGGAGGATCCGCTCCTCGATGACCGCACGGTGCACCGGGTGGTCGCGGTACAGCTCGTACGCCGCCTGATCGGCGAAGTCGGCCACGATGCCGATGGTCGCGTTGCCGTCGGCCAGACCGGCGTCGGTGCCGTAGCGGTAGGAGTCGATCTCGGAAATCGCCGGCGGCAGCGTGGCGAGCCCGTCGAGGAGGAACTGGCGTTGCTCGTCGGTGGTGTCGGGCACGAGCGTCAGGAGCACGATGTGGCGGAACATGGCCCGAAGCTACCTCCGGCCGCCACCCCGGAGCCTCGCTGGTCGCCACGGCCCACCGAACGCGATCGTCCCGCCGGCACCAGTTCCGGCGGGACGATCTTCACCACTGCTGTCTCCGGAAGCACCAGCACTCGGGAGGATGTCAGCGAATCTGTTGGGTAGACGCACGCGGGGGCCGAAAGTCGCGAAGAATTTCGGGAAATTCACCCAAGCGGGAGATCCGTCGGACCGATGGCGGTGCGCCGAGGTCGTGGTCAGGCCCGGGATCGGGCGGGCGACACGGTGTAGGGGGCCTCGAGGAGGCAGTGCAGCGGCACGTGGACCCGGCGGCCGTCGGTGCTCTCCACCTCGACGGCGACGGGGTGGACGGCGACGATGACACCCTCGACATCACCGGTGGCCAGGTGGAATCCGACCTTGAGGTGGCTGCGGAGTGCCTTTCCGGCGGCGATGTCGCTCGCGACCTGACGCCCGCCGAACGCCGTCAGGAGTGCGACGGTGAGCGTCGGGGCCCCCAGGACAAGGGCCATCGCCAGGCTGAGCACGGTGGTGTCGACGCCGAGCTGGCTCAAGGCGAGCGCCCCGGTCGCCCCGAGCACGGTGAGGCGCACGGTGCGCTCGATTCGCCGATTCCGGCGGCCCGAGGCCCGGACGGCGGACTGTGCCACCGCCGCACTCACGCCGATCGAGAGCGCGTATCCGGCGATCAGGATGAGTCCCGCCAAGAGCAGGTCGGGGAGACGGCTCAGCATCCGGTCGGGGATCTGCTCGAACGCGTGGCGGCTGGTGGACGCGACGGCCACGAACACACCGAGTGCCGTGCTCGCCCAGAACAGGAAGCTGCTGACGGGACGAGCCATCTCGCGGATCTCGTTCGACCGGTCGGGCCGGTTCATCGATGCCCGCACGATCCGGCCGGCGATCTCGCCGAGGAGCAGGCTCGCGGCCAGAGCGACGACGGCGACGATCCAGCGGTTCCCCTCGATCATCGTGTCACCTCCGTCTCGTCGGCATCGGGCTCGGGCTCGGGCTCGGGCTCGGACCACATCAGTCGGAGCGTCTGCCACCCCACGGTGAGCAGGTCGGCACCCGTTCCCAGGAGCGATCGGCTCATCAGACTGTTGGCCACGTGGTCCTGTGTCCTCGATTCCAGATCGGCCGGTGGTGCCAAAAGCTGAGCGAGCGACCGGTGGAGGACGTCGTCGGTCGCCGCCAGCTCCGACTCCAGGTCGGCGTCGAAATCGCGGTCGCTGTCGCGGTCGCGGTCGCAATCGCCGTCGAATGGTGGTCGCTCGGTGTTCATGTGTGCACTCCTGCTTCGACGACGCGCTGCAACTCCCGCCGGGCACGGAGGAGTCGGGTCTTCACGGTGGCCAACGGCACGTCGAGCGCCTCGGCGATCTGCTGGTAGGGGAGGCCGTCCAGGTCGCGCATCACGACGATGCTGCGGCTCAGCTCGTCGAGATCGGCGAGCGCGAGCCGGAGACGATCGAGGTCGGCGCGGGCGTCGGTCTCGCGTTCCACGTCGGCGGAGCTGGCCCGTTCGGGCAACCGGGCGGGTTCGGTCGAGGTGTCCCGCATGCGTCGCAGGTAGGACACGGCGGTGTTGTGGGCGATGCTGAGCACCCAGCCGCGGAGCGATCCGTCACCGCGCCAGCTGGGAAGGGCCTGCCAGGCCTTGATGATCGTCTCCTGGACGATGTCCTCGGCGAGGTGCTCGTCACGCACGACCGAGTACGCGACTCGGTAGATCACCTCGGCGTGGTCGGCGATCAGGGCTTGGAACTGCTCCTCCGACGCGTTGGTCCGAGGAGTGGCGCGGCGGTTACGGAGCACGGTGAGACCTCACGGTCAGTGTGCCGCGGGGTGCGGGGGATTCCTCCCGTGCGGACGCGGCCGGCGTCGGCCCCTCCGACGTGCGCGGTGGTCAGGCTTGGCGGATCCGGAATCGTGCCCAGCCCGATCGGCGGTGGGACCGTCGGGGCGTGGCGGACGGCGCCGAATGCGCCGGGGAGTGTGCCGGGGTCGCCGGGTTCCGGGCCGAGTCGCGCAGGTCGATCACCGGTTCGGGTGCTGGCGCGATGCTTCGCGGGCGGCTGTCGTCGGGGTCGATGCCGGCATACCAGTCGTCGATGCACGCCTCCACCTCGGCCAACGAGACCCGGAGCATCGATGCCACGGTCGGGATCGGGAACGGGGCGAGGGTGAGCACGATCGCAGCGGGTTCGAGCCCAGAGCGGCGGGCGAGGCGGCGCCACAGCTCGAGGCGTTCGGTGTAATGGTCGACGACCTTGGGGCCGGCGCCGATCGACACGAGGTGGGCGGCGCGGCGGAGTACCAGGTCGATCGCCCGGGGGATCACCACGTCGATCGCAGCGCTCGAGTCGTGCTCGATCGACATCTCGATCGCGGTGCGCGCGATGTGCTTGGCCGGTTCGACCGAACCGATGAGTACGAGGACAGCACGGCTGGCGACAGCGAACGGGTCGAGCACCATCGGCAGGCCGTCGTTGGCTCGGGCGAGCGCCAGGCCGGCGGTCGGCGCCTGCCGAGCCGGCAGGAGCGGGGCGTTGGACGGAACCTCGGCGAGGGCGGAGGGCCTGTCGACGATCTCGGACTCGGCCGGCCCGCGCACGTCGGTGCGGCCCGGGACCGGGGCACCGGGGGCGGCGTTGTTGGGGAAGTCGGGGTTCGGGCCGGCGTTGGCCGGGACCGGAGCGGACTCGGGGCGGCCCACGTCGAAGGACCCGGCGCCGGGCACCGACGCCGCCGGAGCGGTGTGCGCGGAGTCGGCCGAACCGTCGGAGGCAGGGTCGGCCGCACGGTCGGCCGCAGGTGCAACCGAGGGCTCGGGGGACGCCTGCCGAGGCGCCACCGAGAACATCGGCATGGGCGGAGTCACCGCCGGAGAATCAGTGTTGTGGGAAGCTGTCACTGGCGTGCGTGTCCAAGTCAGTCGGTCGTCGGGGGGCGTCGCGCCCTCTGGGACAGGGTACAGACGTGAATTCACCTATCAAGAGCAGATATTTCGTTGCATGTGCTGACGCGGCGACCGGAGGATGAGGCGGGGAATGACGGAATTTTACAGGCCCGGTCCGTCGGGGTCGCGGCAGGTCCTCGTCTACCTCCACGGTCACGGGTCGGCTCCCGACCTCGTGCACCCGTTCTTCCGCCAGCACCACGACGACGGGTGGGTCCGACTCTGCCCCCGCGGACCGCTGCCCACCGACGGCGGTTGGTCGTGGTTCGACAGCGGCCCCCGCGGCGTCGACCGTGCCGGCCTCGACGCCTCCGTTGCGAGGGTGCGGACGCTGGTCGAAGCGACCACGGGCGACCTGGGGGCCACCTGGTCCGACGTCGTCGTCGCCGGGTTCTCCCAGGGCGCATCCCTGGCGCTCGGGGTCGCGGCCGCGCTCGGGGCGGACGGTGTGACGATCGGTGGCCTCCTCGTGCAGGCCGGGTTCGCCCCGGAAGTGTTCGGCGACGAGGTCGACCTCGGCACCGTCCGTGCTCGCTCGGTGCTCGTGCAGCACGGGGAGACCGACGAGGTCGTGCCCTCGTTCATGGCGGGTGACCTGGGAGCGAGTATCGGCGCTTCGAGCGGAGCGGTCGACGGCATCGAGGTGCAGCTCCTGCCCGGCGGCCACACCCTGTCGCCGGCGATGCTCGACGCTGCCCGACGCTGGCTCGCGGGCGAACCGGACGAGGCCTGACATGCACGTGATGGTCGCCCTTCCCACGGACCACGTCGAACATCTCGACGAGTTCGTGTCCGGTCCCGCCATCGCCGAGATGGCTGCCCACGTCGAGGTGTGCGGGCTCGGCGGCGTGTTCGTGACCGACCACCCGGCCCCCGACGACCGCTGGCTCGCCGGCGGCGGACACCACGCCCTCGAACCGACCGTCGCGCTCTCGTTCGCCGCCGCGGCGACCACGACCCTGCGGCTCGTCACCAACATCTACGTCCTCGCGTATCGCCCACCGCTCCTGGCAGCGAAGACGCTGGCCACCCTCGACGTGTTGAGCGGCGGCCGGCTCACCGTGGGCGTCGCCGCCGGATACCTGCGATCCGAGTTCAACGCCCTGGGTGCCGATTTCGACGATCGCGGCGCACGCCTCGACGAGGCGATCGACGTGGTGCGCCGGGCCTGGACCGGCGAATCGGTGGTCGGAGAGGGCGCCGGATGGACGGCGCGAGGCAACACGATCCTGCCGCGGCCCCGCCAGCAGCCCGGCCCGCCGATCTGGTGCGGCGGCAACTCGAAGGCGGCCATGACCCGGGCGGTCACCTCCGCCGACGGCTGGTTGCCGTTCGCGACGCCGCCGGGCATGTCCGGCGCCGTCCGCACCGCCGAGATCGCGTCGATCGACGACCTCCGTCGCCGCCTCGACCTGCTCGATCGGCTCTGCGACGAGCACGGGCGGGCCGAGCGCCCGACCATCTGCTTCACGCCGATCAGCACGTGGGCCGATCCGGAACGTCTGCTCGACGAGATCGGCCGGCTGACCGAACTCGGTGTCGACTGGGTCTCGCTGACGCTGGCACCGACACCGGGCACCGCGCCCACACGGGCGGGATGGATGGACTCGGTGTCCGCCGTCGCTGCCGCGCTGGCCTAGTCGGCGCCGGGCCGCGTCACGGCGTTCCACGACCCCACGACGGCGGCGCTGTCGGTCAGCGTCGCCAGTTGGGAGATCGTGTTCGCCAGGACCGCGTCGGCGTACGACGGCGGGACGGCGACGGTGGCATCGGTCGGCACGACCACCCGGTA
>Ga0116186_1004692_pt1 | contig 11037 bp, 13 predicted proteins | sample AD_JPNNA4_MetaG_FD_89806 | JGI IMG/M metagenome (GOLD analysis project Ga0116186, IMG submission 89806) | Active sludge microbial communities of municipal wastewater-treating anaerobic digesters from Japan - AD_JPNNA4_MetaG | ecosystem: Engineered > Bioreactor > Anaerobic > Digestate | place...
GAGGTCGCATGATGGCATCCGTCCTCACGCGGACCTCCCCAACGGAAAGGGCGACGACGCCATCATTGACTCCCCGGCGTCGTCAGGTACAAAGGAGTGTCCAGGGAACCGGGTGCGGTACACTCGGTCCTCTTCGTGACCCTGGCGGACCCCCGGGATCACCGACGGCTGGTCCGACTGGCGTCGGAACACCTCCGGTTGCTGGACGACATCGGTCAGGTCGGCGACGACCGCTGGGGCATCCTGCTCCCCGAAACGTCCCTCGAGGGGGCCCGGACGTTGGAGCATCGCCTGCTGGAACAGGCCCGCCAGGCGTCGATTCCCTGTTCGATCAAGTCCTACGCCTACGGGGGACTCTGCGAGACGCCGGACCGCTGCGGACAGATGACCTGCTCGGGGAACTGCCTCGCCCGGGGCGTTCCCCGGGGAACCCCTCCAGGAGTCGCCGGTCACTCCCCGATGCCCCAACCTTCCCGGACGTCACCCGACTCCGGCGAGACGCTTCCCAGCCCCCCGTCGAGCATCTTTCGACTGCTGGCCCCTCCGATTCCCCCCTGGAAACGGGTGCTGGACATCCTGGGGGCATCCGCAATGCTCGTATTGCTGTCGCCCATCTTCCTGCTGGCCGCCATTGCGGTGCGCCTCTCGTCGCCGGGTCCCATCATCTTCCGGCAGCAGCGGGTCGGCCTGGGGGGCCGGGTGTTCTGGTTCTACAAGTTCCGATCGATGTACGTCGATGCAGAGCAGCGGAAGAAGGACCTGGAACACCTCAACGAGGCCCAGGGACCCGTGTTCAAGATCGCCCGGGACCCCCGGATCACCCCGGTCGGGCGCTTCCTCAGGGTCACCAGCATCGACGAGTTGCCCCAGTTATGGAACGTCCTCCGGGGGGACATGTCCCTGGTGGGCCCGCGACCGCCGATTCCCGACGAGGTGCGGCGCTATGCCCCCTGGCACCGGCGACGCCTGGAGGTCCCCGGCGGCCTGACCTGCATCTGGCAGGTCAGCGGGCGATGCGACATCCCCTTCGAGGACTGGATGCGGATGGACCTCCAGTACGCCCGCAGGCAGTCCCTGGCGACGGACCTGGCCCTGCTCTGGAAGACCGTCGGGGCGGTCCTGTCCCGCCGAGGAGCAAGGTAGGGAACGATGCGCCTGCTGCTCGTGAACACCAACACCTGCCGGGATCCCTACCCGGTGGCCCCCCTGGGCGTCTGCCTGCTGGCCTCGGCCCTCCGAGACGAGGCCGAGGTCCAGGTCTTCGATGGCACCTTCCGGGGCAATGAGGGACTGCGAGAGACCCTGGAGGCCTTCCGACCTGATCTGGTGGGCCTGTCGGTGCGCAATGTCGATGACCTGGTCCCCCAGGCGGGGACCTTCTTCCTCGATGAGGTCCGGCGAACCTTCCTGGACCCCCTGCGAGACGCACGAGTTCCCCTGGTGCTGGGAGGCAGCGCCTTCAGCCTGTTCCCGATGGCCCTGATGCAGGCCTGGCAGGCGGACTACGGCGTCGTCGGGGAAGGGGAAGGCCCGATGAGGGACCTCCTGAGGGCCCTGGACCGGGGAGAGGACCCCCGAGGCATTCCGGGCCTCCTGGTCGCCGGAGACCGGGAGTTCCGGCCTCAGCGATCGCCTCCGTCCCCAGGGCGGCTCTCCCTCCCCTTCTCGGAGGTGGACCGGCACATCGACTTCACTCCCTACCGGGTCCTGGGTGCCTATCCCATCCAGGCCAGGCGGGGGTGCAACCACCGGTGCATCTACTGCACCTATCCCGCGCTGGAGGGCCATCGGCATCGCCTGCGGGACCCCGACGAGATCGCCCGGGAGATCGCCGAGGCCGCTGCCCGGCTTCCGGGAGTCACCTTCGAGTTCGTGGACAGCACCTTCAACGACCCCCAGGGTCATGCGGAGGCCATCTGCCGGGCCCTGATCCGGCGCGGTCCCAGAGTCCGCCTCCGAACGATGGGGGTCAATCCGGGACACGTGACCGACGAGTTGATCGACCTGATGCAGCAGGCCGGCTTCGCCCAGATCGACTGCACCCCCGACTCGGCCTCCCCCCGGATGATCCGGGCCATGGGCAAGAACTTCTCCTGGGAGGATCTGGTCCGAGCAGCCCGGACCATCCGGGACCGGGGCATGCCCACGACCTGGTTCTTTCTGTTCGGGGGACCCGGGGAGACCGCCGAGACCATCCAGGAGACCCTTGACTTCATCGACCGGGAGGTCTCGCCGGAGGACCTGGTGCTGATGGCCATCGGGCTCCGGATCTATCCCGGGACGCCCCTGCACCGAGCGGCGATCCGCGAGGGCATCGTGACCCCGGACGAGGACCTGCTGGCGCCCCGGTTCTACATCTCACCGGCCCTGGGCCATGACCGGATCCGGGACATGCTGAAGGAGGCCGCGGCGGTCCGTCCCCACTGCCTTCCACCGGGCGAGAACCGCCCGGATCCCGCGATGCTGCAACAGGCCATCGCCATGAGACGGCAACAGGGCCTGACGGAGCCGATGTTCCGGACGCTGCTGCGGATCCGGCGTTCGTGGCCCCGCTTTGCCCGCGTTCCGATGCCCGGGCATGCCCCGGTGGCAGACGTCACGAGATGACGTGCTCCCCGGCCCGGATGCCCCAGAGGGCCCCCGTCTCCCGGTAGAACCGGTCCAGGGGCAGGCGGGTCCGCAAGACGCAGTTGAAGAAGTTGTAGCGGGCCAGGTCGAAATCGACGATCCGGTCCCGCATCTGCCGGTGCAGGGCCGTGCCCGGCATGGGAGTCAGCACCGTGTAGCCCGCATAGGCCGTCTGGTGGGCCGCGGCGAACTCCGCCAGGGCCTGGAAGTCCGGGAGATCCCAGTCGGGGTCCACGACGTAGTTGGCCCGGAGCAGGATGCCGTGGTCGGCGAAGACCCGGAGTCCCTCGGTGATGTGGTCGGGGGTCAGGGCCTTCTGGTAGCGCCGGAGGTCCTCGGGACGAGGGGACTCGACTCCGGTGATCACCACCCGGAGGCCCGCCCGGGCCAGGCGGCCGATCAGGTCCGGATGGCGGGCCGCCGTGTCCAGGCGGATGTCCATCACCAGGGCCTTCCGGATCCCTTCGGCCTCGATCCGGTCCAGCAGGGCGTGGGTCCAGGGGATGTCCACCACGGTGTTGGCGTCGGCCAACCGGACCACCTCGTACTCGTCCAGCAGGCGCATCTCCTCGACGATGCTGTCGATGGACCGCAGGAAATACCCCCCCTGGCGCTGGGGCCAGATGCTGCAGAAGGAGCACCGCGAGGTGCATCCCAGGGAGGTGTAGAGGTAGGTGACCGGCCGGGGGTCCCCCCCGACGGTGTAACTGGCCATCCAGGGCCGCAGGTAGGACCGGTCCGGCACCAGGAAGTCCCGCCCGGCAGGGTCCACCGGCGGCGGCGGTCCCGGCATCGGCTGCAGGCGACCGGACCTCCGGAACCGGACCCCGGGCACGTCGGCGGTCCGCCCCCGGGTCCGCAGGGACCGCAGCAGGTCCCGGAAGACCAGGGCCCCGTCGCCGGGGATCAGGACATCCACGTCCGGGTGGTCGTAGTCCTCGGGGCAGAGGGTGGGGTGCAGGCCGCCGGCGACGGTCAGGATGTCCGGGTCCACGGACCGGGCTGCCCGGAAGACCTCCATGCCCGCCGGATGCTCCGAGGCGATGAAGGTCACCCCCACGACGTCCGCCGGGTGGTCCCGGAGCCAGGCGACCATCCACTCGAAGACCGGAGGCGACTCCGGACGGAGGTCGTACTCGCCCTTGAGGTCCAGGAAGGTCACATCGGCCTCTTCCCGGGCCGCCACGGCCACGGTCAACAGGCCCAGGGGCGGTCCCACGAGCCGGGTGTGGACGAACCGGCGGACCGCCTCCGGGGCATGGTCCCGGAGGGCGTTGTGCGGGGACCGGGGGGGGTTGACCAGCAGCACCTTCATCGCACGATCCCCCGCTGCAGGCGATGGATGGCCTCCCGGGCCAGCAGAGGCCCCTGCCCTCTTGCCACCACGCCATCGACCAGGCCCATCTGGACTGCCTCCTCGGCGTCCACCAGCCTCCCGGTCAGCATCAGGTCCAGGGCCCGGGAGGTCCCGACCCGGCGGGTCACCCGCCAGGTTCCCCCACAGCCGGGCATGACCCCGAAGGATGCCTCGGGACACCCCAGCATGGCCCCCGGGGCGGCCAGGACCAACCGGGCGCAGAGGGCCAGTTCCAGGCCGCTGCCCAGGCAGGCGCCCTCGACCCAGGCCACCACTGGAAACGGGAGGTCCTCGATGGCCGAGAAGAGGTCCCGGTGGCGGGTGATGGAGGCCCGGTCCTGCCAGAAGGGCCGCAGGGCGTCCCGGTCGGCCCCCGCCGAGAAGTGCCTCCCCCGTCCCCGGATCAACAGTCCCGCCACCCTCCGGTCCTGGACCGCCTCCAGGGCCACCTCCAGGCTCTCGAAGAACCCCGGGTCCATCAGGTTCCCCGGCGGCGCGTCGAGCCACCAGGTCTCGATGCCGTCCCGGACCTCCCGCCCGATCCTCATCGCGGCCCCTCCGGCCCGACGGCCAGCCCGCAGGCGGTATCCCTGGAGTGGCTGATCGAGATCCGCACCTCTCGGAAGATCTCCGGTTCTCCCGGGACTTCCCCGGCGATGCGGGGGGCCCCGTTCTCGGCCCCGACGATCCGGAAGTCCCGGGGATGGCAGGACAGGTCCCAGGTCTGCCACAGGCGCACCAGGGCCTCCTTCAGGGCCATTCGTCCGGCCCAGGTCCGGATCGGAGCCCCCTCCAGGGACGCCGCCTCCCGGTCGTCGAAGTACCGGGACCGTTCCCGGGCCAGGAGGTCCTGGGCCTCGACGATGGGAAGGGTGCACAGGACGGCCCTCACGTGGCCACCTCCCGGGCCAGTTCCAGGAAGAGCTCGGTCTCCCGCCGGAGGGCCTCCTCCCGAGGCCGACGCCAGGCATTCCCCACGGACTCCAGGATGGCCCGGACCTGCAGCGGGGTCCGGTCCGAGACCCACCGGCGAACCAGCCCCCGGGCCTCCTCCTCCAGGCGACCGGCCGGCACCACGGCGTCCACCAGCCCCCACTCCAGGGCCTCCTCGGCACCGATCAGCCGTCCGGTCAGGATCCACTCGACCCGGCGACTCCGGGAGATCCGGTTCCCCAGTTCCAGGGTCCCCCCGAGGCCCGGCATCAGTCCCAGGTCCGATTCCGGGAATCCCAGCATCGCGCCGGAGGCGGCCACCCGGGCATGGCAGGCCAGCGCGATCTCCAGCCCGGCCCCCAGGCACTGTCCGGAGATCGCCGCGACCACAGGCACCGGGGCATCCCGGATCCGGTCCAGCAGGGCCTTTCCGGCGTCCAGGGACCGTGCCAGGGACTCGGGGTCCGGCAGGCGTTGCCGCAGGGCCTCCAGGTCCGCACCCCCACAAAAATGCCGTCCGGACCCGACCAGCACGATGCCCCGGATTCCCTCCTGGCCCCAGAACGCCTCCAGACGTCCCGGGTCCACGAAGACCGGGTCGTCCAGGGTGTTCCGGGGCGGGCGATCCAGCACGATCCGCCCCAGGTCCCCGTCCCGTTCCAGCCGCACCTCCATCCCCGTCCCCCCGTTTCGACCCCTCAACCGCCCCGTCCCGGCTGGCGGACCTGCGGATCACCGAAAGGCCCGGCGTCCGGTCCCTCGGGCTCCGGGGGCCGCCACCAGGGCAGGCCCGTGTCCTGCCATCGTTCCTCGCAACGCCGCCGCCAGTCGAGGTCCCGGGACCCGGCAGGAGGCCAGGAGGCTCCCAACAGGCCCCCCAGGGCCACCACGAGGTCCTCCTCGCCCAGGATTCCCTGGTCCAGAGTGACCCGGCAGGTCCGCAGGAACAGGGCCGCGGCGTCCCGGGCCAGTTCCTCGGGACCTGCCCCCTCGGGGACCTGCGGCGCTGGTTCCCGGCAAGGGTCCCGGTCCTCCCCCGATCCCCAGCGACCCCGGCGGGCCCGGACTCGGAGGGCCGCCTCCAGTTCTTCGTAGGACCGGGCCTCCTCGGGCTCCATCCGCCGGCGGTAGGAGGCCACGGATCGGGCGATCGTCTCGGGGCCCACGGAGTCCATCAGGGCCAGAGGCCGCAGGCCCGGCCAGGCCCGTCCGAACGCCTCGTCCACCAGGGACGGCTCCAGGCCCCGGATCACCTGTCGAACCGCCCAGGCCTGGGACGGGAGCAGCAGCCGATTGACCGCCTGGGCGCACCGCGGCCCGATTTCGACGATGGGCCTCAGCCCCAGGAGGCCCGCGAGCGTCATGAGCCGCTGCCGGACCGGATCGCCGCAGCCCTCGGGCAGGACCACCTCGCAGAACCCCGTCAGCATCGTCGGGTAGAAGAGATGCAGGCCCAGCGCCTCCGGGTGGATCTCCCAGGGGATCAAGGACGAGGTGTTGGTCAACACGATCCCGTTGGTCGCCCGAAAGGGCAGCCAGGACTCCAGCACCTGGCGCTTCGCCTCCAGGTCTTCCTCGACGGTCTCGTAGAGGACGTCGAAGGGACCCCCTGGGTCCATCCCCGGCAGCAGTCCCCGGACCGGCCCGACAGGGCCTCCGTCGGCCCGCAGGCGCCGGATGTCCCGGCCCAGGTGGGCCAGGCAGGCGGCCAGCCGGCCCTCATCCCGAGAGGCCACGGTGACATCCCAACCGGCCCCCAGGGCTGTCCGGGCCATGTCCCGCCCCATGCGTCCGGTGCCCAGGACCAGGATCCTCATGGCAGGTCCTTCCAGTGGCGGGCACCCCACCAGGGCCGGTCGTCGGGAAGCATCCGGGCCAGGGCCACCAGCGAGGATCCGACGCCGCACTCCAGGAATCCGGCAGCCTCCGACGCCGCCGCCACCGCCTGGGGCCACCGGACCGGCGAGCAGAGATTGTCCCGGACCAGGGCCAGGGCCTCCGGTGCCGTCCGGGCCAGACGACCATCCACCGGCGACCCGATGGGGACCTCGGGGTCCCGCCAGGGCTCCCGGGCAGCGACCTCCGCCAGCCGGGCCGCGGCCCCGGCCAGCCGTACCGGGTGATGATAGGCCACCCGGTCGGTCCAGCGGATCGTCTTCAAGGCCCCCGCCTCCCGGGCCGAGGCCTCCAGGGAATCCAGGGAATCGGGAGTCCCGGCAACGACCAGGGACCAGGGGGCGTTGACCAGGACCACCTGGACCCCCTCAGCCCCCGGCAGGGCCAGGACCTCGTCTTCTCCGAGGCCCACGATGCCCAGCATCCCCAGAGGGTCCGACTGATAGGCCTCCTGGACGAGGTCCCAGGCCACCCGGACCAGGGTGAGTCCCGAGGAGACCGGAAGGGCCCCGGCGGCCACCACCGCCCCATAGACCCCGAGGCTGTGACCGAGCGTCGCGACCACCGGCACCCCGGCCTCCCGGACGACCTGGGCCGCGGCGATCCCGAAGGCCTGCAGGAAGACCTGCCGAGGTCCCTCCTCCAGCGCCATCGCCTGCTCCACGGACAGGCGTCGGAGATCGACCCCGACCACCGAGGAGGCGTCGGCAAGCACCGCATCGAAGATCGGCCGATGGGACTCCCGGAAGTCCTGCTCCGGACCCGATGGCTGCACGAAGGCCCCAGGGAATGCCAGGGCCACGGGTCCGCGAATCCCGTCCACGATCAGGCTCCGCCGTCACAGCGCCGCAGCACCCAGCCCGCCTGCATGAACTGGCTGACCTCCGTGACAAAGGAGGCCAGGCGACGTCCCGGGCCAAGTCCCGTCTCCCGCAGGAAGGCATCCATGGCCAGGAAGGTCATCGGCGGGCCCGCGTAGCCCATCCGGGCCATCCGCTGGTCGATGCGTTCCCGGGGAAACCCGATCCCCTGGAGTTCCGCGGCCACCGACTCGACGATGTGCCGGGCCGGCAGGTTCACCTGGAGGTGGTCCACTGCCATGGGGTCGATGCCCGCCCGAGCCAGCATCCGCAGGTATCCCTTCAGGAACACGCTGCCGCCGGGCTCCTGGAAGACCCCCGTGGCCAGTTCGTTCCGAAAGGTCTGGCGCAGGTGGTGGGCCGCCGCCTCGAACTCCTCCACCGGGTTCATCCAGTAGGCCGGACGGTGGTTGAACATCAGCGACGGCCGGTTCCCGCCCACCGACTCCACGTAGGTGCACTCGACCTCGATCACCGGGCCCCGGGCCGGGGGATCGACCCCCAGCACCGCCGCGCCGGCCCCGTCGGACAGGAACCAGCGCAGGAACAGGGACTCCTTGTCCACCTTCTGCTGGTTGAAATACTCCGCCCGGAGTTCCGAGGACGAGATCCCGGCCGATACCGCCAGGGCCCGGTCGTAGTGGCCGTCGGCCAGCAGGTGGTGGGCCAGATAGAAGGCCTTGTAGGCCGACGTGCAGTTGGCGTGGATCGAGAACTCGGCACAGGAGTCGATCCCGAGGGCCTTCTGGATGCGCACCGAGGCCGTGGGCATCTGGTCCTGGTGAGCCGACCCGTAGCAGAGGAGGTCCAGGTCCCCGGGGGTCATGCCTGCCGCCTCGAGGGCCTGGCGGGCGGCCTTCTCGGCCATCGTGACGTTGTCCTCGGTGAACTGCCGAGTCCGGGGGTCCAGGGCGTAGTGGACCACCTCGATGTCCAGCAACTGGCGCATCACCGGGCCCATCTCCTCCATCCACCGGCGAATCCGGGGAGGGGCGTCCGTGAGGGGCCCCAGGACCTCCTGGGCCCGTTCCACCGGGATCGGATCCCCCGGAAGATGACGCCCGGTTCCGAGCAGGAAGACCTTGCGCCTCATCCCTGGCCCTCCCACCGGCGGAAGATCACGACGCCGTTCTGGCCTCCGAAGGCGAAGGAATTGCTGGCCACATGCCGCAGCGGGGCCCGGCGGGGCCCGTCGGCCACGTAGTCCAGGTCGCACTCGGGGTCCGGTGTGGTGAGGTTCAAGGTCGGGGGAATCACGCCCTCGACCAGGGCCCTCACGGTCAGCACCGCCTCGACCCCGGCGGCCCCCGAGAGGCAGTGCCCGGTGGCCCCCTTCGTCGAGGAGACGGGCATCCGCCGGGCATGGGCCCCGAAGACCCGGTGAATCGCCTGGGTCTCGTAGAGGTCGTTCAGGGGGGTCGAGGTCCCGTGGGCATTGACATGGTCGATGTCCTCCGGGGAGAGGCCCGCCCGGGCCAGCGCCAGTTCCATCGTCCGGGCCATGCCCACGCCGCCGGGCTCCGGCGACAGGATGTTGTAGGCCTCGCTGGAGAGCCCCGGACGGTACATGACAGCCAGGATCCGAGCCCCCCGGCGTTGGGCATGGGCCAGGCTCTCCAGCACCAGGAAACCGGCCCCCTCCCCCATCACGAAGCCCTTGCGCCGGGCGTCGAAGGGCCGGGACAGGCCCGCCACGTCGTCATCCGGTTCCGCCAGGGCCATCAGGGCCGTGAACCCCCGGATGTCCAGCGGATTCAGGGCCGATTCGGCCGCGCCGGCCAGCACCACGTCGCAATCCCCTCGGACGATCCAGTCCCAGGCGGCGGCCAGGGCATAGGTCCCGCTGCTGCACGCGGTGCTGACCACCATCGACGGCCCGGTCCAGTGTCCCCGAAGGGAGATCCAGGCCGCCGAGGCGGAAGTCATGTTCCGGAGAATGCGGTTCGGGTCCTCCTGGTCGCCGGTGGGGGCATAGCCGGTCCCCGTAGCCCCCACCACGACCCCGACCCGGGTCGGGTCCATGCCGTCCGACGAGAACCCCGCGTCCTCCATCGCCGCCTCCGCACAGGCGACGGCCATCTGAGTGGCCCGGGTCATCTGGCTCCGGGTCCGGGGCTTGATCCGTTCTCGAAAGACCTCGTCGGCCCCCTCGGGCAGTTCCACGCCCACCGGGACCTCCAGTCCCGCGGGGTCGAAGTGGGTGTAGCGCCGGATCACGCGCCTGCGGTCCAGGATGCCCCGCCAGGTCGCTTCCAGGTCCAGGCCAAGCCCGGTCATGCACCCCAGGCCGGTGACCGCCACGACCGGTTCCATCTCACTCCTTCCCGGGGTCCCCCACCGGAACCCCGACCCGCAGAAATGCCTCGGGCACCGGGGCCGGTCCCCCTCCAACCGGGTCCAGGAAGGCAATCACGCTCCGGGCCCGGGCCACCAGTTCCCCGGCCCGGACGATGCGATAGTCCAGGGTCAGGCGGAAGTCGTCGGCCTCCCGCAACCGGACCTCGACCTCCAGTCGATCCATCAGGCGGGCCGGCCGGAGGAAGCGCATCGAGAGGTCCGCCATCACTGGCAGGCAGCCATCGGGGTGCACCGGAAGGCCCCGTTCCAGCAGGAACCGCAGCCGGGCCCGCTCCAGGTAGGCCACCAGCCGGGCGTGGTGGGCAATGCCGTAGGAGTCCACGTCCTCGAACTCGACCGTCACGGGCACCCGCAGGACCCCATCCCTCATCCCGCCTCCCCTTCCCGCGACGACGGGCCATCATGGATCAGCACCGCGGCCCGCACCTCCTGGGAGTCCTGCCAGACGTGAACCTCCAGCACCATTCCCCGGAGCCGGTCAGCCAGATCCCCGTGCAGTCGAACCGCCGTCCGGCCCGTCCCCGGTTCGATGTTCACCTCGCACTCCCGCAGGTCGTAGGGCTCCTCCAGGGCCTTCCAGAGGGCCTCCTTGACGCAGAAGCCTGCACAGAGCCGCACGGCATCCCACTCCCCGTCACAGGACGCCCGGCGGCGCTCCTCCGGCCCGAACACCCCCTCCAATGGTTCCCTGCCGAATCGGTCGATCCGCTCTGTGTCCACCCCCACCCCTCGGAGGGGCAGCGGCGAGTCAGAGGTCCACGTGCAGAATGTCGTCCCCATGACGCACGATCGCCACCGAGAGGTCCACCACCTGCCCGATGGTCTGGGCGGGCTTCTTCATCAGGTGCCGGGCGAGGGTCTTCAGTTCGATCCCGATTCCCCATGTACCGCACCCGGTTCCCTGGACACTCCTTTGTACCTGACGACGCCGGGGAGTCAATGATGGCGTCGTCGCCCTTTCCGTTGGGGAGGTCCGCGTGAGGACGGATGCCATCATGCGACCTC
>Ga0116186_1004696_pt1 | contig 11033 bp, 11 predicted proteins | sample AD_JPNNA4_MetaG_FD_89806 | JGI IMG/M metagenome (GOLD analysis project Ga0116186, IMG submission 89806) | Active sludge microbial communities of municipal wastewater-treating anaerobic digesters from Japan - AD_JPNNA4_MetaG | ecosystem: Engineered > Bioreactor > Anaerobic > Digestate | place...
CGCGAGTTCCGCCGAAGCGAGGTCTTGCACGGTCGGGAACGCGGCAAGCCACGCGAGGTACTTCGGCACCACGCGATCGGTTTGGGTTTGCTGCAGCATAAACTCGGACACGAGAATGGCGTACGGGTCGCGCGTGTCTCGCCAGGGAAAGGACCTCGCGCCGCTCCGGTAATGGGACATGATCGCCTCGCGGAATTCCACGATCTCCGCGGGCGTGGGCCTAGGCGCGCTCGACGAGCCCACGTTCCTCTAGCCGGCCGAGTATGAGTTCCACGATGGCGTCGGGCAAACGGCTCTCGGTGTCGACGACGAGGTCGGCGTGCGAGAAGTCGGTGTTGTCGATACCGTATAGCCTGCGGTAGCGTCCGGTATCCTCCGCGTCGCGCATCGCGGTGAACCTGGCGATCTCGGCGATGTCGCCGCCCTCGCGCTCGAGGATGCGCCGGGCGCGTACCTCCTCCGAGGCGGTGAGGTAGACCTTGAGGTCCGCCTCGTCGAGCATCCAAATCGCGAGGCGCGAGCCGAGCACGCAGGAGCCGCGGCGCGCGAGCTCGACTTGCCGTGTATCGACGGCGCGGTCGAACGAGTCGTCCGCCTTCGCGCGCTCGATGATCTCGGCGAGGGGAACGCCCGTTTCGGCGGCCAGGCTCCGAAAGGTGAAATTGACGCAGTCCACCTCGAGCCTCGAGGCGAGAAGCTTGGACACGGTGGTGTTGCCGCACCCAGACCTTCCCGATATCGCGACGCGAAGCTCCCGCCCAGCGGGAATCCTGTAATTCAAGGCAAACCCCTCACTCAACGTTGCGTACCTGCTCGCGTATGTTCTCGAGGGCGTCCTTCACGTCGATGACCGCCCTCCCGACCTCCAGTATCTGGTTCTTCGAGCCGATGGTATTTATCTCCCGGTTGATCTCCTGGCAAATGAAGTCTATCTTCCTGCCCGGCGCCGGGTTCGAGCGTATCTCGTCCTTGAGGCTCGCGATGTGCGCGCGAAGCCGCACTATCTCCTCGTTTATCGTATAGCGGACGATAAGGGCCGCCGTCTCCTGCAGCACGCGCTGCTCGTCAACCTGGTCACCGAGAACCTCGGCGAAGCGCGCGCGCACTCCCTCCCGAAATATTTCCTCCATGCGGGGAGCCCATTCCCCCACGAGACCGACGGCGGCCTCGATGCGCGAGAGCATCGCCTCGATGTCGGCCTTGAGCGCGGCGCCCTCGCGGTCGCGGGCGATGTCGAAATCCGCGAAGGCCCTGGCGAGCACCGGCTCGAGCCGAGCCCAATACGCGTCAACATCGAGTTCGCGCTCCGCGCGGAGAACGCCCTCCTGGGCGACGACCATGGAAAGGGGAACCTCCCCGCCGAGCCCAAGCGAGCGGGACACCTCGGACGCGGCGTCCCGCCACGCGCGCGCGAGCTCCGTGTCGGCGACGACGGCGACGCCCGCGCGCTTCTCACGTATCCGGACGGTAAGCTCGGTCTTACCGCGAAGTACGCGCGCCTGCGCGTACTCGCGAAGGCGCGACTCGAGCCTCGACAGCCAGTATGGTTGATTGACGGAAAGGTCGAGAAAGCGGGAATTGTAGCTCTTGATCTCGACGGAAACGGTCACCTCGTCGGTCGATTCCTCGACGTAGGCGTAGCCGGTCATGCTTCTCACGCTCGTTTCTCCTTTCGGCCGGCGCGGGCGCCCGAGGCTCCCGCCGCCGACGCGTCGGCGAGAAAGTCCCGTCCCGCCCTCCAGTTATCCCCGGCGCCCATCGTCACGAAGAGGTCTCCCGGCTTGAGGCTCTCGAGGAGGAAGGACCGGGCGTCGGACACCTCATCGAAGTAGCTGACCTTCTTGTGCCGTTTTTTCGCTGCCTCAAAAAGAGTCTTGCCGTCGACCCCGCCCTCGTAGCGCTCGCGCGCCGAGGCGTAAATCTTATGAAGGACAACCTCGTCCGCGTCCGCGAATGAGGCGGCGAAGTCCTCGAGAAGAGCCGCGGTGCGCGAGTATGTATGCGACATGAAATCGACGACAATGCGGCGGTTCGGGTAGAACTCGCGAAGCCCGGCGAGCGTCGTCCGGATCGCCGTCGGGTGGTGGGCGTAGTCGTCCACGACGAGGACTCCCCCCGCCTCTCCCACGATCTCGCTCCTGCGGCGGGACCCGGCGAACGACTCGATCGCGGCGCGCATGGAGCCTACGAGCTCGATCGTAGGCTCGATCCCCTCCTCGCGCAGGAGGGACATGGCGAGCGCGATGGCGGCCGCCGCGTTGCGCGCGTTGTGCCTTCCCGGGACGCGGAGCCGGAATTCGCCGCGGACGCCGGCGAGCGAGAAGACGAGCCTCTCGTCCTTTATCCCCTTCACCGCGAGCCGCCAGTCGCCCAGCGCCTTCTCGCCGTAGGGTGTAAACACGATGTCGGGACGGCTCGCGTAGATCAACTTGGCGGCCTCGCAGGCCCCGGGATCGTCGGCGCAGTAGATCAGCTCGCCGAACTGGGGCAATAGGTCGACGTACTGCATGAAGGCTGCGAGGATGGACTCGTAGGTCGGGTAGTAGTCCTGATGGTCGCTTTCGACGCTCGTCAGCACGATCTTACGGGGCCTGAAGGACATGAAATGGCGCTGGTACTCGCAGGTCTCGGCGACGAAGTACTTCGATCCGTTGATCATGGTGCATCGGTCGCCGAAGCTCTTGATCGAGCTCCCGGCCAGGACGGAAGCCGCGAGCGGCAGGCTCGAAAGCACGGTCCCGGCCATGCCGGTGGTCGTCGTCTTTCCGTGCACCCCGGCTATCCCGCAGGAAAAGGAATGGGCGGAAAATTCCCCAAGCGCCTCCGAGTATAGAAGGATCGGTATTCCGCGCTCGGCTGCCGCGCGGAGTTCGGGGTTCTCGTCCCGTTTATAGGCCGCCGAATGGACGACGAGACGCGCGTCGGCGTCGAGGTTGCCCGCCTTAAACGGGGCTCGGGGCGTGATGCCCAGGCGACGAAGGATCTCGTCGGTATAAAACTCCTCGGGAACGTCGCTCCCGGTGACTATGGCCCCGCGCGATACGAGAAGCTCGGCGAGGGCGGCCATACCCGTGCCCTTGATGCCGACCATGTGAATCCGGAAACCCGCGAGGTCGCCGGGTATTCGTGCCCCGTTCATGAGGCCATAATACTAAAACCGCCCCTTTACCGCAAGCTCTCTTTCGGTGCATAATGGGCCGCATGGCGGACAAGACTCAGCTCCAGCTCTACGGCGACTGGCTCGAGGCCTACCTCAACTACGAGCTATTCCCGCCGAAGAAGGATGCCTTTACCCTCGAGACGATGCGCTATCTCGTCGAGCGCTTCCGTCATCCCGAGAGGTCCTTTAAGTCGTTCCACGTCGCCGGGTCGAAAGGGAAAGGATCCGTTTCCGCCATGATCGCCTCGATACTTCGCGAGGCGAGGTTCGGCGTCGGCCTCTATACCTCCCCGCATATCATCGACTTTTCCGAGCGAATCGCCACACCGGACGGCCCGTTCTCGGACGAGCTGTACGGAAGGGCCTGCGACGTCGTCGTGCCCCTCGTCGAGTCGATAATCCCGGCGAACCTTCCCGCCGGGCGTTCCCCCTCGTGGTTCGAGCTCGTCACCCTCCTCGCCTTCGTTACCTTTCGCGAGGCTGGCCTCGACTGGGCCGTCGTCGAGACGGGACTCGGCGGAAGGCTCGACGCGACGAATGTCCTCGACCCCGAGGCGAGCGTCATCACTCCGATCGAGCTCGAGCACACGGAATACCTCGGGGACACGATAGAGAAAATCGCCTTCGAGAAGGCGGGGATCATCAAGCCGGGAAAGCCGGTCTTCTCGGCGAGGCAGAGGCCGGAGGCGCGCGCCGTCTTCGAGCGGGTCGCGCGCGAGCGGGGCTCGCCGTTCGCCTGCGTCGAGGACGACATCGAGTCGCTCGAGTGCGAGGCCGGGGTCGACGGGCTCACGGTTCGCGCGTCATTTCGCAAGACGCCGGATGGCCCGACCTTCGCCCGAGCAATCGAGACGAAGCTTTCGTTCATCAACGAGATACAGGCCGAGAACGCCGCCCTCGCCGCGTACGCCGCCAAGAGCGTGGTACCGACCCTTTCCGAGGAAACGATCGAGCGCGGGCTCTCTCGCGCGTGGCTTCCCGGCCGCTTCGAGATTATCAGAAGGGATCCCCCGATCGTCCTGGACGGAGCGCACACCGCGCGAAGCCTCGAGCGCACTATCTCGACGTTCCGAAAGCTCTGGCCTTCGGGCGGGCACGTCCTCTTCGCCTGCGCGGCGGACAAGGACGTCGGGACAATGGCCCAGGACTTTTGCGCCGGATTCAGCCGCGTAACGGTAACGCGGCCCGGCGACCGAAAAACGAGCGACATCGGGAGGGAACGATCGGCATTCGTCGCGGCGCTGGAAGGAAGAAAGGACGTGAAGCTCGTGGTCGAGGAGGATTGGCGGCTCGCGATACCGTCCGCCCTCGCGGCGGCGGAGCGGGCCTCCCTACCCCTTCTCGTCACCGGCTCGTTTTACTTGGTCGCGGAAGCGAAACGGACACTGGGTCTTTGGTTCGGGGATCGGGAAAGCTGAGCGCGATGGCGTGAAGCTGAAGAGGTCCGATATCCTCGCCCGACTCAGAGCGCTCGCGGTCCCGATCGTTGTAGAGGGGGTCTCCCTGAATTGGGTACCCCAGATGGGCAAGATGACTGCGCACTTGGTGCCGGTACCCCCTGACGAGCTCGCACACAATGGTCGCGACCCCGTCCCGCAACGTTATCTCGGTCACGTCGGTTCTGTACAGGCGATCTCCCTCGTCGAATCCCCGTTGGCCGGGGAACACGGGGCGAACCTCACGGCGACCCGGTCCGAAGGGCCGAAACGCGCTGATGATGGTGTACGGGACTTGCGGGGGGCGCGAAGACTCGCCCGCGTCGCAAAAGGCGAGATACCCCTTACGTATCAAACCGTCCTGCTGTGCCCGCTCGAGGGAGTCGTAGGATGACTGCGTCTTCGCGATCAGGATGAGTCCCCTTGTCCCGGTGTCGAGCCGATGGAGGAGCCCTCGCTCGACCGGCTTTTTTCCGCGCACGGAGTCCGCCTCGGGGCAAGACGCGATGAAGATCGATAGCGCCGTCTCGGCCTCGCCTTCCTCAAGTGGCGCGGACGGAAGCCCATGCGGCTTCTCGATCACCGCCCAATCATCGGTCTCGGCGACCGTCCTGATCTCGCTCATTTTCCGTTTGTCTCCTCAAGACGCGCGATGACGTCGCGAAACCGGGGCGGGGTTCGGCTGACGAACCTCGTGCGCTGCTCGTCGCCCGGCAGGCGAATCTCGAGGGAACGCGCGTGGAGCATCAAGCTCGCATCGGGGAAGAGAGGATCTTTCTTTCCGTAGACGGGGTCGCCGAGGATGGGGCATCCGATGTGCTTGCTGTGCACGCGAAGCTGATGGGTGCGCCCGGTATGCAGGAGAAAGAGCACGAGGGCGTATCGTCCCCACGCGTGCACGACCTTGTAACTCGTGTGCGCCGCCTTTCCCTTCCTCTCGTCGTCGCCGGCCTTGAACCTCTTTCGGTTCGCCGGGTCGCGGTAGATGCGCGTGCGGATTTCCCCTCGTACCGACGGAGGGACGCGGGTTAGGATCGCCGCGTATACCTTTCTCGCGCGCCGCGACTGAAATTCCCCTTGCAGCCATTCCTCCGCCTCGCGCGTCCGCGCCGCGATGATGACGCCGGAGGTATCCTTGTCGAGTCGGTGCACGATGCCGGGTCGAAGACGGGCCTGGTCATCGACGGTTCCCGAAGCTATGGGCGCGCGGCCCCAATGCCACAAGAGGGCGTTGACGAGGGTTCCCGACCAATTCCCGGACGCCGGGTGGGTCACCATCCCCTGCGGCTTGTCGACGACGGTGACGCGCTCGTCCTCATAAATGATGCGTAGCGGAATTTCCTCCGGTTCGATCGAGGCGGGCTCGGGGTCTTCCCACGATATCGAGATCAGGTCTCCGTCCCTGACGAGCCGGGAGAGGCGCGCTGGCTTGCCGTTAACCCGAATCTCGAGCGCGCCGCCCTTCAGCCTCGACCGGCTGATCGCGCCGGGTTGCGATGCGCAGTGTCGATCGAGTCGAATTCCCTCGGGCGGGACGCCCTCGACCGTTATCCTGATCTCTGCCATTAGCGCTCCCCGGCGCCCGCGCCTGAGGCCGCGCCCTCGCCAGCGTCGGCGGCTTCAAGCGGCTCGATCAAGATCGGCTCGCGGGCAGGCTTCGCGCGCTCGGCGCGGCGCGCGCGCATGTTCCGCCTAATCGCCCGTATCGCGAAATCGGTGATGGCGACGCCAATCGATATCCCCGCGGACACGAGCAATATCTTTTTTTGCTCGTCCTCAGTAAGGTCGATGGCGATGTCCGCTTTCTTGAAGGGCCATGGAAGGTATTCGTCCTGATAACCGTGCGAGGCGTATCGGTACACGTCGTAGTAGATCGATGCCATGAACGTCACGAACGGGAGGGACCCAAGGGCGATGACCTCCGCCCTTCGTAGGTCCTTTTGCCAAGTGGCGAATTCGTCGGGCCCGTAGGGAACGGGCAGTGGCGTCCCCTCGGACGCGGCTGAACTGGAGGTCCCGGCCGCCGATTGAGCGAAAGCCGAGGGCGCCACGCACAAGGCAAGGATGACGGCACCGAGACGCCTCGGGAGCCTCATGCGCGCTCCCCGAATATCGCGGTCCCGACGCGGACGAGGGTCGAGCCTTCCTCGATCGCGATCCGGTAGTCCCCGGACATCCCCATCGAAAGGACGTCGAACGAGAGCGAGGGATAGCGCCCCCGCGCGCGGTCCCGGACGCGTGAAAGCATGCGGAACGACGCGCGGACGGCCCCCTCGTCGTCGGTAAAGGGCGCCATCGTCATGAGCCCGCGGCAGCGAACGGCCCGCGCGTTCGCGAGACGGTCGATCGCCCGCCACAGCTCGTCCTCGGAGGCGAATCCGGCCTTGGAGGCCTCGCCGGTATGGAGCTCAAAGAGAACGTCTATCGTCTTTCCTGCCCGCGCGGCGCGCAACTCGATTTCCTCGAGAAGCTCAAGGCGATCGACGGATTGCACCATCGAGAACAGTGACACCGCGTCGCGCACCTTATTTCGCTGGAGCGTGCCGATCAGGTGAACCCGGACGTCTGGCCGGTCCGCCAGGATCGCCGGAAATTTCCCCGCGGCCTCTTGCACTCGGTTTTCCCCGAAGAGGGTTTGCCCGGCCTCGATCGCCTCGCGTACGGCGGACTCAGGATGGAATTTGCTCACCGCCATCAACTCGACCTCGGAGGGAGACCGACCAGCCCGTAGCGCCGACTCCGCGATGCCCTCTCGAACGCGGGCGAGGTTTTCCGCGATAGCGCCCATCATGCCCTCCCCGCGCGCTCGTCTACGCGATCCGACAGCGAACGAAAGTCCTTGACCGCGAGCCGCTCCGCCCGCTCGCCGGGGTCGATCCCGGCGGAAGAGAGGATGTCCTCGGTGAGTCGATCGACGTCGGTCCCCGGTGCCGCGCGGCCGGATGAACGCAGCCAGGCGGAAAGGTTGTTTCGGACGGTTTTCCGGCGGGACGAGAAGAGGGCGCGAAGGACCTTCGCGAAGGTCGCCGGGTTCGCGCAGTTAGGCCAGACGTCGCGCTTCGTCATCGCCACCGCGCGCGAGACGACGCCGGGCACCGGCCAAAACGAGCCGGCGGCGATATCCATTAGGGGCTCAACTTCGTACGCCCACTGGCACAGTACGGAAAACGAGGAATAGTGCTCGGTCGCGGGTTTAGCCGCCATCCTGAGCGCGACTTCCTTTTGCACCGTGACCACTACCCGGTCGAATCTCGCGCCCGACTCGATCGTGTCGCCTATGACGGTCGCCGCGATATTGTACGGAAGATTGCCGAAAAGCCGGTCCGGCGCGCCGGCGCTGTCCCACTGCGGCTTCCATGTCTTAAGCACGTCTCCCTCGACAAGGGTAAAGCCGTCGTTCCCGGAAAAGAAGCCGCGCAAGGCCTCCGCGAAGCCCCGGTCGATCTCGAACGCGGTAAGGCGCGCGCGACGCCTCAGTATCTCGTCGGTCATCGAGCCCAAGCCGGGGCCGATCTCCCACACGGTCGAGCCATGCTCGACTTTGAGCGCGTCGACGAGGCGCTCGCGAACGGCGCGATTGACGAGGAAGTTTTGCCCGAATTTCTTCTGCATCCCAAAGCCGCGCTCTTCGAGAAAGGCCTTTAGCGCGGCGGGGGAATCATAGTCGGGCAGGTTGGGCATCGAGGTTCCTCCAACGGCGGGCTAGCCGATCGGCAAAGGCAAGGCCCGCGAAGGCCATAGCCGAAACGGCGGCAACCGCTATTGTACCCAGACTCCCCCCGATTGACAATGGGGCCCAATGGGCAAAGAAAGACGCGCTCGCCTTGATGCATCCATATAAAATCTGCATCGGCACGCGGACCACTGGCGAAAGCGATGGAAAGACCGCGGCGATCGCGAACGAGACGAAGCCGGCGACGAGGTAGACCGAGGCGAGGGGCGCGACGACGAGGGTGGCCGCGGCGCCAATCGCCGAAACGGAGCCAAACACGCCGGCGGTAACCGGGGCCGTCGCGAGTTGCGCAGAGAGCGAGGCTGAAAGCGCCGAACTCGCCCCCGCGCCGAGATATGGCCGCGAAAGATCGTCAATCCATTCCCCGGCCAAGAGAATCCCGGCGAGGGCCGCGTACGAGAGGACGAAGCCGAGCGACCTCGCGTCGAGCGGGAATAAGGCGAGTTGGAGGCAAAACGCCAGGGCCAGGATTGGGAAAGGGCGCGCTCGCACGGAGAGTCGTCCCATCAGGAAGAAGAGTGCAGCCATTAGCAACGAGCGGGTTAAAGACGGGGATGGTCCCGCGAAGGCGACGAAGGCGACCATGCCGAGCAAAGCCACGTTCGCCGCTCGCGCCCTCTGACCGATAGCCCGGCCAAGAAAGACGAACACGAGAGCGATCACCGAAAGGTGCGTACCCGACAGGGCCAAAACGTGGGCGAGACCGGAGCGCAAGAAGGCATCTGAAACAGAGGGCGAGAGGAACGCGCGGTCCGCGGACGCGAGGGCGATCAAGAAGCCTCCCGCCTCGCCCCAATCGTAGAGCACGCGGTCGAAGGATAGGCGGAGCCTCGCGCGGAGCTCGTGAAGGCGCGACGCCCAGCGGCGGCGTTGGCTTGCGGATCGGTCGAATGCCTTGGCGCGAAACACCGAGCGCCCGGTCGAGTCCAAGGCGAGGCGTCCCTCGAACCCGACGACGCGCCCAAGGGCCAAGGGCTCACCGGCCCCTATCCCGCCAGGAAGCCAAGACGAGGCGAGGGCCGCGGGGACGGTAACGGAGAGGCGACCGCTCGCGCCGTATCGGGCCCCTCCCCTGTCGCGGAACTCAAGTACGCGGGCGTCGACGCGATACACCCCGAACCTCGTCGGGGCGGGGTCGTTGAGCAGAAGCACGGTGGCGCCGGACACCGCCCCCGGCGCGATCAAACTCGCGGGCGGCAGGTCGGCGAAGCCGACCCGGGTTGAGCCATTAGCGCCGATCGCGAGACCAAAGGCGACGGCAAGGGCGCACGACCTAAGACGATCCCCCGTCGCGAAGACGCCGCAGACAATGGTGAGAAGCAAGGCAATGGCGGAAAGCGCGCGCAACGGAAGACCCGACGCGGAGAGCGAGTAGAAGGCGCAGGCGGCGGCGGCCGCGAGCGGGCAAATCGGAGGGAGAAACCGGTTTTCCCCGCCTACCACTTAAGCCTCGCGAGCGCGTCGCGAGATGCTTGTTTGACCGATTCGGGATAGTCCAGGTAACCGACGTACAGGAGATAGTCAAAGGCGGTCTTGTCCCCAAGCTCCCCCAGCGACTGTATCACGGCGAGCATCAGTTGCTCGTTATAGTTCTTTTTCTGCTCGGTGTCGGAATTCAAAAGCCCGAGGAAAATGGACAGCGCTTGCGCCGCCTCCGTCGTTCCCATGGCGCCGAGACACTTGATGACCGGGATCATCGCCCCGACGTTCGCCTTACCGGCCTTGTAGTCGATCTGCGTCTGATAAAAATGCTTGACCACCGCGGGCGACGCCTTCGACCACTTGAGGGCGGTGAGCTGTTCCATTGATTCCGAAAAAAGCCGCGGGAGGACGGGATCGTCTGCCTGGGCCGTCGACGAAGCAGCGAGGGCCGAGAGGAACGCGGCCTCGGCGATACGTCCCTTTCCGGCATCACCGAGGGAATCCTTCTTTTGGGCGAAGCTGAACGCGGCGTACGAGTCCTTAACCTTATTGCGCCCGATCACGGCAAGGGCGCTTTCGACATAGTTGTCGTTGATTTTGTTGAGGGCGGTCTGAGCGGCCTCGACGACGACGGTGTCGCCCGAGCCCGTGGCGGCTTGGAAGAGGACGGGGTATGACGAAGGATCGCCGATCGAGCCAAGCGCGGCGGCGCAGGCGGCGAGAACCTTCGGGTCGGCAGCCTGTCCCTTCGCGGCGGGGTTCGCGCCCTCGGAGAACCAGGCGTTGAGGAAGGCGATGTCGTCGGCGCGACCTTTTGCGAGCGTGGCGAAGGACGAAAGGCAGGCCACCCGAACCCGTTGATCGGTGAAGCGGGCGAATACCGCGCGAAGCGCCGGAAGGGCCGCCGGATCCTTGTACGCGGCGAGCTTGCCCGCGGCCTGCGCGGCGAGCTCGGCGAGCTGCGAATCGTCCCCAAGAAGCGGAGCGTAGGCGTCGGCGAACGTCAGCGCATCCACGTAGAGCGGCGTCATGTTGATGGTGGTGATGCGGGCAGCGTCGCCCAAAAGGTCTATCTTCGTGCTCATGCTCGCGCGCACGAAGTTTCGTTGATATGAAAGCACCACGGGATCCGCCGATTGGGACCACGCGATGGCCGCGAAGAGGGAAAAGGCCGCGGCGTAGATCGTCTTTCGCGTCATGCTCGAACCTCCGTTCGCCAAACAGTAGCCGTTAGGGAAGGTCGACGGTCTCGGCGGGAGCCTCGGTAGCCTTTCCCACCGAC
>Ga0116186_1004698_pt1 | contig 11032 bp, 8 predicted proteins | sample AD_JPNNA4_MetaG_FD_89806 | JGI IMG/M metagenome (GOLD analysis project Ga0116186, IMG submission 89806) | Active sludge microbial communities of municipal wastewater-treating anaerobic digesters from Japan - AD_JPNNA4_MetaG | ecosystem: Engineered > Bioreactor > Anaerobic > Digestate | place...
CATTGAACCAATCCCTCAGCCAAATAAAACAGCTTCCCGTCTTAATCGACTATACTGTGGATGGCCGTAGGGCCGAGAAATACCCCGACGACGCCGACCTGGCGCTCATCGACAAAATAGATAACGGCAACATCCCCTACTGGTTTCCGGCGGTCCGCATGCCGGAAGGGATAGAAAGCCGTCGCAATGATCCCCTAGGCATCACCCATACACATCATTTTTATTCAAAACGAAACCTATGGATTCTATCGTCACTCCGGTCACGCTGCACCACCGGGCCGATGTTGCTGTGGTTTAATTCCCAACTGATCAACGTCAGTAAATTAAACCGATATCGCCCCGGGGTATCCTTTCCCTACAACCCCCTCAGCGGAACTCTGTACATGGGATCCCAAACTTCCGAACCTTGCCTATTTACTGCCTACAAAAACAAATTGAATAAACTTGTCAAATCACTAAATTCCACCAACTCACCTCATATCATTACCACGCAATCCACCACACACATCTCGGAAATGCCCTCACAGAGTGTGGATTATATATTTCTCGACCCCCCCTTTGGATCAAACCTGAACTATTCCGAGCTTAGCGCGCTGTGGGAGCGGTGGATGAAGGTCTGGACGAACAACGCCCTCGAGGCCATTGAAAACGCCTCCCAGGGGAAGGACCTTGCCGCCTATCGCCGCCTCATGGCCGCCTGCTTCAAGGAAGCCCACCGGGTTCTCAAGCCGGGGCGCTGGATGACCGTGGAGTTCTCCAACACCAAGGCCTCCGTCTGGAATAGCCTCCAGGCCGCGCTCACGGAGGCGGGCTTCGTCGTCGCCGATGTCTCGGCCTTGGACAAGCAGCAGGGTAGCTTCAAGGCGGTTACCACGCCCACCGCCGTCAAGCAAGACCTCGTTATCTCCGCCTACAAGCCCGGTGGGGGGCTGATGGAGTCCTTCTCCCTGGAGGAAGGACCGGAAGGAGGGGTGTGGGACTTCGTCCGGGCTCACCTGGGTTATTTGCCCGTCGTAAAAAAGCACGGCGACACCTTGCAATTCATTCCGGAGCGCGACCCACGCATCCTTTTCGACCGGATGGTGGCCCACTTCGTGCGCAAAGGTCATCCCGTGACGCTGGACAGCGCCGAGTTTCAGGAGGGGTTGGCTCGGCGTTTCTCCTACCGCGACGGCATGTGTTTTCTCCCCGACCAGATGGCCGATTACGACAGGGGAAAAATGACCGCCGGGGGCATGGCGCCCACGCCTCCCTCGGTCTCCGACGAATCCTCCGCCATCGCATGGCTTCGCCAGATCCTCCAGAATAGGCCGCAGACCTTTCAAGATATCCATCCTTTATTCATCAAGGAGCTGGGGGGATGGCAAGGGCGCGAGAAGCCCCTGGAGCTCTCCGAGCTGCTGGGACAAAACTTTCTGTGCTACGACGGCAAAGGCGCGGTGCCGAGCCCGATTTACAGCTACCTATCGTCGACCTTCGAGGAGCTCCGGGATCGACCCAAAGATGACGAAGATCTCCGCGCCCAAGGAAAGGATCGATGGTACGTCCCCGACCCGAACAAAGCGGGCGACTTGGAGAAGCTACGCGAGAGGTCGCTCCTCAAGGAGTTCGAGGAGTACAAAGCCTCCGCCACGAGAAAGCTCAAGGTCTTCCGCATGGAGGCCGTCCGGGCCGGATTCAAGAAGGCCTGGCAGGAACGGGACTACGCCACCATCATCGCCGTGGCCCGCAAGGTTCCCGAGAACGTTCTTCAGGAAGACCCCCAGCTCCTCATGTGGTACGACCAGGCGCTGACGCGCTCCGGAGGGGAATGACGGCCCCACGCCCCTCCGGCCTGTCGCAATAGATTTCCTTGGGGAAAAGAATCCGGGATAGCGCACTCCCCGACACGACCATGTGATCCTCCATTGGGGCATGGTGCTGGCCGTCTATCCGTTCTGGGGAGAGGTGGCCCTCCGGACCAGCCGACTCCTGAGGCTCCAGGGCTCCGCCGCCGCCGCCCATATCCAGCGACGGATCCGGGAGCAGTACGGTGAGCGGGAGACCGTCTCCCGGGCGGGGCGCCGCGTGCTGCGGTCGTACGGGGACTGGGGCGTGCTCAAAGGGAGTGGCGCCAGGGGAGTCTACGCCGCCCGAGCCCCCTCTCGCCGTGGAAGATCCCCGGCTCGTCGCCTGGCTGGTGGAAGCCTCCCTCCGCGCCCGGGGCACGGACGTGGCTCCACTGAAGGGGATCCTGGAGAGCCCGGGACTTTCCCCCTTTTCGGATCAAGCCGGTGCCCGCCGACGGCCTGGGAGCCGTGTCGTCCCGGCTCGATTTTCTCCGCCAAGGTTTGGACGATGACCTCGTGATACGGCGAAAACAGAAAACCCCAAGCCTGGCGTAGGGGCGAGCAACCCGGAGATCGGCAATGGGCCGACGTGGGGGAGAAGGGTTCAAACCCATCGTGGGGGCGAAATCCCCGGGCCCCGCGCCCGCGTCGGGGCGAAAACTTTGAGCTTGGCGTGGGGGCGAAAAATACGCTCGCCCCTACAGGATAGGGCTCATGTATTCGCCGCACATCAAAAACAGTGGCGGCCTCGCCCCCCGAGGGCCGCTCCCGAGGGGGGAAGGTTCCTTCTTGGCGGGGAAAAACAGATGGGGGCGTTCCGTAGACCGCCCCCCATCTTGGCCTATCCCTTCTTCTCCCCGTAGACGTCCCGGGGGTTCCATTCCTGCCATACTTTGGCCACCAGATCAATGCCCGGGCGGAGAACTTTGCCCCCCGGCGTCCATCCCGAGGGGGTCACTTCGCTCCCCTTGGTGGCCCGGACGTGCTGAAAGGCCTGGAGCTGGCGCAGGGTTTCCTCCACGTTGCGCCCCACGGGGGGCGTGAGTACTTCCATGCCCTGAATTACCCCGTCGGGGTCTATGATAAACCGCCCCCGGACATCCACTCCCGCCACATCGTCGTAGACTCCATAGGCTCGGCCGATGGCCCCACCGCTATCGGAGGCCATGGAAAAGGGAACTCCCCCCTCCACCATGCGAGAAAGCTCCACGTCGTTCCAAACTTTATGCACAAACGGACTATCCACGCTGATGGAGATCACTTCGGCCCCCAGGGCCTGGAACTTCGGGTAATTCTCGGCAACTGCCGAGACTTCCGTCGCTCAGACAAAGGTAAAGTCCCCGGGATAGAAGCAGACCACCACCCACTTCCCCAGGTACTCCCCCAAGGACACGGTGCCGAACTTCCCCTGGCGGTACGTCGGGGCGGTAAAATCGGGAGCCTTTCGTCCCACCATAATCGTCATGCCCGAAGCCTCCTTTTTCGGGATTTCCCGATCCTTCGGTTCGGGAGATTCCATGGCCGCCACCACGGCGACCGGCCGATCACAACTCGCCTTTTTTTCCTCCACGCCTCATCCCTCCTTCCAGAAAATCCGCCACGAATTCCTCCCCCATTCCCCTCCGGGCTCCCGGGAGGGCCGGAAACGCCACATCACCGGGGGTTCCTCCGAGGGAGAAGAGGGGGCCACCGTCATCATAGGACTTTACTGAAAAAATGTCAAATTAGCCCGGGCAGAAGGACCGGCCCGCTGGTGGTCGAAAGGGTTTCAAAGGGGATCGGAGCCCGTCTTCGGCGCGCTGACGAGGCCTCGGGCGCTACGCCCCCAGGGCCAAGGGGAGCCCCACCCCAGGGGATCTCCCCGGCCCCCGTTTCCGGGGCAGGGCAATCCTCCGGCGGAGGGCTTTAGATGACAATCTCTCCCCTTTTGCGCCGACGGGCCACATCCAGGAAGTATGCGTCCACCCCTTCGCTGTACTCCGGCAAGAAGTGATTCCGGGCACCGCTCTTATCTTCTTCGGTGATGATGATGATCCGCTCGTTGGCCGCCAGTCCCTTTATGATCCCCTGGGCGGATTCCTGGGGAGTGATGGCGCCCTTGGGGGCTCCCCCCGCCTTGTCCCAGATGGGAGTGGCCACGGTGCCCGGAATGACGGTGGACAATCGGATGTGGTCGTCCCAAAGCTCGCTACGCAGGGAGCTGGTGAGGGCCATGAGGGCGGCCTTGGTGGCGCTGTACATGCTCTGGAGGGGCATGGGGGAAAAGACTATGCCCGAGGCGGTATTGGCGATGTGCCCGCCCCCTTCTTGAGAGCGCATGATGGGGAGCACCGCCCGAATGCCGTACAGAGCGCTGTAGAAATTGACGTTAAAGGCAAAGGTCCAGTCTTCTTCGGTGGTATCGTCGAAGGCCTTGGCGAGCCCTAACCCGGCGTTGTTTAGGAGCAAGTCGATGCGCCCCTCACCGAACTCCGACGCCTTCTCTATCATGGAAAAGACTCTTTCGCGGTTCGTCACGTCCGTGGGGACCCCCAGAACCTTTCCTGGGTAGGTCGCGTCGAGGCGTTCACTCTCTTTGCGGAGTTTTTCTTCGTTGAGATCCGCGAGGACCACGCGCCGAGCTCCCAGGGACAACATCTCCTCCCCCAGGGCCAAACCGATGCCCGACGCCCCTCCGGTGATCACCGCCACTTTGTTTTCTATGTACGCTCTCATGTCATCCTCTCCTTTCCTGGTCCCCCGGCTTCCTTCGGTCTTCCTGCCAAAGCCCGAGGGGCAACCGCTTCCGACTACTCTCATAGATCTCTAAGGGCGCCCATCACGGCGCCCGGCCCTCCGAAGATTCCAGGGAGGCTCGCAGGGCCTCCAGCTGACGAAGGAGGTGCAAAAGGTACAGGAGCACCCCCCCATTGGCGGCGAGGAGCACTCCCGTCACCAGGCCCGAGATGATCCCGGGGAAAAGCATGGACAAGCCAAAGAGGATGGCCAATACGTTAAGGATGTCCTGAGTCTTCGCGAGGCGCCTTGCCAAGGGATGTTCCGGCGAAGGACCGCGCCGGAGGAGGGGGAGGGCTCCCCCGGCCACGTTGAGGCCCCCCACCAGCACGACAAGGGGCGCCACGAGGACCTCCGGCACCAGGCAGGAAAAAGTCCCCAGCATGGAAAAGAGTAGCCCCGCCGCCACCACGGGACGGGTCCGGGGAAAGGTCCCCAGGGGGGTTTCCCCGGCGGCCATGGTTCGGAGGGCCATGATGAGGAGCAAGAGGCCGAGCTGGGCGCTGGGGGAAAAGGGAAGCGCCCCCAGGACCACGGGCACCAGAAGGATCCCCAGAAGCACCATGAAGACCCCCGTGACGAGGATCATGGTATGGCTAAAAGACAGGGGCTCCGAAGTTTCCACGGCGCGCCTCGCCTCGGGATAACGGCGGTAGACCGCCTCCAATACGGCAGCCAGGAGAAGCAAAGCCCCTCCCAGCAGGGATAAAAGCACCGCCGTCCCCGCCCCAGGAGGGGAGAAGACCCCTCCCAGGGCGAGCCCCACCGGGATCGACAGGGCATAAACGGTGGCGCACAGGGGCGTCAAGGGGCGCAGGGGGCCCCCTTCTCTCTTCCATAGGGCCCGCCGCTCGCCGTCAAGGACCAGGGAAACGAGCTGCGCCCCTCCTCCCCCGGCGAAGCAGAGGCCCAAAAGCCCCCGGGGCAAAGGATCCAGCACATCGGGGATCATGCCCGCCACGATGCCCATCGACGCCACGGCCATCCACAGGCCAATCATTCCCGAAGAGCGACGGGTCGCGCCGAAGGGGGTTTTACCCAAGGTGAGGGCCTGGAGGGCAAAGATAAAGATGAGCAGGCCTCGGAGGCCGCTTTCGGCGAAGGGAAAGGCTCCGGAGGCGGCGCCCAGGAGCGTGCCCCCGGCGAGGACGAGGGCCTCGCCTCCGATCATCAGGATGACGGTTTCCAGAGAAAAGTCCACGGGGGCCGCGATGCCGGTGGGGGGAGCACTGCGGACCAACGGTTCGTCTTGGTGATGTGTTTTCATGGAGCACCCTCCTCAGGACGAAAGAGCCGGCTGGAAGCCAACGCTCCCGGCAAAGATCCACCTTGTCCCTATCCTACCGCGTGGGAGTACCAAGGACGCGTCCGTCTTTCGTAGTATATCCTTCGTAATATACCCGGGCTTTCCCCTCGGGCGTGCGATCCGGGAGCGCTGGCTTTGAACTGGGAGGTTGCGGAGGTGGCGCCAGGACCCTCATCCGGATAATGGCCGGTGGGACAATTCCTCATGTCGCAAAGGGGGCAGTTTTTGGTGTCGCTTGACAACGCCCAGCTCCATCGCTGGCAGATAGCAGTGAAGTGGCGATGATCTCCCGTCGGGGCCACAGGCTTCCCCCCGTCTTCTCGGAATATCTTAGGGATTCCTTGGCGTCCGGGCTGGCGAAGGCAAGCTTTCGACCCCACTCCAATGAGCCGGGGCTAGTGTCGCTTGACATGGGTCGCCTTGGCGACGCGCTTCCATGGGGCCCTTATCCCGAAGACAGAAGGATCTTCCCCATACCCTATCACATAACCATCATATCGCCACCACGGGGGAATTTTTATAAATTGCGCGGATGGCAATGTGCCCCCGTAGCTCTCGCTGCCGGTAAAGTGCGACAAAGCCCCCCCTGCTCAAATAGAGCGAAGGGGGGGGCAGATTAACTCATTCCGGAAATATCCCGGTCTTATCTTTTGCGCCAGAACAGCGCCAGAGTCAGAGGAGCCAGGAGGGTTAGCGCCATACCTGCCGTTCCTGTGGCATCGCAACCTCCGCCCCCACCAGAGGAGGGCAAAGTGATACTGCGGGCTGCCAACAACACTTCTTTTGTAGCAGAAATGAACTTCGCTGGAACCTGTACGTCCGTCACCCCTTGAGAAACGTTCCGCTCTTGGAGGGCTTCAAATTCCCCGGCGGCCCAGTCGTAGAGGTACCACACGCTGTCCACCAGCGAGGTCTCGCCGTACGAATAGGGTAGAGTAACGGTAAAACTATCGGTCGCGTCCATAACGCGGAAATGGCTAACGTAGCTTAGGGTTCCCCCGACCTCTCTTTCGTAGTCTTCCATCTGTTCCCTGGTGAGCGGCATGACATCGGTGATCATGGTGCCATCCACCAGAGGAGCATCCACAATCACCGCGTAGGAGTTTAGCCGGTCGTTTTTCATGTATCGGTAGGCAGGAAACTCTTGGTTCAGGGCAGCGGGAAGAAAGCCGATCTCGCCACCGCTCCTGTCGTTGACATGAGTAATCCAGTAATTAGCATAGCTTCGATTCCCCATGGGTTCCAACGCGAGAGCCGCATGAGTCCCCGCCGTCTGATCCATGTACACCACCAAAGAATCCTTGGGGAATGTCACGGTCTTCACAGTGCTGGACACGTCGGTGACGATGAGGGACAAGCCGCTGAAGCCGCTGCCTCGCGGAGCCTGATCTGCGGGGCGCCCCGTCCCGGTGATAGTATAGGCTTCCACTTCCAAGGGAGTTTCTTGGGCCAAACGCTCGATTCGAGCGCCGGTGCACGCCAAGCGGACAGCTACTTTATCAAGATCGGGGACGGTCGCCGGGATGATATAGGCTCGAGGGCGTACCACGGATTTCAGCGTGGTGAGGTTCTTCACTCGCAGAGCCGTAAAGGGGATAAAACGCGTTTCCAACCTGGTACGATCGGCGTTAAAGACCAACGTCTCCCGCTGCTGCCCCGGGACTCTCTCGTGGGCAGACCACAGCACGACCTGATCGTTGGGATCCACGGTCTTACCCAGGTCAATCATCTCCTGCCGAGCTGCTCTCATCGTAGCTCTAAGAGCGTCGGCGTTAGTCGCCGCAGTCCTCAGCACCGACTCCACCGCCAGGCTATGGGCATAAGTACGACTCATGTAATTGACTCGCACTTTAGGAGATCGGCTCTCAAAGAGAATACTAATGGCAGGCTTGAGGGAGAATGAAGGATCCGTGATTCCTTCGTCGGGGTTCCCTTCCTGGAGCGTGGAAATTTGGTATACCTCCCCAGAAACTAGCTTGGTACCATCCCACACGTCGGCGGAGATATAGGCGCCATCGCTCATGGTGTACCAATGAGATCGCATGTGGCGAGCCCGAAGGTCTCTGTCCACGTTGGCTTCAAAGAGATTGGTGGCCATCTCTCGTACCGCTGTGGGGACGTTCTTCAGAGGGGCCACCAGAGTCTGAACTTCTTCCAGCTGATAATCCTTGTATCCCAAAGTCCTTCTGGAGGCATCACGCTCTGCTGTGACGCCGAATCCCATCTCGTGCAGATCTGCGGTGACGTCAGGGCGATACATATTCACCAATCTATGAACAATGCGCGTTATGGGAGATTCGAAAGAGGTGTTATCTCGGTTCTGGTCCATATTTGTTCGGACCGGCCGAATAGCATCGGTACCTCGCTGATACTTAAATGCCCCGTCAACACAATAACGAGGCAAAATAACAACAGAGATCTTATCCAGTATGTCATCCCATTGCCCGCTAGCAAGCTTCTGGGCGACCACCAGCATGGCTTCCGATGCGGAAGTCTCATTGCCATGAATGCCTCCCTCTAGCCACACAATGGGCTTGCCCAGGGCGTGGAGGTCGGCCGCATTGAAGAGAGAGGGCTTGCTGAAAACTAGAAGAGGAATTTTGAACATGCGCTCAATATCTCCACTGGCGTTGCGGGTAGGAACCTGAGAAACTATTTTCATTTTCATTCGGCTCGTGGGAAGGCTTTGAAGAAAATCGAGCATCTCCTCTTCAGATGTGGTCCAGCCCACCTCTCCCTGGATGTCGGAGCCATGGTCCCCCACAAAGGCCGGAGTACTCAGAGTCACGCCCTCCATAGCTTCACCGTTGTCATACCAATTTTTCACCATATCGGGATAGAGCTGCTTGGCTCGTACCGGGTCTCTGTCAATGTTATAGTCCCCGTAGGGAACCACCCCGGCCCATAGACAGGAAGCGGAAAGCACCAACAGAAGGAGCGACCAAAAAACCGACACAGCCACGCGTTTTTTGTTCCTCATATCACAAAACTCCTTTCATTTGACATGATACTTCTCGCGTTCCATCTACCTACGGCCATCCTCCTTTATGGCCAACAGAACTCCCCGCAGACGCCAGCGGAAAGGCTTTGTGCTCTCTGCAGGGCACAAGGAACCACGCCTGAATGCAAACGTCCTCGGTGCCGTAGCAAAGCGTCATCTTTTCCTCGTTCATCCCATGCGCCCATCTGCACGCCTACGTGTAGCAATCCTAGGGGAGGCCTATGACAAATGTCAAGTATGTCCGGGGATTTGGCTGTCTTTTCCGGGGCAGAATGGCCCAATCTTCCTTTCCAAAGCACCAAAAATGCTCGCCCCAGAGATTCTCTGACGATTGAGACCGTGGGCTGGATCCGCCAACGCGAGCTCCGATCGACATATTCTTCTCATGGGATCCTCCATCGCTATGGGATGCTCTGCCAGTGGCTTCCGGCAAAAAGTCCCAACCCCCGGGCCCAGGCATCTCGCCGCCCTGCGGAGCATGGACGTCCGGAAGATGGTGGTGTACCATGACAACGGGCCCTCCAGGGGCACGAGCCGAAGGGAGGAATGGGCATGGACGAGGCGAGGCTTTTCCACCGCATGCTTGACGTCATCGAAGACGACATTTTGCCGCTCACGCGGCGGACGGTGCCGGAGGGACACAAGATCTTCGGCGCGGCGGTGCTGCGCGCCGAAGACCTCTCTCTGGTGCGCGCGGGGACAAACCACGAGGCGTGGTGCCCGCTCTGGCACGGCGAAATCTACACGATCAAGGAATTCTTCGAGGACAAGACCCATCCCCGCCCGGAGGAGTGCCTCTTCCTCTCGACGCACGAACCCTGCTCCATGTGTCTCTCCGCCCTGGCGTGGAGCGGCTTTCCGAGGGTGTACTTCTTCTTCGGCTATGAACAAACTGAGGGAGATTTCCACATCCCCCACGACCTCCGGATGCTCGACGAAATCTTCCACTGCCGAAAGCCCGCCCGAAAGAGCTCGTTCCTCGAGATGACGCCCCTTTTCGACCTCATGCCGGGATTACCGGACCCCGACGCGGCCCGCGCCCGATGCGAGCGGATCCGACGCGCGTACGTCGACGTGTCGGCGGTCTATCAGGCCATCAAGGACCACAGCGTCGAGATCGCGAGGAAATAATGGCACCGGCAAAATCCGCGCCCCATGGCCCTACCGGTGTGGAGAAATGACCCTTTTCCCCCTGGAACAAAGATGCGAGTTTTAATGAAAAATTTTCTCGAAAAATAAACTGATGCCGGCTGAAAAATGCGCGCTCCTCGCCATGCGAACCCCGACCATAAAAAAAATGGACCAATGCCGGCTGGAAGGTGCGCGCTCCCGGCCACGTGTTTTCAGCCCCGCGCTCCCCGGCCACGTGCTTTCGGCGCTGCTGACGTCGATTGAGGGAATGGGGGGATGGTCTGCGGGGAGGCCGTGTAGGGGCGAAAAATACGCTCGCCCCTACGGGTTTAACCTGCGGCGGAGTTCCCCGCGACCGTGCTCCCGCTTCAAGGTTTTTCGTTCCGAGAGCCGTGGTCCTGCGGTGCGGGGATGGCGCGTATGTGTCGTGCCAGGAGCCCCGAGGGCGAAAGGTTTTCCTCCTGGAAGAGGGCGGTGGCGCCGATCACCAGAAAGGAATCCTTCGCCCGGGAGACCGCCACGTTCATCATGTTCGACCCCCTGTCGAAAAACATGTCCCCCGTGTGGTTCTGGTCGTAGGTGGGGGAAAAGAGCACCACGGAGCGTTCCGCCCCCTGGAGGGCGTGGACGGTGCCCACGGTGATGCCGTGCTCCGGCCCCAGGGAGTTGGCCAGCGCGTCCAGAATGCATTTTTTTTGCGCGGCGAAGGGGGTGATGATGCCCAGGATCTCCTCCAGGGGCTTGTTTTCGTACCGGATCTTCATGCCTTCGGCGTGCTCTTTCACCCACTGCGCCGTGGCTTCCGCTTCCTTCGCGTTCCTGCGGCTCCCTCCGGCGCGTTCCTCCGAGCCCTTCACGTCGATCTCCCCCAACGGCGGAAGAAAGTCGGGGCGGCGACGCCGCTCCTCGGGGCTCTCTTCTCGGCGGGGTTCCAGTTTGCCCCGATAGACCAGGTCGTTGCAGTACGCGATGATCTCCGGCACACACCGG
>Ga0116186_1004699_pt1 | contig 11031 bp, 9 predicted proteins | sample AD_JPNNA4_MetaG_FD_89806 | JGI IMG/M metagenome (GOLD analysis project Ga0116186, IMG submission 89806) | Active sludge microbial communities of municipal wastewater-treating anaerobic digesters from Japan - AD_JPNNA4_MetaG | ecosystem: Engineered > Bioreactor > Anaerobic > Digestate | place...
CAGGACGGTGACGCCGACGCGCCCCGTGACCCCCGGCTTGGGGCCGACGATCATGCCCAGGACGGCGCTCAGGGCGACGCCGGCGGCCGCCGCCCCGAGGACAGCGAACGGCGTCCCCCACCAGGCGAAGACGAGCATCAGGGCGAGGGTGACGAGGCCGGCCAGCTTGAGCGGCTTGTAGGCGCGCGTGAGACGGTAGAACTCGAGCAGCGCCGCGAATGCCAGCACCGTGAAGACGCCGAAGTAGAGCCACCCGCCCTGGGCGATGACGAGGATGGCGAGGACGGCGATGATGACGCCGCTGATGATGCGCGTCGTCATGGACGGTCCCCGCTCGGCCTGCGCCCGCTCACGCTCGGCCTGCACCCGGTCATGCGCGACCCCCGAAGCGCCGCTGGCGTCGGACGTAGTCGGCCAGCGCCTCGTCCAGGTCGTCCTCGGTGAAGTCGGGCCACAGCTTGGGGCTGAAGTAGAGCTCGCTGTAGGCGAGCTGCCAGAGGAGGAAGTTCGAGATGCGCTGCTCTCCGGAGGTGCGGATGAGCAGCTCCGGGTCGTGCATCTCGGGGGCGTAGAGGTGGCGACGGAGGTCGTCGGCGGTGAAGGAGGGGGCGGCGGATGGCGGGGCGGCGGGGGCGCCGCCGCCCCCGCCGCCCCACTCCGCCGCCAACCCGGCGGCCGCGTCGAGGATCTCTTGGCGGCCGCCGTAGTTGAAGGCGATGTACAACGTCATGCGCTCGTTGCCCGCGGTGAGCGCCTCGGCCTCGTCGATGCGGGCGACGAGCTCCGCCGGCACGCCGCCGCGACTGCCGAGGAAGCGGATGCGCGCCCCGCGGGCGTGCATGTCGGGGACCTGCGTCTCGATCTGCTCGATGAACAGGTCCATGAGGGCGTGCACCTCGTCCGCGGGACGGTCCCAGTTCTCGGTGCTGAAGGCGTAGGCGGTCACTTCCTTGATGCCGATGTCGAGGGCGTGCTCGAGGACGCGGCGCAGCGCCCTGGCGCCTGCCTTGTGGCCGGCGGCCACCGGCAGGCGCCGCTTGCGCGCCCAACGGCCGTTGCCGTCCATGATGACGGCGAGGTAGGTGCAGTGGGCGCCGCCCGCCGCAGGCTCGGCGGCGCCCTTCGCCTTCGCCAGCTTGAGCGTGCGGCGCACGCGCTTGCCGGCGGCGGCGCGCGTGTCGGCAGGATCGGTCATCCGTTCCACGTCGTCGGTCGGGCGGGAGGTGTGAGGCGCGCGGGCGGGCTCTTCGCGCCCGCCCGCGCGCCTCACACCTCCATGATCTCCGCTTCCTTCGCCTTCACCAGCGCGTCGACAAGCGCGACGTGCTCGTCCGTCAGCTTCTGAAGCTGCTCCTCGGCGCGCTTCTCGGCATCCTCTCCGACTTCGCCCTCGTGGACGAGCTCCTTGAGGTCCTTCATGCATTCACGGCGCACGTTGCGCACCGCGACCTTGCCGTCCTCGGCCAGACGGTGCACGAGCTTCACGAGGTCGCGACGACGTTCCTCGGTCAACACTGGGATGGGAAGCCGGATCACGTTCCCGTCGTTGCTCGGGTTCAGCCCGAGGTCCGACTCGCGGATGGCCTTCTCTATGGCCTTCATCGCCGTCTTGTCGTATGGCTGGACGGTGAGAAGACGCGGTTCGGGCGCGGCCACGTTCGCGATCTGTCTGAGCGGCGTGGACGTCCCGTAGTAGTCGACATGGATGCGGTCCAGAAGGCCGACGCTGGCGCGCCCGCCACGCACCGTGTTGAACTCGACCCGCACCGCCTCGACCGCCTTGTCCATGCGGCGCTTCGCGTCGTCGAGCAGCTCCTTCTCCACGCTGTCCTCCCCCATCGCGGGAAACGTCTCGGCGCGCCGCACGGGCGGCTGCGACCCCTGCCTACACCTGCTTGCCCGGCCCGCCGTCGGCACGCGCGGGCGCCGCGTCCCGGGCCGGCGCGACGTCCCGGGCCGGCGCGACGTCCTGGGCCGGCGCGACGTCCTGGGCCGGCCTGTCGTCCTGGGCCGGCCTGTCGTCCTGGGCCGGCGTGTGCACGACCGTCCCGACGCGCTCGCCCCTGAGCACGCGGACGATGTTGTCGCCGGTCATCCTGAAGACGTGGATCGGCATGCGGTTGTCCATGCACAGACTGAGCGCGGTCGTGTCCATGACCCTGAGGCCGCGTTCGATCGCCTCACGGTGTGTGAGCTCGGGGATGAACTGCGCCGCCGGGTCGACCTCCGGGTCGGCGGTGTAGACGCCGTCGTACTCGCGCTTGGCCATGAGGATGGCGTCGACGTCCAGTTCGAGGGCGCGCAGGGCCGCCGCCGAATCGGTGCTGAAGTAGGGGTTGCCCGTACCGGCAGCACAGATGACGACGCGCCCCTTCTCGAGGTGACGCAGGGCGCGCCGGCGGATGTAGGGCTCGCAGACGGCGCGCATCTCGAGGGCGCTCATGACGCGACTCATGACGCCCTGGCGCTCGAGAGCGTCCTGCAGCGCCAGGGCGTTCATCACCGTGGCGAGCATCCCGATGTGGTCGGCCGTCGTGCGGTCCATACCGCCGGCGGCGGCCGACATGCCGCGGAAGATGTTGCCGCCACCGACGACGATCGCGATCTGGACGCCAAGTCCGAACGCCACCTTGATCGAGCTCGCGAGGGCCGCTGTCGTCCCGGGATCGATGCTGCGCGTCGCGGTCCTCGGCAGGTCGGCGGCGCTGGACAGGTCGGGGGCGCCGGGCAGGTCGGCGGCCCCCGGCAAAGCCGTCCCCGCCGGCCCGCCCAGGGCCTGGCCGCTCAGCTTGAGCAGGACGCGGCTGAAGGCGGCCCCGGCGCCGGCGGCGCCCGGGCCGCCCTCCGCCGCGTCCGCCCTTCGCCCGGCGCCCTCCGGGCCGCCCCTCTGTGGCTCGCCCGGCACCTGCGTCAGCCTTCGCCGACCGTCTCGCCGAGCTGGAAGCGGACGAAGCGGCGCACCTCGACGTTCTCGCCGATCACGCCGACGAGGTCGGTGCGCACCTGTTCGATCGTCCGCTCGGGATCCTTGATGAACGGCTGCTCCATGAGGCAGTTCTCGGCGAAGAACTTCTCGAGTTTGCCGTCGACGATCTTCTCGACGATGTTCGCGGGTTTGTCCTTGACCTGATCGGCGTAGATGCCCCGCTCGTGCGCGATGACCTCGGCCGGGACCTCGTCCCGGGTCACCCATTTCGGGACGGCGGCGGCGACGTGCATCGCGAGATCGTGGGTGAACTGCCTGAACGGCTCGCTGCGGGCGACGAAGTCGGTCTCGACGCCGACCTCGACGAGCACGCCGATGCGGCCGCCCATGTGGACGTAAGCGTCCACGGCGCCTTCCTTAGTCACCCGCGAACTCTTCGCCTTCGCCGTCGCGAGACCCAGCTTGCGCAGCTCGTCGAGCGCCTTCTCGGCGTCGCCGCCGGTCGCCTGCAGGGCCTTCTTGCAGTCCATCATGCCGGCTCCGCTCTTCTCGCGGAGCTCTTTCACCAGTGTCGCGGTGATGTCAGCCACGTGGTTTCCTCTCTGGTCCATCGATGCGGGCGGGAACGGCCCGCGAGCTCATTCGGTCTTGGGCTCGTCCGCTTCCGCCTTCTCGCCCTTGGGTTCGGCCTTCTTCGCGGCAGGCTTCTTCGCCGGCTTGCCTTCGGCCTTCTCGGCAGTCGGCTCCTTCGCCTCGGCCTTCTCGGCAGTCGGCTCTTTCTCGGCTGCCGGCTCCTTTGCCTTGGTGGCCTTCGCCTCGGTCTTCGCCTTCGCCTCGGTCTTCGCCTTCGCTTCCGCCTCGGCCTTCGCCTTCCCCTCAGCGGCCTTCGCCGCCTCTTCGGCCTCGGCCTTCGACTTCGCTTCCGCCTCGGCCTTCGACTTCGCCTCGGCGGCCTTCGCCGCCTCTTCGGCCTCGGCCTTCGCCTTCGCTTCGGCGGCGATCCGCGCCGCCTCTTCGGCCTCGGCCCTGGCCTTCTCTTCAGCCGCCTTGCGCTCGGCCTCGGCCTTGAGCTCGGCCTGGGTGAGCAACTGCTTGCCCTCGGCCACGGCGTCGGCGATCACGCGGATGATCAAGGCGCAACTGCGGATGGCGTCGTCGTTGCCGGGGATCACATAGTCGACCTCGTCCGGGTCGCAGTTCGTGTCGACCAGGGCGACAATCGGGATCTTGAGCTTACGCGCCTCGCGGACGACGATCTGCTCCTTGCGCGGATCGACGACGAAGACGGCCGCCGGCAGGCGGTCCATGTTCTGCACGCCGCCGAGGTTCTGCTCGAGCTTGCGCAAGTCGCCGCGAAGCTTGATCGCCTCGCGCGAAGGCAGGAGGTCGAGCGAGCCGTCCTTGTCGCGTTCGCGCAGCTCGTGCATGCGCTTGATGCGCTTGGAGAGCGTGGTGTAGTTGGTGAGCAGTCCACCCAACCAGCGGTTGCAGACGTACGGCATGCCGACGCGATCGGCCTGTTCCTTGATCGTCTCCTGGCACTGCTTCTTGGTGCCGACGAAGAGCACGTACCCGCCTCGCTCCGCGGTGCGTTTGAGGAAGCTGTACGCCTCGTCCAGCAGAGCGCTGGTCTTCTGCAGGTCGATGATGTAGATGCCGCCCCGCTCGCCGAAGATGTACGGCTTCATCTTCGGGTTCCAGCGCCTCGTCTGGTGGCCGAAGTGGACGCCGGCGACGAGCAGGTCCTTGATGCTCACGACATGGTCGGACGACGACTTCGCCCGCGGCGCGCCCTGCGACCAAGGCGCCGGTTGAGGTTCGGGCGCGGCTTGAGCCTCGGGCGCCGTCGCTGTCTCGACTGCGACTTGAGGGTCGGCTGAGGCTTGAGGGTCGGGTGCGGCTTGAGGTGCGGGCACGGATGCCTCCTGTGGGACGGTTGCCTTGTCTTCAGTCGTCCGGCGGACACGACGCGTGGAGCCCGGGAGGCGCCTGGCCGGCCGTCGGGACCGGCTGAGGCATCACGGGCCACCGCCACGGTCCGAAGACCGCCGGGTCGCGGTGGATACGGTAACGGCGGATTCTACCGGAAGGGCGGCGACGGCGCTAGCGGCGCGCCGGGGCGGCGATCGGCTGGCGGCGGGCCGCCAGCCGATCGCCGCCCCGGCTGACTGCCGCTAGCCGATCGCCGCCGGCTCGATCTCGTCGCGCAGGCGCGCCTTGAGGCGCAGGATCGCCTTCGTGTGCATTTGCGAGACGCGCGACTCGGTGACGCCGATGACCTCACCGATCTCCCTCAGGGTGAGGTTCTCGTAGTAGTAAAGCGCGATGACGAGCCTCTCGCGGTCGGGTAACGCGTCGATCGCCAACGCGAGGCGCGACTTCAGCTCGCTCAGGTCGAGCATCCGCGAAGGATCCCTGCCCTTCGGGTCTTCGATGGTGTCGATCAAGGCCACCTGGTCTCCACCGCTACCGGAGACCTCCCACAACTCGTCGAGAGCGATGATCGACGTCGTCGAGATCTGGGAGAGGTTGTGCTGGAACTCGTCCTCGGTGATACCGAGCTCGTCGGCGATCTCGCCGTCGGTCGGCGCCCGCTGCAGACGATGCTCGAGCACGGTGATCGCCTTCTCGATCTCGCGCGCCTTGCTGCGCACCGAGCGCGGGACCCAGTCGAGTGAGCGCAGCTCGTCGATGATCGCTCCCTTTATGCGCGAAACGGCGTAGGTCTCGAACTTGATCTCGCGAGACGGGTCGAAGCGCTCGAGGGCGGAGATGAGGCCGAGCAAGCCGTAGCTGATGAGGTCGGCCTCTTCGATGTAGGCGGGCAATCCGTTGCCCACACGGCCGGCGACGTACTTGACGAGCGGCGAGTAGGCGAGGATGAGACGGTCGCGCGCGGTCATGTCGCCGTCGTTCTTGTAGCGGCTCCAGAGCTCGCGGACCTTGTCTTCGTCGAGGCTGCTCACGACCGGGCCTCGGGCGCGCCTGCGGGCGCGGTCGCGGCGGCAGTGGTCTTCGCCCACGAGCCCGCCGCCTCAGGCGCGCAGGCGGCGGCGCGCTCCCCTGAGCGCGCCGCCTCAGGCGCGCGGATGACAGACATCGTAGACGCGACGCAGGTGCGCCCCGCTGACGTGGGTGTAGACCTGCGTGGTCGACACCGACGCATGTCCAAGCAGCTCCTGGATAGCGCGGAGATCGGCACCCCTCTCAAGCATGTGTGTGGCATAGGCGTGGCGCAGCATATGCGGCGACGCCGGCTCCATGCCCGCAAGACGACAGTATTTTACCAGCAGACGACGGACATCCGACGTCTGCAGGGCGCGCCCCCTGCGAGTGAGGAGCAGCGGCTGACCGCCGAGGCGGGCGGATGCGGACGCGGCGGCGGCCGTCCCGGCCGCCGCCGCGTCCGCATCCGCCCGCGCCTCGGCGACCGTTCCGGCCGCCGCATCCGTCCGTACCGCGTCGGCAGTCGTCGCCTTCCACGTTCCTGCGACCAGCGCCCCGCGTCCGCGTTCGAGGTAACGGCGCAAGGCAGCCGCGGCCTCGTCGCCCATCGGCACGATGCGCATCTTGCCGCCCTTGCCGTGGACGACGACCAGTGCCTCCGCGGCGCGCACGTCGTCCATGGTCAGGGCGACGAGTTCCTGACTGCGCAACCCGCATCCGTAGAGGAGCTCCAGCGCCAGCCGGTCCCGCAGCGCGAGCGGTCCAGCGCCGCCGGCGGCTTCAAGCAGCGCCTGGACGTCGGCGACCGAGAGCACACGCGGCAGACGCCGCCGCCGACGCGGCCCCGGCAAATGCCGGGCCGGGTCGGCGGCGAGCACGCCGCGTTCCGTCAGGTCGCGGCACAGGCCGCGGAGGGTAGAGAGCTTGCGTGAGAGCGTCGTCGGGGCGTAGCCGCGGCGGCCGAGGTCGGCGGCAAAGGCGCGTACCGCGCGCCGGTCGAGGTCGACGACGGTACTTCCCCGACGGGCCAGCCATTCGTAGAGCTGGTCGAGATCGGACGCGTAAGCGCGGCGCGTCGCTGCGCTGGCCCCGCGCAATTCCACTCTGCGGAGGTACGCCTCGGCGTGGCCCTCCGGGTCGACGACCGCAGCCCGCTCGCGCCCGGTCTCGCGGCCCGCTGCATCGGGTCCGTTCCCCATACGGTCCTGTACTCCCTTCGGCGCAGGTCCGGCGCTCGTCCCCGGGAAGGCGCGGCGGCGGTCGCATGTCGCTGCGTCCAAGGCCGGGAGGAGCCGGTTGGTCAACGTTCAACGTGCGCACAGGGCACTCCTGCACCGGCGCCGGCACGCCCTCGATGCCGGCGGTCAGGCCTGCCACGGTCGGGCCTGCCGTCACCTCCCGCGCCGCAGACGGTAGGCGCCGCCGCCGCAGGACTCGACGGCGCCGCCCACCTCGAGCAACGCCAGCCGCGCGAGGGTCGTCGGCACATCAAGCCCGACCGCCTGCGCCAACTGGTCGACGGTCTGCACGCCGTCGTCGAGGGCGGCGAGCAGGCGCCGGTCGGCTCGCCGCCCGGCGCCGCCCTCGCCGCCCGCCGCAAGCCCGTCGGCGCTGCCGTCCGTCCCAAGCCCGTCACGGCCGGCGCCCGCCCCGAGCTCGTCGGCGCTGCCGTCGATCTCGTCGTCTTCTGCTCTTCCGCGATCGCCGACGTCATCCTCGGCGCCGTCCGCCACGCCGGCGTACGCGCCCCGTCGCCAGCCCAGGGCAAGATCCCCCAGGCCCAACACCTCGAGAACATCGCGCGCCGACTCGCACAGGGCCGCACCCTGACGCAGTAGCCGGTGCGGCCCGGCGGAGAGCCTTCTTCCCGCCTCCCCGGGCACGGCCAGCACCTCGCGTCCCAGCTCCAGGGCCTCGCGCGCCGTGATGAGAGCGCCGCTGCGCTCCGCTCCTTCGACCACCACCACCGCCTCGCTCAGGGCGGCCATGACCCTGTTGCGCGCCGGGAAGCGCCAAGGGCGCGCGCCGACGCCCCAAGAGAACTCCGAGACGAGCAACCCGTTCTCGCGGACACGCGCGAACAGCGCGCGGTTGCCCGGCGGATGTTCGACGTCGGCGCCGCAGCCGAGGACGGCGACCGTCGCCGGCCAGGCGAGACGCGGCGACCGGGACACCCCCGGCAGGGTCGGGCGACCACGGACACCTGTGCCCGCTGCACGCGCGGGAGCGTCCTTCCCCCTCTCACGTGGCGGAGCGTCCTCCCGCCTCTCGCGCACAGGGGCGACCTCCCCTACGTCCTTCCCTACCTCACCGGCGATCGAGTCCAGCGCCGTTTGGTGCGCCATGGCGTCCAAGGCCGCCTGGTGGGCGACGGCGTCGATGCCGAGGGCAAGGCCGCTGACCACGACGACGCCCGCGGCGGTCAGGTCGAGGGCGATCGCTCGCGCCATCTCGCGACCGTACGGCGACGGGCGCCGCGAACCGACGACGGCCACGACATGGCGCGTGGCCAGCGTCCGCAGACCCTCCTCCACGCGCCCGCCGAGGAACAACGCCGGTGGAGGGTCGGGCAGGTCCCTGAGCTGGGGAGGGTAGGCGTCGTCGACCCACGTGACGACATCGGCGCGCTCGCCCGCGCCCGACACGGGGCCGCGGGCGAGCAGAGCGGCGAAGAGGCTGCCGTCGTCTTCCTCTGCATCGCCAGGCTGCCGCGGCGCGCGCTGTGCGCCCGAGGCGCGACGACCGTGGGAGGCACGAGACGCATCTGGGACGCCAAGCGCGTCTGGCGTGCCGCGCGCGCCGTCTACCCGTGGACGGGCGCCCCTTCGCCCCAGGGAGCGCGCCGCGACCGCCACCGCATGAGGATCGAGGGCGAGGACCTCGTCCATGCCCCCGCACGCGGCGACAAGGGCGCCGATGAGCCCGCGCCGCAACGTCGCGAGCTCGGCGAGCCAGACGGCGCGGTCGCGCCGCGCGTCGGGGGCACCGTCGCGCCGTGCGTCGGGGGCGCGGTCGCGCCGCGCGTCGGGGGCGCGGTCGCGCTGTGCGTCGGGGGCGCTGTCGCCGCCCCGCTCAGCCCGGACGGCCATCGTCGCCGTGGAAGCGATACGAGAGGCTCTCGGCCACGTGCGCGGCACCGATCGCCCCGGCGCCGGCGAGGTCGGCGATGGTCTGCGCGACCCTGACGACGCGGTCGCACGCACGGGCGCTGAGATGCAGGCGCGTGTAGGCCATGTCGAGCAGCTCGGTCGCCGCCGGCTCGAGGCGGCACAGGCGACGGACGTGACGCACGGTCATGTGCGCGTTGGCGTAGGCGCCCGTGCCGCGCAGGCGCGCGAGCTGACGCTCGCGCGCCTGCGTCACCCGGGCGCGCACTACCGCCGACGTCTCTTCGAGGTCCAGCGTGCGGCGCTCCTCCGGCGGCAGCCGCGGCACCTCGATGCGCAGGTCGATGCGGTCGAGCAGGGGGCCGCTGAGACGCGAACGGTACTGGTGCACGCGGTACTCGGGACACGTGCACGGGCGTTCGCGGTCGCCGAGGTAGCCGCACGGGCACGGGTTCATGGCCGCCACCAGCATGATCCGCGCCGGGAAGCACACCGAGGTCAGGGCTCGCGAGATGGTGACGTCGCCGTCCTCGAGCGGCTGACGCAGGCCCTCGAGCGCGCTGAGGCGGAACTCGGGGAACTCGTCGAGGAAGAGCACGCCGAGGTGGGCGAGGCTCACCTCGCCGGGACGCGGCGTCGCCCCGCCGCCGACCAGACCGACGCTCGAGATGCTGTGATGCGGGGCGCGGAACGGACGCCGCGTCACGAGACCGGCGCCCGTCGGGAGCAGACCGGCGACGCTGTGGATGCGCGTGACGGCGATCGCCTCGTCGAGCGTGAGCGGCGGCATGACCCCCGGCAGCCGCCGGGCGAACATGGTCTTGCCTGCGCCCGGCGGCCCGCTGAGCAGGACGTTGTGCGCCCCGGCGACGGCAACCTCGAGGGCGCGCTTGACCTGGCCCTGGCCGGCGATGTCGGACCAGTCGACGTCATCGGGCGGCGGCGCCGACAGCAGGCCCTCGACGTCGACCGCGGCGGCGCGGGCGCAGCCCGCGCCGCCGCTCGCCAACACGGCGGCGGCGTCACGCAGGTGGCGCACCGGGTAGACGGCGAGCCCGGGGACGAGGGCCGCCTCGGCGGCGTTGGCCGCCGGCACGATGAGGCCGGCGGCGCCGCGCCGCCGCACGCCCTCGGCGATGGCCAGCGCCCCTGTCACGGGGCGGACACCGCCGTCGAGGCCAAGCTCGCCGACCGCCGCAAGGCGGCCGCCGTCGGCCCCCACCTGTCCGGTGGCCTGGAGCAGCGCCAGGGCGACGGGGAGGTCGAACGACGGACCCTCCTTGCGCAGGTCGGCGGGCGCGAGGTTGACGGTGATGCGCCGCGAGGGGAACTCGTACGACGAGTTGACGATCGCGGCGCGCACGCGCTCGCGGCTCTCTTGCACGGCGGCGTCCGGCAGCCCGACGATGGTGAAGGCCGGCGCCGCCGCGACGACGTCGGCCTCGACGTCAACGGGGTGTCCGTCGAGACCCGCGAGCGCTTCGCTCAAGACACTCGCCAGCACCCTGCGCTCCGAACGGGTGACGCGGCGACAGGGCGCCCATGCGCGCCGTCGACCGGTAACGCGGCGACACAGCGCCCGTGTCGACCGTCCGCCGTGTCAGACCGCATCTGCACGGCGCTCCCTCAGTCGGCGGTGAACGCCGCGGGCAGGTGACGGACCTGGGCGGGAAAGGTCGTGAGGTCGACGGCGACGATGTCGAAGCGCACGTCCGTGACGCCGCCGAGGGCCCACGGACGGGGGGCCAGCCACAGCTCGGCCAGGCGGGCGACCTGATGTTGCTTGGCCGGCGAGACCGCATCTTCGGGCGCGCCGCACCCACGGGTGCGGCGTGCCTTGACCTCGACGAAGGCAAGGACGGAGCCGCGGCGCACGATGAGGTCGAGCTCGCCGCGGCCGACGCGCACGTTGCGCCCCAGGACGCGCCAGCCGCGGGTCTCGAGATGCGAGGCGGCGACGCGTTCGGCGGCGCGGCCCAGCCGCAAGTTGGCCACGCCTCGGCCGCGCGCGTCGGCGCCACCCCGGCCTTGCGTGTCACCGCCACCCCGGCC
>Ga0116186_1004710_pt1 | contig 11021 bp, 7 predicted proteins | sample AD_JPNNA4_MetaG_FD_89806 | JGI IMG/M metagenome (GOLD analysis project Ga0116186, IMG submission 89806) | Active sludge microbial communities of municipal wastewater-treating anaerobic digesters from Japan - AD_JPNNA4_MetaG | ecosystem: Engineered > Bioreactor > Anaerobic > Digestate | place...
AATAAAAGATCCTTTCGTCGCATTGGTATCTGAAGGCCGTACATAAATATTGATCGGCACGGGACCCGACATGCCGTGAAACGTATCGTTGACCGCCACATAATCGCCAACAGCTACCGAAGCCAGATAAGTGGGAATGGTATTGTGCATCCTCCAATGAAAAGTGCTGCTGTTATTGCCATTATCGGTAACCGACAGCAGGGTGCCGCCACAAATGGCTTTTTTATCGTTTTTTACGGTGATATAACAATCGTATGTTGCCCTGTCAACAAAATCATCAATACAGGGAAACCATACCCTGCCGTAGTTGTGTGGAACAGCGGCAAAGCCTACGCCAAGGTTGTAAGCAAAAGAACTGTCGGCGCTGAAATAAAAACCGCCCCAGCCCGAAGCATCAATCTGAGGCATGCCATGATAATATACCGTTAGTGAAACTGTATCGTCCAAATCTAATGGATTGGGCAAGCCGATATCAATAATAGTATCGTTATAGGTAAATGTTGTCAGAGGGCTATTTTCATAATATATGGAATCAATATTCAGTTTCAGCAAATCCAGTTTTATCTGAGAAACGTTATTGACCCGGGGTGTAATCTGCAACGTGGTATTTCCCGACAGACTTTTAGTAGACAAGTGCACTAAATTAACATTTATGCAGTAATTAAGTACGTTGACAGTATCACCTACTGCCTTTGCAGGAATAGTGGCCCGGGAAGCGGCTGCCGCATAAAACAACAACAGCAGGCCGGTAATTAGTTTCTTCATAAGTTTATGATATTATACAAAAATAGTCACAATATTCTTTTGACAATATTTCATTGTAAATAAATTGATACATGCATTCCCTATGCTTCTTAAAAAGGTTTTATCTTTGTAACTTATTGGTATTTGTATGAGAAATTTTTATACCGCGGGTTTTTTACTCTTTTTTTTGTGTTGCTCCCATGTTTTTTCGCAAAAGATATGGTCATTGGAAGATTGCATTTCGCATGCGCTGGAAAACAATATCCAGGTAAAGCAGCAACAGTTGAATACTGCCGTTTCGAAACTTCAGTACAACCAAAGCATAGCCGAGCTATTTCCTTCGGTGAACGCCACTGCCAGCCATGTATACAATAATGGCCAAACCGTGGATATGTACACCAACACTTTTGCCTCACAAACCGTACAATCAAATAATTTCTACCTAAGCTCTAATTTGGTATTGTTTAGCGGGCTGCGACTATTAAATGGACTTAAACAAAAGCAATACGATTTTCTGGCAAGCCGCTACGACCTGGAAAAAATGAAAAATGATATTTCACTAACTATTGCCACGGCCTATCTTCAGATCTTATATAACCTGGAACTGCTGGAAACTTCAAAAAACCAGCTTGAAATATCCAAACAACAACTGAAACGTACCGAGGCGTTGTATAATGTCGGTACCGTAGCCAAGGGCTCCCTGCTGCAAATAGAAGCACAGGCCGCTGCAGATGAGCTACAGGTGGTAACAGCACAAAACCAGCTCGACCTGTCGTACCTGTCTCTGGCACAATTTTTAGACCTGCAAACCACACAGGGCTTTGATATTGAAAAGCCTTCTTTTTCGGTTCCGGAAGCCGGTTTGTTATCTCAACAGGTAGACGATATTTATGAAAAAGCCTGCGCTATACAGCCCGATATTAAAAGCGCGGAAATGAAAGTGCAAAGCGCCAAAAAGGGGTTACAGATTTCGCGGGGCATGATGAGCCCGTCCATAATGCTCAGCGGCTCGTACGGCACAGGATATTCGGGCGCCAGCAAAAACATTGCAGATATCTCCCTGTCAGGTTATGAAACTATTGGTATTACCGAATCCGGAGAAACGGTGTACGGACCAACATTCCAATATACTTACGAAAAAGTTAAATTCTGGGATCAGCTTGAAAACAACCTGAACAGCTCTGTGGGCTTGTCACTTAACGTACCTATTTTTAATAAATGGCAAACCAATACCATGATAAGCACATCAAAAATTGCTGTCAACAGTGCCGAGCTCTCACTGCAGAATACCAAAAACCAGTTGTATAAAACCATTCAACAGGCCTATGCCGACGCCCGCGGTGCGCTCAACAGGTATCATGCAAGCAGCAAGTCCGTTGAAGCGCTCAGCGAATCCTTTAATTACACCCAACAAAAATTCGATGCCGGTATGGTAAACTCTCTGGATTACAACGACGCGAAAAACAAGCTCGCCGCTGCAAACTCAGAACTGTTGAAAGCAAAATACGAATATGTTTTCAGGATAAAAGTGATAGACTTTTACCAGGGAAACCCTCTTACCCTCAAATAAAAATGTTTCTATGAAGAAGAAAAAAATCATACGTTTTTCGTTAATTGGCGCGGGAGTAATCATCATTCTGCTGGCAGTGGGCAAAAAAACCGGCTGCATCGGAAAAAGTAATGCTATTAATGTGGCTACGGAAAAAGTTACCAAAAGAACTATCATTGAATCTGTTTCGGCCAGCGGCAAAATACAGCCGGAGGTGGAAGTAAAACTTTCGCCTGATGTCTCGGGTGAAGTAGTAGAACTGCTGGTAAAAGAAGGCGATAAAGTATCCAAAGGCGACCTGTTGGCAAAAATTAAACCCGACATTTACGAATCCAATTATGAACAGATGCAGGCCGCGCTGAATTCGCAGAAGGCCAGCGAAGCCAACGCAAAGGCCAGGCTGGCACAGGTAAAATCACAATTTATCAATGCCCGTGTCACTTATGAACGCAATGAAACCTTGTTCAAACAAAAAGTTATTTCGCAATCAGAATTTGATGCCGCAAAAACAACTTTTGACGTAGCCCAGGAAGAAGTAACCGCCGCAGAAGAATTGTATAAAGCAGCACAGTATAATGTGCAAAGCACCAATGCTTCGGTAAAGGAAGCCCGTGAAAACCTGGCGAAAACCAATATTTATGCGCCTGTGGATGGCACCATTTCAAAGTTAAACATCGAATTGGGCGAACGCGTAGTAGGCACCACTCAATTTGCCGGAACAGAAATCATGAGAATTGCCAACCTTAATGAAATGGAGGTTAGCGTTGAAGTTAACGAAAACGATATTGTCAGGGTTAGCCTCGGAGATACCGCCCTCATTGAGGTAGATGCGTATCAAAACAGAAAATTCAAAGGTATCGTCACCGAAATTGCTAACTCCGCTGAAAGTACCGGCACTATCACCGTTGACCAGGTAACTAATTTCACTGTTAAAATCCGCATCCTGCGCGAAAGCTATCAAGACCTTATCCACGCCGATCATCCCAATCTTTCGCCATTCAGGCCGGGAATGTCAGCCACGGTGGACATACAAACAGAAACCGTACATGACGTATTATCGTTACCGATACAGGCGGTTACCATAAGAGAAGATACCACCGGCAGGATTTTTAATACCGAAAAAAACAAAAATGAAGATAACGAGACAAACCAAACTCAGAAAAAAAATACAAGCCAATCAACAAAACAGCAGGAATATGTTTTTATGTATGCCGACGGTAAGGCGAAAATGATAAAAGTAACCTCAGGCATCCAAGACAATATGTATATACAGATAGTTAGCGGATTGAAAGAAAATGATGAGGTGATCACAGCTCCTTATACTGCTATTACCAAGACCCTTAAAGACAATGCCAAAATCAAAAAAGTAGACAAAAAAGAGTTGTTTAAAGAAGATAAAAAATAACGGAAGAACCCTGTGGCAATAATATTACATATTGAAACCGCAACAAACATCTGTTCTGTTGCCTTGTCCGACAAAGAAGAGGTTATCGGCCTGAAAGAAACCGGCAAGACCAATGCCCATTCCGAACTGCTTACCCTTTTTGTGCAGGATGTTTTATCCGAAGCAAATATCTCGCTCGCGGCTGTGGATGCCGTTTGTGTCAGTTCGGGCCCCGGTTCTTATACGGGCCTGCGCATCGGGGTTTCTGTCGCCAAAGGCTTGTGCTATGCTTTAAACAAGCCCCTGATAAGTGTGGGAACTTTGGCCGCCATGGCTTACGGAGCCAAAGAACAAAGCGCCGGAACGCCTGAAGTCGTATGGTTTTGTCCTATGCTCGATGCCCGGCGCATGGAGGTTTATTGTGCATTATATAATAGCATGATGGAAGAAATACGGCCACCTATTGCAAAGATTATCGATGCGCATTCTTTTGCTGATGTTCCACCTAACCAGCCTCTGTTGCTTTTTGGAAATGGCATGGACAAGTGCAGGTTTCTTTTTGAAAACAACCCCATGATAAGATTTATGGACCATTACGATGTTTCGGCAAAGAATATGGTGTTGCCGGCTCTGGCAAAATTTCATGCCCGGGATTTTGCAAATGTGGCTTATTTTGAACCTTATTACCTCAAAGATTTTATCGCCGGCAAACCCAATGTAAAAGGCTTAAAATAGTTCAGCAGCCTACTTCCTGTCTGATTAACCAATAAAAAAAGCGGCCCTGTTGGTGCCGCTTTTTTTCAAAATGTTTTTTTCAACTATCTTGATTTTATCATTTTTTTGGTGATTACGCGATTCTGAGTGTCAATCATTGTATAAAAATATACACCATCATTCAGGTTGCTGCCATCAAATACGAAATAGTTTTCACCTGTGGAAGTATTAAGTTTTTCATTATACACTTCTTTTCCAACCATATCAAAAATTCTTAATGAAACGGTTTGTGCTTTATCGGTGAAACAGCCAAGTTTAGTAGTTGACCTGAAAGGGTTGGGCTGTGGAGCAAGCAGGCCAAAGCCTTTGTGTTCAAATTCTGCTACGTTGTAACCTTCTTCATGCACCCACACAACCAACTGCATACCGCTGTTGAAGTCTGATACTGCCAAAATGGGCTGACCTCCCGGAATAATTGGCTGTGAATAAACATCAACGATAACATCCACCAGGTAATATCCGGGAGTTGTTCCGGCAGGAGGAGTTCCGGTAACCAATACACATTTGGCTTCTCCGGCAGGAAATTCACAATTGGAAGGATTGCATACATACGACAACCATGCGGGTTGATTAAGCAGACTTTTTACTTTAATGTGGTGGAGGTTAATATGTCCTGCAACACCAACAGAAGCGGTATCGGGACAAATAATGGTGGCGGTAACGTTCGTTGGAACATTCACGGTAGCTTCGATTGTATCGGGATCCATTCTGCCGTCTCCTTCAGGGTCGGTAACAGTAGGGTCGGGAGTACATTGGGCAAATGTAACGCCTGTCATAAAGACAAACAATACTGAAAACACAAAATAAAGTAATGATTTTTTCATAGTGTTAATTTTTATTAATTTTGGTGCAAAGATACGAAATACTAATTAAAAATCAACATCTGTATTTTTGTTGATTTCAAATGGTGTAAATCTCTGAAATACATGAAAAAAATCATTATTCAACAACTGTCCGACGAAGAAATACAAAAAATAGGAATCCACTCCTGGCCTGTCTGGACAAAAGAAATATCGCGTTTTGACTGGTATTACGACAACGAGGAAGCCTGTCTGATATTGGAAGGCGAAATCGTGATTGAAACTTCCGAAAACCAATACACCATACACGCCGGTGATTTTGTAACCTTCAGAAAAGGGTTGCAATGCGTGTGGAATATAAAAAAACCTGTCAGAAAACATTACCAATTTAAATGACAACATTGAAAGGCATTGTTATTAAGTCGACCGGTAGCTGGCACACCGTGAGAACCGGCGACGCCAAAGAATATCAATGCAAACTGAAAGGTCAATACCGCATCAGGGGATTGAAAGCCACCAATCCGCTGACGGTAGGTGATCATGTGGAGTTTTATCTTTCCGGAACCGAAAAGGTTGGCATTATTGATAATATCATGCCACGGAAAAACTATATCATTCGCAAATCAAAAAAACTGTCGAAACAGGTACATATCATTGCGGCCAATATTGATATGGCCTACCTTGTAGTAACCCTGGCTCAGCCGCGCACGTCCACCGGTTTTATCGACCGTTTTCTTATTACAGCAGAAGCCTACCATATCCCTGCCACCCTGATTTTTAACAAAATAGACCTTTATGATGACACCCTCAGGCAACAACACCGGGATTTAGTAAAAATATATACCGGGGCCGGCTACCCATGCATCGAAGTATCGGCACTTCGCGGCGATAATATTGATGTATTTCGTGATTTGCTGAAAGGCTCCATCAATCTTTTTTCTGGACATTCAGGCGTGGGTAAAAGCGCCCTGATTAATGCCATTGATCCAACAAAAAACATCAAAACCGGCGCTATTTCAGAAATGTTTCTCAAAGGTAAACACACCACCACTTTCACTGAGATGCTGTGCATACAAAGCGGAGGATATATTATCGACACCCCCGGCATAAAAGAATTCGGCCTTATTGATTTTAAAAGAGAAGATCTGACACATTATTTTCCTGAATTTTTCAACTTGCTGGCCGGCTGTAAATATTATAACTGCACACATATCAACGAGCCGGGATGCGCGGTAAAACAAGCCCTCGAAAACGGAACCGTCAGCCAGTCGCGCTATAAAAACTACCTCAGCATATTCTACGGCGAGGATATTGACATCAATGAGTGGGAATAATCCCCGATAGTTAATAGAACACTTTTATTTACAAAATTTCTCTTGCATTGCCTTAGCGCCTTGATTGCCCCGAACTGCCGCAATATTCCACTTCTCGCAGGCTGCTTTAGTATCGCCCATTGCATGAAGGCAGTTTCCCAGATTAAAAATAATCTGGCTGGAAGCCGGATCTTTGACATTCGCCTTTTCAAACAGCACAAGCGCATCTTTATAATTACCACTTTTGGCAAGTTCTATTCCCAAAGCATTTAATTTTTCGGCCTCCACCAAAGCAGGAGGACGGTTTTTTTTCAGTTGCTGAAGTGTCTCCATGTTTTTATAACCTTCGGCGTAGTCAGGATTTATTTTCAGCGCTGTGGTAAAATCTTTTTCAGCACCATCATAATCGGCCAGCGAAGATCTGACTATTCCACGCATTCCGTAAACACTGTAACCATAATCAGGTTTGTTAGCAATAACAAAATCCAAATCCTCAAGAGCGGCCTCATACTGCTGCATTTCATAAAGAATTACCGCTCTGTTATAATGCGCATCAATAAATTTAGGATAATATTTTATGGCATTGTTGTAATCTTCTATGGCCTTCTCCTCTGCGCCGGTTTTTTTCATTTCTACCGCATGAATAAAGTAGGCCAGCGAAGAGTGATCATTGTGAGTGATGGCTGATTCCGAATAGCTTGTTGGATTTTTATATATATTGTTAAGTACTAAATTTAGTCCCATCAGATAAAGCAGGAATATTACTAAACCAATAGTCAATATGTTTTTTGAAAATTTGGATTTGATTTTCCGTTCTAAATTGTGCAAGAGACTTAATATAATTATTACCGCTCCAAGGGCTGGCAGATAGGCCCGGTGATCAAGATAATCGTAAGTATGCGGTGCAAATTCGGGACGATACATCATTCCGGGTACCAGAAAAAAAACAAACCAGACAATGGCAAACACAATAAGCTTGCTGAACAAGTCTTTTTTAACTGTAAATAGCACAATGAAACCAGCCATAATAAATAATCCCAGCAAGGTTGCCCAAAGATTATAAGCAACCATAGTGCAGAAATTTATTGGTACAAAAAATTTGGCAATAGTTTCAGGAATGGTTTGAATATTCAGAAAAAAACTTTTAATGCTGACTTGCTGTTCTCCTTTGGCAATGGACATATCCCTTAAAAAGTAATAAACAAAAAATATGATTATGTAGCAGGCCAGTACTATTGCATTTTTCCTGGTAAATATTTTTTTTCTGTTAAAAAGAAACAGATATATTGCAAAAATAAATGGCAGCATGATGGCTGTTTCCTTGGCAAACAAGGCGAAGCTAAACGCCAACACGTTTAATACATAAAAATACCATACATTAGTCCGTACCTGTAAAAGGAACGTTATCATAGTCAGAAATGCAAACAGGGCCAGAAGTAAATCGCCTCTTGCCGGTATCCATATTACGGCATGAAGAAACAGATAATGAACCGCATAAATCAAGGCTCCAAAAAATGCATATTTACGGTTAAAAGCCAAAAGGGTGAGAAGGTAAAACACAGCCAGGCAGGTAAGGATGTGAATAACCAGGTTGGTAAGATGTGTTGAAAAAATAATGTCGCTGCCAACCTGTGCATCTATAATGTAGGAAACATTCTGAAGCGGCCTGTATAATTCAATTTCCTTATGTCTGAACCAGGCATCCATCACTATCGCTTCAGGAATATTGGAAGCGTCTTTCAGAAACGGCAGGTTGTTCAACACGATAACATCATCATCATGATTGGTATAGTCGTAAGATAATGCCCGAAAATAAACACCTACGCACACCACCGCAATAATCGCATAAATTATCAGTATATTTTTGATTGGGAAGGAATCATTGTTTACCGGCATAGCGATTTCGGCAGAAGGCGCCTGCTTATTAACCTGCCTGATATTTTGGTTTTGTTTCTTTTGTTGATGTTTGGCCATAAGTATGGGTTCTGTTCATTTGAATTCAAAAATAAACAGAACAAACGAGGAAACCGAGGTTGGGCCATATTTTTTTTACCAGGAATCAGAATTGTTTTTTTTAAAAAAAAGAGACTGCCCAGGCAATGAGCAGTCTCGTTGATAAAATTTTTAATAATAATCTTAGTGAACCATTTTTAAAATAAGGCATTTTTCGTTATCACGTCCGGCAAAGTCCAGTTTAAATGTGTACATACCAGCAGGTAAAGTTCCGGCGAAAAATTCCACCGAGTGCTTTCCACTGGTCTGTGTTTCATTTATCAGTTCTTTCACCAGTTCTCCGATTGCATTGTAAACGCTAATGTTTACGTTGCCATTTTCGGGCAGGTTATAGGTAAGGATCGCATTGCCACTGAAAGGATTGGGATATCCCGCAAACTCAAAACCGGCATCCATATTATTGCCTTGAACATATACTTTGGGCATAATCAGGAAAGCGTCTTCATTTTCCACTCCATACTGGTCGGCAATAACGCCGGTTCCGCTCAGGGTAAAATCAATTGCTCCGGCATCCATTGGTCGCAATGGCTTGAACACAAGAGTTATCAACTCGTCATTTGCTGCCACATCAAAATGATTAGTGGTGGCAAAAACCACTCTTATTATGCCTTCATAATCTGTTACCAGCAAATCCTTATCATTGGCAATGATTTCTTCCAATGATGGGTTAATCTTCACCATACCTTCTTTTTTAACTGTCCTTGGCAAATAAGCGCTTACCAGTTCATAATCATTTTCCGGATAGGAAAGTTCTAATCCCAGTGCCGACAGCTCATTCATTTTGGTACTTATTCTTAAAGGAATTTCGAAATAACCGGCATTGTTTGTGGTTATGGCCTCTTCAGAATAAGCGATGATGTTGTCGTGGCCTGATTTTGCCGTTCCCCAGGTTGCGGTTGAATCCCTGTACTTTGTGCTTGACGCGTCATAATCCCCGTAATTGACGGTTTTCAGAACAATATTGAGGTCGGCGCCTGCCATTGTGATTAATGTATCAAAAGCTACCCAGTTACCTTTGGGGAAATTGGCCGTTGGATTGTAAGGAGCGCCGATTTTAGCCTTTATCCTTGAAATGTCAACAGCATTGATAGCAACATTGTTATCCACATTAGCTGCTTTTTTGTGCTTTAATGTAAAGCTCCGCGAAGGATTCACCAACGTATCAAAACCGATAAGATATTTCAATAAAGCCACATCAATAGCCGAAATATCATTAGCTGACTGCATAGTATCTGCAACATACTTATCATAATATAATATATAATTTCCATTAGGTATATTAGAAAACTGATAAGCTCCTGTAGCATCAGAAGTATCTCTTGCTACTTCGGTTCCGGCAGGATAATTTTTCAGCACTGCGATTACTTTGTTAATATTGTAAATTGCTGCATTGTAGGTAGGAAGCGCCGGAGCCGGGTTACCAGCTATAGCTTTATTGAGATAACGTGTTTTTCCGGAAATAACATGGCCGGAAGGATTAACAGTTACCGTTACTGTGACACATGGCCCGCTGCATCCGGAAATTGAATTATATGTTCTCACATAATATGTGGTGGTTACTGTAGGGAAAACAGTAAGAGACGTTCCTGTTCCTGCAGGCGTTGTGCCGCATCCTCCTGTGAACCATTGTATCTGGTCTCCACCGCTACCGACACCAGCCGATAGAATAGAAGAGTTTCCGCTGTTAATCGCCGTCGGATTGGCTGCTGCCGACACCGGAGCTGCAACTGCCGGATTGGCCGTTACGTGTAACGTATAAGGTCCAACATCAGGGAAATCGGACAACACCGGATAATAATACGTTCCGGCAGGCAGATCGTTAAAATAAATGGTATAGTTTCCATCAGGGCAGGTTACTGCGTCATAGTTTGAGGCATATATCAAACTGGAACAGGTGCATTGTTGAGTTAATACAAGGCCAACATCACGTGAAGGAGTGGTACCACAAAAATCAATGACCACATCGGCACATTCCGAAATGGTGAATGCATGCCAGGTAGTAGCCCAGTCTACCAGACTGCAATCAGTAGTGGCACACTGGTTATCGGCATTAAATGTTAGTGAAGAACCCACGGTGAGAGGCGAAGGAGATATTACGCTGCACAAATCGTTGGGGGCATTACCGCAAGTGGTGCTGGCATAAAAGATATATTCTGTGCCTAACATATAATCCCCGCTGGACCAGGAGCCACATTCAATCCAATAAGAAGTGCCTGCTGTGAGAGTAAGAGTAATTAACGGATCCCAATCGCCATAGCTGTCATCGTCACTAACAATAGGTGTTCCGCCGCACGATCCGGAGTAAATATTCATATAGGTATCACCGTCACTGTATCCCATATCAAAGGTATAAGAACCGGTACAGGTACAGTCGTAGCGGTAAAACACATCATGATACGGAGTTCCCGTACAATCGTCAGCACAGCCCAAATTTCCGAAATCAA
>Ga0116186_1004715_pt1 | contig 11006 bp, 8 predicted proteins | sample AD_JPNNA4_MetaG_FD_89806 | JGI IMG/M metagenome (GOLD analysis project Ga0116186, IMG submission 89806) | Active sludge microbial communities of municipal wastewater-treating anaerobic digesters from Japan - AD_JPNNA4_MetaG | ecosystem: Engineered > Bioreactor > Anaerobic > Digestate | place...
ACTTGCTCATCGGTATCCTCCGTTTGCGTGAAATACCTATGTTATATCACAAATCGGCAACAGTTTCGAATGTTAAGGTTCTAATTCCACTTGCGGGCGCAAAAAGTTATACCGTAACTTTAGATCAGCTAGAAATAACAGCAGAATCTTCTGCATTGAAGGTACCGATTCTGTATTTTACACAGCCTGTGGGTCCCTTGCGGGGGGCAGAGGTTGATCGGTGGCTTGAGGTTAAAGGGAATAAGATTCAACCTTTAACAAACGGACAATATTGGGAACTTGATGAGACTCCTCGTCATTGTTCGCATAGGAAAAACTTTTCTCTAATAAAGGCATGTGCAGGAAGGTATCCGCCATTCCTAGCTGTTGCTACGAGTAAATGCACTCTGTGCAATGAAGGAGGAGCGAAGGCATGTGAGACACTTTTAGCTGAGTTGAAAGACGAAGAAGATGTAAAGGTATATCTTCAAGCTATCAGCGCTGACATTGAAGGAAACGAAGACACAGTACCTTATAATTTATTAAATCAATATGGATTAATGGACGATAGGGGATTTGCTGATATTATAGTAGAAGAAATTCGTCCAATATGTCGAAAAAAATTAATAAAATTACTTCGAGGTGAAGAAAATTTTAGTGATGGTAAATTGCAGAGATACTGGCAAGATTTTTATGCTGGCGATGATCCAAGTTGGGGAGAACTTATAGCTAGATCTGAGAGAATACGGGGTAACCCACGATATTCCATAGCGGAAGAATTAGTAAAAATGTGTATCGCTAATAATAAATTGTATGAATTAATTGCCGCGATGCATAAAGATCGGCCTGATCTGATGCAAGGATATCATATTTTTAATGGAGTTGAAAATGCTCCCTGAATTACGTGACTTACTCAACCGTTTGGATGACGCTGACATTGATCAGCTGTGCCTTGATCATTTCCCCTGCGTATATGATAAATTTGGCCGTGGGATGAGCAAGCAGGAGAAAATCACCGTACTTTTGGATTATTGCCGTCGCAACCCTGAAGAGGGGAAGCATTTGCACGCTATTTTACAAATCATGTTTTCTAATAGAGAGTCGCCTGGCTCTCAATCCCCGATTGGAGGTGCACAGATGGACAACATGTTAGCTCTGGCTGCAAGTCTTCAGTTCGCTTATTGGTTTTGGAATGCCACTATCCAACCTGCGGTGACACGCTTCAGCGAGACTATTGGGGCCACGCTGGGCGAGATTGGAGAGGCACGCATAAAGCGTTGGTTCGGTGACCGACCGCCCGTGAATGAAGAAGATCAAGTGGATGAAAGCCTCTTTGCGCAGCAACGCCTATTAAGCGCGGCACAAACAAGGGTGACAGCAGATCCAGAATGGCAAGCTGCGCGATTCATGGATACTACAAAGAGAGTATTGGTGAGATTGTTGAGAGATCCCCAAAAATATAGTCTGGGTGATTTGCAGATATTCTGGCAGGACTTTGGAGATCCGGGTATCGGGTTCAATTTGTTGCTCGTTAGATTTTCAGTGGGAGATACACAGGCCAGCATCGCCGACGAGTTGGTGATGGAAACTATTCGAAATGGGAAATTGCCACAGTTAATTGCTAAGATGCGTAGAGCGGGGGTGTGAGACAGCACCCGGCGGTGCAAAGCTCCTCGCATCAGCAGTTCTATGCCTGACGGCGTCCTTGCGGCAGAGAATGCGACGGAAATGGGGGCGGTGGAGGATGATTTCACTGCGGTGTTGCTGAGCATCATCAACTGATCCTGACAGCGAAGCGCCGCTTACGAACACTTCCTCTGGGGGCTGCGGAGGACTAATCCGGGGGCGTGTCAGTCCTGTAACCCTGCCAGGTCGAAGATCACTTGGAAGGATAGAAGAGGGATAGGAGCGGGATAGGAATTGGAAGGATAGAAAATGGAAGATGAAGACTTTGATTTTACCGGTGCGGAGTCTCCAGGCAAGAGCTTCTGGCAGCGGCTGCCGCCGGCGGTGCGGGCGGCAGTGATATGGGGACTGGGGCTCACGGTAGTCAATGTGATCAATGCCGTGAGCGGCGGAACGGCCATCGCGTTGACGTTCCCCATCATGGCGCTGATCTATATCGGCTGTGGCGCGTTGGCGTGTTGGTTTGCCGATTCAGAGGGAGCATTCCATTCCCCGGCGCATACCGGGGCGACGGCAGGGCTGGCATTGTGGGGGCTGTCGTTGGTAGCCAACCTCGTGATTGTCGGCGTTGTCATGGGGCTCCTGACGATGGGAACGACGATGATCCTGGGCGTTCCTTATTTGTGCTTCTGCGCGCCGATAGAACTTGTCGGTGGTGGCTTGGGGGGCGCTTTGGGCAGTGTGCTGTATCACAAATTCTTCGGCGGTCGTGGTTCTTCCAGCAATGATTATGAGTCGTGGTAGGATTTCGACGATCGTGTGAGGGAGCGCGGATATGGCGCCTTTGGCAATTCGGTTCATTGGAATTGATCTGGGGACGACCAATTCCAGCGTGTGTAGCACGGTCTACAACACAGGGAAGGGGCAATTTGACGACCCCGAGCCGGTCCAATTTGAAAACAGGCCCACCTTGCGTTCCCTGCTGCTGTTGAATCCTACAGGGGATAAAGTGTTGGCGCGCGGTGACGCGGTATATCGCCATCCTGATTATCAGCAATACCCGGAGCGGGTTCACGAGGAATTCAAGCTGCAATTGGGGCAGGATCCCGCTGCTGAGGTCTACACCCGTTTGCTTGCCGGCGAGTTGGCGGCCGCTTGGCGCAGGAAGTTGGGGAGCACCGAGATTGCATCTGATTCCCATCGGACTTCGGTGGGAGTTCCTGCCGAATGGAGTTTGCATTATCCGGAGCGTTGTGTGATGGTTCAGACGGCCGTTACCGCGGCGGGGTTCCCCAATGTAGAGATCGTTCCCGAGCCGGTTGCAGTCATGCTCTACCATGCTTTTCTGGGAGATATCGTGTTTGAGTCGCGGCCGCAACGGTGGCTGATCCTGGATATCGGCGGCGGCACGACCGATTTGGCTATTGTCGAAACAGCAGCTGGCGCGCAACCGCGGCTCATTCATACCTTTGGTCGGAACTTTGGGGGAAAGGATTTTGACGCCCTTTTGCTGGAAAAGTGGGTCCTGCCGCGATACTGGGCCGGTCCGCCGCCCAAGCCGCAGGAACGCCTGGCCCTTCTCCAGTTCGTGCGTGATTTCAAGGAGCAATTCTCACAACGGATTACGCGCGGCATGCAAGATGGGGTGGCGCCTGAACAAATGCGGCACGTTCAGCACTACCGTGGCAATCCTCCCTTAAGGATATCGTTGACTCGTCAGGAATTCGAGAGTGATGATGTGGGACGGCCTTTAATAGACCGTTTTACGGGGGTGTTGCGCGATGGCTTTGTGCAGTCGCAAGTGAGTTTACGGGATATTGATCGGGTCATTCTGACTGGGGGGAGTGCGCGCTGGTACTTTGTCCAGGAAGCTGCGAATAGTTTCTTTGGGCGAGAGGCCTGCATCATTTCAGAAAACCCTGAGCTGACTATTGCCAAGGGGCTGGCCTTGGCTCCAACTGGCTTCGAGCGGCGCTGCGTGGCCATGCCGGAACCAGAGCCGGCGCTTCCGGAAGCGCCTCTTACGCTCCCGGATGTTGAAGTTTCGGCTCCAGCTCCTGTCATGACGGCGGAGCTGCAAGCCAGGCTCAAGCGATGTCGAGAGCAGGCCAAGAAAATCTATATGCAGTGTACGGCAGGCGGAGGTGGATTTGCCGTGCTGGTTTCACCTATTCCTGGCGCCTCGCAGATGGCATTGACGGCATTGGAAATCAAAATGGTCACTGACATCGCCAGGGTATATGGCTTTAACTTAACCAAAGAAGAGATTCTCACTGTAATTGGAGGATTATTGGCCGGCGGCACAGTGGTCAAAACGGGGGTGATGACCGTGGCAGAGTTTGTGCCGGGTATTGGCTGGATTGTCAAGGGGGGCGTGGCAGCGGCGGTGATTGCAGCTTTAGGTGAAGCTGCAATTAAGTATTTTGAAGACAAGCGTTTGAAAGCCATTGCGGCAGCTGGAGGGGAGCATGAATAGCTCTTTTCTGCTCAGCCTGGACTTCGGCAGCGAGTATGTCCGCGCCGCGAAAACACGGTACGATTCCGATTTTCCAACAATCCTGAATCCGCAGTTAGTCGAGTTTAATGGGCGTTCTGAATTGCGCAACGCGATCCTGCTCACTCCTGACATGCAGGGTTGGCAGGAAATCGGTGAAGATGCTTTGACCAGCAATAGTTTTTATGAAATGCCGGAGTTGATTCGGCGTGGTCTGGCGTTGGACAGTGATCCTGGGAGTGAGCTGGGGCAGCCTGTAGACTTCATCTTACAGCACGTGGCCATTACTGCGGGTTGGCGCAAGCTCGCGCCTGAAGCTTTAGTGGATTGGCAGACGCTGGTGGCATTACCGACTTTGAGCGCCAATGGGACCGCGGACCGATGGAAAGCGCGGCTGGAGCAAGCTGGTTTTCCTGCGCCGTGCATTTTGGATGCATCAGCGGCAGCTCTGGCTGCTCATGATCTTATCACGCGCCCGGGGATGTATCTGGTAGTAGATTTGGGAGCCAGCTACACTCGCACTACGATTTGCGAAGTCATGGATACAAGTGAATTTTACTTGCGGAGTACTAAGAACGGTTATCCGGGGGGGCGTGATTTTGACCAGGCATTGTTGCGGTATTTCAGTCAACGTTTGACAGAAGCCACTGTGGGGAGCTTGGGCGGGCAGCTGGAGTTGAGTTATTTTGTGGAGCAATTCAAACGTCAGTTCGCCAACGCCTGGGCTGAAGGTGAAGAAAGTTATCAGGCTTTATATCCGTTGCCTGCAGTCCAGCAAGTATTGGATTTGAGTCGCGCTGATTTCGAATCTACGACCCTGGCGGGGGAATTGATCAAAGCCTTTCGTGGCGTTGCACGCAGAGCTTTGGATGAGGGGGGATTTGCTGCTGGGAATCTGGATGGCATCATTTTGTGTGGCGGCGGCGCTCACTGGCCTTTTGTCAAAGGCTGGGCCTTTGACATGGTAGAACCAGAAAAGATCTATTGTGGAGAATTCCCGGAGCAAGCCGTGGTCAAGGGGCTCCCACTGTTGGCGGTGATGAACATTCGCCATGTTTCCTCATTATCAAAGCCATCAGCAATGGCAACACCTCTTCCGAGTAAAGCCTCTGTTCCTATTCCACCTGGCCAGAGCTCCATGCCGGCGCCTTCACCGAAAAAGGCGTTCTGGGTGGAGTTCATAGGAGGATTGGTGGGGGTGATGGGGCTGGGGTGGTTCTTTGTGCTCAAGAATTTCATCGGCTGCGCGGCACTTTTGGGATGGTGGGCGCTCTTAGCGATAGTTTTGATTATCAGCGGAGGTCTTTCCGTGGCAACGGCTAATCCTTTGATGTGGGTAATAATTATTCCCATCTGGCTATTGGGGCCGCTGTTCTCGGCGACCAGGGCTTGCCGCAGCGCCAGGAAGTTGAAGGAGAGTTCCCTGCAATGATAGATTCGTTAGCTCTACCTGCGGAGGTCCCCGTCGAGCGCATTCAAGCAGAGCTGCCCCAAAGACTCTTGGCTGCTTTGGAACGTCAGTGGTATGATGACCCTGATCTGCGCATGTTTTTTGCTCCCCATGCTGGCGGGGATGTTCAACCCAATACCCGCTTGATTCAGATCCATGAAGTTGTGTATAGTGAAGATGTAGCGGCGAGTTTTCATTTCCAGAATATGCAGAATACCATTAGTAGCTTGCGAGATGGCTCACACAGTCTCGTTTACGCCGTCTGCAGTGAGGGTCATCAAACGCGCCTTCTCTTGGGCGTTCGGCGCGCTGCTTGTGCGGATACTTTGACAATCGAAACTGAAGATTACGTAAAAATTCTGTGTCGCAGCTTACGGACTAATTATCCTGGAATTGTATTGAGCAAAGAACCTTTACCTCTTGCGACCTATCAGGAGGAGCTGTTATATCCGCTGCTTCAGAATCGCTATCTGGCTGCACTCACGGGTATCCCTTCTCTGAAAAACCCGGGGCAAGGATTATTGGTGCAGAGTGTTGATAGACTGGTGGATGCATTGCGTGGCGAAGCCTATACTTTGCTGGTGCTGGCGGAACCCATATCTGATCGTCTTGTCTTGGAAATGATTGAGCGGCTACGTAGTTTTAGCGAAGAGATTCATCGGCTCGTGCGACAATCTATTTCTATGTCCCGTTCCAGTTCAAGCACAGATGGACAAACTGCCAGTCTGGGCCGGAGTGTCTCCATTGGGTTGGGCAGTATGTTGGCACCTCTCTTTGGCCCGTCGGTAGGGATTACCCAATCAACGAGCGTCTCCCGTCAACTAATGGAAGGATCTGGCATTTCCGTTTCTCAAGACAATCTTAATAAAACTGCACAATTCTGTGAGCAAGTTTTGGATCATACCCTGGATAGATTACAAGCGGGGCGCAATTTTGGGTTCTGGAATGTGGGAGTTTATCTGTCCAGTGAGGAACACAATGCGTTCTTGCGTGCACAGAGTATCGTGCGTAGTCTGTATTCTGGACAGCACACCCATTTCGAACCTTTGCGCATTCTTGATTTGAGTGACGCCCCCTCAGCTCCTGAAATCCGGGATGCTTTGGTTCATCTTCGTAATCCACGCCTTGATGCACAAAGAACTGGCTTGTTACATCCTTTAGGTAATGAGTATCAGACGCTTGGTACACCCCTTACTACCGAAGAGGTGTCAGTTTTGGTCAGCCTGCCCCATCGCGAGGTCCCTGGTCTCAAGGTTAGCCCGGCAGTGGACTTCAACCTTAATCCGCGAAACGCTGGACGAGGGGACTTTGAGATTGGCTCCTTGTTGTACCGTGATGAAGTGCTGGAGACTCGTGTGAGACTCTCATCAAAGAGTCTTACTCGTCATACTTTTGTGACTGGGTTGACGGGTTCTGGAAAAACCAATACGTGTCTAGCATTATTGGCGGATGCTTATCGGAACCGCGGGCTGAACTTTATGGTCATTGACCCCGCAAAGACCGAATACCGTTTTTTGCTTAATGCAGAAGGTTTGGGTAAAGAGTTGCTTATCTTCACATTAGGTGAAGAGCGTGAATCCCCTTTTCGTCTCAATCCTTTTGAGTTTGCCCATGGATTCCCTCTACTGTCGCATATTGATTTGATCAAGGCGATTTTTAATGCGTCATTCCCAATGTATGCTTCAATGCCATATCTCTTGGAAAAAGCAATTTTGGCCATCTATGAGGAACGTGGCTGGGATGTCGCGGCTTCGACTAATTATTTTGTAGACGTGAAGACTGAGGATTATGCACCTTTTTTGCCGCGATTGAGTGACCTTTATGCGAAGATAAACAGTGCTGTCGCAGCGGAAGGATATGACACTCGGATGCGGCTTGACATAACTGCGGCCCTAAAGGCTCGCTTGGGAAGTTTGTTGCGTGGCGGTAAGGGACGAATGCTGGACACGCAACGTTCTGTCCCCATGGCAGAATTACTTAAGAGGCCGGTAGTGTTGGAATTACGGCGGGTAAGCGACGATGATGAAAAAGCTTTTTTGATGGCGCTGTTGTTTACTCGCCTTTATGAAGAAGTGCAGTGTAATCCTGCGGGGAGCCCCTTGCGTCATGTGACATTGATAGAAGAAGCTCATCGGTTGTTACGTAACATTCCACCAGTTGCTTCTTCAGAAAGCGCCAACCCACGTGGCAAGGCTATTGAAATGTTTGCGGACATGATGGCGGAAATGCGCACTTATGGGGAGGGCTTTATCATTGTGGATCAAATGCCAAGTAAATTGATCCCTGATGTGATCAAAGGTTCCAATCTCAAAGTTGTGCACCGCTTGTTGGCAGCTGATGATCGGCAATCTGTGGGAAATTCAATGGGATTGGCCCCAGCGCAAAATGAGCACCTACCTCGCCTTGCTTTGGGACAGGCAATTGTGCATAGTGAGGAGTTGGGAGAGGCTTGTTTGGTGCAGATTGATTCGGTCGAAGACGAATTGGCGGGACACCTGACAGGTATGACTCCGGAAGAGCGTGAGGCTGAATTGCAGAGAGTTTTGATGGAGCGTGCTCAGGTGTTCCGCGATGCATTGCCAATCCTGACTCCTTCTGGACCAACAATTCCACGGCCGGGTTGCCAAAAATGTTTGTGTCGTTGTATGTTTGGAAGTATTTTCCAGCGAGAACATCATCCTGCTACAGTGAGACTCAATGAGCGGTTGAAGACGATTAACGAAAGTAAATTGACGTTAGAAGAACTGGTTAACATGGCGCTAGAAGGGAATCAGATCCCTGAGCACCAACGTTTTTTGGCTGCTTATTGCTTACTTGTGCAATCAAATGCCAGTCTTAGGCTGTTGGATGTCGTAAGGGAAGATATCATTCAGCGAATACGACCACGCTAGTTTAAGGAGATCTGATCATGGAGGATGGAGATTTTGGCGGGGGGGATCTGGGTGATTATGGTGGGGATATCAACCTTGCTGGCGACAGCGGAGAGTGGGATTATGATGGGGGTTCAGACATTGGTGATGTCGGTTACGATAGTGGTGAAGAAGCATGGAGTGATACTGGCAGTTCCATCGCTGATAGTGGGTATGAGAGCAGCGCGGATGTTGATGATGGCTATGAGAGCGAGGTTGATGTTGCACCTGACGCCGGCCTCGAGAGCGAGACAGAGGTCAGCGCCGACAACGGCTACAAGAGTGAGGTTGATGTTGCACCTGATGCCGACCTAGAGAGTGAGATAGAGGTCAGCGCCGATGATGGTTATGAGAGCGCGGTTGATGTTGCGCCTGATGCTGGCCTCGAGAGCGAGACGGAGGTCAGCGCCGACGACGGCTACAAGAGTGAGGTTGACGTTGCATCTGACGCCGGCCTCGAGAGCGAGACAGAGGCCAGCGCCGACGACGGCTACAAGAGTGAGGTTGATGTTGCGCCTGACGCCGGCCTCGAGAGCGAGACGGAGGTCAGCGCCGATGATGGTTATGAGAGCGCGGTTGATGTTGCACCTGATGCCGACCTAAAGAGTGAGATAGAGGTCAGCGCCGATGATGGTTATGAGAGCGCGGTTGATGTTGCACCTGATGCCAGGCTAGAGAATGCAGTAGAAGCCACACCTGATGATGGCTCCAAAAGTGACACGGCGGTTGATGCTGGTAGTGACGTTAATGTTATGATGGACATGGATCATGACAGTGGTTATAATGAAGAAGTGGGAGATGCTGTCGAAAATGGAAGTGGCGATGCAAGCAACACTAACCTCAGTAGCGGGGGTACCGAAGTTAAAGGTGTTGACAGCGATCAAGAAAGCGTGGGTGATGAAAGTGATGCAGAAGAGGAGTTTCACACGCCCATTAACTCTAGATATGCCGGGGAGATTTATCCCCTTGGCGATGAAGATGCGGAGCTCGCGGAAAAATACCCGGAGAGCGTCAAGTTTGATGAGGAGGGATATCCAGATTTTTCGCCTTATGCTATGAAGACTGTAGAGATTGATATGACAGGTGAGCGATACAGTGATTATAAGAAGGCAAATAAGGTGGCTGATTTAGAGGAGACTCCTGAAGGCTACACATGGCACCATCATCAAGACTGTAAGACCATGCAATTGATACCCTCTGATTTGCACAACGCAGTCAGACATAGTGGAGGGGTCTCAATTCTGAAAAACACGGAGGCGGAAAAATGATAATTCAGATGAGCAAAGTTAGAGAACCAGTGAGCGAACAGCAATTAGCAGATATTGAAACTGAACTTGGAATTCGGCTTCCGCGGGGGTACAAGGAATTCATTTTTAAGTACAACGGTGGCAGGCCGAGGCCAGCTGGCTTTGTAATTCAAAGCGGAGCTCATGAGGATCGTAGTTTAGTAGATTTCTTTTTCTCTTTTACGCCTGGAGACCTCTATGATATTGTCAAATATCATAAGAGATTAAAAGGAAGAATTCCGAGTGATTTGTTGCCTATCGCTACAGATCCGTTTGGGAATATTATCTGTTTGTCTGTTTCGGGGGCTACAGAGGGTAAAGTATTTTTCTGGGATCATGAAGAGGAATCTGAAGAAAGCTGCCTTCCCAGTTATGATAATGTATATCTTATTGCCGAGAATTTTGAAAGCTTCATAAATGGCCTCACTGATTTTCCTGATTGATTGGTGATGATTTGAAGTGAAAATAAATTTCATTAAAGTTTACGACAGGGTTGATGTGAGGTGCGAGATTTCTTTTTCGCATGTCTTGATTTGCCTGCCTCAGTGTGTAGAGCTTCATTGAAGACATGCTTGCATTGAGTCTCAACTGTGAGGAACCATCGCCATGCAAACCTACCGCAAAGAACTCTGGTTCAACGTGCCGACGCGACGGGCATTCCTCAACATCACGCCGCAAGTGGAGGCCTGCCTGCGTGAAAGCGGCATCCGTGAGGGATTGGTGCTGGTGAACGCCATGCACATCACTGCCAGTGTGTTCATCAATGATGACGAACCCGGTCTGCATCAGGACTACGACGACTGGCTGGAGCGCCTCGCGCCACACGACCCCGTCAGCCAGTACCGCCACAACCGCACGGGGGAGGACAACGGCGACGCGCACCTCAAGCGGCAGATCATGGGCCGCGAAGTGGTCGTGGCGATAACTGAGGGCCGGCTTGACTTTGGCCCGTGGGAACAGATCTTCTACGGCGAGTTCGACGGCGGACGCCGCAAGCGGGTGCTGGTTAAAATTATCGGGGAATGAAAGCCCCGTGCATGCCCTTCCCCGATTGGAATACAGGTTTATTACAGCAAACACGGAGGGCCGGCAGATTTTCTTTGCGCCCTCCGTGTTCTGCGATGCAGCCTCTGGACTGCGGCGCTACCCTCGCGGGAACACCGTGACGCGCAACAACGTCGCCCCATACGGGAGCAGCTCGAGCTCCTCGACCTCGTCGCTCAATTTCGCCGCCAGCTTTTGTGGATCGGGCAGCGGTGGCG
>Ga0116186_1004717_pt1 | contig 11001 bp, 4 predicted proteins | sample AD_JPNNA4_MetaG_FD_89806 | JGI IMG/M metagenome (GOLD analysis project Ga0116186, IMG submission 89806) | Active sludge microbial communities of municipal wastewater-treating anaerobic digesters from Japan - AD_JPNNA4_MetaG | ecosystem: Engineered > Bioreactor > Anaerobic > Digestate | place...
CACCTTCGGGCTGTCCACGTTTGTTAATGCAACAGCGGCTCCCCCTACCAATCCTCCCACGATGCCGCCAAGGTTGGCCAGCCGAACTCTCCCCTGCGACGCCTCGATCCTGTCGGCCAGAAGCACTCCCGTCGCGACACCAATATCGCCGGCCGCAAGCGTGGTTCCGAGCACGAAGCGGCCATTTTCCGTACCCGTGAGGACCATCACCCAGAGCCAGTACGCGCTTGACCACGCAGGCGCAGTGGTGATGAAGGTCGCATCCCCCGAGGATATTCTGTGCTGACCGGTGAGTGCGGCGGTTGCCAGTATTCCCGCGCCACCTGTAAGGAGCCCTGCGGTGATGGCGGCATCTGCCGAGGGTTCATCCACAAGGGCGTTCGTCCAGCCAATTCCCTGCCACATTCCCCAGCTGCCCGCAAACGATATGAGTGAGGCGCGGGCGTCGCTGACCGGGCGCGTTTTGCTCCACTGCCACGGAACGTACAACCCCGCGCCCCCGCCGGCCAGCATGGACAATGTGAACCCGTCCACGCCGAAATCGGCAATGGAGGCCAGAAGAGCACCATTCAGAATGCCGTACCCCGTGCCGAACACCACGAGCTCCACCCGGCCGGAGCGGTCAAGCTGCACGGTGCCGAGGTGCCCGTGCACCGGCGCGAAAAAAGTCACCCGCTCCACCGCGGAGCGTGCGATGCGTGTCGTATCGCCTGCGTCCGTGCGAAACACAAGGATCGAGTCCTGAACGCCCACAAGGGATCCGGAAAGCTCCCGTCCGGAGCGTTCGACGAGCGTGTCGCACGTCGCATTGCCGGCGCAGAGCCCGAGGACCACCAGCAGAAGAATCAGTATTCTCATTCGAAACTCCCCGGATCTGTAGAGACCCGTTGGACAACTGGAACCAGCATGCACCCGGTGGGAGTGAGGGTACGCACGGATGCAACCTTCTCCAAACGCCTTCGCGGGCGTCGGCATTTTTGTGCTGCCGGACGGAAATCACCGCTATCTTCTGTTCAGGCCGTTATATTGTACGGTACGTTCATTTTTCTGGCGCAGCCATTCCGGCTGCGCTGCCACCAGCATTACATGAAGGAGTATCGCGATGCACAAATCGTCGTTTTTCCTTCTTTCAGGCGCCGCCATCCTCATCATGGCCGGCGCGTCTCACGCGGCGGGCAACAGCCCCCAGAGGCCCGCGAGTTCCATGGTTGCCGCCGAATTGCCGGCGGTAGATATGGACACGACCGTCTTTGTTGACGCCGATGGGGACGGCATCAACGACAGAATGCCGAGGATGAGACGCGACGACCTCCGCGCGCTGGATCAGGAGCGCGAACAGAGCCGCGGGCAGATGCTCAACCAGGCCATGGCGGGCCTGACAAAAGAGCAAAAGGACGAGATCAAGCAGCTGAGAACGGCGATGAGGCGCCAGGGCGCGTCGCCGGATCAGATCCACGCGGCGGTCGGGGAGAAGATTCGTTCGTACGGAGTGGCCGTTCCGGCCGACTGGGATCTGACGGCCAACGAATACGCAAACGCACGGCGCATGACGGCGCAACGGCGCGCGCAGGTGCAGGCACTTGCCGATTCGCTGCGGGCGGAGGGCAAGTCTCCCGCGGAAATTCGCGCCGCTATTGCCGCGGAATACTCCCCCGGGTACGCCGGCCCGCGCGGATCCAAAGCCATGGGCCGCGATACGGGTAGAGCCAGGCAGGACAGCCTGCGCGCCACGGGGCGTCCCCAGATGCCAGCCGGGCGCGACAGCGTACGCCAGCCCATGCGGCAGGCTGGTCGTGATACCACCGAAGCCCGCGGCAGGGCACCTCGTCCGGAACGCGGCGGCGGACGCAGGCGTTAGTATCGATTGGAGAGCGTTCTCGACGAAGCCGGGGTGAACTGTCACCCCGGTTTTTCGTTTTTCCTGCCTACCTGTTCCGAACGGTGCGTACGCATCGGTACGCTTCCGGCAGGGCAACGGCATCCCGTTTGCCGCCACACTCATCGCACCGGCGCTGCCTCCGGCATGCTCCGGGAGCGCGCGGCCCCAGACAGTATTCCGGACGGACGCGATGTCGCCGCGCAAAATAATTATGAACAATATCTTAGTTGCTTTCGCTCCGCGTGAGACTCCCTGTTGGCACACCCGTTGCAAGAACTGGGAGCCGGGAAGCGAGGCGCTCATCACGAGCGCTGTTTCACCGAAACTGGTTGGCCACCAGATTGCGCACACAGAGCAATGGGTTTTCGCACCATCACACACAGGGTAAGGAGCACGAACCATGAAATACGCACCGTTTTTCCTCGTCGCTGGAGCGGCGGCGTTTCTGTATGCCGCGCACGTGCCTGCGCAGGAAATCGACAACACCGGCACCGACGTGCCCGCATGGGTTGACGCGGATGGCGACGGGATCAACGACGTTGCCGCAATGCGGCGCGAACGCCGTGGCGGGAATGAAAACGCGTACGCCGAGAGCCGCCGGCAGTTGATGGCGGAACTCACCGCCAATCTGACCGATGAGCAGAAGGCGGAACTGACCGCGCTCAGGAATCAACTCCGCGAAGATCACGCCACCCCAGAAGCTGTTCAGGCCGCACTGGGCGAAAAACTCCAGTCATTCGGCATCACTCTCCCGGACGCGTGGTACCAGACACGGCTTGAGTTCGAAGGCGGGTTCACATTGACTGCCGAACAACGCGCGCAGGTTCAGGCGCTGATGGAGTCGCTGAGGACGGATGGTAAGACGCCGGAAGAACGCCGCGCCGCAGTGGTTGAGCTGCTTACATCGTACGGCATTACCGTACCAGATAACTTTATGGCACCCCCGGAACGGAGAAATGGTCCGCGCGGCGACCGTGGCCGCGGCCCCATTCTGACGGAAGAGCAGCGCACGGCCGTAGACGCGCTGGTTGCCAGCATGAAGGAAGAAGGCAAAACCCGGGCGGAAATCCAGGCCGCGGTGGGCGAACTTATGGCGTCCTACGGTATCACCGCACCGGTCCGACGAGGTCCGCCGGAGGGCACGCAGGCAGCCCGTTCTGGACTGACGAACCAGCAGAAAGCGGAGGTACAGGCTCTCGTGCGAACCATGAGGGCAGAAGGCAGATCGGCGGCGGAAATCCGTGACGCCCTCGCCGCGAAGTTCAATCAGTATGGCGTTGCCATGCCGCCACAGGGCAAGGGGCCCAGGGGACGATAACCTCTCCTCCCGGAACCCGGGCAACCTGCGAGTATCATGAGCATTCATGCATGGTAGACGATCACAACCGGGGCGGCGCTGCGCCGCTCCGGCTTCCCTTCGGGTGGGACAATGAAAAGGGTATTGTGGGTGCTTCTGGGATCCCTGCTCCCCTTCGCAGTGCAGGCTGGTTCGTTTTCCGGAGAGATCCGCACTCTGGGTGGATATGACAGCAACCCCTCCGGATATACAGGGGGTGAAGCGCAGGGTCTCGGCGCCACGCAGGCGAAACTCACCTGGCGCGTTCCTCTCGGCGACGCATCAGGGGATTTCAGGGTCACGTACCTCGGTAACCTGTCCGCGTTCACGCCACGTTCAGAATGGACCGCGCACAGCCACGAACTGAGCGGCGCGTTCAGCCAGGATCTTGAGGACAACCTGAACGTGGGGTTTCGCGGCGGCGCGGGTGGAAACTGGAACCGACCTGCGTATGACGCCTATTCGTACCGGGAGTTCTTCGGCGAAGGCTGGGCCCAGACGGAACTGGACGCGTGGCCGGTGTACGCGTCTCTGGCAGGAAACTACCGCAACTACCCCGCAAGCCCGTCGTTCGATTTCCGCGAATTCACGATGACGGCCTATACATCCCGTTACTGGGCGACGCGAACAACGTTCCGCCTCACCTTCAGCGCAACCGAACGCACCTACATCACGCAGACGATAGAGGATTTCTTCGCCGGCCAGACGAACGCAACGAGCAGCCAGTTCCAGATTTCCGCGCTGGCCAGCCAGGGCCTGACGGATCGAAGCGGACTGAGGTTCTCGGGGTGGGCACTGAGCGGATCCGGAAGGACCCGCTGGCGGGATGACTACCTCGAAGCGATGGACGACCCGTTGGCGACGCGCGGCGTGGGCGGGCGAGTCCAGTTCAGCGTTCTGGCGCCGTTGTCACTTACGTTCCGCACGTACCTCGGTGGCCAGCGCACGACTCAGGCCTACATCACTCAGACCGGCGAGTACGGGGACCACACCGACACCATCCGCGAGGCCGGCGTAGTTCTCGAAGGGAAGCTGCCCCGGATCAGCACCAGGTTGTCGTGGTCAACGGAGCTGAATGCACAACGAAGGACCTCGAGCGATCCGACGTACGCCTTCGATCGCGCCGCATTGACGGTGGGCGTGAAATACGCGTGGTAAGCGAAAACCTCTGACGCGATCCGGCCGCTACCTGAACACCTGGAAGGGCGATTGCGTAATCGCCCCGTTGATAAGCGCGATCGCCACTCCCGCCATACCGATCAACCCGACTCCGCATGCGTATCCTGCGTTCAGCACGATGGCGTATTTGAACCACTGTTCCGGCCCGCCGAACTTCTTCGCGAGGTAATACCGGCTCAACAACGCGCCCGTGAGGGACAGGAAAATGCCGTGCGGCCACGCGCCCAGACCACCGATCAGGCCGTACCACCACATCGGTGAGGCGTGCAGGAAGTGAATAATCGCATAAAGGACGCCGCCACCTATCGCCGCATACCCGATCACGTCGAACTTGATGGCATTCAGCATGGTGGAGTTGCCCTGAATCGTTGCCGTTTGCCAGAGACACGCGTTGTACGCGTTCAGCGGCCACATCTTCAGTGCGAACGGGTACGCCGACGAGGGGATCGGGTTCATCTTCCAGATCACCGACCAGAACGCGAAGCTCAGGATGAACGTGATGGGAAACATGATGAACTCGACGGCGAAGTAGCTCGTGAACTTCGTCTTCGTCAGTTCGATTTCCCGGAATTTGGACACGCCACCCGAAAAGTCGTTTGCCTGAGAACCCACCCACCAGACGGCGATACCCTTGTACCCGGAAAGGATGAAAGCCGCCTGCGTAATCGGCGGGAACGCCACATGTGTACCGGCGTGCCCGATCATGCGCGCGCCGATGTAGCTGATGAACGGCGTGTAGACGAACGCGAACAGGATGTAGATCCACACGGGGAAAAGCGGCACCAGCCAGTGTGCGAGGCCAACGAAGAAGGCGCTCGTTACGAACCAGATCGCCGCCGCAAGCCACAGGGGAAGGTCGCCCCGCCCCGGGGGAGGAGCGAACGTCCCGGCGCCGCGTCCGTCCCGTTGCCTCATCAACACCTTCGTAGACTCGTACACCCCGAGGAACATGATCGGCAGGCCGACGCCGAGCGACACCGAGGTCCACAGGTCGAGGTTGTTGAGAACCGACGCCTGCACCACGCCCAGTCCGGGCCGCCAGCTTTTCAGGATACCCGCTTCCACGAGGAAAGGAGGCAGCACGAATGAGCTGAGAAACGCGCTGATCACCTGCCCGCAGATGATCGGAAACGGCACGACGAATCCCCACATGATGCCGCCGAGGTCGGTGTTGAATCCGAGCAACGAACCCGGCATGACGTTGCCGATTTCGCGGGTGAAATCCACGAAGGGGATGGGGAGGATTTCAATCGCCGTACCGAAGATGCCCGCGGTCACCGTGGGTACGCCGACGTAGATCGCGCCCCACACGAGGCCGATCATGGAGCCGATGCTGAACCACCGCCAGCGCCACGTTTCACCTTCCGATCCCTCTGCCAGCGCCGTAATTCCCTGGGCGGCGATGGGTGCGAACGGGAAGGGCAGACGTTCAACGTCGCTCGTCAGCCGGAACAGGAAGTAGTAGGAGCTGAGTGTCTGGAAGCGGCTGATGAGACTCGTGAATACCATCAGCGTGACGATGGGCAGCCAGTCCTTGTGCCAGAACGTGCGCAGTGCCACCGCTTCCGACCCGGCAGGCGGCACGGCCCACCAGATGTTCTCCGTGGTAAGCCGTTGCGCCACGCCAAGGCTCAGCGCCTCCTGCGATGACTGGAGGTAGGTGTTCCAGATCAGGCCCCCGAACGGGCCTCCGCCCACCAGCCCGCCGGCAAGGATGAACAGGATGTAGATTTCCTGCCGCTTCAGCGGCATGAAGCTGCGTCGGGCGAGCTCCGTGAACAGGATGATGGAAACCCATTCGGCCGCCGAGCCCAGCCCCGTGCCAACTACCAGACCGAGGTAGATGGAGGCCGGCATCATCACGATTGCGACGAAAAGCGCGCCGATCAGAGTGCGAGCCGTCAGACCACTTTCATACGGCGCCATCTCCAGCTCGGGGTCCATGCCGTATTTCTTGCGCTCCGCCGCAAGCTTATCCTCCTGGGTGGAGCGATCGCCCTCCGCTCTACCGCGCCCTGTCAGCTTTTTCCAGAAACCCCGGTCGTTATCCGCGTCAGCCATGGCCTACCTGTCGTCTTCCTGTTGATTCCTGCACACCGGAAACCAGACGGCGCGCCTCACGTCGTTTTCTGAGAAATTGCCCGCTCACCGTTCACGCTGTACATCGCGCGGCCCCGCTCGTTGAACATCTCCCGTTCCGCCGGTGTAAGCGTACGCCAGATCAGGAACTGCTTGCGGAGGTAGTTGACGAACCGGCGGTTCACACGATTCCACGATGGGACGTCGCCCGATTCCCGTGTGACGAGCAAACTCATCCCGAAAAGACCCTTTTCGTTCGGAACCGGCGAACTGATGAGCGTGACAAGCTCACTTACGCCAAGATCGTACGGCGCAAGCCATACCATCGTCTCGAGCATGAACCTGCCGCTGTCCGCCCAGAAGTCCACGCGGTCGATATAGAAATCGCTCGCCGATTCATCGCGGTGCGATTCGAAGAAATGCGCGAGGAAGGCGTTGACCCCCTCCAGTTCTTCATCCATGAGCGTGAACGGCAGCGCAAAAAACCATTCATCCCCGTTCGGTTCCGGCAGCTTCCACGTTCGGGCGATATCGGGCACGCTGATTTCAGACGCCTTCTTCGCCGGGTAGATCGTGGACAGGATTACGGTAATCATCACGATAAGCGTAGAGACGATTGCGGAAAGGGAGGAGTAGTTCAGCGTCACCCCGCCCAGAAGGCCGGTCTTGTAGATCACCTGCCCCACGGTTTGCCCGAGCAGATACCCGGCGATCGCCCCCAGAACCGCGTACACCACCGCTTCCGCCATGAACAGCATTGCAATGTGCGACGGAGCCAGCCCTACGGAGCTGAAGATCCCGATTTCCCGCGTTCGTTCGAATACCGCGCCCAGCATCGTGTTCAAGACAATCAGTGCGGCGATGAGAATCGGAATCAGTACATCCTTCAGCCCGCCAAGGGTGGTAAGCCCTATTGCGCTGTAGAGGAACGTCCCCTCGTTCTGGCCGACGTACATCTCCAGCGCCCACTTGGGAATCACCCGGTTCACCAGCCCCAGCGCGGTGTTGCTGTCCGGGGTTTTGATGGCTACCGAAACCAGCCCGCCGGGCAGGAGATTCAGCGGCATGAACATGCACTGCGCGGGCACAAGGTGAATGAAGGAATCCCGCTCTCCGGCGGTCGGGGCCTTCTGCGCCTGCACCACCTGGCTGATTCTATCCTGCCGCTTTGTTTCCACCAGCGCCCAGTTGACGGAAGTCAGCTCCTCGCCGTCAATGTCCTTCAACTGGCGGAGAAGCTCATCGTCAACAATGCCAATCACGCCGTACCGCACCCCATCCATGATGATTTGCGGCGCCGTGTCCTCGTCCCCCGTCACCTGGTCGCGTGTGATCCCGAGCGCGTCCGCGGCCGTCTGCGGTATCACCAGCACGCGGAAATCGCCCGGCTGGAACCAGCGCCCCGCCACGCCGGTTTTCCGGAAAATCCCGGTTACCTCATCCTCCTGAGGCTCCATGCCTACAAATCCGCTCAGAGTGTAGCTCTTGCCGTTGGGTGCGCTCAGCGTGAACAGGTTGCTCGTTGCACCCTGAATGAGCGCTTCTCGCCATCCACGGCCCACCACGATGTTCTCTTGGCCGAATTCGTTCCGGATGGAGGTGAGCGTCTCTCGCGGCCAGAAATTCCAGAATCGGTCTCGAATGAGAACACCGCTGTACGTGGGTTTCTGCGCGCTCAGCCGCACCTTGTTCACCCGCAGGAGCTCCTGCACGCTCGTGAATGACAGCACCGTGAACGTCAGCAGTATCAGTGTGAGGCAGGTCAGCGTCGTCCGGACCTTGCGTTTTCGCATGTTTGAAACACCAAGCAGAAATGCCGCGAACATCGCGCTCACGCGCCCTACATCCTCCGAAAGATACCCCTGCTGCTCCTTCTTGATCTGCTTCATCTGCGCTGTGAATTTGCCGATGATGATTGAAACGACAAACAGACTGAGCGCGAACACGGTGAACGCGAGAAGCACCATCGGCGGCGCCAGAGTGATGTCGAACGCCGGGTGAACCTGCTGGATAAGCACGAACATCAGGATGAAGATGGCGAAGAACCAGATCGCCTGCTTTTTCACGTCCGTGGACCCGATGATGAGGCGTTCCACGAAGAACGCGAACGGCAACAGCAACGCCATGTAGAACAGCACGCCCTTCAGCGCGCCGTTCGCGATACCCAGTACGTCCGGCAGCACACGTGATTCCAGAGCGAGGGCGGAGCGTGCTTCGGTGAGATACGTGTCGTACCGTTTCTCCTCCAGGGCCTTCTTTGCCAGCGCGAGACGATACGCCGATGAGTCGTGAACGGCCCGGGTCTCCGCGTCGATGATTCCGTGGCGGACAAGCGTGACGAGCCGCCCCTCGTTCAACTGCCACATGTCCCGCGCCGCCTGGTAGGCAGTATGCGTAAGCAGCGCTTCGCGCTCAACCTTGAAGCCCAGTCCCTGGCGGTGCTCGGGGATCTGTATGCTGTCCGGGGTTCCCGTCAGCATCATCCGCACGCCCAGAAGCCCCTGCGCGAAGATGATTTTGACCCTGGTGCCCTCCTCGACGAAAAATGTGTTGTCTCCCATCGCCACGTGAGAGAAGTAATGCCAGGGCTTGGAATCCGTGCGCGCCTCGTAAATATCTCCGCGGGCCAGGAACTGGAAATACCGCGGGTCGAGTACGTCCGTCACGCTCACCGACGCGCACGGGAATACTACAACCGTCCAGTCCTGAGAAAGCTGCGAAACACTCGGCACGAAGGCGTACTGCTTGCTGCCAAGGTCAATCGCGAACCGGACGTTCCCGCTATCCGCCGATGTCTTGTAGGCGTGAAGCCATTGAGGATCTGCGGAGCGCGCTGCGGCCCTCCCGTCGAGGGGCAACCCGACGAACTCAAATGCGCCGCGGCGGTTGGTGATCGTGGTGAAGCGATATCCCCCTCGATCCGCAATCACGACGGCGCTGTCTACCGGCTGGTCCGCCGTCACGGAAGCCTGCCGGTCGTCATACAGCACGAGACCCGAGGACGTGGCGAAGTAATCGCCCATGACCATGTCATCGGGGAGGAGCGGATCCTGAAGTGCCTGACCTGTGATCGCGGTCAGAGTTTTCATCTGCTTCAGGCTGCCGGGGATGTTGACCCGGGAAAACGTATCACGCAGGCTGGATAGTTCGGGTGCAATATCTCCGGTCGTGGAAAGAGCGATGGCGGGAATTCCTGCCAGGCTCGCGATTTCACTCGTGAAATACCGCGCTGCGGGGAGGAAATTCCACCACGCTTTGCCCGGTGTGCCGGCTACCCCGTCCACGAACCGGCGATCGCCCTGAAGGCCCAGAAAACCGATAAACTGGTTCAGCGTATCAAGCTGCCCCTGTGTCAGTTGAGCGGGGGGAATTGTTCGCCACGGTGCGATTTTCTGGAACATGACAAGCTGCTGGGCGATAATCAGGCTATCCTGCCGCAGCTTGTTCAGCGTGGCCGGTACCGCGTTGATGATATTCTCCGCGAAGAACTCCGGGGCCTCCACCATTTCCACGTAGCGCTTGTGCCGCTCCGCCGCCAGACGAATCTTCGTCTTTTCCTCCCGCGGAATCTGCTCCGCGTTGATCAGGAGGTCCGTGTGGTTCCAGATAAGCTGATCAATGCCGTGATGGATCTTCTCCGTGTTTTTCCAGTCCATTCCCGCAATCAGCGCATACCCGGTAAGACCCAGTCCCGCCACAATGCCGGCGATCTGCCACCACGCCGGTATGATGCTCCTTTCATCAGCGCGTCTCCGGCGATACGCAAGCCACCCGCAGACACCCGCGAGCAGCAGACCCCACGCCCATGCGGTCGCGTTGACAAACCGCTGGTACCAGTCGTACGAGTAGTTCACCTCCGTGTCGCTCAGCGCGATTCCGGCAACCTTCCGGTAGGTCTCCGCCTTCGCGCTGATTTCGGCAATCTTCGCCAGGATCAGCGCCCGAATCTGCTCATCCGAACGCGACCACAACCCGTTCAGATCGTTTACCACGACGAGGTTCGTGGCATACCCCATGAACCGCTTTCCAAGCGGCCCGTAATCGCGCTGAAGTTCCAGATCCGGCTGCTGGTTGTAGAAGTACCCCTTGTGGAAGAGGCCGATGTTGTTCGAATTACTCGTAAGCGACAGGTCGATAAGGAGTGCCGGGTAACGGCCGAGGATGGGTTCAATAAGCGCGAGATCGCTGCGAAGCCGTTCCAATCGCGTGGTGTGGTCATCCGGGCTCATCCGGGTGAACTTCTGCAGCGCCTTCGAAATATCCGTCATCCGCGCCGCGGCAAGCCTGCCGGCAACGGACGTTCGGATCTTTCCCTCATCTGCATCCACGATCGGTTTGAGGCGCGCCCGGTCATTCTCCAGCTCCCCGACGAAATCCTCGAGAAGGCGGCCGTAGTCCGCGATAAGCGGCTCACACGCGTCCAGCGCCCGCTTGAAGGCCGGTTTGAACCTCTCAGCCGCCTCCTCCATGGCTCCGACACGCACCCGCCGGGCATAATAGAGAGCTCCGCCCGTACGTTTTTCGGCAA
>Ga0116186_1004736_pt1 | contig 10976 bp, 11 predicted proteins | sample AD_JPNNA4_MetaG_FD_89806 | JGI IMG/M metagenome (GOLD analysis project Ga0116186, IMG submission 89806) | Active sludge microbial communities of municipal wastewater-treating anaerobic digesters from Japan - AD_JPNNA4_MetaG | ecosystem: Engineered > Bioreactor > Anaerobic > Digestate | place...
GGGATGGGATGATGATGCCGGGGCCCTCTTTACCGTGCTGCGGCCCAACCAGCCTCCTGCTCTGATATCCCTCAAGCCGAACAGGTCCAGCCCCCAGAGTGCTGGAACGCCGGTCAGTTGGACCGCTCTGGCCTCAGATCCGGACCGAGAAGCCGTCTACTACAAGTTCTGGCTGAAGGGACCAGCTACAGGAAACGCCTGGAAGGTGGTACAGGACTGGTCGATCAAGAACCAGTGGATCTGGACCAGCGCCGGCTATGACGGTGGGGCATACAGCGTCTATGTATATGCCAGAGACGGAAAGCACAATCCGGATACGGCATACGATAGCGCTCTGGGAGGGGCTTTCAGCCTCTCGCCCAACCAGCCGCCCAAGGTGACGGCATTGACACCGGACAAGAAAAGCCCCCAGAGTGCTGGAACGGCTCTGACCTGGACGGCAAAAGCTACCGACGCCAATAAGGATCCCATACTCTACAGGTTCTGGCTGAAGGGACCGGCAACGGGAGACGCCTGGAAGGTGGTGCAGGACTGGTCGCCCAGCAGCCAGTGGACCTGGACCAGCTCCGGGTATGACGGGGGAGACTATGCCGTGTACGTCTATGTCCGAGATGGAAGGCATAAGCCTGAAACCAGCTTTGACAGTGCAATCGGGGCCAACTATAAGCTGGCCCCCAATGCTCCGCCCCAGCTCGTTGCCCTCATACCGAACAGAAAGAGCCCGCAGAATGCGGGCGGAGTCATAAGGTGGTCCGCCTCAGCCATAGATGCCGATAAGGACCCCCTACTCTATCAGTTCTGGTTAAGGGGACCGGCAACCGGAAATGCCTGGAGAGTGGCACAGGACTGGTCGGCCAGAAATCAGTGGACCTGGACCAGCGCTCCGGTTGATGGAGGAATGTACCGGGTCTATGTCTTTGTTAGTGACGGAAGACATGCCCCGCCAAATGCCTACGACAGCGCAATGGGCCAGGACTATCAGCTCCTCAATGCTCTGCCCACGAACCGAATGGTGGTGATTGGAAGAAGATAGGAGATTTCAAACCGATCGGATAGTTTTTTGGCCCACAAGGCGGGCGATAGAGATGGTGGGCCCGGTCCCGCCATCTCATTTTTTTCGAAATTATACTTTCTGTGCCCATTTACATCCTCCTTGTACCCGTGGCCATGGGAAGATTTAATAGAGGGCATCTGCAAACCCTTTGCTTATTTCAGGAGATGAATGAATGAAGAGCCTAAAGGGAACCGAGACGGAAAAGAATCTGCTGACGGCTTTTGCCGGCGAGTCGCAGGCCAGAAATAGATACTCTTACTTTGCCTCTCAGGCGAAAAAGCAGGGGTATGAACAGATAGCAGCCATATTCCTGGATACTGCCGACAATGAAAAAGAGCATGCAAAGGTCCTCTTCAAGCTTCTGGAGGGCGGAGAGGCTGCTGTATCGGCATCCTTCCCGGCGGGAGTCATCGCCAGCACGGAGGCCAATTTGCAGGAATCGGCAAATGGCGAGAGGCATGAATATGCAGAGATGTATCCTTCCTTCGCAGAGGTGGCCAAGAAGGAGGGCTTTTCTGAGATTGCTGAGACATTCCTCAATATCGCCAAAGCGGAGATGGGGCACGAAAAGAGATTTCTCACCCTGAAGAAGAACATCGATGATGGCGCTGTATTCAAGAGAAAAGGAAAGGTGGTCTGGAGATGCCGCAACTGCGGATATATGCATGAGGGAGATGAAGCTCCTGACGAGTGCCCGGCGTGCAAGCACGAGCAGGCATACTTTGAGGTCTTCGGCGAGGTTTATTGAACTGCTCTATTAAAAAGCGCGCAGACGGCCCTGAAAGAGGGGCATGCTTCGGGCTGCGCGCCCGGTCAGCCGGAAATCGAGAATCGCGGGATTTTCGGCTCGACCAGTCGGTTTTCCAGACTATCTTGCAGTATAGCCACCATCAATGGGATAAAAGCCTCCCGTGGAAAAGGAGCTCTTGCCGGAAAGCAAAAAAGCAACCAAATAGGCGATCTCTCTTCGGTCCGCCAGCCTTCCCATGGGATGGGCTGCCGCAAACTGAGCCAGAATCTCCTTTGGCGTCTCTCTCATTCGGGGCGTATCAACATATCCCGGGCCAACCGCATTTATGCGCACACCTTTATCCGCGAATTCAAGAGCGGCAGAGCGAGTCAATCCCAATATGCCATGCTTGGCTGCGGTGTAAGCCGCAAGGCCGGCCAATCCTACCACGCCGTTTCCGGAAGACATATTCACAATAGCACCTCCTCCGCTCTTAATTATGGCAGGAATCTCATACTTAAGGCAGAAAAAGACGCCGGATAGGTCAGTGGCAATCACGTCATCCCAATCAGTGATATCATAATCGGGTATGGCCCTACCTGCTGGACCGGTTATACCCGCATTGTTTACCGCAAAGTGCAGAGCTCCAAAGCGATTCAGCGTACTGCGGATCAGGCACTCTACCGAACGGTGGTCTCTTACATCGGTTTTGCAGATATGCACCCTTTCGCCGCTGGGATCAAGCCTATCTCCTACAGATCGTGCCTGCTCTTCATGGCGAGCCGCAATAACCACACAAGCCCCCTGATCAAATAGCTCCTCTGCAATAATTTCCCCCAGGCCGGTGGATGCACCAGTCACAATGGCTACCTTGCCGTCAAATTCCATGCCTCCTTCCCTTGGCTTCAAATAGTTTAAATTTAGCATTCAGGATTCATGTTCATAACCTGATCACTAAGAAGACAAGGTGGACTGAAATGGCTTTTCGGGAATGACTATAAGCGAGGTCAAAGGCCAGGGCAGGCAGATGGACATAGCTCTGCAATGGCAGGCGGGAGACTAACGAGTGGAGTTCCTGCAGAAGATGAAGCTGGAGATGGTGGTGGAGGATAAAGATGCACAGGCGGTCATAGACCTAATCTGCGAATTTGCCCAGACCGGAGAGGCGGGGGACGGCAAGATCTTCGTCTACCCGGAGGAGGAGGTAGTGCGGGTTCGAACCAGCGAGAGGGGGTGCGGGGCGGTGTAATCTTGATGCCTTTTCCTCCTCATTAAATCCCATTAAACAATCATTGTATTGCCTTTACAAAATAAGCATGGCATCGTGGACTCCAGCTCGATCGTATCATCGCGGTTGTTATAGTCTTCTAGAGCAAATCCTTTTGCAGTAGGCATGAATTGAAAGATTAAAGAAGTCTCGTTACTTCTTCATCGAGATAATTTAATAAGTTGTCAAGGACTTCTTTAGCATCTAGCCCAATAGCAGCTGAAAGAATTGCCTTAGTGCGCCATTCAATTGCATAAGAGATAAGCTCTTCGTTTCCAGTGAGCCTTGCTCGTTCTTCATAACATTTGGAAAGGACTAAATAAGCTTCTGCAGTTGCCCTGAAAAACCCACCATCACCAATTCGTTCGACTGCTTGCTTTAATGAATCAGATGCTTCATTTAGGCTTACATTTGATTTTAAATCGTTTATAACATATATTTCATAAGCAGATAAACCTAAGTGGTAATATGCTAAGCCAGTCGCCAGAGTATCTAAAGTCTGGCGCAATTCATCAAGGGCGCAGTTTGCATGCATTTCAACTTTTGATAGCAGATTTAACTGATCTGTTGCCTCAGTTGCTTCTTTCGCCTGCGCCCGTAGGTTATCGCAAATATGAATATGAGTCCATCCCAGCCCTCGGTGGTCCTCCAATTTCTCCAAAGGCTTCAGAATATTTTCAAGCAGGTTATAGCCCCGATCAAGCAACTGCTTCTTCAGGTCAAAATTCATCTCTCTACATGCAATGCGAGTAAGACTTGATGCGAGGTTCATTGTCGCGTAGAAATATACGCTATCTTCCTTTAAGCTCTTGAGAATCGATCGTGCCTTTTCACTATGTTGTCGCCATCTATCATAGCATATCTTGCGCTCGTTATTAGATTTATTATTGTCTCCTTCGAGTTCATAAGTCACACCGATATGCCTATGAGCTGAAGCAAGGAAATATTTCTCCTTAGTATCCTTAGCATTAGATAATAAACTTATAGCTTCACTAAGATTTTGTCTTGATTCTTCAAATAGCTTTAGCTGCCCAATACGATCGTTTGTTAGTAAGGCTTCTTCTTTTTGAAGTTCCCCTAATATCACAAGGCGTTTAGCTTTGAGGAAATCGGTAATTGCTGTCGCATCCATTCCCTTCGCTAATTCTTCAGCTAAATGCAAATGCTTAAATCGCCTATCTGGAATATTGTCTCCGACAAGGAAAATATTTAGCAGTTCTTCAATCAATCTATATGTCAAGTCAAAGCATTCACTTTCGTCCAAGTGCCCTTTCTGATCCCGCAAGGCCTCCTGCAAATTTTCGACAGCCTTTAGGAGTCTATAAACATCTCTGCGTCCATTGATTTCATAAGACAGCAGTTCTTTCAAGGCATCTCTCTCTCGAATGTCAACAGTATTAAGATTAACTGATATTAATTCACTCAATTCTCGTAACGCTCGACTACGTTGTTTAGTATATCCTCTGGCTTCATGAAGGCATTGCCAACACTTTTCGAAATGTTCCTTATATTTTTGCCTCGTGCGCGTTTCAACGAGAGGGGCTCCTAGATAGGTGAAAAGGTCGTCAAATGGAGAGTTTGTTAGGAGTTTAGCGGAGTTACCTTGATTATTTAAGAATTGAATCAAATTAGCATCTTTATTACTATCTAATTCTTTATTTGTTGTCCAAAATATTGTTTTATTGGATTTGCCAGCGCTAAAGAGAGCATAAAGGATGTCGTAGTCGTTAGCTCTATATCCAACCGATACTATTCCTTGCGAAATTAGCAAATGTCTTAGCAGTTTACTTGCAGATTGAGTGAGGGCCGTAGTTTCTGATCGAGTAATCTTCAATGAATGGGATTTATTGATATCACCATGAAGCTTAACTATAATTAGATCATTCGGACCAAAGCTTGGCACATTCTCAGATATATCTTCTTGAATAAGAACTTTCAGATTTTTAGTACAGTTAACAAATTCATCAGATGTGATTGCCTGCTCAAGTAGAGTATCAAAATTTAATGAAATAATTATCGGATAAAAATAACCAGCCTTCAATAGCGCTGCAAGATACTTATATCCAATAGATGGCTTCAAAACTCTAAAAAAATTTATTAGCAAATCTCTTCGTTCGGAGCCACTTGCCCCAAGTTTATCAAGGACATTCTCGAATGTAGCATATACACCATATTGCTCGTGAAATTTGTCTCCAATATTATAGTTCGATACATCTCCGTATAGAAGCCTTAATAGCTCTTTGGCTATGGAATCCGCCGTTTTCCCTCCAGATTCTATGGAAGCACCAGCACCGAGCAAGAGGACTGGTTGAGTCTTTTGATTGAGCTTAAATCTAATTTCTTCCCACGACATGGATATCAACTAGCCTATAAGGATTGGATATTGCTGGATTCTCGTTGTGACAATTGGACCCTTTACTGGATCAACAAATATGTTGATTTCAGAACGTACACCAAAATCATTAAGATAAACTCCGGGCTCAACGGAAAATCCTACTCCAGGCAATATGCTGCGGGTGTCTCGTGTTTCGAAGTTATCTAAATTTACTCCCAGAGCATGGAGGGTCTTACCTGGGCCGATACTATGACCGGTCCGATGCAAAATATTTTTCTCATAGCCAGAAGCACTCAGTACTTTGTAAGCAACCTCATCAAGTTGCCAGCCCTGAAGCTTGCGTGATTCATCCCATGCTATTCTTGCCTCAGTTATTACCGCATCCCGTGCTTTTCTGACTGCTTCAAAAGCATCCAAGTAATTTTTTGGAATGCTAGTACCCACAAATCCAACCCAAGTAATATCTGCAAAGACATTCTGTTCACCAGGGACACGTGCCCAAAGATCAATTAGTACCCAATCGCCTGGGCAAATGGCTGAATGCATCGTGCTGCTAGGTTCATAATGAGGGCTAGAGCTATTTTTATTCACTGCAACAATAGGTCGATCCTCTGTTTCTAAGCCCCTCTCTATGAATTGATCCATTATAAATTTTTGGACTTCATATTCATCGGAGATGCCTTTTTCTTGAATTTGTTTGGCAATATACCGAAATGCTGCCTCTTTGATTTCATCTACATGGCGAGCAGCGTGAATATGGGATTCAAGAGACGATGAGGGCCATACTGCTCCGAAAATTTGGTAGATATCAGCAGAGGTGACTACTTCAACCCCAAAGGATCTAACTAGCTCGATTGTTCCAGCATCAACTATGGACATTGCGGGGATTTCAGCTTCAGGGACATACTCCATGGCGATCCTATTCATATTCTGAAGTATTTCTCGCAGACACATATGCATTTCAGCCCAAGTACGGAATTGCTTTTGGCGCAACCTAATATTCTGGAACTGAGATGAATCCAGTGGACTTACCAGAATAATAGGCTCACCTAGTGCTGGTATCATCAGAAACGATCTTCTTGAAGTATATCTTTGGCCAGGCAGAATTTGGCTGAAAACAGGATTGTTACCTCTAAAGTCATATAGAAGCCACCCATCTAAGTTGATTTTTAGCATTGCGTTTTGGATTGCAGACACGTCTAGCATGTTTACTCCGGACCTAATTATCTAATTTAGGAGCAAAAAGCTTTTTGGCAGACACTCCCAACTCTGTGCCATCAGAAAACAGGGTGCCCCTAGCTAAATGGCAGGCCCGCCGGCGGTTGCCATAGAGCTTGCATGCCAGTTAATCCCGATGCCTTCTCCTCCCCTTAAACCTGCAAGCGACTGTTACCCGCGGTGGGTCTGCTCCCTTCCGGGCCTGAACCGGTTCCCGCAATTATGGCACACAGGCCTTCCTTCAGGAAGGCCCGTGGGCCGGTGCAATCCCTACAGGACGGAGAATCATTGTCGGCAACTGGACTGAGCACACAGCGCCCCAAGTCTTCCGCCAGCTTCGCCCCCCGCTTAAGACGATTTCGGGTCACAGGTGACGCCTAACCACCCGGACTGCCCGCCACTTTTAACATTGAGGTAGACAGCTAATAAACCTAACGCAGAAAGAGGCAATGATTATGGCAGAGGATTTAGCTGGCAACATGGGATTTGTCATGGGAAACAAGCATCGTGAGAGGGTGGTCCAGGTCCTGGGCTCCAAGGGCAAGCTGACAGCAGAGAAGGTGGCCAAGTTCGAGCGCATCCCCGCTCCATCGGTCAGGAAGATCCTGGCCGAGCTGGCCGAGAGAGGGCTGGCCTTCGTCAATGACGATATCTGGTGTTTGACCGAGGCGGGCCAGGAGATCGAGAGGGAGATGAAGAAGAGGGGCTGATAGACCATGGAGCTGATGCAGGCCATCCGGGCCCGCCGGAGCATAAGAAACTATCTGGACAGCCCGGTGGAGGAGGAGAAGCTTCTGGCCGTACTTGAAGCCGGGAGGCTGGCCCCATCAGCCAGGAATATGCAGGACTGGCGCTTCATAGTGGTTAGTGACCCGGCTACCCGGCAGAGGCTGGCCGAAGCTGCAAGAGACCAGCAATTTGTGGCCCAGGCACCACTGGTCATAGCCGCCTGCGGAACGTCGGACCTGGTCATGACCTGCGGCCAGCCGGCTTACGCCATTGATGTGGCCATAGCCCTGGATCACATGACCCTGGCCGCAGCTTCCCTGGGCCTGGGAAGCTGCTGGATCGGAGCCTTCTACGAGGACAGGGTCAAGCAGATACTGGCAGTGCCGCCGGAGGTCAGGGTTGTGGCACTGCTGCCTCTGGGCTACCCGGCGGATATGCCCGCGCCCCGCCCCAGGAAGAGCCTGGAGGACATAGCGGCACGGGAGCACTGGTGAAGCACAAAAGATTCAGGAGCCGGCCGGATCTGTACCCAGAAGATGCTCCAGCTTCTCGATGCAGTTCCAGGTCAGGATCAGCTGGGCCAGGCCGATGGCATTGACATACTCATCCTGCCTGTCGCTTATCTCGGCGCAGGTTCCAAGCGAGCTGCACAGCCTGCTCTCCAGATGGGCGATCATGGATTGATGGATCTCTCCATCCACAGTCATTATGCCCACCTTTTTCCCGTAATAATCGTCCCTCTGAAACTCTATGGAGAATTCATGCTCCGAATTTCTCAGGATCTTGGACAGGTCTATGTTCAGATCCACCTTTGACACCGGCTGCTCCATAACCTCCTGAATCAGCCGCACCGAGTACCAGTCAGGCCTTGATCCCGCCAGCGGCAGAGAGGGATGAAATCGAGTATCATGGATCTTGACCACCATCTGGGCATAGATCTTCTGGAAATCCACAAAAAGCTTGTAGTCGGGCTCGCGCCGCAGTATCTCGGCCATGACCTGCTCAGGCTCATATCCCCGATCGCCCACATCCCGGCGCACCTTCCACAGCCTCTTCACTGAGCGGGAGGGATCCACAAAGATCTTGAAGTCTATGGCCCGGCGCAGCGGTTCGGTGAAAAAAGGATGCAGCCCCTCCACTATCACCACCGGAGCCGGTCCGAAGGGGACCGTGCCGGCCATCTCGCCGGTGCGGTGGTCATAGACCGGCTTGTCGATCTCCCTGCCCTGACGCAAGGCCTCCAGGTGGTCGGCCAGAAGATCCAGATGATTGGCCTGGGGATGCAGAGGAGTGATATTCTTCTCCTTTCTCTGCCTGCGGTCCAGGCTGTGGTAGTCGTCCATGGAGAAGGAGCAGACCATATCCTCCCCCAGTATCCTCTTTATGCCCCGGGAGATGGTGGTCTTGCCCGAGCCGCTGTCCCCAGCTATGCCGAAGACGAATACCCTGCCGGAATCCGTGATCCGGTCCATGATAGATTTCATTTCACTTCCCGGATGATGTTGAGCAAGGATGGAAGATGAATCTATCCGCTATCGCTTTAAATGAGGCGAAATTGAAAAGAGCTTAAAGCCGGTGGAGGGCTCCCTCGCCCCTCATCGGTTCTGCTTCTCCGCCACCAGATCCTCGAACTCCCGGGTGGCATCGATCTCCTCCAGCTCCCGCTTCTCGATCAACGCCGTCTCCTCGATGCACTCGATCTTGGTCTCACCATCCACAATGACCACGGACTTGGCCCTAGCCACAGCGGAGAGGCTGCTCATGAGCCGGGCCCTTTTAAGCATGCTGGAAGAGAATTTGCTCACCCCGGTGAGAACCACAAGGTCCCGGTTTCTGGTGATGGCATTAAAGGGAGCCTGGGCGGTGGGAACCACCTCAAAGCCGATATCCAGAAGCAGCCGCAGGATATCGTCTGTCACCGGCCCCTTCTCCTCAACCGATGGGCCGACATGGAATGGATCTACGGGCTCGATCAGCTCCGCTCTGAAGATCTCCTCCAGCTTGAGGGCCACATCCACCGAGGTATCCATATCCTCCACCTCATATTTGCTGATGGTGCGGCGGGAGACGCCTATCTCCGATGCCAGGGCGCCCAGGGATATGCCCCTCTCCAGACGCATCTCCCTCATCCTGGCCCCATTGATGCGCACATAAAGCCCACCGTGTGCAGCATAAACCAGGGGCAGAGCATCGTCTAAGAGACAGTCGGCAAGGGTGTTCAGGCTGAGGGTGGGAATGCCATACCGGAAATACACCGCTCCCCGCTCCAGGTACTGATCCCGGCTCTTCTCCCCCACCAGGATGGGGCTGGCAAAGAGGTGCATGGCCAGGCGGCGCACCTCGGTAGCCGTCGGCTCATTAAGGCCGTCGATATTGGTCAATACCTTGAGCAGCAGGAAAAGATCTCCCTTTCGGGCGGCAAGGTCAAAGCTCCTGGGACGGAGATAGCAGCGATCCGATGTGGTGAATCCGGCCTGCCTTAGAACCTCCTCCACCTGCTCGGCGAGAAGTTCTTTATCCATCATTATATATCTCGGTTTGACCGCTATTTAAGGTTGACCATGTTCATTGGAATTGATGATACCGATTCTGAAAGAGGGCTGTGCACCACCTACCTCGCCGCAGTGCTCATGGAGAGGCTGCAGCCGCTGGGAGAGATGGTGGGCCGGCCCAGGCTGATCCGTCTCAACCCCTGCGCCAGATACAAAACCCGGGGCAATGCCGCCCTGGCCTTCCAGATAGAAAGCGAGAGAGCCGATGAGGTCAAGGACACGGCTCTGAAAACCCTTCTGGAGCTATCTGACTTCTCGGGGGCTAACACCAATCCCGGCCTGGTCATAGCCGATGAGGTGACGGAGAAGATGACCGCCTTCTACCGCCGGGCGGTCACCGAGATCCTGGAGATAGATGAGGCCAGAAGGCTTTTGGACCGAGAGGGTATCTGGTACCGGGGCTTCAAGAAGGGGCGGGGGCTGATAGGAGCTTTAGCAGCGGTGGGTGCCGATCTGCCAGATTTCACTTATGAGCTGATCGCCTACCGAGAGAGGAAGCGCTGGGGCAGGCCGCGCCGGATCGATCCTGCCTCGGTCTGGAGGGCGGATGCTCTTACTTACCCCCGCACCTGGGATACCGTGGACCATCACAATGATCGCATCGTATTTGCCCCCCACTCAGCCGATCCGGTCTTGTTCGGGATCCGTGGCTCTGATCCGCAAGCAATCTTAGAGTCATTTCAATGCATAGAGTCCGAGCCTGTGGAGAGGAGCGTCCTCTTCCAAACCAACCAGGGCACCGACGCCCACATCCTGGAAGGCTCCCTGGGACGGATCAAAGACAGCCAGAGCTATAGGCTGCGGGGAAGGGTGGCGGAGCCGGCCAGGTCCATAGCCGGAGGCCATCTCTTCTTTCCCCTGGAAAGCGGCAATGTCCGGATCGAATGCGCTGCTTTTGAGCCCACCAAAGGCTTCCGCTCCACTATCAGAGAGCTTGCGGCAGGAGATGAGTTAGAAGTCTTCGGATCGGTGCGGGATGGTGCCCTCAATCTGGAGAAGATCAATATCCTCCATCTTAGGGAGAGAAAGAGACTTGCTGCACCCATCTGCCCCCAGTGCGGCAAAAGGATGGAGTCTGCAGGTCGGGGCCA
>Ga0116186_1004742_pt1 | contig 10969 bp, 6 predicted proteins | sample AD_JPNNA4_MetaG_FD_89806 | JGI IMG/M metagenome (GOLD analysis project Ga0116186, IMG submission 89806) | Active sludge microbial communities of municipal wastewater-treating anaerobic digesters from Japan - AD_JPNNA4_MetaG | ecosystem: Engineered > Bioreactor > Anaerobic > Digestate | place...
AAAATTTACCGCATTAAATTAAGCGATCTCATAAATAATAGTAGTTTAATCTTAAAGGATTATTCCCTTGAATACAAAGATTTTTCTCAGTTATTTTCTTCTTTTATTCCCAAAGCCGGTGGCAAGTATTATTCAACAGGACCTTTAAACTACAATAGGTTTGTGATTTGGGACTCGGCTTTAAATATTATAAATCTGGGAGGTGAACCCTTGAATGATTATGGGTTACAAGAACCAATTAGGTCAATTTTTTATATAAATCACTTATGTTTCGATTCCTTAACAAATACAATATATTGCGCTTTACTCCATCAGGATCGAATCTTTAGGTATGATATAAATTCAAAAAGATTACTCGATAAATATGGTAAGAACTTCAAAGATGTAAAACCTGAATTTATTTCTTCAAATAATTTGAAGCAAGACTATTTGGCTTTTGCTGGCTTGAAAATGTGGAAAAATAAACTTTTTGCACCTTATTTTGGAGGAAATTTTGTCGAAATTAATGATAATGGCTTTAAAATTTACTACCCCCAGAATGTTTTGGTATTCGATTCTAACCTAAATCCCTATACAGTATTGCATTTAAATATTGATATACTGGAAATGGAAATTGATGCCAATGGGTTAATGTATGTATTAACTTCCGATATCGAAAATCCTATCTACATTTACAATCTTAAAGAACACATGAAATTATAATGAATGCCTTAAAATTTTTTTTAGTGTTAATCATAGCCTTGTTTTACTCATGCAAAACTATTACCACTAAAGATGATTGCAAGGATAGTATAGTGGGCGAGCAATTTGTGTTAACCGACTCATTAAATACCGTGGTCAATAGCAACTTGCTAAGGGTTGAGTCAAATAAACTTTTTGAGCCTAACCGTCCGTTATTTGTGATTATTGTTTGGGGGAATCGTCATGTATGTGTCCATGAAATTTACAAATGGGCCGATTTTATGGAGTCCAACAATCTTTGTAATTTTCAAACTTTGCTAATTATAACAGCTGATAATCCCAAATATTTTATTAAACTTTACTTCCATGAACTACCATCGATTGGTGCACTTCTAATTGACAGTAACGATACGATAGTTAAAATGAATAGGTTGTGTAAGTTAAGACCTGATAGAAATGTATTTTTACTAGACGAAAATAAAAGGGTTGTAATTCAGGGTGATCCATTTGTTTACCCAGAACTAAAGCAAAAATACTTGGAGGCAATGAAAAAATGATAATTTTGTATGAAATATTATCTACTTATATATGAAAAAGCCTATTATTAGAAGAAAATTGCCTTTAATTCAATTGGCGTTACTCTTATCTCTAGTTAATTTAAATACATCGTGCAAAAGAACTGCTGCTGAAGGCGATACATCAGAAAATGGGGCGAACTTATCGCCTTCGCCTGTTTACGTTACCACAGTAGTAGCTACTGTTAAGCCATTTTACAATGAGTTACTGTGCAATGGAAAGGTTGAGGCTGGCTTATCGGCCATTGTTCCCTTTGAGCAACCTGGCATGGTTAGGGAGGTTATGGTTTATAATGGGCAGGAGGTAAGTAAGGGTCAAATACTTGTCAAGCTCGACGATACCGATCAGCGGTTGGCACTACAAAAGGCGCAAAATGCCCTTAACAGGGCAAGGGTTGAGATGGCCGATATACTTTTGGGATATAACTCCAGTGGCGATACTGCAAATATACCATTAACAGTTAGAACAACTGCTGGTATCCGAAGTGGACTATTCGATGCTCAACTGCAAGTGAATGAAGCAATGATAAGTCTTTCAAAGACTGAGATAAAATCCCCGATATCGGGGAGAATAGTAGATTTGGAGGTTCAGCCCAACAATCCATCATCGGCATACAATCAGGTTTGCAGAGTAGTTGACGAAACATCGTTGAGAGTACGGTTTGGTGTTATGGAAACCGAACTGGAATGGGCGCAGCTGGGCTCAGAGGTGGTTGTGTCGCCACTATCATCACCTCAGGTAAAAGTTATTGGTAAAATAGTAGAGATAAATCGATTAGTTGATAAATCGGGAATGGTTAGTGTAATTGCAAGCCTTCCCAAAAATTCTACCCTAATTCCAGGAATGAATGTAAAGCTTTGCATCCGGAATACTATTAGCAATGCCCTTGTTTTGCCTGTTGATGCTATAACTCGCAGGCAGGACCGTGATGTAGTATTTGTAATGTCGGATTCTTTAGCGCTTTGGCGATATGTAAGTGTAGGCCCCCGAAATACATCCGAAGCGGTAATACTTGATGGTGTAAAACCAGGCGAACGTGTAATTGTGAGCGGAAACGCAACTATTGGCCATGAAGCCTGGGTTAAGGAATCGAATCAGCCATTATAGCCTACACTCGCAATGGCAATACAGAACAATGATGTAAGATCTGATTCGCTTATTCCCTTTGGGTTTAAGCCTTTTGCTGTTATACTCTCATTTGTTCTATTAGGTATTCTAGGCTTTGTGGTAATGCCAGTTTTGCCTTTGAGGCTTTATCCATCGGAAACAGGCCATCAAATTTACATAAGCTTTTCCATGCCGGGGTATAAACCCGATGTTGTGGAAATGGAGGCTACTGCACCAATTGAGTCGGTAATATCGCTAATTGATGGTATTGAGAGAATTGAATCAACATCGGGCGAGGGTTGGGGTGAAATTGTGGTGGAGGCTGCTAAGGGTATAGATGTGGAAAGGGTGAAAAGATCAATTGTTGCAGCAATTCGCCAAATCTATCCAAATTTACCCCAATTGCTTTTATTCCCAGAGATATCAGATGTAAGCCAGTCCGAAAACTTTAAAAAACAACTCTTGGTTTACACCCTTTGGAGCAATAAACCCACCTGGCAGTTGAAGCAAATTGCAGCGGAAAAAATTATACCCCATCTTACATCGCTTGAAGGTATAGCATCAATTGAGATTCATGGGGCATCTGACTTGATTTATCAAATCAGATTAAACCCTGATGCAATGGAAAAACATAACCTTTCACCAAGTAGTATAGCAATGGCCTTAAGGGACTACACCTTAAACGAAGGGGTTGGGCAAACCATAACTCAAAGCGGTAATTGCATTGCAGTATCAGTTAGGGGACCCGAACTTGGAACAAATTTTGATTCAATTGCTGTTGCATTAGTAAATGGGAGAGTAATACGTTTAGGGCAAATTGCTTACGTTGAGCAAATTCAAAGAGATACTGAGAGAGTGTTTAGGATAAATGGTAAACCCGCTGTTTATCTTATCATCTCTTCAATACCTGAAGTTAACCAAATTAAACTTGCAAATAGTATATATGATGAGTTTGAATCCATTGCAAATGGTATTAAGGATTTATCGTACAGCAAAACCTTTGACTCAACCGTTCAGCTACGTTCCGATTTAAAGAGGAGTATTATACGAACAATAGCATCGCTAAGCCTACTTATGGTATTTGTGGTATTGGCTTACCGTAAACTGAGATATGTTTTTATTATTGGAGTTTGCCTATTAATAAATATTGCCATAGCTTGTTTACTTTACTTTATTTTTAGGATTGAGATTCATCTTTTTTCCCTTTCAGGTCTTGCTTTGTCGTTAGGATTAATTATTGACAATACGCTTGTAACCCTTGACCATCTTAGAGGAAAAGGGAATATGAAAATATATACAGCATTATTGGCAGCAACATTAACTACTATAGCAGCACTTGCAACCATTTTTTTGATAGAAGGAAAGATGATGCAGAATCTTGTTGATTTTGCATGGGTAATTATAATCAGTTTAAGCGTTTCACTTATAATTGCATTATTCCTGACACCTGCGCTATTTCAATCGTTTCCTGTGCTTGAAGCAACCCAAAACAAAACAATTCCTAGGATAAGAATTTATTCAAGAATTATAACGTTTTACAAGAAATACTGCCATTTTGCTCATTCTTACAGGTGGATTGGTTTGGTTATAGGAATATTGATAATTGGGATTCCAATTTTCTTACTACCCGATAAAATTGAGGGTAATACAGGGTTGGCTAGTTTGTATAACAGCACAATTGGGAGTAATACTTATCAATATAGCATCAAACCTTTTATCGATAAAGCTTTGGGAGGAACACTTAGGCTTTTTTATAACAGCGCTTGGAGAAATCAGATGTGGGAGATTCCTGAACGAACTAAGTTAACTGTTATTTATAAGCTTCCACAAGGTACAACCCTTGAGCAAGCAAATGCAATTGCTAAAATATTTGAATCACATATACTCTCAGAAAAAGGGGTGGAGACCTTAATAACAAATGTAAATAAGAAAAGAGGTACACTGGAGATTTATTTTGATAGGGAGGCAGAAAATACTTCGTACCCTTTTGAACTAAAAGCAAAACTTGAACGATTATCGCTAACTCAAGCCGCTGCTGATTTTTATATCTTCGGGGTTGGCTTAGGGTTCTCTAATTCAACTTCATCGAGTTTTGCAAATTCCATTATAGTTCTTAAAGGGTATAGCTATAAAATGCTAATGGCATATGCTAAACAGTTTGCTGATTCAATTGCAAATGATCCCCGTGTAAAAACAGTATAGATTACCGGAGGGCAGGAATGGCTATTTGTCGATCAAGTGAAAAACTATGCCAAATTCAATAGTGAACCCTTACTGCTTCGTAGCATTGATGGCTCAAAACTTTTTCAATCCATTTCAAGTTATAGTGGAAACAATGAGTGGTTTGGTTGGATGCCCATTGCTGGCAAAGTACAGGCTTTAAAAATTACTCAGGATACTGATACACCTTCGGATTTTGAATTTGACCAACATATTATTACTGTTGATTCGGTAAGTTTTCGCCTTGGAAACATAACAAGTATTTCTAGTAGAAAAATCACCGATAATATATATAGAGAAAACCAGCAATACGTTCTTACATTGGCCTATAATTACATTGGACCCGACAAATTGGTTGAAAAAACACTAAAAAAGAATCTTGAAAGGATTAATGCGAGTTTACCTGTTGGATTTACTGCTAAAACCCCATATAACAATTGGTTTTATGAAAAGAATTTTTGGAGTTATTATTTAGTAGGAGTAATGTTACTGTTTATTTATATTATTTCGGCAGCCTTATTCGAGTCCTTAATTCAACCGTTTGCTGTAATAATGGTTGTTCCATTATCGTTTGTGGGATGTTTTATTACGTATTGGCTATTTAACCTACCCTTTGACCAGGGTACTATTGCATCGTTTATGTTGCTTGGTGGATTAGTGGTAAATTCGGTAATTTATATTCAAAATGAGCAAAACAACTTAACCAAAAACAAGCGTGGAAATGTTTCCAGCAAATTTGTTAAAGCATTTCGGTTCAAATTAATTCCAATTGTATTAACCATTCTTTCCACAATTTTGGGTTTATTGCCTTTTGTGGTATATGGCGAGGAGCCTTTTTGGTACTCATTAGCCCTTGGTACAATTGGTGGATTGGCGTTCAGCGCTCTAGTTCTAATAATCTTTATGCCTTTTTTACCCGGTGTACTCAAAAGAAAATAATTATTTGCTATGGTACGATATCTTATTAAGCGTCCAGTTGGTGTTATAATGGTTTACCTGGCTTTAATACTACTTGGTATATATTCGCTTTTTTTCATACCAGTTTCATTGCTACCCGAAATAGATGCACCTGCCATTACCATTAAGATATCTTACCCTGGTAAATTGGCTAAAGAGATTGAACAATCGGTTACATCAACCTTCAGGTTTTACCTTCAACAGGTAAATAGAATCGAATCGCTAGAGAGTGAAACGCGCGATAATGAAGCGGTTATTTCAATTAGGTTTAAATATGGAACTGATGGCGATAAAGCATTTTTTGATATCAATGAAAAAATTGATCTTGCTATGTCGTTTGTTCCTCGTGAAGTTCAACGACCACAGGTGATCCAGACGAGTGAAAACGATTTGCCAGTTTTTAACATTAATATATGCTATAAAGATACTACCAAAGGCTTAGATAGAATGGTAGAGCTAAGCCAACTTGTTCAATTTGTTTTTAAGAAGCGTTTGGAGCAACTTCCTGAAGTGGCATTAACTGATATTACAGGTTTATTGCAATCGGAAATTAGGGTTATACCCGATCAGTCAAAATTAGCCATGCTAGGGGTTACCTATCAGCAAATAAGAAACGCCATTGAACAGGCAATGAATAGTTTTGGCTCCATTAAATACAAACAAGGACAGTTAGTTTATGATATTAGCTTTGAAAATGAAATAAGTAAACCCGATGATATTGAAAATCTTTTTATTGAGGCGGGGGGTAGAGTTTTTAGGTTGGGGGATATTGCTACAATTACGCAATGCGCTCAAAGAAGTGACGGTTATTTTAAATTTAATGGTAAACATTCCATCAGTATTGCTGTCCTTAAAACATCAAATGCTAAAATTTCGGAACTTAAGACAGCAATATTGAACCAGCTCAGCCATTTTAAATCAGAATTTCCTGGCCTTGAATTTCATATTAGCAACGATCAATCACACATACTGGATCTATCGATCAGCAATTTACGAACTTCACTTATTCTTGGAATAATTTTAGCAGTTGGTGTGATGTTTCTTTTTATTGGCGATTATCGTAGCCCATTTATCATGGCCGTTACAATTCCTGTTTCGCTAATAATTTCAACGTTTGCTTTTCATTTAATAGGACTATCGGTCAATATAGTTTCGCTGGCTGGTCTTATCCTAGGGGTAGGTATGATGGTTGACAACTCAATAGTAGTTATTGATAACATCACCCAGTGGAAACTGCGGGGAGCATCAAATGAGGAGTCTGTAGTTTATGGTACAAATGAAGTAATAACGCCATTACTATCATCCATGCTTACTACATGTGCGGTGTTCCTGCCATTGATATTCCTTAGTGGTATTGCAGGTGAATTGTTCTATGACCAAGCCATGGCTGTAACCGTAGGGTTGGTTATTTCGTTCTGGGTATCAATTACATTAATTCCAACTCTTTACTATACTTCAAAATACTTTAAATCACAAGTTAATCACCAACCCATAATTCCTTTAGAAAGGCCGTATTTAGTAGGGCATATACTGGTAGAAAAAAGAAAAAAACTTGCGTTAATAATTACTCTTGCAATGTTACTAGCAACACCCTTTGTTTTTAGCCACATGGACAAACAACAAATACCTAATCTATCGCACAGAGAACTAATTGCTAATATTACATGGTCCAATAATATTAGTGTTGATGAAAATTGCAATAGATTTGAATCGCTTATTACAATTTTAACAGATCTTTCAAAGCAGCATGCTGCTTATATTGGACGACAGCAATTCATGGTGATAAATGGATTTGAAAATGAAGAAAATCAGCTTAAAGTCTATGTTAAATTTAACGATGATGTTGATATAGAAAAGTCCAAAAGCATTATTACTAAAGCCATCAAAAGTATTGATTCCAATGCAGATTTGAAATTTAAGTATCCGGAAACAGCTTTTGATAGAGTTTTTCCCACATCGAGTTACAACTTAAAGGTCAAGATATATACAGGTAGTGGGTTAAACTCCGTTCCAGTTGAACTGGTGAGAAAGGAGTTACATTTAATAGCTGAAAGTTGTAATTCCTCATACAGTATAAGCATACCCGACTCTTCAACCAGGATATTTCTTCAAATATTTCCTGAGCGGCTTTTGTTGTACCATATTGACACAAAGAGTTTAGTAGATGTTGTTAGGAAGGAGTTAGGATTTATGAAAATTACCAACTTAAGCTATGAACAACAAACTCTACCTGTTTATTTTGGTGGTTCATATGATTACATAGAAAGAATAATTGCAGAAACAGGCGTTAAAAACAGTTTTGGTGAGTTAATTCCATTGCGGCAACTAGTACGGGTAAAATCAGAAAATAATCCTCGCTCTCTTTTTGCCGATGCAAATGGATTATATTATCCTATAAATATAAAGGCAAATGAAAATGATGCTGAAAGTATAATTAAGAATCTCCAGCGTTCAAATAAAGGAGAGCTTTACAGCCTAGGTTATTCAGGTGATTATTTCAAGTCAAAAAATACGGCTTCGGAGCTAATAGTTGTGCTATTAGTTTCGGTTTTATTGCTCTACTTTATTATGGCTGCCCAATTTGAGTCAGTATGGCAACCATTAATAGTGTTAATTGAACTGCCAGTTGATTTTGGTTTGGCATTAACTATTTTGTGGATATTTGGTGGCACAGTTAATGTGATGAGTTTAATAGGCTTGGTTGTTATGGGTGGAATAGTTATTAATGATTCAATTCTAAAGATTGACACTATTAATAGGCTCCTAAATAAAGGAGTTTCCATTGAAAAGGCTATAAAACATGCAGGGGTTAGAAGGGTTAAGGCAATTGTAATGACCAGTTTAACAACTATTCTTGCAATTGTACCTATTCTTTTTGGTTCCGATATAGGCTCAGAACTTCAGCAGCCCATGTCAGTTGTTCTTATAGCAGGGATGACTCTTGGAACACTTGTGAGCCTATTTATAATACCGCTACTGTTTTCAGAAACTTATTGCTTTTTTAGGAGAATATTACCCAGATAATAAAAGCTGTTGTATATCTACATAAATCTTTTGTTCTTTTTGAGTAAAAAACTTACTTTGTTAAAACATGGAGATAATTTTTTTATATCTTTGCATCCGCAATTTTGAAAAAGTTCTTTCGGTGCTGAAGTAATGTTTATAACTGCCCAGATGGCGGAACCGAGTGAAACGAGCTCCCGCCATTAGAGGTAACAGAAGTGAAATAGTTTGATAGAAGTTCTTTCGGTATTGAATTATAGCTTAGTTTTGCCCAGATGGCGGAACCGAGTGAAACGAGCTCCCGCCATTTAGAGGTAACAGAAGTAAAATTGTTTGATAGAAGTTCTTTTGGTATTGAATTATAGTTTAGTTTTGCCCAGATGGCGGAATTGGTAGACGCGCTAGTTTCAGGGACTAGTATCAGCAATGGTGTGCAGGTTCGAGTCCTGTTCTGGGCACCAGAAATCATAGAAAAATTTTTCTGTGAACTATGCAGGAATTAATTTTGTTATTATTTTTGCAGCGATTTTAGTATTTGTATTATAGAGATTGCCTAGGTGGTGAAAACGAAATATTAGGTTTAAGCCACCCAAGGTAAAAAGAATAAGAAAGTTAGGTAAAAGAAAAGACCTAACTACCTAATAAAGATGCTAGACGCCCAGGTGGTGGAACCGAGTGGAACGAGTTCCCACCACCCATGGTAAAAGGAATAAGAAAGTTAGGCAAAAGAAAAGACCTAACTACCAAAAAAAGATGCTAAACGCCCAGGTGGTGGAATTGGTAGACACACCAGCTTGAGGGGCTGGCGCCGTCAAAAGCGTGCAAGTTCGAGTCTTGTCCTGGGCACTTTCACATAACCTTGTGTTCTTCACAAGGTTTTTTTATTTTTGGTGTTCACCAAATCGTAAAGCTATGAGAGCCAATTTACTTTTCGCCGCTTTTAGCATAGTGTCAACCATATTGTTTGCCCAAAAAACTGACTTTTTTACCTCTTCAAATGGCAACACCTTGCGAATAGCTCACATAGGGCATGGAACGTTAATGTTTAATTTCCGTGGTAAGGTAATTCATATTGACCCATGGTCAAGGTTGGCAAGCTACGACTCGCTCCCCAAGGCCGACTATATCTTTCTTACCCATCATCATGGCGACCATCTGGATTCAGTGGCTTTATCGAAAGTGTTTGCCACCAATACCCAACTTTACTGGACTAAGATCTGTGCAGAGCAAAGCAAGCTTAAGCTGGAAGGGAAGGTGGTAGCCAACGGCGACACCATTGCCACTCCTGATTTCCGTTTTATTGCAGTTCCCGCTTACAATATAGTGAATAAACGTCCGAATGGAAATCCATTTCACCCTAAAGGTGAGGGCAATGGATATATATTTGAATTTGACAACCTACGTGTTTATGTGGCAGGCGATACAGAAAATATTCCTGAAATGGAAGACTTTGGGAAAATCGATATGGCATTTTTACCTGCAAACCTGCCCTATACCATGAGTCCTGAGATGTTAAAAGCGGCTGTGATGATGCTTAAGCCCAAAATTCTTTACCCTTACCACACTGGCAATACCGATTTGAAAGCGCTTAACGATATTCTTGTTGATGTGGATGTTGAGGTTAGATTTAGGGACTTAAAATAAACCCAAGTGCCATGAATTTTGTGGAAGGAGTCGGGATGTGTCGGAATGAATCGGAATAGACGGAATATGATGGAGTTAGAGGAAGTTGAAGTCCGTGAACCGTTAATCGTTAACCGTGAAACGCGAGACTTGAGTGGGAATGAGTCGGAATAGTGGGAATATGAGGAAGTTAGAGGAAAATAGAGGGAAATAGAACAGATAAATTTAAAACCATAGATTATCGAATTTAAACGGGCTATAAAAAAGAGACGCAGTAATATTTTTAGAGGAAAATCGTCAAACGAAAAATTCTATTGACTAATCTTGGATCAATGTTGTTTAGTTAAGGTTATTTGTCATGCTGCGCGTAAGCTAAACATCACGCTGTCATGCTGAGTCTCGATTTATAGGGTAGACTACGCCGAAGCATATCATTGCTCTTTTCTCTTCAATCCTTTGAAAAGATCCCTCGACTTTGCTTGGGATGACAAAAACCCTATCTTCTTTCTGCTCCTTTGTAATGCTGAGCTAGCCGAAGCATCTCTTTGAACCTGCAACTCTCTATTAATGCTATTCCTCAACCAACAAGGAGCGGAAGAAGCAAGCAGAGGCATAAAAGCCTGACCCGGCAATGGGTCGGGGGTGGAACGTGGTGGTGGGCCTAGTAAGCGATACCAAATGAGTCACGCTGCAGGCGTGGCGAATAGTATCGCGTGGCAGTTCCACCCGCGGGACACCCATCGGGTCGGGCTTTTCAGCCTTGATTTTCTTTGGTTCTTTCTTGTATCAAGACAAGAAAGAA
>Ga0116186_1004752_pt1 | contig 10957 bp, 6 predicted proteins | sample AD_JPNNA4_MetaG_FD_89806 | JGI IMG/M metagenome (GOLD analysis project Ga0116186, IMG submission 89806) | Active sludge microbial communities of municipal wastewater-treating anaerobic digesters from Japan - AD_JPNNA4_MetaG | ecosystem: Engineered > Bioreactor > Anaerobic > Digestate | place...
TGGCCTATAAGCCGCATTCTGTCCCGGCGGGCGGCGAACCGTCCGCCGGCGGTGATCATCTATCTGGGATCGCCATTACTGGCGACCTCGTGCGGCCTACCCGGACGTCAGACGGAACGAGCCGCTCCGTAGGCGACCAGCGCCTTTCGCCCTGCTTGGCCTTGCTCCTGGCGGGGTTTGCCCGGCCGGCGACATCGCTGCCGCCGCCGGTGGTCTCTTACACCACCGTTTCACCCTCACCACAAGGGTTGCCCCCTGTGGCAATACGCCTCTCTGTTGCACTTGCCGTCGAGTCGCCCCGCCCGGCTGTTAGCCGGCGCCCTGCTCTGTGGAGTGCGGACTTTCCTCAGCCCCGGCGAACCGGAGCCGCGATCACCCAGCCTGCTTGCTAACCGTGATCCTAACCATCTTTCGGTCGCTTGGCAACCTGTCTTCTCGGGAATGCGCCGCATGGAGAGCCACCGCCCTTGCGCCCCGCGCCCAAGGGGCCTATAAATCGATTGATGACCCGTACCCAGCCCCCGGCCGCCGGGCGCGTCCTGCGCCTGGCCGCGGCGCTTCTGGCCGTCGCCGCTGTGGCGCTCGGCCTGCTAATCGCTCTGGGCGCGTTCGACCCCCGGCCGCTCGGCCCACTGTTCAGGAGCACCTACCCCGGGTCGCTGCGGCTGGCGGGCGAGGGTGAGTTCTTCCAGTGGCGGCCGTCGCCCTTCGCCGCTCTGCCGGCGCGCCGTTCGCTCCGTCTGACAGCCGCCCACGTCAGCGGGGAGATGGACAGCGGCTATGGCCTGACGCTGGGGGATGGCGCGCTCACTGTGGCCGTGTCACCGCTGGGGGAGGCCGCCGTGTGGACGGCGATGGAGGCGGAGAAACGCTATCTGCTGCCGTGGCAGCCCTGGCCCCACGTGCAAACGGGCGCGGCCGGCAACGAAATCTGGCTGGACATCGACGCCACGACCGATCCCGCCCGCGTGACTGCCTGGATTAACCGCGAGCGCCTGTGGCAGGGCGAGATTGCGCCACCATCGGGCGAGGTCGCTATATGGCTGGGCAGCGCCGGCGGCGCGGTGACGGTTGATTTCACCGCGCTGACGTGGTATGGCGACGGCTAACCGCTCTTCAACTCCAGCCAATTCGCGCCCGTCTCAGCCTCCACGCGCAACGGCGCATCCAGCTCGTAGGCGTCACACATGATCTCGATGACCATCGGCCGGACAGCCTCGACTTCTTCGACCGGCAGCTCCAGCAGCAGCTCATCGTGCACTTGCAGCAGCATCCGCGCCTGGTAACGGCCGCTCAGCTGCGCGTGCAGCCGCACCATGGCGATCTTGATGATGTCCGCGGCCGTGCCCTGGATGGGGTGGTTGACAGCCTCGCGCTCGGCGCGCATGACCGCCTGGCGGTTGGCGCTGCTCATGGGCGACTTGAAGACCGGGAAGTAGCGGCGGCGGCCGAAGAGCGTCTCCACGTAGCCGTCGGTGCGGGCCATGATGCGCGTCGCTTCCAAATAGCGCTCCACGCCGGGGAACTGGGCAAAGTACCTTTTGACGAACGTCTCCGCCTCGCCCGGCGTCAGGCCGCTCTCGCGCGCCAGACGGAAGGAACTCATGCCATAGATGAGGCCGAAGTTGACCCGCTTGGCGAAGTTGCGCTGGTTGCGCGTCACCTTCTCCGGCGGAATACTGTAGACGGCGGCGGCCGTCGTCGTGTGGATGTCGCGGTCGTTGCGGAAGGATTCCAGCAACGTCTCGTCCTGGCTGATGTGGGCCAGGATGCGTAACTCAACCTGCGAGTAATCGGCCGAGAGAAACACCCAGCCCGGTTCGCTGATGAAGCCGCGACGCATTTTCTGGCCAACTTCGCTGCGGACGGGGATGTTTTGCAAGTTGGGGTTGCTGCTGGCCAGCCGGCCAGTCACCGCGCCGATCTGGCTGAAGCTAGTGTGCAGGCGGCCGGTGTTGGGATTGATCAGCAGCGGCAAAGCATCGACGTAGGTGCCCTTCAGTTTGGTCAGTTCGCGGTGTTCGATGATAGCGTCAACGATACCGCTCTTGTCCACCGCTCGCAGGCCATCGAGCACGTCGGCGGCGGTCGAGTAGTGGCCGCTGGCGATCTTTTTCAGGCCCTCGCGCGGCAGGCGCAGCTTGCCAAAGAGGATGTCGCTGAGTTGCTGGGTCGAGTTGATGTTGAATGGCTCGCCGGCCATCTCGTAGATAGTGCCTTCCAGCCGCAGCAGAACCACGGCCAGTTCCTGCGACATCTGGCGGAAGAAATCGACGTCGATGCGCACGCCGATCCGCTCCATGTCGGCCAGAACCGGCAATAGCTCCATCTCCAGGTCGAGCAGCCGCGTCAACCCCTTGGCCTCAATCTCCTGCTGCAAGAGGGGCATCAGGCGCAACGTCATGTCGGCGTCGGCGGCTCCATAGGGCGCGGCCGTTTCGATGGGCACCTGGGCGAACGTCACCTGGGTTTTGCCGCGGCCGATGAGCGTCTCGATATCGGTCATCTCCGCGCCCAGCCGGTGGCGGGCCAGGTCCTTCAGTCCCTTGTGCTTCGTCGCCGGGTCGGTCAGCCACTCGGCGATCATCGTGTCGAAGGCTACCGGGCTGACCGCCAGGCCGTGGCGGCTGAGGATCATGCAGTCGAACTTGGCGTTGTGGGCCACCTTGCGGATGGCCGGGTTGGTCATCGCCGGTCGAATCGCGTCGAGCACCTGCGCCAGAGGCAGCTGGCCCGGCGCGGGCGCGGCTTCGCCAGCAAAGAGGTTCATCTGGCCGCTGCCGGCCTGCGACGCGCCAACAACGTGGCCAATAGGGATGTAATAGGCCACCGGCGGCTCGACGGCCAGACAGATGCCGACGATGCCGGCCAGCATCCGCTCCAGGCTATCGGTCTCCACGTCGAAGCTGATCCACTCCGCCCGTTCCAGCCGGGCCACCATCTCGGCCAGCGCGGTCGCGTCGCGGACAAGGACGACCTCGGTCTTACGGGCCGCTTCCCCGGCGGCGACGACCTGCGGCAGGTCGTCTGGCGCGCCTACGTGGGCCACCAGAGCGTTGGTCAGCGAGCGGAACTCCAGCGCGCGAAAGAGGCTGATGGCCTCGGCGGCGTTGAAGTCGCGGGTGTGGCAATCCTCCAGCGCGACGGTGACGGGCGCGTCGGTGACAATGCGGGCCAGGTCATAGCTCAGCCGGGCCGAGTGCTCGCCGTCAACCAGCTTCTGGCGCAAGGCGCCCTTGATGTCGTCGATGTGGGCGTAGAGATTGGCCAGCGTGCCATATTCCTCCAGCAGCTTGACGGCCGTCTTCTCGCCAATGCCCTTGACGCCGGGGATGTTGTCGCTGACGTCGCCGACGAGGGCCTTGTAGTCCACGACCTGTTCCGGCCGCACGCCCAGCTTGGCCACCACGCCGGCGGCGTCGTAGGTCTCCGGGCTGCCGCCGGGCTTGCGCGATGGCAACTCGACGCGGGTATTGTCGTCTACCAGTTGTAGCAGGTCGCGGTCGCCGGTGATGATGTGGACGGCGACGCGGCCGGCCATCTGCCGGGCGATCGTGCCCAACACGTCGTCAGCCTCGAAGCCGTCGCACTCCAGGATAGGGATATTGAGGGCATGAGCGACCTGCTTGATGCGCGTGATCTGCACATCGAGTTCATCGGGCATCTTGTCGCGCGTGCCCTTATAGGCCGGGTAGAGTTCATCGCGGAAGGTCGCGCCAGTGTCGAAGCTGATGGCCAGGTAGTCGGGTGGCGTTTCGGCCAGGATGAGGTCGAGCAGGGTGCGCGTGAAGCCGAACGTCGCGTTGGTCGGTTCGCCCTCTTTGGTCGAGAACGACTCCAGCGGCAGGGCGAAGAACATACGGTAGGCCAGGGCATGGCCGTCAATGAGCACGAAGGTTTCGGTCGTCATGGTGCGTCCTGTGCGCGGACCGGCGTATTGTGTCCGGCAAGGTATCTATTATAGCACATTTGGGCTACGTCGTGGCGCGATTCTCTTGAATCGCGTTTCCGCTCCCGCGCAGAGGGCGATTCGGGAGAATCGCGCCACTTACCGGCGCAGAGGGCGATTCGGGAGAATCGCGCCACTTGCCGGCGCAGAGGGCGATTCGGGAGAATCGCGCCACTTGCCGGCGCAGAGGGCGATTCGGGAGAATCGCGCCACTTACCGGCGCAGAGGGCGATTCGGGAGAATCGCGCCACATTACCAGCCGCTGGCGGCAAAGGTAGTTTGCAGCACATCGGCGCGCTCTGCGGCGGTCATCAGCCGCGGACGCGCCCAATCCTCGATCAGGCCCGTCCACAATTCAACGCTAATCAGGCGGCCGTCGTAGACCACGTAGGTATCGACAAAGCTCTGCCGCGTGGCCAGCATGTCCATCTGGTCGAAGAAAAGGTTGCCCAACCCGTAGTGGATGTAGGTGCCGTTGTCGAAGGCAAAGCCCTGGGCGTGGTGGCCCTGGCTGCCGGAGACGGCCGACGCCCCGGCCGCGGCCAGTTCCGCGAAGGCGGCGATCTGGTCGGGCGGCGGGTCATAACGATAGTGCTCGATGTATTGCAGCGTGGCGATAACGACATGACCCGCGGCGCGCAACTCGGCGATCTGCGCGGTCAGGTCGGGACCGCAGGGGCGCGAGCCGGCGGCGTCTACCAGCGCCCAGTCGCCGGCCGGGCCAACAGGGTTGCAGCCGACGAACGCGATACGGTTGCCGTTGTGCGCGATGACCAGCGGCCGCGAAGCGTCGGCCAGGTCGCGCCCGCCGCCATACCACTGCATCCCGGCGGCGGCGTACATGTCCAGCGAGCGCGCCAGCGGTTCGCGCCCCCAGTCATTGAGGTGGTTGCCGGTCAACTCGATCACGTCAATGCCCAGATTTTTGAGCAACTCGAAATAGGCGTCGCGCGAGCAGAAGGTCGTGCCGCCATAGGCGTCGGGGTAAGGGCAGTCGGCGGCGAAGGAGACCTCGTTGCTGACGTGGGCAATGTCGGCCGCCTGGAACACGGGCGCCACTGCCTCGCCCGGCCAGAGGATGCCGCGCTGTTCCATCTGCGCGGCCGTGGCCCGCACGAGAGCGGTGACGCCGCTCATGGCCACGCGCGTCAACCGGGCGGGGTCGCGGTTGGCCGTTGGCCCGGCCCAGCGCAGCCGGAAGGCAGCCGTCGCCTCCGGGTCGCCAGTGACGGTCATCGGCACGGTCAGCGGATAACCCTCTGGGGCGAAGTCATGGGTCAGAGGCGACAGGCCATCGACGCGCAGGACTTTCCACTCTGGCCGCAGCGCCTCGAAGGGCACGATGATCCACGATGGCCGCGCCGCCCAGACGCGGCCGAGGAAGTCCTCAGCGACGCTCTCGCCGCCGGTGGGCGCGCCCCAGGCAGCTTCCAGCGCGGCGGCCGTGGACGTGTCCAGCAGCAGCCGGCCCAACTCCGACGCGCCCGACGCCCAGCCGGCGCGAACAGCCGCGCCGGTCGTCTCATCGGCCACGGTGGCGAAGGGCGCGGCGGCGGCGTAAACCCACTGGGCCAGCGGCTCGCCGTCGGCGACGGTCAGCCGCACGTCGGCGGCGGGGTCGCCCTCGACCCAGGTGAACAGCTCCGGGTTGCCCGTGGCGACGTGCTGGGCGGCCTGGCGCAGTGGCTCCGGCACGCCCGGCGCGGCGCTCAGCGTATAGCGGCCGCGTTGGCTGGGGTCGGGCGTGGCCGTGGCCGGCGGCGGGGGCGCGACGACGGCCCCGGCCAGTGGCGTCGCGCTGGCTGGCGGCGCGAGGCCGGCGGCCAGCGTCGGCGTCGGCAAGAGCACGCCGGCAGCGTCCGGCTGGGCTGGGGCGGCCACGGCCGCCGACACCGCGGTCGCCGCCGCGCCGGTGATGGCCGGCGTGGGGGGCTGGCCGACGGCGATGCCCTCTACCCGCTTCCCCGCACAACCACTCATTAACAATGCCAGTAGAACAACGTATAATAGCGATGTGCGCATCAGCCGAAGAGTAGCGCAGTTCCGGTTGGCACGCTAAAGGTTAGCAAGAGGATATGCCATGATAGAAGCACCCCCGCCGCCCGAAACCGTCCAGGACAAACCATCCAAACGCCGTCCCGCGGCGGAGAAGCCACCAACGATTGACCTGCGCGACCCCAGTCTCTACATCAACCGCGAGTTGAGCAACATCGAGTTCAACCGGCGCGTCCTGCACGAGACGCAGGCCGAGCACCCCTTGCTGGAGCGGGCTAAGTTCCTGGCCATCTTCCAAAGCAACATGGATGAGTTCTTCATGGTGCGTGTGTCGGGCCTGAAGCAGCAATTGCGGCTGGGCATAACGGCCGCGCAGGCTGACGGCCTGTTGCCGCGCGAGCAGCTGGCCAACGTCCACCGCACGCTGACACAGCTGTTTTCCGAGGCCAACGCTATCTGGCGCGACCAGCTTCACCCTCAGTTGGCCGAGGCCAACGTCCACGTGCTCGGCTACGAGGAATTGAGCAAGGGGCAGCGCAACAAGCTGCGGGCCTATTTCGAGCGCGAAATCTTCCCCGTGCTAACGCCGCTGGCCTCCGACCCCAGCCGGCCGTTCCCCCACATCTCCAACCTCAGTCTGAACCTGGCCGTGCAGGTGCGCGACCCGAAAACGGGCGACCTGCACTTCGCCCGCGTCAAGGTGCCGCCAGCGCTACCACGGCTGGTGCCGCTAAAGCGCTTCGACCCCGACCAACTCTCCACGCCGGCCGTACAGAAGTTTGTCTGGGCCGAGCAGGTCATCGCTGCCAACCTCGACCGGCTCTTTCCCGGCATGAAGATCGTCGCCAGCTATCCCTTCCGCGTGACGCGCAACAGCGATATGCAGCTACAGGAGGAGGAAGCCGACGACCTGCTGCTAATGATGGAAGACAATCTGCGGCAGCGCCACTTTGGCAGCGCCGTGCGCCTGGAGATCGACGACAACATGCCCGCCGACGTGCGCGACATCCTGATGAGCAACCTGCAAGTGGACTCATACGATGTCTACACAACCAACGGCCCGCTGGGTCTCAGCAGCCTTTGGGAACTGCACCGGCTGGAACGGCCCGATCTGAAGGACCGGCCCTTCGCGCCGCGCACGCCGGCCAGTCTGCAAAACCTGGGCGGCAGCGTCTTCGCCGTCCTACGCCAGCGCGACCTGCTGCTCCATCACCCCTATGACAGCTTCACACCGGTGGTCAACCTGCTGGAAGCAGCGGCCGACGACCCCGATGTGTTGGCCATCAAGATCACGCTCTACCGCGTTGGCGCCAACCCGCCCGTCGTCCAGGCCCTGAAGAAGGCGCGGCTGAACAATAAGCAGGTCGCGGCCGTCGTCGAGCTAAAGGCCCGCTTCGATGAGGAGACGAACATCCATTGGGCGCAAGAGCTGGAAAGCGTCGGCGTCCACGTGGCCTATGGTCTCATCGGCCTGAAGACCCACTGCAAGGTGACCCTCATCATCCGGCGCGAGCGCGACGGCATCCGCCGCTACGTCCACCTGTCCAGCGGCAACTACAACAGCACCACCGCCCGCCTTTACACCGACATCGGCTTCATGAGCCGCGACGAAGACCTGGCCGCCGATGCCGGCGACCTGTTCAACTTCCTGACTGGCTACTCGCGCCAGGAGGAGTATCGCAAGTTCCTTGTCGCCCCGGTCACCATTCGCCGGGGGCTGATCGACGCCATCAAGCGCGAGACCGCGCTAGGGCCAAAGGGACGTATCATCATCAAGTGCAACTCGCTGGTGGACGGCGAAATGATCCGCAACCTCTACCGCGCCTCGCAGGCAGGCGTCAAGGTCGATCTCATCGTCCGCGGCATTTGCTGTCTGCGGCCGGGCATTCCCGGCGTCAGCGATAACATCCAGGTGCTGAGCATCATCGGTCGCTTCCTGGAGCACTCGCGCATCTACTACTTCCACAACGAGGGCGCGCCCTGCCTCTATATGGGCAGCGCCGACCTGATGCCGCGTAACCTCGACCGGCGCGTAGAAGTGCTGTTCCCCATCAGCGACCCCGACATGCAGCGCCACGTGGTTGAGAACATCGTCGCCGTCTGTCTGCGCGACACGGCCAAGAGCCACATCCTGCAAAGCGACGGCCGCTACATCCCTCGCCGCTACCTCCTCGACGGCGACGGGCCGCTGTTCGACAGCCAGGCCTGGTTCATGAGTCAGGGCGTCACGCCGGACGAGGACTAGGCGCGCGCCACGAATATCTGGCCGACCGGTCGTCCCCTGGCCGGTCGGCCGTTTGTTTTGGCCCCGCCGCAGCAACCACGGAACGCCGCCGCCGAACGAGTTAACACAATACCAAACTCTTCTTAACAAGTTCTGAATAGTCAGACGCTATCCTATTCACAGTTGCAACGAACCAGGTGCGTCAGGGCAAAACAGGGCGCACCGGAACAAGTAAAGGAGATAACAGATGGTTAAACCCAAGACACGAGTCTTTCTGATTGTTGGTGGACTGGTGGCCCTTCTAATGGGACTGCTGGCGACGGCGACACTGGTTCGCACCGTGTTGGCGCAGACGGCGACGCCCGAAGCGACAACCCCGTCTGACGACGATACGGCTACCCCCGTGTTGCCGTTCGGCCGGTTGGGTGGTTTCGACCACTTCAGTGGTCACTTTGGCGACCACGACGGCGGGGACGAATATCTGGCCGAGGCCTTGGGCATCACTGTCGAACAACTCCAGGCCGCCCGCGAGACGGCGTTCGCCGCCTACCTGGCCGATGCCGTCACTGCTGGACAGATCACCCAGGCGCAGGCCGATGAGTTGCTTGCCCAGCGGCGGTTGAGCACCTACATCGATCGCGAGGCGCTTCTGGCCGAGGCTCTCGGCCTGAGCGTCGATGAACTACAGGCGGCGCTGGCTGACGGCCAGTCGCTATCGGATTTGATGACGGCCCAGGGTCTCACCACTGAGACACTGCCAACCGCTCTTCAGACAGCGTATGAGGCGGCCATCGCCCGTGCCGTGGCGGATGGCGTCATTACTCAGGCGCAGGCGGACGCGTATCTCAGCGCCAGCCCTAACTTTGGCCTCTTTGGCGGCCATCATGGCTTCGGCGGTCGCGGCGGGCACGGGCACGGGGGCGGGTTCTCTCTCCCCAACGACAACGACCCGGACACGACCACACCCGAGACGACTGATACGGGCTTTGGCGCTTAAGGCCAGCGCGCCGGGCGCGCTTCCGGTCATTCGTAACTAAACAACGCCGCGGCAAGTGCGGCCCATCGGTGGGAGCGCAGGAAACTGCGCTCCTCCACTTACAGACGAATCTCAGCGAGCGGTCACGGACACGGAGCGGCCCGGATCGCGTACAATAGGTGAGCGCGCGGCCAGACGCCGCGCCGCGAGGTGGTGGGCGATGAGCAAGACGATCCTGGTCGTAGACGATGCCGAGAGCCTGCGGACGATGGTCAAGAGCTATCTGACGCAGGAGGGCTACCGCGTGGTGACAGCGGCCAACGGCCGCGAAGCCCTGTTCGTCGCCCGCCAGGAGCGCCCCGACCTCATCCTGCTCGACCTGATGATGCCGGAGTTGGGCGGCTTTGAATTCATCAGCGCCCACAACCGCGATGGCGACGCGCCCATCATTATCCTGACCGCCAAGATAGAGGAGAGCGACAAGGTTCTGGGGCTGGAACTGGGGGCCGACGACTACCTGACTAAGCCCTTCAGCCTGCGTGAACTGACAGCCCGCATCCGCGCCGTGCTGCGCCGGGCGGAGAAAAGCGCTCCGGCCACCTCGACGCTGCTGCGCGTGGGCGAATTGACCCTCGACCGCGACAGCCGCCTGGTGACGAGCAACGGCGCGACCGTTGACCTGACGCCCTCGGAGTTCGACCTGCTGGCAACGTTCATGTCCCAGCCCGGCCGTGTCTTCTCGCGCCTGGAGTTGCTCGACCGCTTGCAGGGCGACGCCTATGAGGGTTACGAGCGCACCATCGATGTCCACATCCGCAATCTGCGCACGAAGATCGAACCCGACTCGCGCAACCCGCGCTATGTCCTGACCGTTTACGGCATCGGCTACCGCCTGGCCGCCGAGCCGAATGGCAGTAACTAGATCATGCGTTCCCTGACCCTCAAACTCGTCCTGGCATTCCTCACGGTTGGGTTGGCGGGCGTGGTGCTCGTCGCTGTGGTCATCCGCCGGCAGACGCTGCTGGAGTTCGACCGCTTCATCGTCGACCAGTACCAGGCCGAGATCATCGCCCGCGCCGCCGACTATTACACGGAGAACGGCAGCCTATCGGGCGTGGAGAGCGTCTTGCGCACCGGCCGGCGCGGCGGGCCGGGCGGCGGGCCGGGCGGGGCGCGCCCCCTGCTGGTGACGGACACAGAGGGGCAAGTCGTCGCCTCGACGGGCAGTATCGAGTCAGACGGCTACACATCATCCGTCAACGTGACCGACAGCAATGCCGTGCCTGTGCTGGTCAATGGCACGGCGATCGGCTACGTCGATTTCCTGGACATGCCCGAGGCTGACGAACTGCGAGCCACAGCCGAAGCCGCCTTTCTGGATCGCATCAGCCGCGCCATTCTCATCAGCGCCGTTGTCGCCGGGTTGCTGGCCCTGGTTCTGGGCGCGGCGCTGGCCAGCACCATTGCCCGACCGGTGCGCGAATTGACCGACGGCACGCGGGCGCTGGCCGCCGGCGACCTCGGCCACCAGGTGCCGGTGCGCACGGCCGACGAGATCGGCCAGTTGGCCCACTCCTTCAACCAGATGAGCGCCGACCTGGCCCGCTCCAACCAGCTACGCAAGCAGATGACGGCCGACATCGCCCACGACCTGCGCACGCCCCTCAGCGTCATCCTGGGTTACTCCGAGGCCCTGCAAGACGAGAAGCTGCCCGGCACGCCGGAGGTCTACGGGGCGATGTACCGTCAGGCGCAACAGCTGAACCGGCTCATCGATGACCTGCGCATCCTGTCGCTGGCCGACGCCGGGCAA
>Ga0116186_1004757_pt1 | contig 10948 bp, 15 predicted proteins | sample AD_JPNNA4_MetaG_FD_89806 | JGI IMG/M metagenome (GOLD analysis project Ga0116186, IMG submission 89806) | Active sludge microbial communities of municipal wastewater-treating anaerobic digesters from Japan - AD_JPNNA4_MetaG | ecosystem: Engineered > Bioreactor > Anaerobic > Digestate | place...
ACCAGATTACCAGACTTAATCCAGAATAAACTGTGAAAGAAATTAAAACGTCTGGAATTATAAACTTAAGACAATTTTTGAAAACATAGTTATAAAGAAAAAGCTGACCCAGTGCCATCAGCAACCAGATCAGCCACCACAGTGCTATCCTGTATCTGTTTTGAAATACTGGATGTTTCATTTACATAGCTTATACACTTTTAACCTCACCCCCGCCAAAAACAACGACTCCTTTTATTAAAAGTTGTTTGCCAGGTTCGGCAACTCTTCCAGGCTGGAGTTTGCGTTCGTCTCCGAAACCTCCGAGCACAGGTGTGACTTCAATTTTAACATCCCACTCATCGGGTACGATAACCGTAACTCCTCCGAAAACACATGCGATTTCAAGTACATTGGTTCCAGGTGCAAGTACCGACCTTGTAAGGTCAATTTCAGTACCTCCAAATACAGCGGTCACTTTTCCTCCCCTGAAGTTGTTCGATACTATCTGGCGTTCACCTCCGCTGAACACATATACAAAATCAATGATATCCTCACCCGATTCAGAAATTTTACCTGAAGCCCTCCATTCGCTTCGCCATGAAAATATAAAAAGTATTCCAACAATTATAAATATGGAGGGCCAGAACATATTATACATGTGAAATGACTCCCTGAAAATAAGAGGTATCAAGAAAAAAGCCCCTACTGCCATTATAATTATCCCGGCCGTTTTCCTTCCGGATGATCCTACAGTTATAACCAGCCCTATTACAACAAGCAACATGGGCCAGCTGAAAATTACCTCATCAATAAAATCAGAAAAGATACCGGTATTTCTGAGAATCAGAAGAAAACCAGCAAGAACAAGAATGATTCCTATAATTATTCTCTTATAAGGAGGATAATTATTCCCGGCATTGTTTTCCGGGCTATTTTTTTTGTAAAATTTTTCGTTTGCTTCCATGATTATAAAATTATTTGTTTTTTAACTATTCTGTTCCTTTTTGCCAAACAACGATGTTAGAAGGAAAAATACCCCGATAATAATTATTACCGCAGGCCAGTACATTACTTCAAGTGTGTGAGGAATTTCAAAATAATAGTGCTGGAGAAAAAACCAGGTTCCTATCGAAATAAGTATGATTCCTCCAACTACTCTGAAATTCAACATTAATAGAACGCCTATAAAAATAAGAGCTGTCTGCCATGTGAAATATTCAGACGTGCTTCCAAGGTTTAGCAGGTCATTTGTCGCGACAAGCAAAGCCAGTCCCAGGACAATAAAAAACAATCCAATGCCAATGGCTGGATGATGTTCCCTGTGTTTCATAGCCTCTTTCATTTTATATCATTTCAGGCAAAAATATTAATGGAAGAACTTCAGCTAAATAAGAAATCGGTAAATATCCTAATTTTGCCGGCAAATTGCAGGAAAAAGTTGTAAAGGATACTTTTTCATTCATAATTTTTTTTATTGAACAAGGATTTTTAATTTTGCAAACCAAAATTTAAAATAATGACCGGGTTATATGTGATACCCCTGTTCGGTCTGAGCCAAGGTCATCACAGCTTTGACTTTGAAATAGGGAATACGTTCTTTGACGGTTTCGAGGAGTCGGAGATCAAGGAAGGAGAACTCAGGGCAGTTGCCGGAATTGATAAATCTCCCACCTGCATTGATCTGACCATAAAAATAACCGGCAGTGTTAAAGTTTGCTGCGACAGATGCCTTGACATGTATATGCAAAGCATCGAATGTGAGAACCACTTGATAATTAGGGAAGGTAACAGCTATGACGACAGTGATCCCGACATCCTATTTGTACCTCATAATGAGAAAGAACTGGACATCAGCCAGCTTCTTTATGAATATATACACCTGGCCCTGCCCTTAAGAAGGATCCATCCCGATGACAGCGAAGGCCACAGTGGTTGTAATCCGGAAATGATTAAAGAACTTAATAAACACATTATAAACCAGGCGAGCAGTGAAGACTCGAGATGGAATGAACTGAAAAAACTTTTAAATAACAATTAAAGCAATAAGAAATGGCACATCCGAAACATAAACATTCAAAAACAAGAAGGGACAAACGCAGAACTCATTACAAAGCCGTAAAGCCCACAATATCTGTATGTTCAAATTGCGGATCGACTGTAGAATATCACAGAGTCTGTCCTGAATGCGGATATTACAGGGGCAAGCCTGCCATTGAGAAGAAACTGGCATCCTGAATAGACGGCACAAACTAAGATACCATGAGGCTGGGCCTTGATGTAATGGGAGGTGATTATGCTCCTGATGTTGTAATAGAAGGAGCTGTTGATACCCTGGGCAGTTTATCGGCAGACGATAAAATCGTTCTTATAGGCAATGAGAACTTAATACTTGATAAACTTGCCGGGCTAGGAGTTGACCCGTTATTGTTCGAAATAGTTCATGCCTCCCAGGTAATTGAAATGGGGGAACACCCTGCTAAGGCATATTCCCAGAAAAAAAACTCCAGCATAGCTGTAGGATTTGGGTTGCTCAAGAGTGGCCTCATTGATGGCTTCTGCAGCGCCGGAAATACAGGAGCAATGCTTGTTGGCGCAAGTTATACCGTAAATGTTATTCCAGGTGTGCTGAGACCTGCTCTTATTACAAAAGTACCCTCAATAACCGGTAAGTATTCAGTAATGCTCGATGTAGGATTAAATCCAGATTGCAAACCTGATGTTCTGCTGCAATACGCTAGACTTGGCTCAATATATGCGCATCATATTCTTGGAATAGAAAATCCTACTGTCGGCCTCCTGAATATTGGTTCAGAAGAAACAAAGGGAACTTCAGCTGTCAGAGCCGCCTATGAAATGATGAAAGAAGATCCACAGCTTAATTTCCATGGGAATATAGAAGGTAACTCACTATTTCACGACGGTATGACAGATGTTATTGTATGCGATGGATTCGTGGGTAATATTGTACTAAAACAGGCAGAAGCTTTCTTTACTATTTACAGAAAACGGAATCTCAAAGATTCGTTTTTTGAACTCCTCGATTTTGAAAATATAGGTGGAACACCGGTTATTGGCATTAATGGAAATGTTATAATCGGACATGGAAATTCCAGCAGGAAGGCAATAAAGAATATGATTCTGCAAACAAAATCAGTTGTTGAAGTTAATCTTGCACAAAAAATAAAAGAAGAAATTTAACACTTCTTTATGAACAAAATCAGAGCTGCAATAACCGGTGTTCATGCATGGGTTCCGGAATACAGGCTTGACAATTTTGAACTCTCAAGGATGGTCGACACATCCGATGAGTGGATAATGCAACGGGTAGGAATAAAAGAAAGACGCATATTAAAAGGTGAAGGTCTTGGCACTTCCGATATGGCCGATAAAGCAGTTGCGGGACTTCTTGAAAAAACAGGCACCTCTCCTGACGAAGTGGAAATCATCATTTGCGCCACAATTACACCCGACATGTTTTTCCCTTCCACTGCCAACATCATAAGTGATAAGGTTGGAATCAAAAATGCTTTCGGCTTCGATATCAGTGCAGCATGCTCGGGATTCATTTATGCCCTGCATATAGGAGCATCATTCATTGAAACTGGAAGATATAAAAAAGTGGTTATTGTAGGTGCCGACAAAATGTCATCAATAACTGATTATACCGACCGTACAACCTGCCCTCTGTTCGGAGATGCAGCAGCTGCAGTTCTGCTTGAGCCTACCACTGAAGAAGTAGGGGTAATGGATCAGATACTCCGTTCCGACGGATCAGGCCGCAAATACCTGTACCTTAAAGCAGGAGGCTCAGTAAGGCCTGCCTCTCACGAAACTGTCGATGCCAAAGAACATTTTATTTATCAGGAAGGTCAAACAGTCTTTAAGTTTGCTGTAACATATATGGCAGATGTTGCCGTTGAAATAATGCAGAAAAACAACCTCAAACCGGAAGACATAGCGTACCTTGTGCCTCACCAGGCAAACCTCAGAATAATAGAGGCAACGGGCCGGCGAATGGGATTGCCTATGGAAAAAGTGATGATCAACATTGAAAAATATGGCAATACAACTGCTGCAACGATTCCTTTAGCGCTGTGGGAATATGAATCACGTCTGAAAAAAGGAGATAACCTCATCCTTGCAGCATTCGGAGGCGGATTTACGTGGGGTGCTGTCTGGGTCAAATGGGCATATAATCCAAAATAATCTTATCTTTGCAAAGGAGTAATACAGATTAATAAAATAAAATATCATGGCAAAAAATAATAACGAGGCAGAAAACCCAACCATAAACCTGATTAGCCAGGGGACTGAAATCACAGGTGATATTAAATCAAATGGCGATATCAGAATTGACGGTTCACTTAATGGCAATCTGTATACCAAAGGGAAAGTAGTAGTCGGAAATACTGGAAAAATCAAAGGAGAAGTTACATGCAAGAACTCGGAAATTTCAGGGACACTCGAAGGGAAAATAACAGTAAATCAACTTCTCAATCTCAAAGCCTCCTCTAAAATCATTGGCGATGTAGTTACTTCAAAATTGGCAATTGAACCTGGTGCTATATTTACCGGTACCTGTAAAATGAATGAAACAGAATACAATGCAGGACAAAACAACACCGGAGGACCAGAAAAACCAGCAGAAAAAAGATAGGTTCGAAGGACTTCATAATTACGCAAAATATTCCGGCCTTGCATTCCAGATGATTGCAATAATACTGATTACCGTATGGGCAGGAACAAAGCTGGATAAACTTTTTCTGATGGAGACACCCGTTTTTACTATAATTCTTTCATTGTTCGGAGTTGCTGCTGCCATTTACACAGCTGTAAAAGATTTTATTAAAATCAAGTAGAAAATTTGAAAAATTTTCTGAAATATCTACTGCTGCTTTTTTTTCTGCTGGCACTGCTGAACATCATCTGGTTTATCATAATTTCTGTTTTTAATACAAAATTAAGTGCCTGGCATTTCCCTTCAATCTCAGGTATGTTCTTTTTGGCAACAACCATTTCCCTTTTTGTTTTTTTCAGGGGTCTGCAAAAAAGTCCACGTGAAGAAACCATGCATTCATTTATTTCTGTCTCCCTGAAGTTTGTTTTGGAATTGGTGCTTGCTTTAATATGGTTCGCCCTGATGAAAAAAACAGGATGGAATGATATTTTATTATTTTTTATGCTATATTTAGCCTTCTCAATAACAGGAATTTTTATTATATTGAAGTCGTTGAAAAACAAAATTTTAAAGGCTTGAACAAAACATTGTTTACAATATCAGTTCTGTTGTTTATACTGTTCCAGTCATGGAGTCCTCTGGCAGGTCAGGAAATCCGGTCAGAAATTTCTCAATCTGAAAAAACCGAAGAAATAAGTGAAAATGAATTTAATGCAAGCGAATTCATTATTGATCACATTACTGATTCACATGAATGGCACATAATGACCCTGGGTCATAACAAACATGTTACCATTTATCTGCCTGTAATCCTCTGGAGCAAGGAAAAGGGCTTATCGGTTTTTTCTTCAAAAAAACTTGTCCACGGGAATATTTATAAAGGCTACAAACTTGAAGAAGAAGGAGATCTGAAAGGTAAAATCGTTCAGATAAAAAGTGACGGGACTATTGACGAAGAGAATCTACCCCTCGACCTTTCAATAACAAAAACGGTAGCAGGCATGCTTGCAGCAGCAATTATCGGCCTTATTATTTTTATTTCGCTTGCCCAATCTTATAAAAAACGTGGTATCAGTCACCCACGTGGGCTTCAAGGCTTCCTGGAACCTGTAATTCTTTTTGTCAGAGATGATATCGCAATACCTAATATCGGGCATGAAAAGTATGAAAAATACATGCCCTACCTGCTTTCGGCCTTTTTCTTCATACTTATCAATAACCTGATGGGACTTGTTCCTTTTCCTCCTCCATTCGGAGCCAACGTAACAGGAAATATTGCTGTGACAATGGTTCTTGCTGTATTCACTTTCCTGATTACAAACCTGAGCGGCAGCAAAAGTTACTGGAGGCACATTTTTGCAACACCGGGAGTCCCGTTCTGGTTACTACCAATAATGATACCTGTCGAAATAATCGGCATGTTTTCCAAGCCGTTTGCTCTAATGGTCCGATTGTTTGCGAACATTTCAGCAGGACATATTATCGTATTAAGTCTTATAGCACTTATTTTTATATTTAATTCAGTATGGGTTGCTCCAGTTTCGGCAGTTTTTGTAATATTCATGGATTGCCTCGAAACACTGGTAGCATTCCTTCAGGCATACGTTTTTACACTTCTTTCTGCACTGTTCATAAGCCTTGCAGTGAAGGAAGAACATCATTAATATATGTTTAACTAAAAATTTAATTATCATGACAGGAACATTGGCAGCAATAGGAGCAGGTCTTGCAGTTATAGGAGCAGGACTTGGTATTGGCAACATCGGAAAAGCAGCAATGGAAGCCATTGCCCGCCAGCCCGAAGCCACTTCCAAAATACAGACAGCAATGATCATCGCTGCAGCACTTATCGAAGGTGTTGCACTTTTCGGTGTTGTTGTCTCTCTTATTGCGAAGTAAGAAAAACCGGAAGCCTGCAACGGTTGGTTGCAGGTCTTTCATTTTGAAAAACAATCTGAACAAACATAACATTCTGATAAAATGATACTTGCTAGCAGTCTTGCATCACCTGAAATAGGCACAATATTCTGGACAACCTTAATATTTGCACTCTTTTTTATTGTCCTGGCAAAATTTGCATGGAAGCCTATTCTGAATGCAGTAAAAGCACGCGAGGAAATTATCAAAAGTTCCCTCGAGGCTGCCGAAAAGGCTCGTGAAGATATGAAAAGGCTCCAGGCCGACAACGAGGCTATCCTGCGAAAAGCACGTGAGGAACGCGAAAACATTCTCAAAGAAGCACGTGAAACACGTGAAAAAATGATAGCAGAAGCAAAAACAAAAGCTTCTGAAGAGGCTGGAAAACTGATCGAAAAAGCACGCCAGGAAATAGAACGAGAAAAACTTAAAGCCCTCTCTGAAATACATTCACAGGTGGCATTCCTTTCAGTCGAGATAGCATCAAAAATACTGGGAGAAAAACTTAAAGAATCTGAAGAACAAGAAAAACTCATCGGACGGTATCTTAAAGAACTTGATAAAAACACCAATTAAAAGGATACCCTGAAATGAACGAAGGAAAAATACCGGTTAGATACGCAAAAGCACTGTTTGAGTCGGCAGTAAATAAAAACCTCATCAGCAATATTTATGAAGATATGCAGCTGATCGGTGAAACATGCAAACAGGAAGAGGTTCGTGAACTGCTCAGAAGTCCTATTATACCAGCTTCAGAAAAGAAAAAAATTTTTCATAATCTCCTTGCAAATAAAATAAACCCCCTTACACTTTCACTGATTGATCTTATGATAAAAAATGGCAGGGAGTCATTCCTTCCTTCTGTTGCCAGAATATTAAGTGCTAACACACTTAGATACCAGGGTATAACCGAAACTAACCTAATTACCGCAGTACCTGTAAGCGAGAGAGTCAGGAAACAAATTACAGATTATATATCTGAAAAATTCAAAACAAAGGTAAGTCTTAAGGAGAATGTTGACCCTGAAATTATTGGAGGGTTCATCCTTAAAGTCGATGATTATTTCATTGATGCAAGTATAAAAACCAGGCTAAGAAAAATTAAGAAAAGTCTTATTGGAAACGCACAACAGTAAATAATTAAAAAACAAATAAAATCTATGGCCAGTATTAAACCTGCAGAAGTTACAAAAATTCTAAGAGAGCAGCTCGAAGGCATTCAAACTGGTGTTGAACTGGAAGAGGTAGGGGTTGTCCTTCAGGTTGGAGACGGAATAGCACGTATTTATGGTCTGACAAATGCTCAATCAAACGAACTTATTGAATTCGAGAACGGGATCAAGGCAATTGTCCTTAATCTTGAAGAAGACAATATAGGCGCTGTATTGCTGGGTCCCTCCGAAGAGATTAAAGAAGGAGATATTGTCAAACGGACAGGCCGCATAGCCTCAATAATGGTTGGAGAAGGACTGCTCGGAAGGGTAATTACACCAACAGGTGAACCAATCGACGGAAAAGGTCCTATAACAGGAGAGCTATACGAAATGCCCTTTGAAAGAAAAGCACCGGGTGTAATTTTTCGACAGCCTGTTAAGCAACCATTACAGACAGGCTTAAAAGCTATCGATGCAATGATACCTATTGGCAGGGGACAGAGGGAACTCATTATTGGCGACCGTCAGACAGGCAAGACAGCTATTGCTATCGACACCATAATAAACCAGCGCAGTAACTATGAAAAAGGTGAGCCTGTTTACTGTATTTATGTAGCAATAGGTCAGAAAGGTTCAACCGTAGCCAATATAGCAGCAACTCTTGAATCTTACGGTGCAATGGACTATACAGTAATAGTAGTTGCCACAGCCTCCGACCCTGCAGCATCCCAGTTCTATGCACCTTTTGCAGGTTGTGCTATTGGTGAATTCTTCCGCGATACCGGTCGCGACGCCCTGATTATATACGACGACCTCTCAAAACAGGCAGTATCATACCGCGAAGTGTCGCTTCTGCTGCGCCGTCCACCTGGCCGCGAAGCATACCCGGGAGATATTTTCTACCTCCATTCAAGACTTCTTGAAAGAGCTGCCAAAATAATTGAATCAGATGAAGTGGCACAGAAGATGAACGACCTGCCACCTTCAATCAGACACATGGTTAAAGGAGGCGGATCACTTACAGCATTGCCAATAATAGAAACCCAGGCAGGAGACGTGTCGGCTTATATACCCACAAACGTAATTTCAATTACCGACGGTCAGATATTCCTAGAATCAGGTCTCTTTAACGCAGGAGTCCGCCCGGCAATCAATGTCGGAATTTCAGTATCAAGAGTGGGTGGTCATGCCCAGATAAAATCAATGAAAAAAATTGCAGGCACACTTAAAGTCGACCAGGCACAGTACCGCGAATTGGAAGCATTTGCCAAATTCGGTTCCGACCTCGACGCCGCCACTCTTGCAATACTCGATAAAGGAGCTAAAAATGTCGAAATTCTTAAACAGGGACAATTCTCCCCCATGCCTGTAGAAAAACAGATTGCAATTATATACTGCGGCACCAGAGGACTTCTGAAAGATGTACCTGTAAACAAAGTGAAAGAGTTTGAAAGGGATTATCTGGAATATCTTGAAAATAACCACAGAGATGTTCTGGATGAACTTGCAAAAGGGAATATCAACGACAGGATAACTGATACGCTCGATAAAGCAGCAGCTGAAATAGCAATGCGTTTCAAGTAACAATCAAAACAGAATTATAGCAGAAAATGCCAAACCTTAAGGCCATACGACTCAGGATCAATTCTGTAAAATCTACCAGGCAGATTACATCCGCCATGAAAATGGTGGCAGCAGCCAAACTCCGCAAGGCACAGGATAAAATTCTCCGGCTTAGACCTTATGCGGGAAAATTAAATGAAATCCTTGTAGGTCTTACTGAAAGCCTCGCCAACACTGAGGAAGATAATATTTACGGAAGAAAATCTGAGCCGGAAAAAATACTTATCGTTGTAATAACTTCAAACAGGGGTCTTTGCGGCAGTTTTAACTCAAATGTAATTAGAGAAACCCGCCGGGTAATTTATGAGGATTATTATGAGCAATATAAAAACGGCATCCTGTGGTTTATAGCCATTGGTAAAAAAGGATACGATTTCTTACGAAAACAAAAACTCAATATCCTTGAAGAAGCCAACGATCTGGTCAACAACCTTACTTTTGAAAAGAGTGTTCCGCTGGCCACAAGGATAATGGAGCATTTCGTAAGCGGAAGGTTTGACAGAGTCAGAATTATTTACAATCAGTTTAAAAACGCTGCTGTACAGATACTTACCAATGAGTCGTTCCTCCCGGTAGAAACAAAAACAACAGAGAAAAAAATACATCCTGTAGTTGATTATATCTACGAACCAACAAAAGAGGAAATAATTAAAGACCTTATACCAAGAACTCTCAAAATACAATTCTACAAAGCTATACTCGATTCTTTCGTAGCTGAACATGGCGCACGCATGACGGCTATGCATAAAGCCACCGATAACGCTACAGAACTGATAAAAGATCTTACGCTTCAGTACAACAAAGCACGCCAGGCGGCTATTACCAACCAGATACTTGAAGTGGTAACAGGAGCCGAAGCTTTAAAGGGTTAAAATAGTTCTTTAATACCATTCTGATAAACATATCTGATGTACAACCAGACACAACTTAAAGATTTAGTTGAAAAAGCTTTGTTAAATCTTTCACTTCCTTGTGAAGCTCCCCGTCTTGCTGAAACCATCAGATATATTCTCTCAGCCGGAGGCAAACGACTGAGACCAGTTCTTGCATTAATGGCATGCAATATTTTTACCGATAAAATCGACCATGCCGTTCTTCCGGCAGCAGGCCTTGAAATATTTCATAATTTCACACTCGTCCATGACGATATCATGGATAATGCACCTGTCAGAAGAAACCTGCCTACTGTCCATACCAGATGGAACGTCAACCAGGCTATCCTTTCAGGAGATATAATGGCTTTTATAGCAACTGAATGCTTTATTAACCTCCCGCCTGAAATTCTCCAAACAGTTCTTCGCATATATAATAAAGCAGCTATTGACGTATGCACAGGCCAGCAGTTAGATCTTGATTATGAAAAAGTTCCTTCAGTAACAGAAAGTGAATACCTGAGAATGATTGAACTAAAGACTGCTTCACTTATTGCAGCTTCCCTGGCAATTGGAGCAACTCTGGGTGGAGCCGGTACTAAAGAAGGGGACACGTTGCATGAGTGCGGAGTAAACCTCGGAATGGCATTTCAGATACAGGATGATTTACTTGACGTCTACGGAGAAACAAGAATCTTCGGAAAAACCTCAGGTGGAGATAT
>Ga0116186_1004759_pt1 | contig 10945 bp, 14 predicted proteins | sample AD_JPNNA4_MetaG_FD_89806 | JGI IMG/M metagenome (GOLD analysis project Ga0116186, IMG submission 89806) | Active sludge microbial communities of municipal wastewater-treating anaerobic digesters from Japan - AD_JPNNA4_MetaG | ecosystem: Engineered > Bioreactor > Anaerobic > Digestate | place...
AACGGTTTCGGGCTTTGCGTTCGGGCGGGTTTCGGAGCACAAAACTGTCAACCAGCACTGAACTTGAATAGAAGCACAAAGCTCTATGTTTGCACGTCACCCCGCCTGACGCAAAACCCGTGTTAGCAGCTGTTATACTTTTCATCGTGTCAATTGTCGGTATATTTTTTCAGCAATTAGTTGTCCTGTCGGAACAAAAGAATTATTGAAATGAATTTCATTTTGGAAGTCTGGCCAACTTTTAGTTTTTAGTCTAACAATAAATGCAAGCTCCGCTTCAATATTTTCAATTTGTTCCTTACTTAGTTCTTCAAAGTCCCAAACGGATAAAGTTACTGATGAAAGATTTCTCCATTTATAACCGTGGTATCCATTTTTGCCGTTTGCTTTTAACCCATTACGGATTCTGTTTTTTATCGAATCTTTTGTTGTCCCTATGTAGTGAATGGTTTTGTTGTTACTCAAAACATAGATTTTGTAATGGTCACTTGTCAATGGGTATTCAAACCTGTCAACTATTTCATTTGTCTGTCCGTTAGATATTTTGACAATTGCATTATCAGAAATTGTCAAGTTAAATTTGTGTTCGATTAGTTTAATCATTTTATTCTTCAATTACTGTTCCGTCTGCCGAAACCCAAAAATGTTTAATGCCTAAAGTTTTTAGAAATGGCGTTAAGTGTCCGATTGTTTTTCTTATGTCATTGTCGTCTGGATGAGCAATTGCAAATTTTGATTTGGGGTTAAGATATTTCTCGTCTAATACTTTTACAAGTGCTTTTCCAAAGTGAGTTTTAATTTGTCCGCTGTCAAAATATTCACGCTTTTTTGTCGGGGAATTGTTGCTCGCTTTTGCACCTTTCGCCTCAACAATAAGTTTTGTGTTTGCTTTTGAAGCAACTATGTCGTTGCCGTGAGTTTGTCCCAAACAATAGCTGTCAATTGTCCAACCGTTAAGTTTTAGATGTCCAATAAGGATATTTATAATTTCGTCTTCTGTCTGTTTCATATCTTGTTTGTTTGATGTTTGCAGAGTCGTCCAATAATAGCTGCTAACGGCTGGGGGTTGGTAAAGTGCAGGAGTTTGAAACGATTTCCTATCCCACGCTACAAAGCTTCAAAAAACCAATAAATCTTTCTAAACTACTAAATACCTGCATTTTATTAACCCCTTGTTATGGGCAGGTTTTTTAATTTGAGATGAAAGAGTGTTTCTTACGTATAGAAATTAGTGTAATGGTAGATAATATTTAGATTAAAGAATCCACCCTCTAAGAAGGTGGACTTAATATTGACTCCTACAAGGAGCCAATATTAAGTCCACGGTTGTTCTTCTAAACGTTCTTGGTCTTTTGGATATTTCACGTACTTTTTGCTCTTGTCTTCATCAAGGCCTATTGTGTCTATACAATACCCTGTACATTTAGTTATTACAGGATTGTCTTTTTACATCTTTTTTATGAAAAAGTATCTGTTGCTAAATATCGTTAAATAGGAAAATATATAAATAACGCACAATGTCATAGGCAAGAAAAAAAGCAAGTTATGTGCATAGTACTTATACATTAGAGCACCCCCAAAGGTTGAAATAAAAGCTAACAACAATATTGTTCGATTTAATTTTACTTTTATAAAATAACTTTCCTGTGAATCAAAAAAATCAGAGTAGTATTTTTTTGACTTACACCACATTTGGCTTATTTGAATATAATCATTTTCATCAATTGTGATGGTATTATGCTTTTCTGACAAAATATATTTGTCTTTAGTAGACAAAACCAATAAAGGTACATTCTTTAAGGTTTTTTCTTTTATTAAAGTTATCTTTTTCATGATTTTTGCTCATTTTTAAAGAAGGTTTGCTCTTAATTATTTGACAAACCTTCTTTTGGGTAATACTTGCTGAGTTCAATTTTGCTGAGGATAATTTGATTTGTTTATCAGCCTCGTTGACTAATCACAAGCACCTGGGTTACTAGCAACACCTGCGGCAAAACTAATTGCGGAAAGTCCGATAAGTGCCCAGCCAACAGGGTTTGACCCAAATGCTAAAGCTGCGGCAGTACCCCATAAGACTCCCATACCACCAGTAACTTGTGAGATGCAATCTAACACTTTGCTACCCCCTTCAGTCACTTCCATTTCCTGCAAAGATAATTTTCTTGTTTCCATTTTACTAATTTTTTAAGGTTAATAATAAAGTTAACTTACAAGTGCTAAATTATTGAACTGAATTCTCATCACCAAAGAAAAATGTGACAAATTCCGTGAACGGTCAAAAATAGCGTCCGAGCGGGATTTTTTTTCAGTGCGTTTTTGTAAAAGACTGCCAAGCAGCACTATACAGATTTTGGCTTTTCAACAGCTCATTATGGTTTCCGGCTATTTCAACCTGACCACTACCCGACAGCACAATAATCCTGTCGGAAACGGAAGCGTTTCTAATACTGTGCGTAATGCTAAGAATGCCCATGCTGGTTTTGAGTTGGGCTAGCAGCTCCAAAACAAAGTTCTCTGTACTTCTGTCCATGTGTGCGGTTAGCTCATCGAGCAGCAGCAATTGAGGTTTACAAACTAATGCACGAGCCAACCCTACCAGCTGCTTTTGCCCTCCAGAAATTTGAACACCTCCCTCGCCGAGCATGGTATGAAAACCCTGTGGAAATTTCTCAAAGAATGGGACTAAACCATACCTGTTCAATGTTTCAACGGCTTCTAAGGCTTCCTTTTCACTATCCGAAAGGGTTATGTTTGCGAGTAAAGTTGCGTTTGTTAGCGTTACATCTTGTGGGACAACTCCTATAAGGCCTCTATAAGATTGGATTGAATAGGTTTCAGCATCCTTTCCGTTAATCAGTAATTTACCCGATTCAGGGCTGTAGAACCGCTGTATAAGAGAAATTAATGTGCTTTTACCCGTGCCGTTATCGCCAAAAATAGTAACGTGCTCCCCTTTACGGACGGAAAAGTTTATGTTTTCGAGTAACAGCCCTCTGCCTGGATACCTAAATGAGACATCCTGTAGGCACAGTTCTTGAAATTTTTCAGTGCGCTCTTTTTCAACTTCGTCAGCCTTTAAGCACTCCTTATCCATGCTGGAGAACTCGTACATCCGCTCAAAGGCAATTCGTGCGCCCTGTAGCTGCACGTTGGCAAAGGCAATGGAAGCTAAAGCTGGAAGGATGGTACCGCTTAGACTAAAAACAGCCATAAAGACACCCGTTGACATTTGCCCCGATTGCAGCTGAATGGCCGATAATATGATTACACCGATAGTAATAGCCAGTCCGATCATGCCCGTAAGCAGCTGCACGGTTATACCAATACTTCCGATATGATATACTTTGTCCTGAAAAAAACGAAAGGTTAGCAATCCCACCCTTGTAAAAAAGGTTTCCTTTCTAAAGCTTTTAATGGGCTGGATATTGCCAATGGTGTTGATGTAGCTGCTCTCGTTGAGGGAGTATGCCATCATGGCATCCCTTTGACCGTTAATAATGGCTCTGTTGTAGCGGTATGCTACCCATACAAATAGCGGCACGCCCATAAGCAGAATCAAACCAACCCATATGTTGTAAAGAAAAACTGCGGCTAGTGAAACAACAACAACAAGGACATTAATTAGTAGCTCTCCGAAAAAAAAGGAAACGGTTTGCTGTATGCGCCCTATGTCGTTTAGCCTTGCCACCATGTCGCCAATTTTACGGCTTGTGAAGAAGCCCATGGGGAGCAGGAGCAAATCGGCAAAGAAGCTACCTGTAATTCTTACGTTAATGTCAACACCCTGTCGGAGCATGAGCTGCTGCCTGTAGTAGCCAATTAGCAGCCTTGCTGTCAGTAATATTGAAACCAAACCAATAGCTGCATAAATGCGAGTGGCATTACCAGATGGTATAAGCCTGTCGATGAATACCTGAGCAAAAACGGCTGTAGCTAACCCCAGCACTGCAACAGCAATTCCCATTAGAAGGATGGTTGTTAAAAGGCTTAAATCCTCCCTCAACAACTTTTTAAACCAATCCCATTTCAGGCTGCGCTCAGTTTTCTCTTTTTTAAACCTTTTCTCGTCAGGTACTAGCGTTAGCAATTTTCCGCTTTTCCAGATGTCCAACAGTTCAGCTTCATTCATCCACTTTAAGCCAAGGGCCGGGTCGCCAATTAGGAAACTATTTTGCGATACTTTGTAGCACACCACGTAGTGTAGCATTGAGCCATTCACAACAACATGCAGAATAACAGGCTGGTTAATTTCTCTGAGGAATGCCACGTCAGCCTGCATTCCCTCGGCGTTAAACCCTATGCTGTTGGCTACTTGGTATAAGCCTAGTAGCGTGGTGCCCTGCTTGCTTGTACCGCTGGCAATTCTCAATTTTTCCAAATTTGGAACGCCTCCGTGGAACTTTATGATGCTGCTCAGGCAGGCGACCCCGCAATCGGACTGGTTTTTTTGTAGAACAAAGGTTTTCGCTATTCTTTTGTCAATTTTCATGGCTATTTATGAAGAAGCTGTTTTATTAGTAGCTCGGGGCGGGTATAACCCTTTTTCTGTAACATTAACCTGCCGTTATGGTCAAATACAAAAATGGATGGGTTGGATGCGCTAAGGAATGGCTCTTCTGTATGCAGCTCATCCATTTTTAGCATTTCAAAGTTGGCATAGTTGTCTAGGTTGTAATTCGCCTGTATGCGAAGCAGCTCGTTTGTGCTCTGATGGGAAAGCAACAGTATGTTGTACCTCTCGAAATTTGCGTAATTTACTAGTAGTTCCTCCAGCTCAATTCTGCAAATATCACACTCAGAGTTAAAAACAATAACGAGCGACGTGTCAGCTTTAACAAAACTGATTTCTACAGCGAAACTATCGAGGGAAAGCGCATGTATGGAAGTAGGTGTTGGACTAGGTTTGCTAGTTGCTTTTTTTGCTATACCATGTATCATGAAAAGAGATGCTCCAACTATAATAATTGCCACAAGGCTTAGAATTTGTTTTTTACGCATAGGAAACAGAGATATAAGCAATTAGAACTATCCATATTACAAGAGCAGCACCATAGCTCTTTGCTACGAGGGTAATGCTTTTTCCAAACTTTTCGTTTGATACAACACTTACACCTAACGCTAGTGCAAAAACGAAAATTAGTTGAAGGACATTTAGCGATTGAAGCGGTGCAACAAGCCATTCAAGACCTACTAACCCTTGTATAAAATGACCAATTGACAGTATGCTAATAACATTGAAACGTTGCATTTCCTCCAAGTTTTGAACATTAGAAAAAAGAAGGACAATGAAATTTACAACTCCAGCTGTAATGAAAATCCATTCACAAGCCATAGTTGTTTTAAAAATTTGCTTAAAACGTATATTGAAGTTCATAAAAACGGTGCCTGTTGCAATAAATGCGCTCACAAATAGCCACTTAAGGACAAGAATAACAGGGAATAGAGCATAGGACACCCATGCCCATTTGCGTTGAAAGGCTATTGCTCTATCAATATACTGCTCTGGCAGTTGGCCATAAAGAGAGTCGTACATAAGGCTATCTGTTAAAACATATTCGTTTGTAACATAGTTTATCAACCAGTAAATAGTAATGATTGATAAAAAAAGCAAATAGCTTCTCTCGTTAAGTAATGATTCAAAAAATCGTTTCATAGTTTAATTTTGGTTGTAAGATTTGTAATTATTTGATTGTAATTATTTTGCCAAGCAAAACACTCTTTTTCCTTTTTGAAATTGGAATCCTTTTCCCATTTTTAAGTATGGCTTGATGAAAATTCCCTATTTGAACAATTTCCGTTATTAAAGAAGTCTTTACAATAAATGCTTTATGAACCCGCATAAATTTAACACTAGGCAGTAACTTTTCAAGTTTTTCCAAGGAAAAGTCGGAAATTATTTGCTCTGCATTTGACATTGTAATAATAGTATACCCTTCGCATTTTTCTATGTAATTTATTTCTTCGGTATTCTTAATAGCAGAAAACGGATTACTTTCATTAGCCATTTCTAGTCGTTGTTTTAATTATTTTTCTAATTGTGTTTCTTTGTCGCTTTGCTACAGGGATTGAAGTTTTTTCTAAAATGATACAGGAGCTGTCTTTGCAAAAGTATTTAACTAAGTTTTGATTTATCAAAAAGTTTCTATGGCATCTTACAAATCCTAAATTTAAAAGGGCCTTTTCAAAAAAGGAAATTGTACTTTGAGTTTTAATAACCTTCTCATGATGGCAGTTTTCATTGGGGCAGAAATGAAGCGTACAGCCATTCTTATACCCCTCTACATACTGTAAAGTTTTTGGCTCTATTGCCGTTAACCTATCTCCTCGTTTTATCCAAATGGCATTTTCCATACTCTCTTTTTTTTCAATCTTAAAATCAATTTTCCAACAGCAAGGGTTGTCTTGTTGAGCATCTAACTTGTCGTTACATTTTTTGGATTAGTCCGTCATGTCGTGTCTTTAAACTTGCCCATAACGGTCGGCGGTATGAAATCGTTGGGGATTGCGGGCTACAAACCTGTCCAGTTACACCGAACTTGATGCGTGGTAGAACGCTTGCGTAACCACTTAAACCCCAATGTTTTATACCGCTTGTTATGGGCAGATTATTGTCTTACTTTTATATAGTTGTCAAAATTAGTATCGATAATCAAACAATATTTTTGATAATCTGGACTAATTATAAAAGTGTCTTTAAGTTTTACTCTGGTAGTATTTACAAGTTTTTTAAATTCTGGTGTAAATTTACCATCATATTCGTTAGATAATAAATTATCAAGTGTTTCGAAATAAATTGGGAATAGATTTTCCATGTTTAGTAGATTTTGAGTTTTTACTTTTTATTCATTGCTGCCCAGCCAACAACATAAAGTCCACTACCGTCATCATAAATTATCATGTTAGTAAATGACCTTGCTGCTAGTGAATTATTACCATAGCCTCCGCCCTCTTTGTAAAAGTTGATATTTCTATATTTACCCGAAGCATTTGTATAACCTTGAACAGGGCTTAACGAAAAAGTTCCTGTCTCGTCAGGTTGAAAAGACCAAGATGGTTCATCATCAGTATAAGCAGTTTGCATCCAACCTTTGAAGTTAGTTTCAGAGATTTGTAACTTATAGTGAGTATATACACCACCTTCATGGTCATAACCAAACCATGTGCCTTGCATGTCTTTAATTACAGCCTTTTCATCTTTAATATCGATTTTAAGAAAAGAGCCAATAATTGCTAATATTGCGACTATTGCTATTACAGTTCCACAACCTATTTTTTTCATTTAAACTACTGTTTAGTTTTCAGATTTGTAAATCGTCTTTTTTATCCTTTTGTATGTTTTCAAGAACATTGATTAAAGATTTTACAATTGATTCAATTGTTTGCTTAAATTGACTAGGATTCTTAAAAGATTCGTTTAAAAAATTCTCATCAAATTGGCTAAGCTTTATAATTACATCTTTAAGCTCAAGCTCTGGGTCTAATTGTGGAATAAAATTCTTCATGGAAATATATATTTTGTTTTACTAATGTTATTTGTCTTATGTACATGACTAGTTATTTAACAATTACATTTAGAGCAAATAATCATTCAATAATTTGTTTAGAAATTGAATTTAAGTCAAAATCAAAAAACTCGGCTACATTTATAGCTTTGTTGATAATATTAGCATGGTAACTTGTATAATTAATAACAAATTGGTCATCAAATGCATAGATTAAGTATAATTTGGAAAGACTGATGTTTTTATCATTTGCTTCGTCAATCGTTTTCTCTAATTGTAAATTACAATTGTTATCAAATTTATATAGTTTTATTCCTTCAACATTGCTAGTATTATTGTATAAATTAATGTTCTCAGTCACAATGATATTCTTGCCAGCTGCCGCACTGTATCTTGTTTTCTTGACTCCAAAATCAGCTAAATCCAGACTTACTAGATTACCCTCATTTGGCGACATACACAATATAAAACCGCCATCAACACTAATAATAAAGTCACGTAAAGTGAATATATTGGATTCTGGTAACAAAAAATTCTTGTTCCAAATTATCCGAGACCCATCTTCTGAAATTACAAGGAATTTATAATATTTTGCCTGTTTGAAAGTTCTTGAGATATTACCATAGCCATCAATACCAAAGGCGCTATTCATTTGATTGCTTAAAAAGTCAATTCTGTTTTCCCAAACCAGTAGTATATTATTATTACTTAATCGTAATGCATTTTTTAAACTGAAATCAACATAGTCGTACATGAAATAATGATTACTAATAGGATATTTATAATTCTTACCAGTTTCTGAGAAAATCTCATCTAATTTTATATTTTTCGCATTACGATAATTAGCGTAATCATCATTTATCAAATAGGTTCTCGTTGTTAGGTACAAACTTTTATCATATGAAGTTACAGATAAATCAACCGTTTGCATAAGGTTTGATTTTATATTGGGAAGTGATGCGTGATATAATCTTATACCATGATCAGGAGAACCTCCACTTATTCCAGAAGCTATAATTTGAAATTCTTCATTACTGCCTGATTCCCCTACAGCGACAAACGCTTCGGAGGATAAAATATTCAATTTTTTTACAGTATTATTTACTACAACAAAGGGACCTACAGTGTCATTCTCATCATTTTCCTTGAAAAAGAATTGTGTACCGTCATAGTATTTCTTCGGGAAACAATTATTTCTACGACCCATAGTTTCTTTTTCAAAATCTTGGAAGATTTGAATTGTTTTCTTGCGTTGTAGTTCTTCTTCTTCAAGTTTCTTTTGACGAACTAACCTTTCTTCCTCTGCTTGTCTTTTTATTTCTGCTTCCAATTCAGAAGGAGTGTAAAAAGCTTTAAAAGTTTTTTCAGAAAGAATTCGGCCAGAATTATCAAATTCTTTATATGTAGAACCTATGAAAGTAGCTTTGTAATGCCCAATGAATGGGTTTTTATCCAACTTCTTGAATTCGTTATTGACATAATTGTAAAAGTTAAGATTATTGCCTTGTTTTACCTCTAAATACATCGGCTTATAGTCTCTATAAACATCTGGTGGGTAATATGCTCTAATGTAATCACCCGAGATATTCTCTACTATTGGGAAGGTGATATTTTTATTAATATTTTTAATGACAGCTTTTCTATAATCGTATAAATAATCTATCCCATTTATATTTGCAACAAAATATTCTGGTTTACCAGAATTCCATGTGAGCACCTTTATTGAATTCGCTTCAATTGTTCCAAAGTATTGATAAAGAGTTTCGTTTTGAGGCAATACCCTTTTTAAATCGGTAAGATAATCATTGAAATCTGTCTCATTTGCTGATACTTTACATATGTACCATTTGTTTTTTTCTGATATAAGAAAGTTTTTACCATCGTAATAACTTAGGTTAATCCCAAGTTTGAATAGTTTATTAACCTCTGGATTTTTGTGCGCATATCCCATCTCGGGATAGGAGTGGATTAGATAACCCATCTGCGGAATCATAATTCTTCTGTCGGATAAAATATAACCTTGAGACGTCTTTCTAATTGTATAGGAATAGCCAGAGTTCCCATATAAGTTGGGAACAATTAAGCCATTTTGAGTAAAAATATTTTCTGAAATTTTTGGATTATCCTTCTTGAAAATGGGGAAGAAAGTACCATTTTGTAAAAGAAATGTGTCGCAACTCATTGGCCTATCATGCAATGAAATGTATTTATTTTCAAAGGTCAATCCAACAGTATGAAGATAGACTTTATCAGCTTGGGGTGAATTGTATATAAGGAGTTCTTTATACTCTGATGAATATATCTCATTACTATAACCAGATAATGATTTATAGGCTTTCCCATTATATATATAAAATTCCCTATCTCCGACAACGTAAATACTTTCAAAATACGATTTCTTTATGTCCGGAGATTCAGTGTATTCTTGTTTGATATATGTTTGTGATTTATTATCAAATTTAAAAATAGCCCAACCTTTTTCAATTGGTGAATACTGGCAAAAGAGTTCATCGTTTAATTTTATGTACTCATTATTGTTTTTAAACTGTGCCTGCAATTGTACTGAAAATGTAAGCAATACAACAATCAGAATAGAATTAAAATGAATTAGACTTTTCATAGTAAAATTTGTTTAGTTAATAATATAATCCACCACCCACTTTACCAAAATTGTGTTTTATTCGTAGTTGGCTATTTATTTTTCCTTTTCTTCTCAATTATAGAAACTGACGATTCATATCCATTTAAAATTCCTTGTCTTTTTAAATCATCAAGTGTTCCAGATACAATATCTGGTTTTCTTTCAAACTTAAAGTCCACGGTTAATCCTGATAATGTAATAAGTCTTTTCATTTCATCAGGAATATCTGTAGTTCTACCTGGAGCCCAATTTCCATGTCCAATTAATCCACTATATTCTGCATGTGTATTTTTATCAAATGCCACTACAAAAGGATGTTCATCAATTTTATCATGGTCAATTCGATAACCCATAATAATGCCAATGTAAGTCTCTGTATTACCTGAAGATGCAATAACTGCCGAATTAAATTTACTTGTAAGCCCCGAAGGAAGCCAATTAGGAAGTTCATTTATGCTAACTACTTTATAGGTCAACTCGGGACATTTACTTTGCCATTCATTTAAATCCCATCCATTTTTTAAATAATCAAATTTCATAATGTTGTTTTATTATAAATAGTTTGAGAGTCTTCAAAATTTCCTAAAAGTCAAAATATTTTTTTAAGTAAAGTATCATGTTGAGACGTTTTTAAGTTTAGCACCAAACTGCCAAAGTAGTGATTTTTTAATTTGCCCATAACGTTTTGCGGCTTGGCGTAGTGGCGGATTTTTAGCACAAAAGTTCAATCGAAGAACTGCACTTGAACCTACCACAAAACTGTCATACGAAGCACTGAACCCGCCATTACGCCAAACCGCTG
>Ga0116186_1004768_pt1 | contig 10936 bp, 6 predicted proteins | sample AD_JPNNA4_MetaG_FD_89806 | JGI IMG/M metagenome (GOLD analysis project Ga0116186, IMG submission 89806) | Active sludge microbial communities of municipal wastewater-treating anaerobic digesters from Japan - AD_JPNNA4_MetaG | ecosystem: Engineered > Bioreactor > Anaerobic > Digestate | place...
AATGTTGTCCTTATTAGTGAAAACAAGCCTTACAATATTGGACAAAAGTTGATTAACCCAATTGAAGTAGAATACATAGGTGATGAATTAAAAATTAGTTTGAAATAGTGGTATTTAGAGAAATGCCATTTATGTTTCTCATATAGTTAGTTAGGTTGTGCAATTGTGAAAAAGAGCCTGTGAAAAGACAATGCAAAAAGAAAGGAAAAGCTCTTGGTGCTTTCTGTAGTAACATACAGAGGGCACTTCACAGTTGTCAAAAATTAAAACTCAAATGATGAAAACAAAACAACTATTATCTATTGCTATATACCTTATCTTATCAGGCATGACAGTTTTTTCGTCAGAAAAAACCAGTTTTAACAAAGGATGGAAATTTATTAATAAAGATACCATAGCGTCAGCAATCAATTTTGATGACAGTCGATGGCGTACACTTAATCTGCCGCACGATTGGAGTGTTGAAGGAACATTTGATGAGAAAAACCCATCCACTCCGGGAGGAGGTGCTTTGCCCGGCGGAATTGGCTGGTACCGCAAAACTTTTACCATCGAAAAAGCAGATAGCGGAAAGCTATTTTTTATAGATTTTGATGGAGTGTACAGAAACAGTGAAGTTTGGATAAATGGCCAATATCTTGGAAAAAGGCCCAATGGCTACATATCATTCAGGTATGAGCTTACCCCCTACTTACACTATGGCAACACGCCAAATGTTATAGCCGTAAAAGTTGACAACTCCAAACAACCAAACTCGCGTTGGTATTCAGGCTCCGGGATATACCGCAATGTATGGATAATAAAATCGGAAAAAATAAGGGTTGACCATTGGGGGACCTTTATAAAAACATTAAAAGACTCGGCAGGCATAGCCATAATAGAGTTAGATATAAAAATAAAAAACACTTCGGGCAAAAGTGCCCAACTAACTGTTAAATCAGAAATTATTGACCAAAAAGGGATTGTTGTTGACAACAGAAAATCAAAAATACTCTCTCCAAACAACGCTATTTCTGGCACTAAACAGCTTTTTGAAATTGAAAAGCCCAACCTGTGGAGCGTTGAAAACCCTTACCTCTACAAAGTAGTAACTACAGTCATTTCAGGAAAGAAAGTACTAGACACGTATGAAACCCCGCTTGGAATCAGGACTTTTACATTCGATGCTAATAAAGGATTTTTGCTCAATGGCAAAAAAGTGAAGATAAATGGCGTTTGCAACCACCACGACCTCGGATGCCTTGGTGCAGCTATTAATGTAAGGGCTCTCGAGCGTCAGTTAGAGATTTTAAAAAGCATGGGAGTAAATGGCATACGCACATCGCACAACCCACCAGCCCCCGAGCTGCTTGACCTTTGCGACAAAATGGGTTTTATCGTCATGGACGAAGCTTTTGACATGTGGAAAAAGAAAAAGACCGAATTTGATTACTCGCTCGATTGGGATGTATGGCACAAACAAGATTTGGAGGACTTTGTACTTCGCGACCGCAACCACCCGTCAGTGTTTATTTGGAGTATAGGGAACGAAATTCTTGAACAATGGGATTCGACAGGCATCACCATAGGCAAAGAATTAGCAACAATAGTACGCAGTTTAGATGCTACCCGCCCTATAACCTCAGCCCTCAATGACCCTAATCCTAATAATTATATATATCAATCTGGTTCTTTGGATTTAGTTGGCTTTAACTATCATCATCAGGATTTTGCCAACTTTCCAAAGAACTTTCCTAACCAAAAGTTTATTGCTACCGAAACAGTATCAGCCCTGGCTACACGCGGAAGTTATGACATGCCTGCCGACACAATAAAACGTTGGCCTCAAGCCTGGGATAAGCCTTTGGTTGGTGGCAACAAAGACTTTTCATGTTCGTCATACGACAATTGCAGCGCCCCTTGGGGCTCGACCCATGAAGAAACATGGAAAATAATGAAAAAAAATGATTTTCTTTCGGGACAATACATCTGGACCGGGTTTGACTACATTGGCGAACCAACACCATATCCGTGGCCTGCACGCAGCTCGTATTTCGGAATTGTTGATATTGCAGGGTTTCCCAAAAATGCATTTTACCTGTACCAGAGCGAATGGACTTCAAAACCCGTATTGCACATATTTCCCCATTGGAACTGGAAAGCTGGCGACACCATAGATGTATGGGCTTATAGCAGTTTTAGGACAGTAGAACTATTCCTCAACGGCAAATCTGTTGGTAAAAAAACAAAGGGTACAGATGACCTGCACCTGTCTTGGCGTGTACCTTTTGAAGCCGGCACCTTAAAAGCTATTGGATACATTGGTGAAAAGGCAGAAATGGCCACTGAAGTTAAAACAGCCGGTGAGCCAGCAAAGATAATACTTGAAGCTGACCGTCAAACGATTAAAGCCGATGGTTCAGACCTTTCTTTTGTCACCGTTAAAGTAGTGGATAAAGATGGCGTTGTAGTGCCTTATGCCGACAATCAAATCCAATTCAGCATCAGCGGTGAAGGTACTATTGTGGGTACCGACAATGGAAGCCAAATAAGCATGGAACCTTTTAAAAGCAGCAGCCGAAAAGCCTTTCATGGTTTATGCCTTGCCGTAGTACAATCAACCGAAAAGCAGGGGCAAATAACACTAAAAGCCACTGCAGACAAATTGCCACAAGCCGAAATTATAATCCAATCAAAATAAAAAGCTAACTAATTATTATTCAACTATTAACTAAATTTTATGAAAAAAAAAGAAAAATTTGCAAAACAGTGGATGCCGGCTATGAAAAAGCTGCTGGCGCTGTTTGCAACCAGTATGTTAATGTGCGTAACGGCGCTATCGCAAGAACGCACTGTTACCGGGACTGTTAAAGATGCCAGCGGGACAGGCCTGCCAGGTGTTAATGTAATAGTCAAAGGCTCCAGCAATGGCGTCATTACCGACCTTGATGGAAAATTCTCTATAAAAGTACCGGGAGACAATGCGGTTTTGCAGGTTTCATTTATAGGATACAAAACAGAAGAAGTCAGTGTTGGCCAGCAAAACTCTTTTGCAGTAACATTAAATGAAGATGTTAAGCAAATGGACGAGGTAGTTGTTGTAGGTTACGGCGTACAAAAAAAGAAACTTGTTACAGGCGCTACCGTACAAGTAAAAAGTGAAGACCTGACAAAAAACAACGTAACCCGGATTGAATCTGCGTTACAAGGTTTAACCCCGGGTATGTCTATTGTTAAGCAATCTGGCCAACCAGGCTCAAATTACAACATCACTATCCGTGGTTTGGGCTCGGTAAACGGCTCAGAACCCCTTGTTCTTATAGACGGGGTTCCAGGAAGTATGAGCAGCGTAAACCCATCTGATATCGAAACTGTAGATGTACTAAAAGATGCAGCATCAGCTGCAATTTATGGTTCACGTGCAGGTAATGGCGTTATCCTTATCACTACTAAGAAAGGGAAAACAGGCAAAATGCAAATCAGCTATGACGGTTATTATGGCATTTCAAATCCATGGAAAAAAGTGGACGTACTCAACGCCAGCCAATACATGGGCATCATGAACGAACAACAAAGAAATGACGGAAGAACACCATATTTTTCGGCTGAAGACAGCATAAGCAATAGTGTTAACACTGACTGGCAAGATGTAGTGACAAACAAAAACGCCCCCCAACAAAGCCACTATTTGGCTATCACCGGAGGTAATGAATATTCTACCTTTTCTATCTCTCTTTCGCAAAACAAAGAAGAAGGCATCTTTGATTTTGAAGGTAAGTCAAAATTTGAACGCTTAGGATTCCGCATCAACTCTGACCACAAAGTAAAAAGCTATTTGCAAATTGGCGAAAACCTTACCTACACCCACAGAGATAGCAGGGCGCTGGGCACAGGCAATCAATATAACAACTTTATGCGACAGGTATTATCAGCCAGTCCGCTAATCAAACCTTATGACGAAACTGTATATGATGGCTTTGGCAGATCAAAAAATAACAAAGTAAAAGGGTTGGGTGTACCTTATGACGGACAAATAAACCCTATTGCTGATATGCACTACAACTACAATGGACATACTAAAAATGACGATATTGTTGGAAATATCTATGCAGAACTTGAACCTGTTAAAGGGTTAAAGCTACGTTCAGATTTTGGAGGAACGTTGACCTACTCATATTACAGCGAATTCAATGATACCTTTCATCTCACGCCTTATACTTACAATACCTTACAAAATGTAAAACAAAACGTATATCGCAACTTTGGATACAATTTTGACAATACTGCCACTTACACCAAAGACATTGGAAACCACAATTTTCTTGTAATGATTGGTATGAACAACCAGGATAACTGGTTTTTTAATATTATTGGCGAACGTAAAGGCTACTTAACATCATCAGCTCCCATTTTAAACAATGTTTCGAGCAACCTAAAACTCGATACCGCCAACGGAAACTTTGGGAAAGGTGATGCCCGAATTTCGTATTTTGGACGTATAGCGTACAATTACAATGAAATGATTTTGTTCTCAGCCTCACTGCGCCGCGATGCATCGTCAAGGTTTGGGGCAAACAACCGTGTAGGTTATTTCCGCGCCTTCTCAGGAGGTTTTGTTTTGACCAAATTAGATATGTTTTCTACTCTTGAATGGCTCAACTTTTTAAAAATACGGGCAAGCTGGGGAGAAAATGGGGTTGAACCCAACCGTCCATACATGTTTCTAGCTACTGTTAATGCTGCTAACAAAACCTATGCATTTGGCTCAGGTATTTCGCCTAATATTGTCCCTAACCCTGCATTAAGATGGGAAGCCAGCCAACAACTTGATATAGGCTTTGAATCGCGTTTCCTAAACTGTCTGAGCTTTTCTTTTGATTATTATGTAAAAACCAGTAAAGATTGGATAATACCGGTAACTGTTCCGGGCATATCAGGTATTGCCGGCATAAATGAAAGGGTAAACCCATACAAAAATGCCGGAAAGGTTACTAATACAGGCGTTGAATTTGATGTTACCTACGCCAAGAATTTTGGGGATTTTGCCCTTGAGTTAAAAGGAAACCTCTCATACAACGAGAATAAAGTAAATGAAGTCCCCGATAGTATTATTCATGGTTCATCCAGCGTATTATACAACGGTAGCGAAGAATTTTGCCGGGTTCAGGAAGGTATGCCTATGGGGTTTTTCTGGGGATATAAAACAGATGGTATTTTGCAGTCAAAACAAGAAGCCGATGAATATAACAGCAAACTGAAAAGACAACAAGCTGTACCCGGAGATGTAAGATTTGTTGATACCAATGGTGATGGTATCCTCGACCAAAAAGATAAAGTAATGATTGGCGACCCTCACCCGGATATTATTTTTGGTTTTGGCGCCACAGCCTCCTACAAAGCATGGGATTTCTCCATGAATATTTCAGGACAACTTGGCAACCAAATTGTACAATGCTACCGTATGCAAGAAACAGCCTATGGTAACTATACCACAGAAATCCTTGACCGTTGGAGATGGACAGATGCCAACGCAAATGGAATTGTAGATGCCGGAGAAAGCAATAATTCAAGCAGGCCACGTGTGACAAATGGCAAAGAAACCAACAAAAACTGGAGAAACATTAGCGATTTGTATGTTTATGATGGCGATTTCCTTCGGGTTAAAAGCATCAACTTAGGACACGACCTTAAAAAATCATTGCTTAAGAATATCCCTGTTGGACAATTAAGACTTTATGTTTCGGCAACTAATATCTTAACCATCACTAAATACAATGGTATTGATCCAGAAGTGGGTTATGGCTCTTATTACGATAACGCAGGCAACCTAACTGACGCATTTGCTTCTGGTATCGATATGGGGTTTTATCCTTCGGCAATAACCTATTTAGTGGGTGTAAATGTTAAATTTTAAATAAGAAAAAAGATGAAAAAAATACATATCCTATTGATATTGGCAATAGCAATAATGGGAGCCTGCAAAGAAGATACCCTTGACAGGTATCCTACAGATGCCTCTGTTATTGAATCGTACTACAAAACTCCCAATGACGCAACCATGGCAGTAAATGCAGCCTACAATATGTTACTTCGCGATGACTGGTGGAGTTTATATATTTACTCCGAAATTTTGTCAGACAACTGTGCTGGCGGGGCCGGTAGTGGTGACGGAGGTGGGTTTCAAAGATTAGACCGCCTGCTGCAATGGCCTGAAGCCGATGCTTTTCAAATACACTGGCGTACATACTACGGTGCAATTTATCGCACAAATATCTACCTCGAAAGCGAGGGATTAATCAATTGGACTGGTAAAGAATCGCTTCGTAACCAATACAAAGCTGAAATCCGTTTTTTGCGGGCATATTATCACTTCTACCTTGCCCGTATGTTTGGAAATATTCCGGCATTAGACCATAGCTTGTTACCTGGTGAAATCCCTTCAAGAAGTACCCCCGAAGCTCTTTATGGCTTAATCATAGACGACCTGAAATATTGCATTGAAAACGGATTATCTACTCCTTATAGCCAAATGACCGAAGCGAACTGGGGCAGGGCTACAAAATGGGCAGCCGAAGCTATGCTTGCAAGAGTTTTCTTATATTACACAGGCTATTACAACAAAACCGAAATCAATGGCATCAACAACAATGTTGTACAAACTTACCTTGACGATGTTATTGCCAATAGCGGACATGGTTTGGTTGATCATTACGCCAGCTTGTGGCGTGTACCTACATACTCTGAATTAAAATCAATAGACCTTTATGCCGGCGAAAAAAACAAAGAAGTAGTTTGGTCCATCCGGTACAATATAACCGGAGCAGGAGGCAATTTATATGGAGCTTCATGGTGGCAACGCATGATTGGGCCACGTAATACCAACGTTGACCCTTACGGGAACGGATGGGGAGCTGCCCCTGTACTCCCTACAACATGGAATATGTATGAAAATGGCGATACTCGTAAAACTGCTACTATTTTATCATGGGCTGACGAAGGACTTACTTATGATTTCACCGGTGCCCAACAAGCCCAATACACAGGGTATAACCTCAAAAAATACGATATTGCCAGTATAGAAAAAAGACCTGAAGATGTAGTCATGGGCGGTACCGACTGGCAAACCGAAGCATTCGAAGATTACATAGTAATCCGCTATTCGGATGTATTGCTTATGGCTGCAGAATTACACCTTTTGAATGGCGATGCTGCTACGGCCCTCAATTATGTCAACCAGGTCCGTACACGCGCCTTTGGTAATACCGAACACAACCTGAGTTCTATCACCCTCGATGCTATCTATAATGAACGACGTTTAGAGTTTGTTGGAGAAGGTATTCGTTACTATGATATCCTTCGCTATTGCAAAGGTGATTTCTCAAAACTTGTCAATTACCTTACCTATGTTGACCAAAACGATGGAGGAGATTTCTCAAAATCAATTGATACTGAGAGTTTAGACGTAGATGGTAATAGTTTTGCCGAAAAGAAAGGGCTATTTCAAATACCACAAGCTGAGATTAACCTGATGAAAGGTAAAATTCAACAAAACGAAGGATATAATTAAGAAGTTCAACAATTTACAAACAACCACCTATTTTAAAAAACCCTTGGGAGCTTTTCCCGGGGGTTTTATTTTAAGCACAAAACCTTCCAGGTTTTCGAAAACCTGGAAGGTTATTGCTTGAACTACCTAACATATCCACTTTATAACTTAACCTGCTTTTAAAGTGTGCATCTCACTTTTTTAAAGTAAAATTGCCCTTAGTTCAAATTTTTAAACCAACTAATATGAAAAAATTATTGTTAATTGCTGCTGCATTGGCCTCTTTTTCAGCTTTTGCACAAAAAAACAACGACCTGGCAAAGACTCCGCCTATGGGCTGGAACAGCTGGAACACCTTTGCCTGTGATATTAATGAAAAACTTATCAAGGAAATGGCAGATGTTATGGTTTCATCGGGCATGCGTGATGCCGGGTACGTATATCTCAACCTCGACGACTGCTGGCATGGACAACGCGACAGCCTTGGCTTTATCCATCCTGATCCACAACGCTTCCCATCTGGAATAAAAGCATTGGCAGACTATGTACATTCAAAAGGCCTTAAAATAGGCATATACTCTGATGCAGGATGGAAAACCTGCGGAGGCAAGCCCGGCAGCCGTGGATATGAGTTTCAGGATGCGCTAACATACGCTAAATGGGGCATTGACTATTTGAAATACGACTGGTGCTATACCGAAGGCTTGAATGCAGAAGAAGCATATAAATCTATAGGTACAGCTCTTGTTGCTTCTGGCAGGCCAATTGTGCTAAGTATCTGCGAATGGGGCAACCACAAACCCTGGACATGGGGGGCAAAATATGGCCACTTGTGGCGTACTACCGGCGACATCGTTGACTGCTGGGACTGTGAGCTGGGACATGGCAGTTGGGCTTCAAAAGGAATATTACGCATACTCGATATGCAAATTGATAGCGGAATACGACAATACGCCGGCCCGGGACACTGGAACGACCCCGATATGATGGAAGTTGGCAATGACCTTACTGTCAGCGAAAGCCGTGCCCACTTTTCGTTGTGGTGTATGCTTGCAGCCCCTCTCATTGCTGGCAATGACCTTCGTTTGATGACTAAAGAAACAAAGGAAATATTGACCAACAAAGAAATGATTGCTATCGACCAGGATTCTCTTGGGGTTCAATGCTTCAGATGGTTTGATTACCGCACTTTTCAGGTATTTGCCAAACCTCTTGCCAATGGAGAACTGGCTGTTTGCTTCCTCAACCGTGGCGAAACCCCTTACAACATCAACTTTGACTGGAAAGATACCGAAAACATCTATGATGGCCCACACGTTTACGAGTTCAACAAAACAACCTATAAATTAAGGGACGTTTGGGCACACAAAGACGCTGGCACTACTGCCAAACCTTTTGTTGCAACCCTTGCCCCACATGATGTAATCGTGTTAAGGTTAAAGAAATAGTTTGAAATATTGGTTTTGTAAGAGCGACAGGTTTGAAAAAGCTTGTCGCTCTTTTGTTTTCTCATCTCGAAACCTTCTAGGTTTTAAAAACCTGGAAGGTTTGAACCAGCTATAAACTTTCCTATAAATTGTTTGTTTACCCAAAAACCTTATTGATGATGAACATTTTTGAGTTACGAGAAGAAATAGCCGCCGAAAAGCTGGATGAAAAGAGTGTCCCCGATAATTATCTTTCACTTTTTACCAAATGGTACAAACAGGCTGCTGAAGCCAAAATATACGAACCCGGTGCGTTTGCATTAGCTACAGCGGACAAAATCGGAAACCCTTCATGCCGGATGCTTTTGCTCAAAGGCTTTGACAAACGGGGATTTATCTTCTTCACCAATTATGACGGACGTAAAGCAACTCATTTAGCTGAAAACAACCACGCTGCTATGGTTTTTTATTGGGGCGAAATTGAAAGGCAGGTCAGGATTGAAGGGATTGTAGAAAAAATAAGTGCAGAAGAATCTGACAGCTACTTTGAAACCCGTCCGGTAGGTTCACGCCTTGGAGCATGGGCTTCACCTCAAAGCCAACCCATCAACAGCCGCGAATGGCTTGAGAAAGCACACAACGATTTTTTTGAAAAGTTCAATAATAAAGCCATTCCCCGGCCCGAAAACTGGGGAGGATACCTTTTATCGCCCACTTTGGTAGAATTCTGGCAGGGCCGCCCCAACCGCCTCCACGACCGTATCCAGTATTCCCTTGATGGACTTGATTGGAAAATAAGGCGGTTGGCTCCATGAGGGTGTGTAAAAGTACAATTTTACTCATTTTTCGACTCTGCCCAAAATGACAAACTGCTGATTTTCAGGCGTCAAGCTGAGCGTAGTCGAAGCTTTGTCTGACTTTTTACACACCTTTTTTCATTTCTCCCACTTATTCCCTAACTTTGGATAAATAATACCAAAGAAATGAAAACACTATTCTTCCTGTTCCTGCTTATTCCTATTATCGTTCAGGGACAAAAAAAGACAGACGAGGAAGCCTCCTGGTCAGAAAGCCTCAACAAATGCAAAGCTGCCATCCTGACTATCGACAACGCCAATATCACCATCAGGGGCAATGACAAGAAAAGCCCTCAACTAAACCTTTTAGTAAAAAGAAATGACAAAGTAATCCCTCTCAAGCAAGAAGAAATTGATAAGAATTTCGATTTGAAGATAAGTTATAAGCACGACTCGCTATTTTTCGATTGTACACGAAAAATGGAGGAGAACAAAGGTGTTTTTAAAGAAGGTACGGTAATCGAGTTCTCCATTACACTTAATGTCAATACAAAGATTGATATTAAGCTGGAAAAAGGCGATATAAACATCAAAAACATCAAAACCTCGGCTATCAAAATCAACAATGCCGATGGCAATATGAAGATACTCGAAAGTGGAGGCTTTGCCAACCTCATCGCCTCGGATGGCGACATCATCTTTAGCAGCCACAATGGCGGCATGGTAGCCGAAACGCAAAATGGCAAAATTCAGGGCGACTTTGAAAATATTACCGACAGCATCCAGATGGAGAACAACAACGGTTTCATCAACATCATTGTGCCCAAAGAGACCAAAGCACGTATATTTGCCAAAGGCAAACTTGCCAGTACCAATACCAGCATGATACAGGGCACCATTGCCCGTACCCTGATATCAGGCTCCCTCAACGATGGAGCTATGCCCATCAGGTTGAACACCCCAAAAGGAAATATTTCGTTTTTTGTAAAAGAATAAAAGTTTGAAAACAATTAAGCTCAGAAAGTTCAGCCAAGACGAAAGCCATGTCTTAAAAGGTATTGCTATGAGAGTATAAAATATTTTGTGTAAACACAATAATTTGATTTTTAATTTATTTTACATCTGGTTTCAAAAATAGTCAAAAATTGATGAAGGATCATACCCCAATTTTGGATTGGCATATTCCA
>Ga0116186_1004784_pt1 | contig 10916 bp, 8 predicted proteins | sample AD_JPNNA4_MetaG_FD_89806 | JGI IMG/M metagenome (GOLD analysis project Ga0116186, IMG submission 89806) | Active sludge microbial communities of municipal wastewater-treating anaerobic digesters from Japan - AD_JPNNA4_MetaG | ecosystem: Engineered > Bioreactor > Anaerobic > Digestate | place...
ACTGGCTTTATCTCTCTGATGAGGATATTAAAAAAGTAACCGGGGCCAGTCCAAAGGGGACATACAGGGATATAGCAAACGAATACAGGCGGATAATAAAAGAAGCTGAGAATATTATTGACAGTCTGGAATTATTCAGCTTCGGACAGTTTGAGGAAAAATATTTCAATAAGCCTACAAGCTGGGATAATGTTTTTATGGCATTTGTCAACAAAATTCAACAATTGAAAACTGAAAAACGTTTCGGATATTCTGAAAGTTTTCAAAGCACCCTGAGGGCTGTAAAAGAATTTCATGAGGGCAAACCCCTGAATTATAACTGCAGGCAGAAAGTTGAAACAAGACTTAACGACTATTTATCCGGTAAACCTTTGCTGTGGCAGGATATAACACCAAAATGGTTAAAGAACTTTGAAACATGGCTGACAGCCCAGGGCAAAAGCCGGGCTTCTATAGGTATTTATATGAGAAACATCAGGACACTTTTTAATGAAGCAGTAAAACTTTACGAAATTAAAGCCCGGTATCCATTTGACCAATACAAGATAAAAACAGGTGAAGGTCGTAAAATTGCCTTAACACCCGAACAAGTAAGCCTTATTGCTAACTTTCAGACTGACGGCCCAAAAGAACAATTTGCAAGAGATATTTTTTTATTTAGCTTCCTTGCCTGTGGCATGAACCTTTCAGATGTGGTAAGGCTTAAGCAATCAAACATTGCAGACGGCGAAATAGTATTCATCAGAAAGAAAACGGAGTCAGAAGAAGCCAGAGGAGAGTTTATTCATGTGCCGGTAACTGACCGGATGAGGGAAATAATTGACAGGTACAAAAACAGGGCAATAGGTTATGACCCCTATTTATTCCCTGTGTTAAATCATGAAATGGATGAAGAGAGTCAGTTTAAAGCGATACGTCAATTTATTAAAGTTGTGAATAAACACATAAAACATCTAGCAAAGCGATGCGGAATTAATGAAAATGTTACAAGTTACACAGCCCGGCACAGCTGGGCAACTATTTCTAAAAATTCCGGTGCATCGGTTGAATTTATTAGTGAAATGTTAGGACATTCATCGGTGAATGTTACGAAAGCATATTTAAAAAGCTTTGACAGGGAACACAGGAAAATGCACGCAGAAAAGATAGAGGAATTAATTACACAAAAAGAAAAAGCAATAAAATAAAATTTTGCAATTCCACATTTTAGAATGGCGGGTGAAGTAATTTTAAACAAAGAACTTTGATGCAATCAGGAGAGTTGTCAATTTTCATAAACGGGAATAATAGAAATATGGATAATCATTGTAAAAATTACCTTAAAGCCAGAACGATAGCAATAATAAGCACTATTATAAATAGCAAAACTTATTAACAATTAAGTCATAATGGATTTTTAATGTCATTTAGGAATCAGTAGTTAGAGCGATTGTATTTATTTATAAAATGCTCTTTTTAACAGCATTTTAACTAAAAGTGTGAGTAACTTTTCCTGTATTTCCTTATTATCCAGTACTTTCGTTTGTATCTTTGCGAATAAACAACTATAAGCATCTATGAAATCATAATGCAGAATTTTTTTGTGGTTTTTAGTTTTAAAAGGTATGGTGAAAAAACTCACATATAACGACCTGCCGGAAGCAATTGAAGAATTGCACCATAAAATGGATGTATTATTGTCAATTATTCAAAAGCAAAAGGATAGACCGGAACTGATGACTCTTGACCAGTTAAGAGAATATTTACCCGAACATCCGGCCCGACAAACCATTTATGGCTGGATCAATAACCGACAAATCCCATATATTAAGCAGGGCAAAAGAGTTTATTTTAAACAACAGGATATTGAGGCATGGTTGAAAAATAACAGGCAATGGAAATAATAATTACAGACAATGACCGGATAAAAGTTTATGATGATCACTTTGCACTGATGGAATTGCAAAAAAGCAAAAGAGAAAAAGGAACTTATACCTGGCTTAAATACAGATGGTTTACCTCAATGAGAAGCTGTATATCCTTTTTAACACAAAAATGTCTTGGGGCGAAAAAGGGAGCCCTCAAACCGGCTGAATTTTTAAAGGAATATAACCGAATAATCCCGATAGCTATCGGGAATGAAATTGAAAACATTATCAAACTTTAAAATTTTATTCTTAGAAGTTCTCTTAAATATATTGATCTGAAAGATCTTATGATAAAAAATACATTTATCCACTTTCAGATTGTTAAATAACCCGGAAGATTTTATCAGGTGAAAATTACCAGATATCTAAACCAACAAATTTTCTTTTATACGAAAATGATGCCCAAAATCTAATTTGTTTCCTCCGGTCATCGGACAATCAATAGAAGATGAAGACCGCCGTCCACGGCTGAAGGCGGAGCTAGATGCTTGGTATGCATTACTGTAAGGCCTTAGCAGGGATGAACTCAGGTATATTCTTGATCCACAGGATGTGTATGGTAAGGAATTTCCCGGCGAAACATTTCGTGTACTAAAAGATAAGGAGATGTGCAAATACGGGGAGTATCGTACCCGGCGACTTGTTCTCGAAGCTTACGATCGCCTGGCACCTGCTTTTGATATGGAGGCGCACCTGAAAAGGATAAAAGAAGTGTGGGAAAAGTACCAGGAGAATCTGAGTGAAAAGAAGGGATACAGTATTAAAGAAGAGGATATGCCGATTGAAAAATTAGAGGAGAATGGAGAGGATTATGGGCAGGGTAGGTTGTTTGGAGTGAAAGAAGAATCAGATTGATATTTTATAAATCAATAAATGAGCCTGTTTAAATTTTTGTGTAAACGGGCAGCGTTTGGGATTAAAATATACTGCATCTATCACCAAAAATAATTATTAATTGGTTAATAACGGTACCCCAATCTCTGATAGGGTAAGTCCATTTTTTCTCCACGTTAGCAATAGCCAGATAAACAGCTTTTAAGGCAGCCTGGTCATCCGGGAAGACTGTTTTTGTTTTAGTATATTTACGGATACTGCTGTTAAGACTTTCGATGGCATTTGTGGTATAGATAATTCTACGTATCTCCATTGGATAATCGAAGTAAGCAGTGAGCTCATCCCAGTTATCTTTCCAGGATTTAATAGCATAAGCATATTTTCAGCCCCATTTTTCTGCGAAGTTTTCCAGGGCATCATAAGCCATATCCCTGTTAATTGCACCATAAACATTCTTTAAATCTGACAGAAAGTGTTTACGGTCTTTCCATACAACATATCTGATACTGTTACGGATTTGATGAACCACACACAGTTGAGTAACGGTATTTGGGAATACGGATTTGATAGCCTGTCTTATACCTGAGAGGTTGTCGGTGCATGCAATCAATATGTCCTTTACGCCTCTGGCTTTAATTTCAGTAAGGACATTAAGCCAGAATGAAGCGCTCTCGCTCTCACTGATCCACATCCCAAGCACTTCTTTCAGACCATTATGCTTAAGCCCGATCATCAGATAGATGGTTTTACCTGTTACTTTCCCGTTTTGCCTGACTTTTATTACAATACCATCCATCCAGACAACCACATAAACCGGATCCAGAGGCCTTTGCTGCCACTCTTTTATGTCCTCTATTATCGCACTGGTAATATTGGATATCGAACTCTCACTCACCTCAACACCGTAAATGTCTTTTATAGTTTCTTCAATGTCCCTTGTTGTCATGCCTCTGGAATACATAGTAATGATGGCATGCTCAATTTTTGAAGACATTCTTTGATGTTTCGGTACTACAACAGACTCAAATGTAGGTTGCGGTCACGGGGTACATCCAGCGGTATATCTCCCAGATTAGTCTTGAGTATTTTTTTACTGTAACCATTGCGACTGTTACCAGTGTTACGACCCGCAGGCTCATGCTTAGAGTAACCAAGATGCTCCTTTATCTCAGCTTTCAGAAGTGCCTCTACGCCTTTTTTATAAAGCGTCTGAAAGTAATCTTCAAATTCCTCCTGAGTCCTTATTTTCTTTAAGACCTCTTCCGGAATCTTAAATAATTCATTTTCATTCTCATTCATAATGCTGCATTTTTAAAAGGTTAAAATTAATTTTTTCTTCCTAACCAACCGGACTTTGAGCTCGTTTTCCGGCTCCAGTCCGGTTGGCGTCCCAAATGCAGCTGCCTTTTCATTTACACAAAATTATGGACACTACCCAATAAATTATTGTCTTAACCCCCAATAAACTGGATAGATTTTTCAAAAGAGTTTAGTACTTCTCGTTTAATGTTTATTTCGTTTCCATTCATCAACCGATAAACAAAGTTAGCTATATCTTCGGATTGGTCAAAGTGTCTTCACAACCCAAAACTTCTGACAACCCCTCCGATACTTTTGTCGTCAGTAGGTTATCGGTTGACAATGACTAGTAGTATTCATTCCTAATCTGCATAGGAGTTTTTTCAGAATTCCGTGCTGCCGTTTATTATTGTAATGATTTACATAGGCTTAAAAATTTAATAAAACCTAATTTGTTTTTCAAATTATGTCCAGCTATTTTGGGGATTAATACATGCACTACAAAAGTGGAATATAAAAGACTTTATATTGACCATGTAATAAGGATTGAATTTCAAAAAGGATAATCTGAGCAAGAACGACCCAGGGCCACGTGTTGTATAAGTTTGAATTCCATAGACCCTATAAAATTTATCATGTTGAGAACACTTCCCAAATGCGATGTTAATAAGCTGTTAATAATCTGTTGATAATTATTGTCTGAAATCGGGTAACAAATCCTTCCTTATTTAAACGAAATAAAAAAGTCACCTGCAATCCCGTAAGGGTATTTTTAAAAAACATAGAAGTAACTTATTAAAAATGAATGTTATGAATAAGGCAAAAACAGGTCTTTCAGGATTGGTAATTATACTGTTATCGTTAACCTGCATTAATGCTCAAACGATAGAGTTTACTTACGATCCGGGAGGAAACAGAACCAGTCGTACACTTATTGTTGAGAAGATGATGCATGGAGAATCAAAATCAGGACTAATGAGTGAATCAGGCAGTGAAATAAAAGCAACTGATTTGGATAACAGGGAAATGACTGTAATTATTTACCCGAACCCCTCCAGGGGCCTCCTTAATATTGAAATAATTAACATGCCTTCAGAGGCAAAGAATGAACTGAGCATATATGATCTGAACGGGACGCGGTTACTTATAAAAAAGGATTTCGTTACGCCATCGGAAGTTGATATCAGCCGTTTCAGAGATGGGGTTTATATAATGAGGATAAAGATCAATAAGAGTGTTTCGGACTGGAAAATTATAAAGAGCAACTAACTTAATAACTGTATTAACCTAAATAAGGATTCCATGAAAAAGCCAAGTTTTTTATACATTTTATTTGTGTCAGGCTTTTTATGGTTAGCCGGCACAAATACCACAAATGGGCAGGAAGCCAAAATCCTCCCAAAACAGAGAACCACACCGGAAAGAGCAGCCGAAGGTCAAACAAAATGGATGATAAATTCATTGCACCTGGACCAGAAGTTATTTGAGGATATTTACAGGATAAACCTTAAGTACCAGATGATTAGTGATTCTGTTCATGTCACGGATGCTTTTATTACTGCCAAACAGGAAGCATATGTTCAATGTACCCAAAACAGGAACGAGGAATTGAAAAAAGTTATGCCTCCCGATGCGTTTGACAAACTCATGTCTTTGATGGAAGCTGAAAAAGAAAAAGCTGCTGCTTTCAGAGCATCAGTTCAGAAATAGTGTCTGATATATTGGCGGAATGTTCAATAAAGAGTTATTCATAACCATTAAGAACCGGTATGAAGAATGAGCACTAGAGAACATTTAAAAAATGCTTTCCTGTTAATTGCCATGTTGGCCGGATTAATTCTGATAAGCCAACCTGCTGCAAGCCAGTGCATTTTTTATATAAGCACAACTGATATAGAACTTCCAGGAAACGGAGGTTATGGTGACATTTATCTATCAACCGGAGGGTGTGAGAGTTATGAAGCTTATACCAATGATAGTTGGATATATGTATGGACAGATTATTATGAGCACATTGTAACTGTTTATGCAGATGCAAACCATGAAGGATATCGGCAGGGAACTGTAGTGATACACGATTACTGGACTGAAACAGATTATTATGTTACAGTATCCCAGGATGTTGGTTGTGAGCAATTGCCTGCACCAGATGAAATTTATGGTCCCTCTTCTATATGTTGTAGTACTGGTGCTACATATTATATTAATCCGGTTGAAGGAGCAACTTCCTATTCTTGGTATGTAGACGGAAATCCGGTTCCTGGATATTATGGTACATCTGCAATGATCAATTCTGGATGTGGGTCAGCGCAGGTTATTATTTCAGTTTGTGGCTATAATGAATGTGGAAGTGGTCTTCTAAGTACAAAGGAAATAAATATTAAATTTTCTCCTTCGGGTGGATCAATATCTAGCTCCCAAACAATTTGTTATAATACAGTACCCGAACTGATAATTAACATTGCTTCTGCTTCAGGAGGAGTTCCTCCTTATAGCTATCAGTGGCAAAGTTCAACGGACGGAGGTTTCACATGGAATAATATTCCCGGTGCTACATCTACCACTTATTCTCCACCAGCGTTAACAATTCCAACAAAATTTCGAAGAACAGTTACTGATGCGAATGGCTGTATGTCAGGAATATCAAATATTGTGACCATAGATTTTTATTCAACTTCTGTAAGTGGCGGTATAATTTCAGGTGACAATACCAGTTATGGTGGCTATTCAGGCCCTATTACCGGACTGCAGGATGCAAGCGGAGGTTCGGGTATTTATTCCTATGAATGGGAAAAGTCTGAAAACGGACAAAGTCAATGGACCAATACCGGATGCACTAATAAGGATTTTCCTTCAACTCCACAATCTGTAAATATGTATTACAGAAGAAAGGTAACTGACAATTTATGCGGTTATACTGCCTATTCAAATATTTTATTTAAAAAGGTCATATCATTTGCATCCTATTTATACGGTACTGAAATACCTGAACCGGAAACACGTATTATTAACACTAATCTTCATGTGGGATCAACCAATGGAAGTTTGAATGTTGATGCCGCAGGAGGTGCAACTTACAATATTAATATTGAATTACCCCCGGGAGTTAACGGACTATCTCCAGCACTATCACTTGTGTATTCAAGTCACAGCGGACCTGGGATAGCTGGTTATGGATGGAATATTTCAGGCCTATCATCAATTAAGAGAGGACCACAAAATTTTTATAACGATGGCTCTGCAAGGGGCGTTGAACTTGACAACAACGACAGATTCTATCTTGACGGCCAGAGACTGATAAACACTTCATCATATTACGGTGATCCATCTGCACAATATCAGACAGAACTGGATATTTTTACCCGTGTTACACCTCACAATGCTGGCGAAAACGGCCCGGAATGGTTTAAAGCTGAAACCAGCACAGGATTTATTTATGAATATGGAAATTCGGAGGAATCGAAGCAAAAGATAAATGGTTTCAATCCAATCATGGAATGGTATATTTCAAAAATATCGGATCTTTTTGGTAACCATATTGATTTCAGTTATTTAAGGGAAAATAATCTGGTATATCCTTCAGAAATTGTATATGGCCCAAACAAGATAACATTTTATTATAAGAGCCGATTTGATACTATCAGTTCATATTTTAAAGGTGTTAAAATAAAACAGAACCTGTTGCTTGAAAAAATCACAATACAGTACAATTCAAATATTATAAAAACATATGAATTTAAACATTCATACCAGGGATCAGATTACAATTCTTACTCATTACTTAATGAAGTTATTGAATACGGTACTGGGACCAACAGACTGAATTCAACTGTATTTTCTTATACTCTTCCTGAAAATGTGTCGTTTCAGCAAACAGAGTATAATCAGGATCATCAATATATTACATATAAATCAAAGTTGGTTGCAGGTGATTTTAACGGCGACGGTAAAAGCGATTTTTTCTGCATCCCAATCCCGGGCAGGGCAACGTGGACTGGTGTGAAAGTATGCTATGGAAACGGTAATGATAAGTTTAATTATATATGGAGTAATTCTAGTATTGTAATTGATTTAAATAAACTTAAAGATATTGAGGCAATTGATTTAAATGCTGATGGGATGGATGATATTTTATATGAAATATACGAGGAGTCACCTCCAACTACAAAATTTTTAGTAATGCTTTCTAACGGCTTTTCATTGTCTGATCCAGATGAATTCTTTGTCAGTTTTTCATCTGATCTTTATAAAACCTCAGGGTGGAAAGAGAGAGCAATTCATTTAAGAGGCAAAGATATAGAATTCAGTGGAAAAGATTTTAACGGTGACGGTATTAATGATGTATTTATATACAACGAATACGGAGACTGGACAATATCTTCTTTTGGAGGTGATAATGGGGTGCTATATCCTCCTGGTTATCGAAATGTTAAGACTTTAGGTTCTGGTAATATTTCAACATTAAGTAATCATATCATAACCAATGACTTCAACGGCGACGGAAAGGCAGATATCTGGAGTTTTGAGACAACCGGGCTTAATATATATTCATTGTCTGAAGGTTCATTAAGTGTTATTTATAACTCTGACTGGCCTACTAAAAACCATCATTTTATTCCGGGTGACTTTAACGGGGATGGGAAAGCGGACATATTTTTATACGGATACAATACTTACGATTGGTCCGAATGGCAAATAAGACTATCCACAGGAACTGGTTTTAAGACGATATTTATTCCGCAAAAGAAAGCAAATCTGAAAGATGATCATGTTCGTGTTGGTGACTTCAACGGTGATGGCTGTACTGATATAATGGCATCAGGCAGCACATATGACAATGCCTATTTTTTTATCTCTAAAAACAAAGGTGCAAATCTGTATACCAGCATCCTTGTCAGGTACCCGACAGGAGCCCACAATTGTTATGTTGCTGATTTTAATGGTGATGGCAGAACGGATTTTATCTGTACAGATCTTGAAGGGGCTCCGTGGTGGGACGGGTATGTAGTTTATAGAACATCAGGCAATTCTTCCATTCTGATGGATAAAATATCGGATGGGCTTGGGGTACTTACAAAAATCAATTATGCAAGACTGTCTGAATACGGCACGGATATTTATCAGAAAGGATCAGGGGCAGTGTTTCCTGTAACAGATTTCCAGGGACCTTGGAGTGTTGTAAGCTCAATATTTACAGATAATGGCAAAGGTTCTTTTAATACACAAAACTACTATTATGAAGGTGCAAAAATACATCTGCAGGGGAAAGGATTTCTGGGTTTCGCCAAAATCAAAGCAATTGATTCAGCTACCGGTATTGAAAACGGAAATATAACAGGATATAATTCGACATATTTTTATCCTGAATCGATCTCTTCATATTCAAAGCTGAGTGGTTCCGATACTATTTCGGTTGTGAGAAATACATGGTCCAGGATTATTCTGGATGCTTCCAGAAAACGTATCTTCCCTTATATCCAGACATCGGTTAATACCGATAAGCTGACAGGCCATACTGTTACATCAAATTCCTCGTATGACAATTTTGGGAACCTTACACAGTCAGTTAAAACCTATAGCAACGGTATTACTGAAACGACAATCTCAAGTTACGAAAACATTGTATCATCTTCACAGTGGCTTCTTGGAAGGCCTTATACAACAACCCTCCAGTACACAGGAGGTGACACTACCATAAGCAGAACTTGCTCGAGAGTTTTCAGTACAGTCAATAATAATCTGTTGTCTGAAACATGGTTTGAGGGAACAAATTATCAGATAACAAAATCGTACGGGTATTATGCAAACGGTACTCTGCAATATGAAACCACTACAGCCAACAATGTCTCAAGAACAACCAGTTACACTTATGAATCTGATAATATCAGGGTTCATACCATTACCGACCCGCTTTCTCATTCAACAACCAGCACTTACGATAGTTACGGAAGATTATATACCCGACAGGATTATCTTGGTAATACTGTTACTTACCAATACGATGGTATGGGAAGACCTTATATAGTAAGCTCAACCGACGGCAACCAGACCACCACAACACTGTCATGGGAAAACCCGGCTTCCACACCATTAAATGCAAGATATTCCGTTACCGAGTTAGGAAATGACGGCTCCCAGAGTAAAAAATGGTTCGACAGGTTCGGGCGGGAAATAAGATCAGATGTAAAAGGATTCGATGGAAGGTTGATTATTACCGAAACGCGATACAACTATAAAGGCCAGGCTGATAGCATTTCAGAGCCTTATTATTCAGGAGACCAGGTTCTTTGGAATAGGTACCAGTATGACAGTTATGGAAGAAAGACCTGGTTGTACAGACCTTCGGGAAGAAATACCCAATGGCAATACAACGGTGCCACAGTTACTGAAACAACAGCAGGAAAAACATTTTCCAAAACTCTGGCACCTGACGGCACACTGGTCTCGGCAACAGATGCCGGAGGCACAATCACCTATACGTATTATCCCGATGGTAAACCAAGAACAATAATAGCACCCGGCAATATCATTACCAGGATGTATTATGATATTACCGGAAACCAGATTAAACTTGTTGACCCGAGTGCCGGAACGATAACTTACGGCTATAATGGGTTCGGTGAATTAACCTCGCAGGTAAATGCCCGAAATCAGGCAACATATATTTATTACAATCAGGATGGTACAATATCACAGAAAATTACTCCTGAGGGTACCATTACTTATTCCTATAACTCAAACAAACAGCTTACAGGCATCAGTTCTACCAATAATGTAAGCCGTTCATTTGTGTATGACAGCAAAGGCAGGCTTGCTTCAATTACCGAGACAATCCCGGGTTCCTCGGCCTTCACCACCTCATACACTTACGACGGA
>Ga0116186_1004787_pt1 | contig 10914 bp, 7 predicted proteins | sample AD_JPNNA4_MetaG_FD_89806 | JGI IMG/M metagenome (GOLD analysis project Ga0116186, IMG submission 89806) | Active sludge microbial communities of municipal wastewater-treating anaerobic digesters from Japan - AD_JPNNA4_MetaG | ecosystem: Engineered > Bioreactor > Anaerobic > Digestate | place...
CCGCTCATGTTGCGCAGGTATGCCAGATCCACGGTCACGGGGTCGCTGCTGCGCGAGCCGAACGTGACGGTCCCCCGGTAAGCCGGCAGATCCAGCACCGGCCCCAGGCACTGCCACAGGTCCACACCTCGGTAGAAGGCCACGGTGCCGTCCTCGTAATACCCCTGCTTGGTCGTGCTTGCAGGGAGTCTCTCGATGTCGCCGACGGTGAGCGTCACGGTCTTCATCGGAACGTCCGCATCCGCGCTGTCGTACACGTGTACGGTGAGCGCGGAAGCCCCCAAGGACGCGTAGTCGCCGACGTGCGTCGCAGTCGTGGCATCGCCGACCACGACCCTGGTCACCCACTTGGCGTTGAAGCGGGCGTTGAAGTCGTCCGCCGATGTCTGACCGATCGTGAGGCGCACCGGCCCACCGCAGTTGTCGGCCGACGGATCGTACCCCTCGTCGACGCTGAAGATCCTGCTCATCGGGTCATCGCCGGTGGGTCCCACGAGGGGCATCAAGTCGGCAGCGAACGAAAGGAGCACCGGCACGGCCGCCTGCTCGACGGTCTGGTCGCCCTTGGCGACATAGCAGTTGTATCTCGCGGCTTCCTCGACCTTGGCGACGGTCAGGGTGACGCAGTATCCATCCGCTGCGTAGATGCGCACCGGAGTCGACGACGGCGCCGACGTGTCGAGCCCGAGGTACACCAGCAGGTCGTACAGCTTGACCCCCGAGAAGGTCGACTTGCCGAAGACCGCGCCGCTTGTCAGCAGGCTGTACGTGCCCTTGTAGCCCAGTTCGAGAGAGTCGTCGGTCGCCAGTCTCTCAAGCTCGCCGACCGAGAGGATCGAGGTCCCGAAGAGGGCCGAACCCGAGAACTCCACGGTGTCGAAGACGTAGTCGCCGCGCCCGTAGTTGACCTTGACCGGGTCCGTGCTTCCGACATGCCCGATATGAGTGTCGGACCATACCGGAAGGGTCGGAGCGGCCGCCGCCACGGACGGGGTCACGGCCGTCGTCACGAGGATGAGGAACGCCAGCCTCCAAAACCTGCGCATCCGCTTGTCTCCTAACGTGTCCTGCCCACGAGCAGCGGGATGAAGAGATCCTCAGGGCGGAAGTCGCCGTGCGCCCCTGACTCCTCGCCCGCGCGTGGCTCCTTGACAGTGTGCAGACCGTGATCAGCCACGACGATTACCTGGCCCCTCCAGAGGTCCATCAGCTTGCCGACCATCTGGTCGAGTCGGCAGGTCCGATCACGGGTCGCCAGTGAGAACGGCCCCGTGCTGTGCGCGACGTCGTCGATGCCGTGGAAGTGGACGAGCATGAAGTCGGGTCGCCGGCTGGAGAGAAGGCGCCGGGCCGACGCGAAGACCTCGTCGTCGGTCGAACCATCGCCGTTCGCGTCAGGGTCGAGCACCGTCTTGACGGCAAGCTCGAGGACCTGTACGTCACCCGCGACCAGACGAGCACTCTTGCCCCGCGACTTCGCCCAGTCGAAGATCGTGGAACAGGACAGGCGATGGGTCGCACGGTCGTGGATGCCGGTGGCGGACGGGTCCCTGCCGCTCACCATCGACGCGAAGGTCACCGGCGTGATCGTCGGGTAGACGGTCTTGGCCTTGGTGGCGACGAGTCTCGCCATACGGGGGATGTCAGCCCTGCGCTTCGCACGGACGAACTGATCCCAGCCGAAGCCGTCGAGATAGATGACGAGCGTCTTGCCCCCTGACGCGAGGTTCCTCTTGGCGAGGCGGCAGACGTCCTGCACCGACGCCTTGGGAGGGTCTAGGACGATGCCGACGAGGGTACTCACCGAACGGCCGTGCACGAACAGGCTGCCTGCCGCTGAAAGGCGGCAGCCTCGGACAGGCGCCGTGCAGATCGAGCCGTCCGCCCCGTACACCGCGACCCTGGTGGTACCGACATGACGGCAGGCACTGAGCGCGCGCCTGAGCGGCACAGAGCCGCTGTCCGCAGCCGGCCCGGCAAAGACCTCAGCGAGACCGAGCGTGCCTTCGTCACCACTGCCTGCGTCGATCCAACGGATGCTGTGCGCCGAGACGGGATCCGCTGAGGTGGGTGAGGCGACGGCGCCGACCCGAGGGCCTGAACACCCACAGGCTATCGCCGCCGCGGCGAGCATCGACAGGGACACGATAGTAATGGGAGCGACATGGCGACCACGCCGGCCACGACCACGAGCGACGCAGGCGTCGCCGCCCTGGGAGCCGAGGGCAGGTTCGCTCTCGCCCATACGACCGTCGCCGCTGCCTCCCGACGTGCCCCTGCCCCGCACGGCTGCGATGCGGTAACGACGCAACAACTTGATGACCTCCCAAGCGATGACCCCACCGACGACGCCGGAAAGGGCCGCAGTACACAGGGTCAGCGCAAGGGGGATTGCGGGCAGCCTGAAGAAGATGAGGTTCACCGCCAGCGTGCCCGTGACGTTGGCCAGGATCGCCGCAAGTACACAACAAGGGAGACAGCACGCGCAGTGACGGAAGAGAAGCAGCCCGAGATCCATGATGATGCCCGGCGCCGTATAGCTCACAAGCGACATCGCCCCATGCGAACCGACGACCCCGGTGAAGATCACGAGGAGCGCCTGAACGAAAGCGGTGAGCGTCGCCGTCCCGCGCTTGCCGACGATCCCCATGGCGATGACCAGCCACATCATGTACAGGCCGCCGGCGAACGCGCCGGAGGGCACGAACAGCGGAGCCGCGATCGCATGCGCGATCGGTACGACGACCGGTTTCACGGCGATCCCCAGTGCGGCCATGATCGCGATCAGCACCAGGTCGCGCGTCGTGAACCTCCCCAGGGCGCGCGCGGTGATCGTCATCACTCCACGGTGATGGCGACGATCATCTTGACCCAGTACTGGCGGTTGTAGTCACCCGGTACTGTCTGGCCCATGACGAGCCGGAACGGATGCACACCCGTATACTCGGCGCCGTCCTCGGAGTAGGCGATGATCATCGGGAGCTTCACTCCAGGGTTGGTCTCATCGACGTAGTCGGCTCCGACCTGCCGCATGGTGAAACTCGCGCTGTATGCATCGCTCGCGGTGACCGTGACACGCGACGCGCCCGACGAGACACCGGCGGCGTTCAGGATGTCGGTGAGACGAACGCCGACGAAAGCGGTGGTCGTCTCCTTGGGGTCTTTACCCCGGGAAAAGTAGTTCGCGGCGACCGTGGTCATCCTCTTGAGCTGCGCCACCGTGAAGGAAGTCGTCTTGGCGACCGCGCCCTTGACCACGAACGATGGCGCCGAGACGTTCGCGGTCCTTGTCGGGGCAGGCGTCGGGCTCGACGACCTCAAGCCCGACGACGCGGATGCGGTCGAACCGTCGTCCGCCCCGCCCTGGGTCTCAGCGGCAGAAGGGGACACCTCGGCCGTCGGAGATGCACTCTCTCCACGAGACGCAGCCACCGTCGTGACCGGGCCTTCTGTCGACTCCGTGGTCGCTGGCGCGGGCGTCGCTGCCGTGACGCCCGGTGCGCCGTCGGACGGGCCCGACCTGGCGGCAAACGCCCAGACCGCGACAGCCATGCCTGCACCAAGAACGACGACCACGACCGCGACCATCAGGCGAGAACGGGACGCCAAGCGCCGAAGAAGGCCATTCATGTCTGAGATCCCTCCCGTGTCCTCGACGGCGACAGACAGGCCGGTCCACCCGACATCGCCATCTCACGATACCGTTGTCGTGCGCCGACGATCGCGACCGGGCCCTGCACGTCCTCCGCGACCGCTACTTCACGGTGACGACGCAAGTGTCTCTCTTGCCGTTGCTCGTCCTCACCGTGATGGTCGCCTTGCCCTTCTTGGCACCCGTCACCTGACCGGCACGGTCCACGGCCGCCACCTTCGGGTTGCTGCTCTTCCACGTGATCGTGGCCGTGGAGTTCGACGGGTAGAGTCTCGGCACCAGTCTCGCGACGCTACCGACGGCAACGGTCCTTCTCGCCGGCAGCGTCACTTTCCTGGCGTTCAGAGCCTTTCGCACTACCTTCACGGTGAAGCTCGCCGACCGCGAACCACTCGTCGCGGTGATTCTCGCCGAGCCGCACTTCTTCACGGTCACCATGCCGTTGCCTGTCTTCTCGACCGTCGCCACGGTCCGGTTGCTGCTCTGCCATAGAACGGGGTCTGCAGCCGTGGCGCCCGGCGTCTTCGTCGTGATTGCGCGCAGCGCCAGCTTGGAACCCTTGACGACGTACGCCCTCTGCTGGGACGCGGTCGGAGACACCAACCTGAGCGCGGAGGTCGCGCTCACGTGCTCGATCCTGACCCCCAGCACGTCGCGCACGGCGAGACGATCGCCGTAGATCGTCGTCTGGGTCCCGTTCGCGACGGCGGTCCGTTCGGCATCCTCCGAGTAGTAGGCGAGCAGATACGCGCCCTCGGTGACGTCAGCCACCTTGGCGAGCCCAGCCGGAGTGATCGTCCCACTCGCCGTCACGACGGTGACCTTGTCCTGCGGACAGATCTTCCCGCGCGCATCGTGGAGCACCGTCGCGAGGTCGAGGCCATCGCACACATGCGTCACGCCGTCGACCTCGTAGCTCCGCTGGGCCGTGCCCCGGAACACGAGAGAGGCCAAAGAGAAGGCGGTCTTCTGACGATCCGAGACGCCGTCGCCGTACGCGTCGGGAGCGTCGACGACGAAGGCATCCGCGGCACACGGCAGCGACACGAGGTCGGCGCCCGAAACAAAAGCGCACTTGTTGCTCTCGGAGGGCGTCACCTGCCCGTGCAGGAGCGTCGTGTGGCTCCCGACGGCGGTGGTCGCCTCGGCAGGCAGAAGCGCGTACTCGTCGGCTTCGTCCTTGTAGAGTGCGAGCAGCGGGTCGACCGCGTCGCCGCTCACGGCGTCCGGCGTCGCGAACCGGTACTTGGCCTGCTCGAGGTCGAGTGTGGTAGAGAAAGAGTCCCCGGAGGCGGTCACCACGACTTGGCTCTGGGCAGCGACGGCGTCGTCATCAAGGCCGGCCGCATTCAGCAGCTCCTTCAGCCCGATGCCCGCCCCGACGGCGAACCCGTACACGGGCGTGCCGTGGTTCTCGCAGAACGAGTACGTCTCCGTCTTCCAGAGGTCGGCGAACGGTCCCTCGACGCCCCTAGAAGCAGCGAGCTGCGCAAGCTCGTCCTCGGTGATCCAGTACGCGTCTCCGCTGTACGTCTTCATGCTCGCCGGCGCCTCGACGTCGTCGCCGGCGACGATGACCCCGATGGGGCCGTGTGCCTCCGGCGGGATCTCGTTGCCGTCGGTGCCGAGGACGGTGATCGACTCGCTCGCCTTGACGAGCCGCGCGGGATAGGCGCTGTTACCATAGTCGCCGTTGGTGCAGATTCGGACGTACGTCGGCTCGTAGAAGTGCGCACTGGGATCGGTCGGGTCCTCAGTGTCGCACCCCTCGACGGGATCGGTAGCGAGGAGGTAGTTGTTGGCGGCGTCTTTCACGTCCTCCACCCATAGGGCGCAGACGTAGGCGTCGACGCACGTCACCTTGAGCTTCCAGTCGTCGTCGAGCGTGATGCCCGACCGCGCCTCGACGTCGGCGAGCACCGTGCGCAGCCACACACCGCTCCATTCCTCGGGGTCCTGCTCCTCGGTGTCGAGAAGATACGAATGTGTGACCGCCTGGCCGAGCCTGCCGTCGCCGCTCACGTCGGCCCAGGTGTACTCGTACGACCGACCCGCAAGCGAGACCGTGAACACCACCGTCTCCGGACTGGGCGGAGCAATCGGACGCGAGCCGCTCTTCGCGGACGCGACTCCCGGACATGCCGCCAACAGGACGACGACCAAGGTCGCCGACATGGCGAGCAGACGCCACCCCGCCGGCCTCTGCCTTGCTGCGCGATGTCTCGCGAGGGTCTGCCTTGCCTCACCCATCCTGCCTCCGTTCATCTGCCCACGCCGTTCTTCCCGTCACGCAGCGTCACACCGTGGAGCGTCCGCCCTGGCCGGCGCGGTGCGCGTGACCGCCGCTGAGAGCGACCTACCTGACGACCCTCAACTTGAAGGTCGCCGTCTTCCCAAAGGTGGACCTGACCCGGATCGTCACAAGACCCGTCCGCGTCCTCGACGCGGTCACCTTGCCGCTGGAGCTGACCTTCGCGATCCCGGGCTTGGCGGACTTCCAGGTGAGCTTCTCGACCGTCGTCACGGGCGCCGTCTTGCACACGAGGCGAACGCTTCTTCCCCGTTTGATCCTGGCGGTGCGGGCACCGGCTTTCGTGACGACCTTCATCGACCTCACGATGGGAGCATTCACATCGACCCTCGCGAGGGAGGCCACAAGAACGTCGCCGTCGTACTCGTCGATGAGCGTGGGGTGGTCGTAGACCCATATGAAGCGCTTACTCTCGGCCGTGTTGTTCGGGCACGATTTCGAGTGGCTGTCCTTGTAGGCGACGAAGCAGTATCCGGCAGCGGCACCCTTGTACAGGGTCTTCACCCCGGCCGTGTCCGTCGCCACGACGTTGTCAACGACGGCATACAAGCCCGCCAAGTCGCACGGCGAGCCGCCCGTGTAACGGTAGAGGTTCAGGTCGGTGTAGCCGTACGCAAAGGGAGTCACGCGCATGTCGACGAAGAGCCTGCGCGTCGCGATCGGGATGAGGAACTCGGCGGTGGCCGGATCTATCGACTCTTCGGTCACTTCGGCGGCTTCGCCCGTGCCGACGAGACCCTGCACGTATGCGAGACTCTCAGGGATCGTGCGTGTGCTCGCCGCCCCGGCAATATCGTACTGGGTGAGCGTCTTCAGGCTGCCGGCCGTCCAGTCTTTGACGGTCAGGTAGTCGTTCGCCGTGTAATCGAAGTCGACCACCTGTGTACTCGTCGCGGAGGGCTGCACGGTGATGACCCGGCTGTCACCGGTCGCCGTGTATGCAGCGACCGTCGGTGCGTGCACGGCGATCTTCATGCCGGCGAGGGCGCCGAGTACTGTGCGGCCGGGGTTGCCCTTGCTGTCGAGCACGACCTGATTGCCGAGACCGTCGGTGCCGGTCAACCGGTACTTGCCGGAGGTGTCGGCATTGTAGGTCTTGCCGTCTGGCGAGACGGCGATGCCCATCATCATCTTCATGACCGCCGAGTTCGCCGAATCAGTCTGACGGTACACACGCATGTACTCCGGATAGAGGTCCTCAGCCCACTTGTACTGCTTGTCGTCGACGTTGTACTTGGTGGGCGTCGCGTACCTCTGCTTGATCTCGAACGTGAGCATCGGCTTCGTCGTTTCACGCGCCGCCGCCATGGTGTCGATGTACGCCGGGTCGCTGGCGTGATAGGCGTCCTCTTCGAGGTACTGGAGAGACCACGTATCGTCGATCGGCAACGGGTCGCCATACGGCCCGACCAGAGTGTCGACGAGCTTCGTGACTGAGAACCCGTGCGCGCTCGTCGTCGTCGCGACGGTGTGGTTCGTGTAGTCGAAGTCACGCTCCTCGACACCGTACTTGCTCTTCAGCTCGTCGAGGCTGAAGTAGTAGTAGAGTCGCTCGCCGCTCCCGTCGGTACCGGTGTCGACCGCGACGAAGAAGACCGACTGCCTGATCTGAGCGTTCGTGCCCCCGGGCAGCTTCTCATATGCGGGATCCGCCCCGAACGCCGTCGGCGAGAGCAGCATGCCCGTCACGGTCGCCGCAGCGACAACGGCAAGCAAGCACACAGCGCCCTTCAGCATGTGTCTCAAAGATGGCTCCTTTCCCTGATCCCCTCGCCTCGGGCGATGGAATGCGTTATACTCACAGCAGGATAACGATGCCGCGGACGCCGGGTCAAGTCCACGCCGCCGCCCGGGAGCTCCCGCAGGCGACTCAGAAGGCGAGATCTCGCGTGTGCGCGGGGGTCGCCGCACGACTTGGGAACACCAGCAGTGCCTGGACGAACGCTACGAACGAGTGCGAAACGCCAGACGGTGATCGTGGTGACCGTGTTCGTCGCCCTTGCCGCCGCCGTCATGGCGCTCGCACGGCTCAACAGGTCGGACGCCGTCGTCACTCAAGGCTCGGTAGCGGTCACCCGCGACGGCCGCACGCTGAAGACGTTCACGCTGGCGCAGGTCAGGGCGCTCCCATCGGTAGACGCTCACAAGAAGATCGTGTCGTCCAGTCATGCCGACGAGGAAGGGACGTACACGGGCGTGCCGGTACGGGAGCTCCTCCGTGCAGTCGACCCGGCGCTTCTCGACCAGGCGAGGCTCGTCGTCACACGCGCGAGCGATGGCTATGTCTCCTCGATCAGCGTCGAAGAGGTCAAGAAGAGCGACAGCGTCCTGTTGGTCTACGCCAAAGACGGAAAGAGCCTGGGCATGGCCGACGATGGCGGGACGGGCCCGTTCCGCATCGTGATCCTGTCGGACGCCTACGGGAACCGCTGCACAAAGTGGGTCAACGAGATCGAGATACGGTGATGCCGGAACGCGATGCCGGCGCACCGCCGGCAATCTGCGTCAGGGGCCTGTCCTACGCATACGAAGGCGAAGACGAGGTACTGAAGGACGTCGCCTTCACGGTCTCACAGGGCGAGACGATCGTACTCGTCGGGTTGTCGGGTTGCGGGAAGACCACCCTCTGTCGTTGCCTCGCCGGACTGGCCCCCAAGGCCCTTGGGGGGATGCTGCGCGGCAGCGTGCACATCCTGGGACAAGACATCGCAGAGCTTCCGCTCGCTCACCTCGCCACACGCGTCGGGTTCGTCTTCCAGGACCCGGACAACCAGATGGTGACGACGACGGTCGAGGACGAGCTGGCGTTCGGACCGGAGAACCTCGCCGTGGATCCGGCCGAGATCCGCGGGCGAGTCGACGACGGGCTCCGGCGGTACCGGGCTTCACACCTTGCCTTGCGCTCACCCAACAGCCTGTCGGGCGGAGAGAAGCGCCTGGTTGCGATCGCCGCCGTGCTCGCGCTCGATCCGCCCGTCGTCATCCTCGACGAGCCGTTCGCACACCTGGACGAGCGCGGCCGCGACACGGTCCGCGACGTGGTACTCGAGCTGCGCCGAAAGGGTCGGACGCTGATCATCGTGGAGCACGACATCTCGCGCACGGCCTTCGCAGACCGGTATCTCCTCATCGAGGACGGCCGTCTCGCATGCACGACCTCCTCCCCTCCACGCGCCTACCTGGATCCGGTCCCTGCAGATGTCGAGAGCGTCGGCGGGCGGACAGTGTGATCACGGTCGAAGAAGTCTCATACACCTACGAACATGCCGGGACACCGGTCCTTGAGGGCTTCACCGCCTCCTTCCCGGCAGGCTCTCTTACCGCCGTCACGGGCGACAACGGGTGTGGGAAGACCACCGCCACCAAGCTCATCGTCGGCATCGAACGACCGACGCGCGGGCGCATCCTGATCGACGGCCTCGACACGGCGACACTGTCCGTGGCCGAGATCGCGCAGCGCGTCGGCTACCTGAGTCAGAACCCGTCGCGCCAGCTCTTCTGTACGAGCGTCCTCGAGGAGGTCACCTGCGGCTTGCGCAACCTCGGTCTGGACGAAGCAGACGCCGTGGAACGCGCCCAGCGCTACCTCGACTACTTCGACCTGACCGGCCATTCCGCCGACTTCCCTCTCCACCTGAGCCACGGCGAGCAGCAGCGGCTCTTGCTCGCGACCGTCCTGGCGATGGAACCTGTCTATCTCGTCCTCGACGAGCCCAGCACAGGCCTGGACATCGTCAGGCAGCGTGCGCTGGGCAGCCACCTGCGGACGATCGTCGAGGACGACGGCTGCGGCATCATCGTGGTCAGCCATGAACGTGGCTTCGTGACACGATACGCCGACGCGGAGGTCCGGATTGAGGCTGCCGGGCAGAAGGGCTCGCCGCTGCCGGGCACTTCACAGGCCCCCGCACCGTCAGCCAGGGCGACCTCACGACTGGACCTGACCGGACTGGACCCTCGACCCAAGATGACGCTCACGATCTGCCTGTCCACGCTGGCCGTCATCTGGGGCGAGCCGGCATGGCTCGCGGCTCTGCTCGCCGCCACATGCGCGATGCTCGCCCTCGGCGGGATCGGCCTGCGCGCAGCGTTCACCCAGGTCCGCGGCCTGCTCGGGGTCCTCGCCCTGCTGTTCGCCGTGCAGTGCATCTTCGTGAGACGAGGAGATCCACTCCTGTCCCTGGCCGGCTTCCCACTCGTCACGGTCGACGGCGTGGGTGTGGCGCTGAGCGTCACTCTGCGCCTCGTCATCATCGTGTTCTCGGCGCTCATCCTGTTGACCGGCGACGCCCGCGACTACCTGCTTGCTCTGGTGCAATGCAGGGTCCCGTACGAGGTCGCGTTCATGGTCATGACCGCGCTGCACTTTCTGCCGATCCTGCGGGAGGAGACCATGGACGTGTACACCGCCGTACAGATGCGCGGCACGGAGGTGACCAAGGCGACCCTCCGCGACAAGCTGTGTGTGTACAGGCGCATCGCGCTGCCCATCGTCGTCGGCGCTATCAAGCGCGCCGAGCAGGTGGCGCTTGCCATGGACTGCCGCGCGTTCCGCAGCTCCCCGCAGCGCACGTTCATGCGCCGCCTGACGCTGGCCCCGCCGGACGTCGCCATCCTGATCGCCGCCCCAGCACTGACGGTGACGTCGTTGATCGTGTCATGGACCTTGTAACGGGCGCACGCAGACGGCGACCGTACGAGGCGCAGTCACACGCCAGAATACCCTGACGCTACTCCGCCTCCTCTGCCCGACCCCGCGACTCCGAAGAGCCTGCCGGCGTCGCTCCCCAGGAAGCGGCAAAGGACGCGCTGCCGAAGTGCTTGCGGTAAAGAACGGCGAGTTCTGCGTCCGCCTCGTCGCGAAAGTCACGGAAACGACGGATGAGTTCGTTTCCCTCCTCCGTGACATCCGAGCCACCGCCCTCCGGCCCGCCCTTGTGACGATGCAGGA
>Ga0116186_1004791_pt1 | contig 10911 bp, 6 predicted proteins | sample AD_JPNNA4_MetaG_FD_89806 | JGI IMG/M metagenome (GOLD analysis project Ga0116186, IMG submission 89806) | Active sludge microbial communities of municipal wastewater-treating anaerobic digesters from Japan - AD_JPNNA4_MetaG | ecosystem: Engineered > Bioreactor > Anaerobic > Digestate | place...
TCGGATTCGATACGAAATTTAATAAACGACGGTTGTAGCATTATGAACTTTTTTGGCCATGCATCATCTTCGGGTTTTGACCAAAATATTGACGACCCCTCAAGTTATAATAATAACGGACGATATCCACTATTACTTGCCAATACTTGCTTGTCGGGTGATATACATTTGCCGGATTATAAGAGAATTTCCGAAAATTGGGTAATTATACCCAACAAAGGTGCTATTGCTTTTTTGGCCTCGACCGATTTGGGAAATGCGGCATACTTGTTTTTATATTCAACTGAATTTTATCGTCAAATTGCTTATAAAAATTTTGCAAAACCCATCGGTCAGTGTGTGAAAGAAACGATTAATGAGCTAATGACAACCAATGGCAACAATGACTTAATGAAAAATACCTGTTTTGATATTACGTTGCATGGTGATCCGGCTGTTAAAATGACTGTGAATGCTTTACCCGATTTAACTATCAGAAGCCAGGATATTCATTTTTACCCGGCAATGGTAACAAGCGATATTGATACATTTGAGGTTCATGCCATTATTACCAATTATGGCAAAGCCGTAACGCAGCCATTTCAGGTGGATCTAATCAGAACGTTTGCAGATGGAAGCCAGGAAGTTGTTTCAAGAATTGAAAATGCTTGTCTTTTTAAAGATACTGTAGTTTTTAGAATTCCGGTAGATATTATCAGGGGGCCTGGAGTTAATAAATTTTGTGTTAAAGTAGATGCCGGTAATTGGATTTCAGAGTACAACGAAAATAATAACGACATATGTGTCGATTTTACCATTACAATTAGCGACATAGTACCTGTTTATCCTTACGAGTTCTCTATTTATCCGTCCGATACCGTAACGCTTAAAGCAAGTACCGGATATCCTTTTTTACCAGCTCAGAATTATATTTTTGAAATGGATACCACCGATTTGTTTAATAGTCCATGGAAAAAAACACAAATCGTTTATCATCAGGGAGGCGTGGTAACATGGAAACCTCCTGTTTTACTTAGCGATTGCACTGTTTATTATTGGCACGTAGCGGTAGATAATGGTGCTAACCTAAACTGGAAAGAAAGCTCTTTTATTTACATACCACAAAAAACAGGTTGGTCGCAGGCTCATTTTTTCCAATTTAAAAAAGACCGATATCAGTTTGTCGATTACAACAGGCAACAACGTTCATTTGATTTTATTATAACACCACGTCAATTACGATGTCAAACCAGGGGAGTGGGAATCGCCACAAGTTATTTTGATTACCAATACAATTTAGAAGGTATTATAGAACGAAGCTCCTGTTCGCCAACCAGTGCAATGCTTGTTGTTGTTATTGATCCGCAAACAATTTTACCATGGGAAAGCAATCGCGATAATTATGGTCATTTGAATTATCCTATTTGTCCCGGTAAAAATAGACCGGATTATTATTACGTTTTTCCAACGGATGCGGCTCATTTAGATATGATGGCAAATTTTATCCGCGATAGTGTACCCAATGGTTATTACATTTTAACTTACAATTTTATTTCAGGAAATTTTTCTAATTGGCCCGAAAATGCATATCAGTCTCTTGAAGAGCTTGGAGCGGTTCAAGTTAGAGCTGTTCCCAACAACGGTGCTTATATTTTCTTTTGCAAAAAAGGCGATTTTTCATATACCAGAGAACGTGTTTGCGGGTCAAACGATAGTTTGTTGTTTACTTTTAGTATCCCGGTTAATTATGTCAGCGGAAAAATATATTCTACATTAGTGGGACCTTCGAGCAGTTGGAAAACGCTTCATTGGTTACCCAAAGCAAAAGAACAACCAACCAAAGATTTGAATTATTTATCATTGATGGCATATAAAGTAAACTTTGATTCATCGCTCGTTATACAAAATATGGGAGAAGACACCTTAGATTTATATAATTTAAATCAGTATGTTAATGCAGCTACTTATCCATATTTGCGACTATCATTATTGACTTCTGACGATTCTGTTAAAACTCCAACTCAATTGGTACGTTGGCAAGTTACATACGATGGTGTTCCCGAAACGGCCATTAATCCGGAAAAAGGACTCTATTTTTATAAAGATACCGTTCAAGAGGGCGATCATATTGCTTTTGCTGTTGCAACAGAAAATATTAGCCCTTACGACATGGATAGTTTACTTGTTAAATACTGGTTACAGGATAAAAATAATAATATAGTTCCTCTTTCTACAAAGCGATTACGAAAACACCCTAAAGGAGATGTCCTGATGGATACCATAACCTTTAACACGCGGGGATATCCCGGATTAAACCGAATTTGGTACGAGGTAAATTGCATTAATTCTTTATCCGGTTCGTACGACCAATTGGAGCAAAGTCATTTTAATAATATTGCCGAGAAAGCTTTTTATGTTCAGACAGATAAAATAAATCCTTTGTTAGATATTACTTTTGATGGAATAAGAATATTAGACGGCGATATCGTTTCGTCAAAACCCGATATCATCATTCAATTAAAAGACGAAAATAAGTTTTTAGCATTGAACGATACCGGTTTGTTTGCTATTTATTTAACAGACTTAAACAACAATATCGAAAAAAGAGTTTATTTTACAAACAGCGAAAACAGTATGACTTTTTACCCGGCTCAATTACCGCACAATAGTTGTAAAATTAATTATAAACCCTTGTTAACAGATGGAAAATATATGCTTCGGGTTCAGGCAAAAGATGTGTCCAATAATATTAGCGGTTTTTACGATTATACAATACGATTCGAAGTGATTACCAAGCAAACAATCTCGTATGTTCTTAATTATCCCAATCCATTTAGCACTTCAACACGCTTCGTATTTACTTTAACCGGTTCTGAGTTGCCCGATGATATAAGAATTAGAATTTTTACAATTTCGGGTAAAGTGGTAAAAGAAATATATAAGCACGAACTTGGAAATATTCATATAGGCCGAAACATTACCGATTATGTATGGGATGGAACCGATATGTATGGAGATAAATTAGCAAATGGGGTATATTTTTATCAGGTAGAAGCTCGAAGCAAAGGGAGTAATGTAGAACATAGAGAAACCGATGCTGACAAGTATTTTAAACATGGATTTGGTAAACTGTATATTTTAAGATAATATGGCAAACAATTGGTTTAAGTGTAAGCAATTTGAAATACAACAGGAATTATGTGGTCATAAAGTAGGTACAGATAGCTTTTTGTTGGGGGCTTGGGCGAACGTTACTAATGCAAAAAAAATTTTAGATATTGGAACCGGTACTGGAATTTTGAGTTTAATGGCAGCACAGCGATCTGAAGCAAATATTACTGCTATTGAAATAGATAAAGATGCCGCAGAACAAGCAAGTTTTAATTTTAAAAACTCACCTTGGTATTCGCGGTTGAAAATATATCGTACTTCGTTAGAAAATTTTTTTGCATTTAAAGAAAAATACGATGTTATTATTTGCAACCCTCCTTTTTTTATGAATTCAATTATTAGTCCCGATGCAAAAAGGACCTTAGCTCGACATGCACATATGCTAACTCTTTTTGATATAATTATGTTTGCTCAAAAGCATTTAAATATAGATGGACATGTTTCGTTAATAATGCCTATCGAGCATATTCTATATTTTATTGATTTGGTTAAGTCAAACTACTGGTATGTTCATAGAATTACTAAGGTATATCCCAAACCCGGCAAAGATGCACATCGCGTTTTGATTGAATTTGGAAAGGTTAAAAAAGGTATTGAATATGATGAATTAACAATAGAAACAGAGCAGCGTCATAAGTACACAAAAAAATACTATGAACTAACGAAAGATTTTTATTTAAATGCAGTATGCGAATAAATATAAAAAAGGGCTGTCTCAAAATGAGCAGCCTTTTTTTTGTATTTAAAAGGAGTTTATTACCTTACTTTTATTTTTATGGATTCGTTTATCCAGCATCCAATGGTATAAGATTTTCCTTCGTTATCGCCATGGAAAAACATATCTTCTTTTGAAGGATACATGCTGCTATATGAGTTAATGAGTTTGTTTGCTTCGTCTGCACAGTCAGCATCCATTGAGCGAGCTTGAATAAATTTATCAACAGCTGCAATGTAAACCAACGATTGATAATATGCGTCATCTCCACAATCTTTAGCACTTTGGGCATAAAGCTGACCAACCAAAATATAAGGCTTTCCCCATCCTTTTCTTAACTCAGCAGCTTTGTAAGCATAATTTCGAGCAGCAGAAGGTTGACCTAATTTGGTTCCCGTAATAATGGCCATTTCGTAATAGTATTGTGCTTTTTTATCGTTTAAACTATCAAGCTTGATTGCTTGTTGATAGTATTCAACTGCCTTTGAGTATTCACCTTTTTTTACAAATAATTGAGCTAATGAGTATGCCGAAAAAGCAGATGGTTGAAGCTTATTTAATTGTTCGGAAGCTTGAGCATATACTTTTGAATCGGTACATTCTTGACGAGCTAAAAGTTTTAAAATAACTTTGAGCATGTCGATGTTTTCTTTGTTGGCTTCGTATTTTGCAGCAAAAATGGGGACAATTTTATCGCAAGAAGCAACACCCGAATTAACTAATGCTAAATCAATATTATCTTGTGCTTTCTTTATGTTTTCGGCATCGGGTTTAACTTCAAGCTGAGAAGTCAGAGCTTCTGAACACTTGTTGTAATATTCTAACACTTGATCTGCTGGCAATTTTTGTTCTTTATATAAATTAACCGCAATTTCCATTAGGATAGTGATGGCAGCAGGATCTGAGTTTTTGCCATCTTTTTCGATAGATTGTCCTAAAATGTCAAGAGCCTCTTTTTTCTTAGAAGGATAGAGTTTGTAAAAGTCTATTCCTTTATAACCGAGTACTTTACCTTCTTCACCAAAATTTTCAATTCTTCGGTCGTACATTAACATCAGCGTGTCGGCATATTTAGCTTTTGTAGCAGGGTCTTTGGCACTGTTTATTTTTTCCCAAATTATTTTAGGACCATGAATATATAAGTTTTTACTTGATTTAGGGCATTCATTAAATACAATACTCCATGATGGGTATGCATCTGCATAGTTTTTTTGGCGATAAAATTCAACGTATAACGATAGATTCATTTTGCAACGGTCGGGGTTAGAACCGTATTTAGGGTCGTTTCCACCTTGTTCATCTTGGGCTTTAACAGATATACTTCCGATTGAAAGTAATAATGCTGCGATTAAAAAACTTATCTTTCTCATAATTCTAATTATATTTTCGTTTAATAAACCAAATGTCTTGCAAATTTAAACCGATTGAAAATTGTATAAAATGTTCTTTAATTAAATTGTCGGAGGTTGTGCCGCGAGTTCCATAGCTCAATGCTACATTTATCATGGGTGGTAATTTACGGCGTATCATGGTGCCTTCTCCTTTGTCGGTTTTAGTTATCGGTATGCCTAAACCAAAAGTTATGCCAACTTCGTTGATGTCGTTATTGTTTATGTTAAGGAAAGTTTGATGGTAGTATGCACCCAAGCGATAATTTACCATCTTCCAATAACTGTAAAACTTATAAGGGTCGGGGATGTATTGGATTCCTGAGCCTATAAAAATGGTGTTTTTAAGATTGGACTTTTCACCAAAAAATGTAGTATTTGACCATTGTTGCATTTTAAAGTCGGTTGCCCAAGTAAACTTGTCTTTTGTAGAAAGTGAAAAACCAACACCGACAGATAGTGGGGTTTGTATAACACCTTTATTATTAACTTTATTTTCGATGGTATCTTTCGTTACATAACCGAGCATATTTAAGTATTTGGTTATTAAGGTAGTTTGTTTTGAGTTTATATTGTTTTGATTGTCAATGGTTAGTCCAATGCAAAATTTATATTTATTTGTTTTGAAGCCATTTAGGGTTTCGTATTTTGAAATTAGATATTGTAATCCGAGCCTATAAGAGAAATCGCTGACAAGAAAACGCTCGGTTTTGTAAACATCGAAAACATAGGCTTCGTTGTTAAAATTAGAAGTAGAATACTTGTCCAGTGAACCAAAAATATAAGACAAACGAACCCCTAACGAAAGATTTTGAATATGGGTGTTTTGAAGCTCGTCACTAATTTTGACGGATTTAATAATATTTAACAATCTAAAGCCGTTATTTAAGAATACTTCGTTTATTCCGCCATCGCCTTTATAAATATTTGTTAGTTCTAAAGTGTCAATATTTTTTTGTTCGCGAATGTTGTAGCCAACGTTGCTGTATGGGCTTATTCCTAAGCTAGTTCCCCAGTCTTTTTTTATGGGGAAAGAAAAAGCAAAGTAGCTGATATCTGTATTGGTGGTTGTTTTTGACATAAGCGAGTTGGTAATGGTATGATTTCTTCCATTTATGGCAAGTTCGGTTAAAAAAGTCATGGTGTCAATTTCAGATGCTGCAGCAGGATTGGCATCGTTGATATAGCGATTTGAGCGTTGGGCAATGGAAGTGTATCCCATACCTAATCCGGGTTGAAAAGTTGTATAGGTTATATCACCTAAGCCAAATTTGGAATAGGGCGAAAGTGAAAACGACTGGCAAAATACTTGTGATGCAATAGAAAAGAAGAAAAATGTTGTGATAAATATTTTATAATACATTGTATTTCAGTATATTAATTAATCCTTTTAATACCAATTCCGGCTCAGCAAAGATGGTTTTTTTTATCAATTTTACCAAATAAAAACCATCTCCTCCTGTTATTATAATTTTACCATTGGGATACGATTTTTGAAAATCTTCTATTCTTTTTTCTAATTCAAAAACAACTCCTTGAATTACACCATTATATATTGACTCTTCTGTGCTTTTTCCGGGATAATCAAAATTAGTTGATTTTGTTAATAATGGTAACTTATTTGTAAATTGATGAAGTGCTCTAAAACGCATTTCGATTCCGGGCGAAATACAGCCTCCCATAAAAGAAGATTCGTACATTAAATCTACTGTAATGGCAGTTCCTGCGTCAATGATCAAGCATGGCGAGGTTGGAAAATGTTCAAAAGCACCGACGGCAGCGGCAATTCGGTCGTATCCTAAGGTTTCGGGTGTTTTATAATTATTTTTAATGGGTAAAGGTGTCGTGTTATTTAATATTAAAAATTTATTTTGTTTAAACGTATTACGAATGTCATCCATAAAAATGGAATTCACTTGGCTAATTATTACATGGTAGTCGGTTTTTAAATATTCATGAATTTCTTTTTTTATAGAATCCCAATTATCTGCTTGTTTATATATATGTTCGTTTCCGTTAATAATGAACGTTTTAATGAGGCTATTACCTACATCTATCGCAATAAAATTTTGAACTTTATTTAATGTCATCATTAATTTGTTAAAAAATGTTTAATTTCATGCTTTTAAATGAGGGGTAAAATTACCAATAATTTTTATGAATAAAACGCCACGAAAAGTTATTGTTGTAGAAGACGATAAAATGCTTCAAACAGTCTTTGCACTCTTTGTTCAAGAGTTAGGACATGAGTTGTCTGGAGCTTTTACAAATGCAGACGAAGCTTTATTATTTTGCGAAAAACACAGACCTGATGTGGTACTTTTAGACATTAATTTGTCGGAAGGTACCAATGGTATTACCGCTTCAAACAGATTTTATGCGGAATTTAATGTTCCAGTAATCTATGTTTCAAGCTATACGGACGATACTACTGTTTCTAAAGCAATTAATTATTCGGCGTACGGTTATTTAGTAAAACCTATAGATAAAGTTTCCTTAGGAATTACGATTGATTTGGTTTGTTGGCGACATGAGTATGAGCAGCAAAAAAAGATAAGCGAACAATTACTTGAGTATATTCAACATGCTGTATTTACTATCTCATTGGGTGGTAAGATATTGCATGCTAATAAAGCATTTACTGATATTTTTAAAAGCGAAAACAGCATAGGAAAAAATTTTAGTGAGTTGTTGAATATTAGTGAAGATGATTTTCAAATAAATGTAATTGAAGAGGTTTTAAAAAACAGGTTTTATACTCAGATATACAAAATTGGCAGTGAAGAAAAATCATCGTTTGTGCAATGCAATTTTAGTTTGCTGTTTGATGAAATAAATGAAGTATATGCTATTGCTGTTTTTGCTCAGGAAATTACAGCTTTAATTGAGTTTTCTGAGGGGTTTAAAAAAATAGGTTCAATACAGACAGCCTTTATCAATGGAGTAAATCAGATGGTACTACTGTTTGATAAGGAAAACAAACTTTCGATTTTTAATAATTTAGCGATGAAATTTTATGAAACAAAATTGAATTTTACGCTAAATGAGGGGATTAAGATTGAAAATGTGCTGTTTTTTCTGCAAAAGAATGAAATAGTATCGCTGGTTAATAACGTTAATAAAGGCATATTCCATTTTACCGAAAGAATAATAGAAGAAAATAACCAAAATTTATTTATTCAAATAAATTGGGTGCCTGTTGAAGTTGATGGCGAAGTAACCCATACATTATTATTGTTGTCAGATATTACTAACTTGCGAAAGTTAGAGATGGATTTTGATGAACAGAAAAATGAGCTTAAACCTATTTTTGATAGTAGTATTCAGCGATTTTATTTGGTAGATATGAATTTCAACATCATTGCCTTCAATAAATCGGCAAGGGATGTGATTTATAAAGAATTTAATTTTGCACTCAAGAAGGGCGACAATGCCTTGGATTTAATTCCACAAGAAGAAAGACGTAAACACTTTTTGGAGCAGTTTGAATTGGCAAAATCGGGTCAAAGTGTATTTTTTAAAGAATCGTATCCACTAAAGAATGAATTGCGTTGGAATGAAACCCATTTAGACCCTGTTGTAAACGAGCGAGGTGAGATAAAACGAGTACTGATATGGACACTCGATATTACAGACAGAGAACAATACCTTCACGATTTAAAAGAAAGTCAAGAACGTTACGAGTTAATAGCAAGGGGGGGCAACGATGGTATCTTTGACTGGGACATGATAAAAAATACGGTTTATTTATCGCCAAGATGGAAGGCGTTGTTAGGTTATGAAGATTACGAATTGAAAAACGAATTTGGCACCAGAGATAGTTTAATCCATCCTGAAGATAAAGAACATGCGAAAAAAATATTAAACGAATATTTGGAAGGCAAAAAACCGACATACGAAAATGAATTTAGGTTAATGCACAAAAGGGGGTATTATATTTGGGTTATTGAACGTGGGGAACTTTTAAGAGACGAGCAGGGTAATATTATACGCTTAGCAGGTTCTATTACCGATATTTCAAGAATAAAAAAAACAGAAGCCAATCTACTTAATTTAAATAAAACACTAATGGATGAACGTAAAATGTTTATGCAGGGAAGTGTTGTTATTACTCGTATTAGAGCAGATGAAACTAAAAAGTTTATATATATATCTGAAAATGTTAAAGATGTTTTAGGATACAGTGTTGAAGATTTTACATCCGGTATCATTCATTATGACGATTTGATTCACCCGGAAGATATTGAATTACATACACAAGAACGCGAAAAAGCAATTCAAGATAATATTACGCAGATTTCTTTTTCACCCTATCGAATGAGGCGAAAAGACCAATCCTTTATTTGGGTAAAAGATTTTTCATCGATTATATACAACGAGGAAGAAAAAACGAATGATATTTTAGGATATTTTATCGATATTACAGAACAGAAAAAATCGGAGTTAGCCATTATCGAAACCAATAAACGGTATTTTTCATTGTTCGAAGAAGCCAGCGATGCAATTATATTGATAGATGAAGTTAGAATAACAGAAGCCAATAAAAATGCAGAAGTCTTATTTGGCTATACAAAAGAAGAGTTAAAACAAATGGATGTAATTATGTTGTCTCCTGAAATTCAACATAATATGGAAAAGAGTTTAGACCGTTTTAACAAAAAGATGCTCAATGCAATGGCTGGAGAATCCAGAGCATTTTATTGGCAATTTAAAACAAGGGATAATAAAATTATTGATACGGAAGTTGGTTTAAGTCCTATTGTTGTTAATAATAAACGAATACTTTATCAAGCCATTATTAGAAATATAACCGATCGCAAGAAAATTGAACGAGCTCTCAAAGAAAACGAGCAACGGGTAAAGATTTTATTAGAAGCCATTCCTGATTTAATCTTTATCATTAATAAAGACAATGTTTATAGTTATTTTAAACCGGATCGAGATAAAAAATTTGATGTGCCACATGAAGGAGTAATTGGGAAACATATTCGAGATTTTTTCTCTGGCGAGTTTTATGATTATTATATTTCTTCGATAAATAAGTGTAGAGAAACAAAACAAATTGTTGAAATAAGTTATAGCTTAAATTCGCCCATTGGCAAAAGAAAATACGAGGCGCGATTGTCTCCTTTAAATAATGATGAAGTATTACAGGTAGTCAGGGATTTAGGTCCGGCTACGGAATAATTTTATTCCTTAAATAGCCTATATCCGTAACACAAATCGACTCTTCCAAATGTATGTTTTAAATTATATTTTGAGCTTAATGGATAATTGCAATTGTCTGAAATAATATAAAAATAAAAAAACGATCGATTATTATTGTATCCGGCTCCAAGACGAACGTTAATAATAATGCCCGTAGTAGAGTGGGGGTAAAATTTGCCAAATTCGCTACTAAGTTCTTTGTATTGTAATTGATTGGCTAGCCCTGCTAAGATGGTAGCATTAAAAACCCATTTTTTATATAACCAATTTTGCATATATCCACCAAAAACTCCGATCAAAAGCGAAGTGAATTGTTTTAATTTGAAATCATTTTCCCGACTTCATCACAAAAACGGCTTAAAATTTCATAACTATCTGATAATCAATGGCAATAATTTTATTTTAAAATGTAGTGCCTAATTAACGACGTATAGTTGATAACTTTTTTAA
>Ga0116186_1004796_pt1 | contig 10893 bp, 15 predicted proteins | sample AD_JPNNA4_MetaG_FD_89806 | JGI IMG/M metagenome (GOLD analysis project Ga0116186, IMG submission 89806) | Active sludge microbial communities of municipal wastewater-treating anaerobic digesters from Japan - AD_JPNNA4_MetaG | ecosystem: Engineered > Bioreactor > Anaerobic > Digestate | place...
CCGACATCGTCGACGCCTGCGACGGGCTCGCCGAGGTGCTCACGGGTGTCGACCTCGAGACCTACCGCGCACGGCGCTCGATCCGCACCTCGGTCGAGCGTGAGTTCACCATCATCGGCGAGGCGATCGGTGTCCTCACGCGCCGCGACCCCGCGCTCGCCGCGCGTATCTCGCACGCGCGCCTCATCGTCGGCTTCCGCAACCGCCTCGTGCACGAGTACCCGCAGATCGACGACGAGGCCGTCTACGCGATCGCCGAGCGCGACGCGCCGGTGCTGCGGGCCGAGTGCGCGGCCCTCCTCCGGGAAGTGGGAGACGCAGACTAACAAGATGGCATGAAAAGGACGCTCCACCGACACTGTCGTCGTAGCCATCGTCGACAGGGAGGGGGAGCGCCGATGCCAACCTACAACCTGGGGCTCGACGTGCACAAGGTGCGCACCCAGTACTGCCTCATGGACCCCGCAGGGAAGATCCTCGATGAAGGCAACGTGCCCACCGAGGAGGTAGCCGGCCTCGTCCCCGCAGCCGACTGCGCCGTGGTCCTCGAGGCCACGGGCAGCTGGCACGCCGCCTACGACGCGCTCTGCGCGACCGGCGCGCAGGTCAAGCTCGCCCATCCCTCGCACGTCAAGGCGATCGCCTCGGCGCGCGTGAAGACCGACAGGATCGACGCGCGGATCCTCGCCCACCTGCTGCGCACCGACCTTGTGCCCGAGGCCTGGGCGCCGCCGGCTCGTACCCGCGAGCTGCGCGACCTCGTGCGCCTCAGGTGGCGCTTCGTCGCCCAGCGCACCACCGCCAAGAACCGCATCAGCAACCTGCTCGCGCGCCGCTGCCTGCGCTACGAGGGCACCGACCTCTTCGGCCGAGGCGGGCGCGCCTGGCTCGCCGCAGCGGAGCTCGACCCCCACGCCCGGACCCTCACGGAGCTGCTCCTGACCGCGATCGACGAGGCCGACGCCCACGTCTGTGCGCTCACCGACCGCCTGCACGAGCTGCTCGACGGCGACCCGGAGCTCGCCCTGCTCGAGACCATCCCCGGGGTCGGCTTCCTCACCGCGGCGACGCTGCTCGCCGAGCTCGGCGATGCGCGCCGCTTCCGCAGCGCCGGCCAGGTCTCCGCCTACTTCGGCCTCGTGCCCCGCGTGCGCGCCTCGGCCGACGTCGCCCACTACGGGCGCATCACCAGGTCCGGCTCGCCGCATGCGCGCCGCGCCCTGGTCGAGGCCGCCCACGTCGCCGTGCGCCTGCCGGGGCCGGTCCGCGACCGCTACGCCTCTCTGGCGCGTCGCCGCGGCAAGAAGGTCGCCCTCGTGGCCGCCGCCCGCGCCCTGCTCGAGCTGTCCTGGACCCTGCTCATGCGAGGGGAGGTGTTCCGGGCCGACGGCATGGGAGAGCCCGCTGAGATGCGCTGAGGGCGCCCTCTGAAGGCGACCCTCGTTAACAAGACTGGGCCTCCCGCTGCCGCATAGCCCATCTTCAGTGCCCCTCCATGGGGTGCGCATGGAAGCTTGGCCGCTCCGTCCCAAAGAGCAGGCCGCCGGATGGAGCCGGGGGAGGTGCTACGATGCCTCTCGGAGGAGGGGGAGCGTGAAGGATCGCGAGTTGACCTTGACCGCCGCGTCCTTTTCATGGAAGCACGTCAACCTGTCGCCCAGACACGCTGTGGGAGGAGGCTCATACCGCAGCGGGCGCAGGTTACGTGCTTCACGTTAGGTTCAGTCCTCCCACGCGTGATCTAGGCTCTCAGGTGGTACACTCTGTTGTACGTGTTCGTGTACTAGGAGGCCCATGATGCGTCCCCTCAGGCTTGACGAGGACATCCGTCCCCTCTCCGAGTTCCGCGCCGGCGTCGCAGGTTTTGTGCGCCGCGTGAGCGAGACCCGGCGGCCGCTGGTGCTCACCCAGCACGGTCGCGGCGTCGCCGTGCTGCTCGACGTGCGCGAGTTCGAGGCGCTGCGCGAGCGCCTTGCCCTGCTCGAGGACATCGCCGCGGCTGAGGACGATGTCGCTGCCGGCCGTCTCACCGAGCATGGCACGGCCATGGCCCACGTCCGCGAGGATCTCGCCACGTGAGACTCCTCTGGACCGACCGAGCACTCGAGCGGGTCGAGGAGACGGCCCGCTACATCGCCCTCGACGACAGCGAGGCCGCGCTGCGCTGGGTCGAGGAGCTGTTCGAGTCGGTCGGGCGCCTCGCGGCCTTCCCCGAGAGCGGCCGGCTGGTGCCGGAGCTCGAAGGCCGCGGCGTTCGCGAGCTCATCTTCGGGGCCTACCGCGTCTTCTACCGCCTCGGGCCCGACGTCGTCTTGGTCCTTACCGTGAGGCACGCGAGTCAGCTCATCCGCGAGGACGAACTTGCCGAGGGACGAACCTAACAAGTGCATCGACCAGACGCTCAGAAGCGCTGCGGGAGCAGGCTGGGGCCGCAGCGCTCGCTGCTCACGCGCGAAACGTTGGGCCCAACACGCCCATTGTCATCCTGTGCCGTTTTCCGTGCCCGCGGTACAATCGGCTTGAGATGTCCCCATCCCGTGAGGTACCGCCCGTGACCGTTGAGGAACTCAGATCGGAAGCGCTTCGCCTGGCGCCTCAGGCCCGTGCCGACCTTGCCCGCGAGCTGCTCCACAGCCTCGACCACCTGAGCGAAGCCGAGATCGAGCAGCTCTGGCTCGAGGAGTCGGCCCGCCGCGACCGCGAACTCGACGCGGGCAGGGTGGAGGCGATGTGTTCGACAACCCAATAGTTGACCACCGTGATCACCCAATAGTTGACCACCCTGTCCGTCTGTTCGTGAGCGTCTCCTCAGAGTTGTCCGCTGCTCTCGCGGAAGCGGTAGGACTCGCCTTCGAAGAGCAGGATGTGGCTGTGGTGGGTGAAGCGGTCGAGCAGTGCTGCGGTGAGCGTGGGGTCGCCGAAGACCTCGCTCCAGCGGCTGAACTCGAGGTTGCTCGTGACCAGCACCGAGCCCGCCTCGTAGCGCTCGGCGAAGAACTGGAAGAGGAGCGGCGCGCCGGGTCCTAGCGGCAGGTAGCCGAGCTCGTCGACGATCGCGAGGTCGGCGCTCCTCCAGCCCTTGAGGTAGCGCGGCAGGCGGTGCTCGTCGGCGGCCGCGAGCAGCTCCTGGGCGAGAGTGACCGCGCCCGTGAAGCGCACCCGGAAGCCGGCGTAGACGGCGGCCATGCCGATCGCCGTGGCCACGTGCGTCTTCCCCGTGCCCGAGCCGCCGAGGCAGACGAGGTTCTCGCGGGCGCTGATGAAGCCGCCCTGTGCGAGGCTGAGCAGGCGCGCCTTCTCGAGGCTCGGCTGCAGGGCGAAGTCGAAGCCCTCGAGGCTCTTCGGGGCCGGGAAGCGGGCCGCCTTGAGGCGCGCCGCGAGGCGGTGCTCGGCACGCGAGGCGACCTCGGCCGAAAGGCAGGCGGCGAGCGTCTCGAGGTGCGCGCGGCCCGCCTTCGCTCCGTCACGCACGATCTCCTCGAAGGCGGCGGCGAGGCCCGGCATCTTGAGCTCCTTGGCGTAGAGCCGCACCTGGGCGGCCACGACCTCGCCGTTCACCTGAGGCTCCCGACGAGGGCGTCGTAGCGGGCGAGGTCGGCGGCCGGCAGGCGCACGTCCAGGGCGGCCGGCACCGCCACCGGGGGCGGCACCTCGTGAGCCGCGTTGAGGGCGACCTGGCGCACGTAGGTCGCCTCCAGCGGGCCGCCGCCCGCAAGGCAGGCGGAGAGCGCCCCGGCGAGGCGCTCGAGGCCGAGCTCGCGGCCCAGGAGCAGCACCTCGGCGAAGCGGCGGTGGGCGTCGGGCGAGCGCAGGGCCAGATCGCGGGCGCGCACGAACACGGGATCGGCGGCATCCAGGGCGGCGCAGCTGAGCGCCGCCCGCGGCTTGACCGCGAAGGCGTCGAGGTAGTGGGCGAGCTCGAGCACGACCGCGCCGCGCGCGTAGCTGCGCGCGTGGCTGGCGACGAGCTCGGAGCCGCGGTAGACCTCGACGCGATCCGTGAAGCTCTCGGCGCGCAGGGTCATGCCCGCGCAGGCGACCGGCACCGAGTAGCGCACGCGGTCGAGGCTCACGAGCGCCGTCTTGCCGGCCACCACGGGGCGGCCGACCGAGGCGGGGAAGGGATGGGCGGGCAGCGGCCCGAGCGCCGCGCGCTCGAGGGCCCAGGCCTCGCCGTGACGCGCCCGCTCGCGCTCGCACCAGGCGCGCAGGTGTCGGTTCAGAGCGGGAAGGTCGTCGAACGAGCGCGTGTGCGGCACGAGCGCGTTGCGGCGCGCATAGCCGACGAGGTGCTCGACCGAGCCCTTCTCGTTGCCGGCCCCGGGCGTGCAGAAGCTGCTCGCGAACAGGTAGTGGGCGCGCAGGGCGCTGAACAGCTCATGCTCCTCGCGTGCCGGCCCCGAGAGGATCCTCGTGACCACCGTTCTCGGGTTGTCGTACCAGACCTCGGCGAAGACCCCGCCGAAGAAGGCGAAGGCCTCGACGTGGCCGGAAAGGAGGGCCTCGAGGCGCTCCGTCGGGTAGGCGGCCACGAAGGGCACCCTGGAGGCCTTGGCGCGCAGGCAGAAGAGGGCGACCTCGACGCGCTCGCCGGCGATCGTCACCACGGCGCTGCCGAAGTCGGCCTGGGCGATCCTGCCGAAGGGCGCCTCGAGGGGCACATAGGGCAGGGCGCGCCGCGTCCGCAAGCCGGCGACCGCGCGCCGCACCGTGACCTCCGAGCCACTGTAGCCGTGCTCGTCGACCAAGCGCTCGTAGATGCGCCGCGCCGTGTGGCGCTGCTTTCTCGGCGCCTCCTCGTCCTCGGCGAGCCACTGCCGGACGAGCCCGAGGTAGGGCCCCATCACCGGCTGTGGCCGCGGGGCGGAGAGCTCGTAGCGCGGCGGCGCGGCAGGGCCGGCGAGCGCCTTGCGGATCGCCTGACGCGACCAGCCGGTTCGCCGGCTGATCTCGCGGATCGACCAGCCGTCACGGGCGTGGCGCAGCTTGATGAACTCGACATCGACCATCCGTAGCACGTGCCTTCCTCCTGCCCGCCGCATCGCTGCCCCCGATGGGCAGCGCGATGGACGGTACAGGCATCGCTTCGGTGGTCAACTTTTCGGTGATCGAAGCGCCCTCAGGTGGTCAGCATTCAGGTTAGCGAACACAGGCGATTCCCGCCGACGAGGTCCTGGCCCGGCTCAAGGCCCGTCTGGCATGAGTCGGGAGCTCTGGTTCCACCCGGATACGGAAGCAGAGCTCACAGAGGCACTCGACTTCTACGCCCAGCAAGGTCCGGGGCTCGACAGGCGCTTCGTCCCAGAGTTCGAGCACGCCCTCGAGCAAATCGTTCGCTTTCCTGAGGCGGCCGCTCCGCTCCACGGTCGTCTGCGGCGCAAGCTGCTCCCGAGCTATCCCTGCTCACTCATCTACAGGCTGACCGACACACAGATCCGCGTCCTGGCCGTCGCCCACCAGAAGCGGCGGCCGTTCTACTGGCGGACTCGCTCATGAGAGCCCTGTGTGGGCCTAACACGTGCATCGACCTGACGCCCAGGTGCGTCGCGGGAGTAAGCTCCCACCGCAGCGGGCGCAGGTCATGCACCTGACGTCAGCACCACTTCCTCGAGCCGCGATTGTCACTCTTGCACGGTAACCGTGTAAGCGCTACACTCTTGGCATGATCGCATCATTCGGGGACCGCGCGACCGAAGACCTCTATCACGGCCGGCCCATGGCGCGGGCGCGGCGCTTCCCGGGCGACGTGGTCGAGGCGGCCCTGGTGAAGCTCGACTCGCTCAACGGCGCCGCCTCGATGCTCGACCTGCGCTCGCCGCCGGGCAACCGGCTCGAGGCGCTGAAAGGTGACATGAAGGGTCTGCACGCGATGCGCGTCAACGCCCAGTGGCGGCTCGTCTTCCGCTGGCAGGGCAACGACGCCTACGACGTGCGCCTGACCGACTACCACTGAAGGGAGGCACACCGTGATCCCCGAGAACCGCATCCCCACCCATCCCGGCGTGATCCTCGCGCAGGAGTTCCTCGCTCCGCTGGGCACCTCGCAGGTCGCCCTGGCGGCGCACCTCGGCGTTCCCGTGCAGCGCGTCAACGAGCTCGTGCGCGGCAAGCGCGGCGTCACGCCCGAGACCGCCTGGCTGCTGGCCCAGGCGCTCAACACCACGCCTGAGTACTGGCTCAACCTGCAGGCGGCACACGACCTCGCGCGCAGTCGGCCGACGCAGGCCGTCCGGCCACTCAAGGTCGCCAGCTGAGGTCAGGTGCTGACAGGCGAATCGAGCAGGCGCCCAGGGAGCGTGGTGTACTCTCCGACCGCAGCCGGCGCAGCTCATTGGCTGGACGTTGGGCGGGAAGTCAGCGACATCGGATGGCGCGGAGGCCCAAGTTGAAGGTGACTCAGACACAGGTCGGGGACGTGGGGAACCTCAGGCTTCATGGGCGCTCCTCTTTCGCGTGGCCTCCATCGCGTCGCTCCTCACCGCAGTCGTGACCGTGGTCCAGATCATCGTGTTCGCGGTTTGGCCGCCGCCCAGCTGCCAGCCAACACCGTCCGCGACCGGGGCCATCTTCGAGATGCTGCGCTCCAATCCGGTACTGGGATTCGTCGAACTCGATGGTCTGATGCTCGTCGACTATCCATTGATCGCGGTCGTGTTCCTCGCGCTCTACATTGCCCTTCGACATGTCCAACCGGTGCTCGCTCTGATCGGGACGGTGTTCGCGCTTATCGCGATCACCGCATACTTCACGGCGAATCCGGCGCTTTCGATGCTGGCGTTGAGTGCGCACTATCCTTCGCCGGGCACAGTCGCAGCGGGTCAGGCCGTCCTCGCCGACTTCCAAGGCTCGGCGTTCATCGTCCACTACTTGCTGATGGGTGTCGCCGGCCTTCTCGTATCGTTCGCGATGCTGCGCAGCGCGGTGTTCTCACGGGCGACGGCAACCGCTGGACTGCTGCAGGGGGCCATGATGCTCGTGCCATCGACCGTCGGCACGATCGGGCTCATCTTCGCGCTTGGCTCGCTGGCGCCGTTCCTCGTGTGGTTCGTGCTCATCGCGTTGCGCTTGCAGCGCCTTGCCCGTGAGTCGACGTCTTCCGCCTAACAAGATGGCATGAAGAGGACGCTCCACCGACACTGTCGTCGTAGCCATCGTCGACAGGGAGGGGGAGCGCCGATGCCAACCTACTACCCGGGCTCGACGTCCACAAGATTCGCACCCAGTACTGCCTCATGGACCCCGCCGGCCAGATCCTCGGCGAAGGCAGCGTACCGACCGAGGCGGTAGCCGCCCTCGTCCCCGCAGCCGACTACGCCGTGGTCCTCGAGGCCACGGGCAGCTGGCACGCCGCCCGACGTCCGCGAGCTGCGCGACCTCGTGCGCCTCAGGTGGCGCTTCGTCGCCCAGCGCACCACCGCCAAGAGCCGCATCGGCAACCTGCTTGCGCGCCGCTGCCTGCGCTGCGAGGGCGCGGACCTCGTCGGCTGCATCGAGCAGAACGCCAGGAGGTCCGCCACGGACCCGCAGGCCGGCCGCGTCTGCTCATGTGCACCACGTCAGAGCAAACGCCCGTTTGTCACCGCCCTTGCCCAACGGCAACAACAGCGTTAGCATTGTCGTTGTACGATATCTTTATCGATAAGGAGGCCGTGATGGATACGGTCACCATCTCGCCGAAGTTCCAGGTAGTGATCCCCAAGCGCATCCGTGAGGAGCTCGACCTCCATCCTGGACAGAAGGTCCAGGCGATCCAGTACGGCGACCGTGTCGAGTTGGTGCCGGTGAAGTCGGCGCGTCAGATGCGCGGCTTCTTGCGCGGCATCGACACGTCGGTTCCCCGTGAGGCCGATCGGCTGTGAACGTCGTCGACTCCTGCGGCTGGCTCGAGTACCTCGCTGAAGGGCCGAACGCGGACTTCTTCGCACCGGCCCTCGAGGCGCCGGCCGAGCTTGTCGTGCCGACCATCAGTGTCTACGAGGTGTTCAAGCACGTCGTGCAACAGCGGGGTGACAGTGACGCCCTGCAGGCAGTGGCACTCATGCAGCAGGGCACGGTCGTGCAACTGACGTTGCCGCTCGCACTGGAGGCGGCTCGCACCAGTGCGAGTATGGGACTGCCGATGGCCGACAGCGTCATGCTGGCGACCGCCCGCTCGTTCCAGGCGACGCTCTGGACGCAAGACGCCGACTTCGAGGGTATCGAAGGTGTCCGGTACGTTGCGGCGCAGTCGCTCTGACAAGGCGTTCGAGCAGGCGCCCAGACGGTCTGCGGTGTTCTTCGTCGTCAGCGGGCGCAGGTCATGCACCCGCCGTTGGGCAGAACCGGGGCGCGGCGATCGTCGTCCGCTATGCATGCTTGACGTTACTGACGCGTAGCGTTACCAGGCAGGGGATCGAAGAGGAAGCGTTGGATCGTGGGGCCGACGATCCGGGCCACCGACTCGCGGTCCATCGAAGCGAACGGCTCGATGTGCGCGAGGTATCGCTGCATGGCGAGCCCCACCAGCAGAGCGCCGACGAGCGTCGTGCGAAGCTGAGGGTCCGGTTGGCCGAGTGCGTGTGCCACGGGAGCGATCATGCGACTCGTGATGAGGTCGCGCACGATGGCCTCCGATCGCGCCTGGCTCGCCACCGTACGAAGGAGGGTGACCAAGACGAGCCGGCTCTGAGGAGGATCCCACGCTTCGAGGAACCGCTGGACCACCCGCTCGCCGATCTTGTCCTCGTCGCCGTACATGATGGCGGCGATCAGGGCTTCGCTGTTCCACGGCAGCTCGGTCGCCGCCGCAAACAGCCCCTGCTTGTCACCGAAGTAGTGTCTGATCAGCGCGGGGTCGACGTGAGACTGGGCGGCGACCTCGCGGAGCGTCACGCCGTCGTAGCCGCGACGCGAGAAGGCCTTGCGCGCGGCGATGATGATGGTCTGGCGGGTGCCACTCTTGCCCGGCCGCCGCCCTGCTCGCTTGCGAGGAGGGCTCTGCTCGGGCGTCGGGGCATCAGTGTGGGCGCCTGTCATCTCGTCGGGCATGACCTGTCCATCATAGCGACGACACCGGCCTGGCGTGAGGGGATTGGGGGCTCTCCGTACCTGCGGTGGGGGTCAGTGTCCCGCAATCGCCACCGCAGGTACGGAGAGCCAGATAAGCCCCAACTGGGGTCGAACCTCCCGCCGCAGGGCGCGTAGTAATCAGACCGCCCTACCCGGCCGGCGGATCGGGGCTGAACGGAGATCAGTGCCCTTGGTCATCGACGCGCAGGGACGGGACCTCGGTCCAGTGCTGGACGAGCTGCATCAGGTTCGGCAGTCCGGTGGTGGGGTCGGCCGCGCCGGTGAGGAAGCCGCGGGCGTGGGAGATGGCGGGGAGGAACAACTGCTTGACCTCCTCGCGCTGGGCGGCCGCGATGAGGGAGGTCTTGTAGTCCTCGAAGTCCTGGAAGCGGTCGATGAACATCCAGTACTCCTCATCGGAGCTCTCGGGGACATCCCTGGTGTAGTAGCGGGTGGAGCTGTAGTGGAAGAGGTCAGGGTGCGCCTGCTCGAAGTCCAGAAGGGCTCGAAAGCCGCGCTCGATCTCGTCGTGGTCCGCCTTCAGTGCCTTGAAGCCTGAGATGCCGAGCTGTTCGCCTGTCATTGTGCTTTCCTTTCTCTCGAGTCCGGCTTCTGCCGAACTGTGTGGCCGGGTCGTCGCGGTCAAGCACGTGCTGATCTCTTCAAGGCCCGACGGTGACCTTTCAGGCGCATTGGTCAACGTCCGCTACCGACGGGCAGGCTGATAAGCCGTCTACGCGGGTTGCCCACTCAGGACGTCATTGCCTGGCTCCCACGAACGACATCTCGCCCATCGGCGTGCTGAGGACGCCGACGAGTCGATCGCCGTCGACATGGGCGGTGACGGTGACCCTCGTCTTTCCCACGGGGATCTTCATGGCGAACGTATGGATGAATCCCTCTGCTGTGGCGTGCCCCTCCTCCACCGGTGTCGTCCTGCCCATGAGGGTCACGGTGCCGGTGAGCTTCTCGCCATCGGTCGCATAGTCGAAGACGATGTCCTGGTCACCCATCATGGGGGAACGCATGACGGCCTTGAACGTCCCGTTGACGGATTCGTCGAGTCGGCCCGTGGTGGGCGCCGCGTCCATCTCGGCAGTGGCCGCCCCGGCTTCCCTGTGGTCGCCGACATATTCGACGCAGCAGAAGCCGGTCACGTCCTCGCCCATGAAGGTGCCCTGGCAGGTGCTGTGGGCCTCGTACCGGTTGAAGCCTGCCTCCGACACCGCCTCCTGCTGCGGGATCCCTTCGTAGACCGCGACATCGATGCGGGCCTTGACGCCGGGAATCTCGACGACATACTTCGTCGGATAGTAGTTCCCGGTGGCCTCGCTCATCCAGAAGTCGGATTCGGAGTCCGCCAGGGGGGTCATCGCTGCGACGATATGGGTCCCGTCGGGGGCGAGGATGGTCGCCCAGGAGTTCTCCTTGCCCTCATCGACCAGGATGTCCCACAGGCTCACCTTGTAGCCGTTGCTCAGATTCAGATCCATCCACTTGGTCTGGAACCTGCCCTCCAGCATCACCGATGGGATCTCTCCGTGGGACCACTGCCGGTCGAGCCAGGCGTCTCCCCCGAAGGCGATGGTTCTGCCGTCGAGGACGATCCTGCCGCTCGCCTTCAGGTAGGGCAGGCCGTAGTGGTGGAAGGTCACCTGATCGTTCATACAGAGGAAGGAGCCACTCCCACAGTTCTGCAGGGCGGTGCCCTCGTTGGCGAGGGTGGCCTCGATGGAGCCCCGCCCGTCGGGCAGCATCCCGGAGAGGGTCATAGTGCCGAGGTCGCCCGACAATGCTGAGGTCGGTGTCCTGATGTCGAGTCGATCGAGCGAGAAAGTGCACTCG
>Ga0116186_1004808_pt1 | contig 10873 bp, 8 predicted proteins | sample AD_JPNNA4_MetaG_FD_89806 | JGI IMG/M metagenome (GOLD analysis project Ga0116186, IMG submission 89806) | Active sludge microbial communities of municipal wastewater-treating anaerobic digesters from Japan - AD_JPNNA4_MetaG | ecosystem: Engineered > Bioreactor > Anaerobic > Digestate | place...
GTCGGAATAGGATATGTCGCCAGAGTAAACATCCCGATAATCCTGTTCCGGTATTCGGCCACAAAAAGGTGAGTCCCTTTAGTTCTGATTATTTTCCTGAAATGTTCTTCTGAAAGTGGGGGCGATTCGGGTGAAAGCTGAGGAATGAGATCTGATACGGCTTTGAAAGCCTCCCTGCTGTATCTTTTTATTTCCCTGATTTTCATCATAATAGAATTTTAGTTTTAATGGTATGATGCCTGCCCCGCTCAGGCGGGGGAACCCCTTAAAAATATAAAATCCTCAGAATATCTGAAATTTAGTTAGTTGCATTTGTTTTCCGGTCAAACGGATTTCTATATTTTCAGACCGCATCAACAAGTTCGTGTTGATCAACAGAGGGAACTTCCAGTTGTGCATTCCTGATCATAAAGTGTAACCGGTTATAAATGTTGGCTTCGCTCATTCCACTGTCAAAATCCAGAAACAGCAGATTCATATTTGGGAAGAGCTCTTTTGTTCTTTTTTCTATTCCTTTGGAAATAATATGATTAGCTATACATCCAAAGGGTTGCAGACTGATCACATTGTTTATCCCATTGTGTGCAAATTCAGAAAACTCTGCCGGAATTCTCCACCCTTCGCCAAACTGAGCATTGGTGCTGATTATTCTTGATGCATCTCTTGCACCTTCATGAACGTTGGAAATGGGGAAGTAATACGGATAATGGAGAATTCCGGCTTCCATTTTACGAATTATTCTGTAAGCCAGATTTTCAACGAAATTCATTGCAAATTTAGGAATAGTGCGCTCTTTGACATTTCCCTGAATCCGGGCTTCCTGACTTGCGAATGTACTGATAAAAAACTGTATCAGTGGAGGCACGACAGCTTCTACACCTTGCTTTACAAGCCAGTTAACAACGTGCTTATGGCCAAAGTCATTGTATTTTACATAAATTTCTCCCACTATGCCTATTCTCGGGATCTCTTTAAGACTGTTTATACTCAGGAAATCATCAGCTGCCTGCTCCGCCAGATGAAAGAAGCGGTTGGCCTCATTATTTTTAAGAGCTTCTATCCCCAAGTTTAAATACTTTTCTTTCAGGCGTTTTGCACCGCCGATTTCGGTTTCACGGGGTGCTGTGGAATAGTAGAACTGCGAAATGCAGTCAGCATAAACAATTGCACAGAATATTGCCCGGATGTATTTTTCCCACTTCACCCTAAAACCGGGTTGTTCATTCAATCCTGCTGTGAAAGACATAGTTACCACAGGAATGTCTTCAAATCCCGCAGCTATCATAGCCTTTTTTATCAAAGCCACATAGTTTGTAGCGCGGCATTGCCCGCCGGTTTGTGTTATTCCCAATGCAACTTCATTTCTGCCATACCTGCCGCTTTCCAGAGCTTTCATTAAATCTCCTACTACCAGAGTTGCCGGATAGCAGATCTCATTATTTGAGTATTTTAATCCATATTCCACTGATTTCTTGTCGCTTGGTGGCAGGTTCTCCATTTTATAGCCCATTAATTCAAAGGCGGCAGGGATAAACGGCGAATAAAAATCTCCAAACCACGGTCCGAGAATTGTTCTTCTCCTGTCTTCTTTTTCGAAAGGCGGCGTATGTACAGCAATATCCTTTTCGAAAACTTCATCTTCTTTTTTGAACTTCAGGCTCTCGATAAGCGAACGTATTCTTAACCGGGTAGAACCGATATTATTAATATCATCTACTTTTATTATCGTTGCATTTTTGCCTTTGCGGTGCAAAATATCAATCACTTCATCCAGAATAAAGGCATCAGGACCACATCCGAATGATGTTATTTGCACGTAATGCACATTTTGAGGTGCTTCATTCGCTGTCCAGAGTGCCGATTTGAAAATCCGGTTGGTGTAAGCCCACTGCATTACGCTCTGCACTTCTTCGGGGTTGGCTTGCAGGTGGCGCACAACATCTTCAGTAATTACATCAGCACCGAAATCGCTTACCAGATCGGAAATTTTGTGCTGTATCAGCGGATCAATATGGTATGGTCGTCCGGCAAGCAGTATAACCAGGCGGTTTTCGGCAACAGCCCTCTCTAATATCTGATTTGAGCGTCTGTTCAACTGCTCTTCATAGCTCTGCTGAGCAACCAGGGCATTCCTGAAAGCTCTCTCAATTGTTTTTGTATCTGTTCCGGGAATAAGGGTTTTGATATACTCCACACATGATTTACGCATCAGTTTTTTATTGGCAAATGTAAATGTCGGAGCATCAACAGGAATGCCAAATTTATGCTTTGGATTGACAGCACTTTTAATTACATCAGAATAGCCTGTAATAATCGGACAATTGTAGCTGTTACTGGTTTTGTCGTCTTCTTTGTCTTCAAAAACGACATAGGGCATAAAAATCCTGTCCACTTTCTTATCTGCCAGATTATAGATATGCCCATGCACAAGTTTTGCAGGAAAGCAGATATTGTCAGCCATTACCGTGCTGATCCCCGTTTCGTACATTGCCATGGTTGATTTATCGGAAAGGACGATCCGGATTCCGCACCCGGTCAGCAGTGAATGCCAGAACGGATAGTTTTCATACATTCCCAGAGTACGCGGAATACCAAGTGTAATTTTTCCTTTTTCCAAAACGGGGCGGTTAAACAGCAAATCATATTTTTCGGTGTGCAGATTTGCCCCTTTTGCTACGGTTTCTCCTGAATTGTTGAAGACCTTTTCGCATTTATTGCCAGAGTAAAACACATTGTCATTATCAAATCTGAAATGAGTTACCGTACAGTTATTCTCACACCCTTTACAAACTGTTCTTTTTTGTGAATACTCTCTCGATTCTGCCATGGCAGCCAGCCTGACAGGCCTGGTTTGACCTGTTTCAAACTTTTTGCGTGCATAGAGAGCTGCTCCGTAAGCTCCCATCAATTCGGGATAATCGGTAACCATAATTTCCTTTCCCAATTCTATCTCCAATGCACGGATAACCGATAAATTTCTAAATGTGCCGCCCTGCACCATAATATGACTGCCCAGCTCTTTGATATCCTTCAGTTTCAACACCTTATTCAGACAGTTTTTCACTATGGAATAGCCCAGTCCTGCTGAAATATCCTCTACTGAAGCTCCTTCCCGCTGTGATTGCTTCACTTTGGAATTCATAAATACCGTGCAACGTGTACCTAAATCGCATGGGTGTTTTGATTTCAAGGCTATTTTTGAGAAATCGGAAACTGAATAGTTGAGTGAATCGGCAAAAGTTTCAATAAAAGAGCCACAGCCTGAAGAACACGCTTCGTTGATTTCCACGCGTTTAATAACTCCGTTTTCAATAAAGGCGGCTTTCATATCCTGTCCGCCAATGTCTAAAATGAAAGAGATGTCTTTGTTGAAATGGCAGGCACTCATATAGTGAGCAATTGTTTCAACCATTCCTGAATCAAGATGAAAAGCCTTTTTGATTAAATCTTCACCATACCCGGTTACACAACTTCCGAGTACATTCATCTCTATTCCGGCTTCCTGTGTCAGCTTGAACAGTTTTTGCAGCCCTACAGTTACAGCCTGCAGTGAAAATCCCTTATTCTTAGTGTAATAGTGATAAAAAACCCTGGCATTTTCGTCAGTGGCGATGATTTTTGTTGTGGTTGAACCACTGTCGATGCCGATAAAGCAGTTTGGATTTTTAATCTCCTTTATGTCTATCGCGGGGAATTGATACTCTTCTTTGGATTTTAGCCATTCGGTGTACTCCTGTTTATCTTTGAAAAGAGGTTTTAATTGATTATGAGCATCTTTTGGATTTTCTTTGACCTCTTCACCAAAAAGGGAAAGATATTCGGAGAGTAATCTGCTCTCTTGCCGGTCGCTCGCGATGATAGCTGCACCCCAGGCCGGGGTTACTTCCGGATTTTCAGAAATCACAACTTCCGAATGGTCCATTTTTATTTCATCGATAAATACCTTTCGCAGATATGGAATAAATGTGAATGGACCACCACAAAGAAAGACTTTCCCCTCCGGCTCGTATCCTCTTGCCAGGGATGTGATTACCTGCATGCTTACTGCCCTGAAAACCGATGCGGCTATATCAGCTTTGCTTGCGTTTCGGGCAAGCAGATTCTGTACGTCTGTTTTTGAAAAAACACCACAACGGGAAGCTATCGGATAGATTGTTTCGGCTTGTTCAGCCAATGAATTGAACTCATCCATAGTGACATTGAGCAATGTTGCCATTTGGTCAATAAATGAGCCTGTGCCGCCTGCACAACTTCCGTTCATCCGGATATCAGGCGTTTTGCCGGATTTGAAAAAAATCATTTTGGAGTCTTCACCGCCAATATCTACAAATGTCTTTATTTCAGGGAATTGACGCAAGATAACTTCGCAGGAAGCTACTACTTCCTGGACAAATGGGACTTCATACCGTTCAGCTATTCCCATTCCGGCTGAACCGGTTATACAAAGTTTGACGGGGCAATCGCCAATTTTATCCAGCATATCAGATAAAATCTGTTTCAGATTGCCTAAAACATCAGCATAATGCCGGCGGTAATCTTTGTAAATGATTTTATTCTGAGGATCAGAGACTACTACCTTGATGGTTGTAGAGCCGGCATCCAATCCTATGTTGATTAAGGGTTTTATAGGGTTTTGTGCTGAAGAATTTATATGTGAGAGTGATGAGTTCATAAAGTTTATCTCGGGCAATAGATGCGTTTTTAAAGCAATTGATTCAGTTTACAGTCTGGTTCAGGGATTTCACACTTAAAAACAGGAGTAAAACCTGTTTCATATTCTCCAGATGATTCTGGTGATAGGCTTCTATTTTGCTCTTCTCGTTAAGAAAGAATTCCTGTATAAACGGGTCTACTAAATAGGGGACAAAGAGCAACCCGTAAAAAAGAGTAACCAATTCTTCCATTGGCAGTTGTTTGATACTCTTTTCTTCTGCTTCACGGTCGAGCATGGCATGAATAAGCTGAAGGTATTCTTTTACTTTCTGATTTGTATTGATAAAATCGAAAAGTGTTTGCGGATGCCGTTGCATCTCCATCATAACAAAGCGCGGCACTGCATTGTTACGGCTTAAAAAATCAGCATAAACGTCAATAATACCCAGAAGACGCTCCTGAAAACTCAGAGTATCTTTGCTTAACAGGCTCTCAAAGTGTGGAATAATGCCTTCTAAAATCTCTTCAATAATCTTGTAAAACAGATTCTCTTTGGTGCGATAATAATAATTCAAGGCTGTTCTGCTAATTCCGGCCGTATCTGCAATGTCCCGCATTTTTGCATTTTCAAGCCCCTTCTCCAAAAATACTTGTTTCGCAGCTTCAATTATTTTCACCTCCGAATCGCTTAACTGGCTCATTTTATATTATTTAATTGTTCTGACGTTAGTGTTTGACACTAATGTCAAAATTAGTCTGTTTATTTGAATTGACCAAAAAGAAGACTGTCTAAAAGGAGCAGCCCCGTTTTTTGGGGGGATATAACAATTATTTACTTACTGAAGTTCCGCAGGCAAGAATGGGTTGAAAAGTGGCACATAGAAAGCTTTAGGATTTTTAAATCCTTCTGAAAATCAGTATACTTAAGGTAATTATAACAAAAACGACGTCCGTGGGGACGTCGTGAAAGAGGGTGCCCTTTTGAGACACCCTCTTCGATTATTTTAAGTCATTATTGATCAGACATTAAGGGTATAGCGGAGGAATCCGGTTGCTCTGAGGCTCTTGTCATGGCTCTCGAGGTACTGCCTTATGTTGATCTTGCTCTCCTTGATGAATTCCTGGTTCATAAGGGTGCTCTCCTTGAAGAACTTGTTCAGTTTGCCCTGGGCAATCTTCTCAATCATTTCTTCAGGTTTGCCTTCACGGCGTGCCTGTTCCCTTGCGATGTCAAGCTCCTGGGCAAGTATCTTCTCAGGAACGTCATCCTTATCAACTGAAACAGGGTTCATGGCTGCAACCTGCATGGCCACATCCTTGTAGACCTGCATGTCAATACCTGCCTTGTTGAACCCTACCAGTGTGGCAAGCTTGTTACCCTGGTGGATATATGGCTGTACGGCTTCTGCTGTTATTGTACCGAAGTATGTAAGGTCAAATTTTTCTCCGGTGATACCGCTTTTCTCAAGTACGAGGTCGCTGACTTTTTTGCCGTCGATGACGGTATTTTTGAGAGCTTCAAGGTCAGCCGGGGCTGATTTGAGGGCTCCGTCAAGGATCTTGTATCCGAGATCAATAAAATCAGCGTTTTTGGCAACGAAATCAGTCTCGCAGTTCAGTGAGATCATCATTCCTGTTTTGCCGTCAGCTGTTGTTTTAGCCAGTACAACGCCTTCTGTGGCTTCGCGGTCAGCGCGCTTGTTGGCGATAGCCTGACCTCTCTTGCGTATCAGTTCCTGGGCTTTTTCAAAATCTCCTGCTGCCTCTTCAAGGGCCTTCTTGCAGTCCATCATGCCGGCGCCAGTCATTCTTCTCAGTTTGGCGACATCGGCAGCACTAATATTTGACATTTTATTTAAATCTGTTAATTGGTTGATTTGACTATTCTTCCTCTTCGATGCTCTCTTCGACTTCCTCTTCTTCGTCCTTGTCAGCTGAATCCTCTATGTCGTCGTCATCCTTCATTTCAGGCTTATCCTCCTCATAGTCGGCAGCCCTGAACTTACCTTTGCGGGAGCCTTCCGGCATCTCTTCCCGGTCAGTCTGTGAACTCTCCTTGTCCTTTTCTGCCTTGCGCTCATTGAGTCCTTCAGCGATAGCCTGGCACATGATGTCAACCACCAGTGAAATTGACTTGGCGGCGTCATCATTTGCCGGTATCACAAAATCGATATCAGACGGGTCTGAATTGGTATCAACCATTGCAAACACGGGTATACCGAGTCTTTTTGCCTCATGAACGGCGATAAGTTCCTTGCAGACGTCAATCACGAAGAGTGCGGAAGGCAGCCTGGTCATGTCGGCTATTGAACCGAGGTTCTTTTCGAGTTTGGCTCTCTGGCGGGTGATCTGCAGCTTTTCCCTCTTGGAGAGGTTGTCAAAGGTGCCGTCTGTAGCCATCTTGTCAATTGAGCTCATTTTTTTGACCGCCTTACGGATGGTGGGGAAGTTGGTAAGCATTCCGCCCGGCCATCTTTCGGTCACGTATGGCATATTAACCGCTCCCACCTTTTCAGCGACGATTTCCTTCGCCTGCTTTTTGGTTGCCACAAAGAGAACCTTGCGGCCTGATTTGGCTATCTGCTTGAGTGCAGCAGCAGCCTCGTCAATCTTGATCAATGTTTTTTCAAGGTCAATGATGTGAATGCCGTTCCGCTCCATGAAGATGTAGGGAGCCATCGCCGGGTTCCATTTTCTCTTGAGGTGCCCGAAGTGCACGCCGGCATCCAGTAATTCTTTGAAATTGGTTCTTGACATTTTGATAGTGTTGTTAAGTTTACGTTCTGTGAAGTCAATTGCAGAGTAGTTCCTGGCTGGAAGTCAATGCAATTTAGATACTAAACCTGCATCTATAATAATTGCTGTTGAACTCCTAACGCTTGCTGAACTGGAATCTCTTGCGGGCCTTGGGTCTGCCGGGCTTCTTTCTTTCGACCTCGCGCGGATCACGCGTGGTGAAGCCTTCAGCCTTAAGTTTAGACTTGAACTCCGGATCAACCTTGATCAGAGCCCTGGAAATCCCAAGACGAACCGCCTCTGCCTGACCTTTTGATCCACCGCCGTCAAGGGTGACTGTGATGTCAAATTTGTCGGCAACATTGAGAAGGTTAAGAGGCTGGAGGACAACATACTGCAGGATCTCGTTCTGGAAATACTGTTTGTACTCCCTTTCATTGATCATGATCTGTCCCTTACCATCTCTGAGATACACTCTGGCGACAGCCGCTTTCCTTCTTCCGATAGCGTTGATAACTTCCATGTTTCTTACTTAATGGTTTTTAAATCAATGGGTTTTGGTTTCTGAGCCTCGTGTTTGTGTTCGGGGCCTACATAGACGTAAAGGTTCTTGAAGATGGCGGCGCCAAGCCTGTTTTTCGGAAGCATACCCTTGACGGCATATTCGATCAGCCGTGCAGGATTCTTCTTCATCAGAGCATCAGCCCTGACAATTCTCTGGCCTCCGGGATAACCCGTGTGCCTGATGTACTCCTTGTCAGTCATCTTCGCTCCCGTCAGCGCAATTTTTTCTGCATTGATAACAATTACGTTATCACCACAGTCAACATGAGGCGTAAAGCTTGTCTTGTGCTTCCCCCTCAGCATCAGGGCAACAACAGATGCCAGACGCCCGAGTGCCTGACCCTCCGCATCTACAAGTACCCACTCTTTCTCAACAGTCGCCTTATTGGCTGAAACTGTCTTGTAGCTTAAGGTGTTCACTTTGTACTTAAGGTTTTGTTAATTAATCTGTTTTTAAAATAAAAACCCCATTTTTGGGGTCTGCAAAAATACAATATATTTTTATTTCGAGCAATATGTTGTACTTTTAATTTCTTTAATATCCGCATGTTCAGCAGAAACATCCATCAGACCGTACATCTGATCTGCCTCCTGTTGGCCGCGTTCATGATGCCTCTCTCCGTCTGGCTCCTCTCCGTGGTATCTATTATCATGTCTGTCAACTGGTTGCTCGGAGGCGAATACCGGCACAAGATCAATATTTTAAGATCACGCCCGGGTGTCTTGATACTGTCCGGACTCTTCGCGATGTACCTGGTGTGGCTGCTGAATACAACCGACTTCCATGGAGCAGTTGCTGAGCTCAGGCTTAAGCTTCCGCTGCTTTTCTTCCCTGTTGTGGCCGGATCAACCGAAAGTGCAGAGAGGTCACTTCTCCGGATGGTTCTGCTTTCCTTCATCGCAGGATGCCTGTTTGCCACTGTTGCCGGCTTCGCCGCACTCGCCGGACTGACGCCCGGAGAGATACACTCTTCCCGCGAACTTGCACTGTTTGTACCGTCAATACGGCTCTCCATATTGCTCTGCTTTGCGATTTTTTCCTCTTTATGGCTTATCATTTATGACAGTGCGGGGCAGGGAAAGGCAGGGTCTCATTTGCCAGAGTGGTGGCAGCGTCTGAATAGCCGGCTCCTTCCCGGCACCGGCGGGAGGCTGTACGTGGTGATGCTCGCGGCCGCAGCCATGAGCTATTTCCTGTTCAGGCTTCTCTCGGTGACGGGGCTTGTTATTTTTGTGCTGCTGCTCTTCCTGACAGCTGTTTTTCTTATCACCGGGGGCAGGCGCGTACGTTGGGGCATAACCTTCCTGGCTGTGGCCGCGACGATAACCGCTGCATTGACAATCGTGTCACTCAGCGCATGGAACAGACTTCATAACCCTGCCGATCCGTCGGTGAACGGGAAGCGGCAGCTCACATTGTCGGGCAGGGCTTATACCCACTATCCTGAGGAGACCCTTATAGAGAACGGCTACCTGGTCTGGGTAAATGTGTGCGAGGAGGAATTGCGGCAGGAGTGGAACCGGAGGAGCCTGAAACCATACGATGGCGCTGATGCAGCAGGCAATGAGCTGCGTGTGACCCTGGTGAGATACATCACCGCGAAGGGAATGGCCAAGGACTCGGCAGCAGTTGCAGCGCTTACAGACAGGGACATTTTCAATATTGAACAGGGGTATGCCAATCCTCTTTATGCGAGGAAGGGGAGCCCCATGGCCAGGGCGTATGAGATTGCCTGGGAACTTGACCGTGCAGCCAGCGGAGCCAATCCCTCAGGCCACTCACTCACGCAGCGGCCGGAATTCTACCGGGCAGCGGCCGGAATAATCAGGAAACATCCCTGGACAGGAGTGGGAACAGGTGATCTGGCCCGCGCCTTCAGTGATGAGTATATATCAATCTCCACCCCGTTGGAGCCTGAATATCGCCTGAGGGCGCATAATCAGTATCTGACCTTCGGAGTTACCTTCGGCATTCCCGGGATGATACTGGCTATTACCCTGCTGCTCATACCGTGGCTGATAAACGACGGCCGCTTCTCATACCTGTTTCTGGTATTCATGACACTCATCCTGATCTCAATGTTTAATGATGATACATTCAGTTCATTTACCGGAGCGTCATTCTTTTCTTATTTTTACACCCTGTTAATTGTCACTTCAGCCGGTAAGGAGTATATTCATCATAGCCGGCAGTGCGGGGAAGAATGTTAATTGTCACATTTGACGGTAATGAGGCTCAATATCAAGGACAGGAAATATCTTGAACTTGCAATAAAAACTGCAGGGGAGAATATGGAAGATGGCGGAGGGCCATTTGGTGCAATAATCACAAAAGGCGAAACCATCCTTGCCCGGGCAGGCAACAGGGTTGTTCCCGGACATGATCCGACAGCCCATGCCGAGGTGATAGCCATAAGAATGGCTGCAGAGAAGCTGGGCACGCATGACCTGTCTGACTGCACCATTTACGCTTCATGTGAACCCTGTCCAATGTGTCTGGGAGCCATTTACTGGGCAGGGATCAGGCGCCTGGTATACTCCTCCGACAGGTACACCGCAGCCTCCGCAGGGTTCAGTGACAATCATATTTATGAAGAGCTGGCGCTTGACAATGACAGCAGAAGCATTGAGATGGTCCGCGGACTGAAGAAGGAGGGAGACAACGTACTGAAAAGGTGGGTGGATCTCCCTGACAAGATACAGTACTGAACAGCAGCAATGGGTAAAGTCGACAGGGATTTCTATCTTGCAGATGCAGTTACCGTCGCCCGGCAGTTGCCGGGTATGGAGCTGGTCATGGCATCCGGAGAGCAATGTCTCAGATATGTAATTACGGAGACGGAGGCCTACCTGGGTGAGGGTGACAGGGCATGCCATGCCAGCAGGGGAAGAACCCGCAGGACAGAACCGATGTTCCTCA
>Ga0116186_1004810_pt1 | contig 10871 bp, 8 predicted proteins | sample AD_JPNNA4_MetaG_FD_89806 | JGI IMG/M metagenome (GOLD analysis project Ga0116186, IMG submission 89806) | Active sludge microbial communities of municipal wastewater-treating anaerobic digesters from Japan - AD_JPNNA4_MetaG | ecosystem: Engineered > Bioreactor > Anaerobic > Digestate | place...
AGCCAAGCCGGGCGAGCCGGCGAGAGAGAACCTACGCGGTACGGCGCGAACACATTCATCTGGGCCTCGCCCTTCCGGACGCCAGCGCATTTGCCGCTGGTGGAGCGCGTGGCCGGCCTAGGCTTCGACGTGATCGAGGTCGCCTTTGAGGACCCGGCCCTCATCGACGTGGGCGCGTTGGGCCAGCGGGCGGCCGCCGCCGGGCTGGGCGTGCTCGTCTGCGGGGCGTATGGGCCGGGGCGCAACCTGGTCAGCGCCGACCCGGCCGAGCGCGCGGCCACGGCGGCCTACGTGCGCGCGCTCATCGACGTCGCGGCCCAGCTTGGTTCGTCCGTTGTCAGCGGCCCGGCTTATGGCGCGGTGGGCAAGACGCCCGCGCCCGACGTGGCCGCGCGGCAGGCGGAGCGCGATCTGGCCGCGGCCGAGTTGCGCCCGCTGGCCGCTTATGCCGGCGCGCGCGGCGTCCGGTTGGCCCTGGAGCCGCTCAACCGCTTCGAGACCGATCTGATCAACGTCGTCGAGCAAGGGCTGGCCCTGATCGAGGCCGTGGGCAGCCCGCACCTGGGGCTGCACCTGGACACCTTCCATATGCATCTGGAGGAGCGCGACTCGGCCGCGGCCATCCGTCGCGCCGGCGACCGCCTCTTCCACTTCCACGCCTGCGAGAACGACCGCGGCACGCCGGGGCGCGGGCAGGTCGCCTGGGCGGCCGTGGCCGCGGCGCTGCGCGAGGTGGGCTATGACGGCGCGGTGGTCATCGAGAGCTTCACCCCGGAGGTGAAGTCCATCGCCCGCGCGGTGTGCATCTGGCGCGAGTTGGCTGGCAGCCAGGATGAGCTGGCCGGCGAAGGGTTGGCGTTCCTGCGAACGCTGTTGGGCGATGCGGCACGCCCGGAGAGGTAGCTATGGCCGAGAGCTTTCTGACCGAAGCGATAGAGCCGGCGGCCGCGGCCCGGCCGGTGGCGCGCGGCGTCGATCCCGTGCTGGCCGTGGAGAGTATCACCAAACGCTTTCCCGGCGTGGTGGCTCTTGACGACGTCTCGGTCGAGTTCTACCCGGGCGAAGTCCACGCCGTCGTCGGCGAGAACGGCGCGGGCAAGAGCACGCTGATGAAGGTGCTGGCCGGGGCCTATCGCCCCGACGGCGGCACCATCCGGCTCGACGGCGCGCCAGTCGTCTTCAGCCACCCGTCGGCGGCGCAGGCGGCCGGCATCAGCATCATCTACCAGGAGTTCAACCTTCTGCCCGAACGCACGGTCATGGAGAACATCTTCCTGGGGCGCGAACCACACCGCTTCGGCATCGTCGACTATGGCCGCCTTGAGCAGGACACCCGGGCCGTTCTGCAGCAGCTGGAGGCGGAGACGCTCATCAGCCCCACGGCCCTGCTGGGCACGCTGTCGGTGGCCCAGCAACAGGTCGTTGAGATCGCCAAAGCCCTTAGCTACGATGCCAAAGTGCTGATCATGGACGAGCCAACGGCGGCGTTGGCCCAGCAAGAAGTGACCGTGCTGACCGCCCTGGTGCGCCGCTTGCAGGCCCGCGGCATCGCCATCATTTTCATCTCCCACCGGCTGGTAGAGGTCTTTGAGTTGGCCCAGCGCGTGACCGTGCTGAAGGATGGCCAGAAGGTGGGCACGATGCCGACCAAAGACCTGACCATGAGCAAGGTCGTGGAGATGATGGTCGGCCGCGTCCTGTCCGACTACTTCCCGGAGCGCGCCCGGCCGGAGGACATCGGCGCGGTGGCCCTGCGGTTGCGCGGCGCGGGTAACGCCACCCTGCGCGACATCGATCTGGAGCTGCGCGCCGGCGAGATCGTCGGCGTGGCCGGCCTGCAGGGGTCGGGCCGCACGGCGCTGGCCCAGGCCATCTTCGGCGTCGAACCGTTTCAGAGCGGCGCGATGGAGATTCAGGGCCAGCCGGAGCTGTTCCGCACGCCCGCCCAGGCCATTCGCAACCGCTTCGGCTATGTGACCGAAGACCGCAAGTACGAGGGCCTGACGCTGAAGCAGCCCATCAATGACAACATCATGCTGACGCTGCGCTCGCTGAAGGCCAAGCTGAGCCGCGCCTTCCGCAACGGCACGCGCGGCGACCAGGAACTGGCCCTGGAGCTGGCCCAACGCGTGGACGTGCGCGCGCCGGGCATGAACCGCGAGGTGCAATTCCTGAGCGGCGGCAACCAGCAGAAGGTGGTGTTGGCCAAGTGGCTGGCTACCGACGCGCGCGTGCTCATCTTCGACGAGCCGACGCGCGGCATTGACGTGGAGGCCAAGGCCAGCATCCACGAGCGCATTCGCGAGCTGGCCCGCGCCGGCGCGGCCGTGCTGATGATCTCTTCCGAGTTACCGGAGGTCATCGGCATGAGCGACCGGATCGTGGTCATGTGGGACGGCGCTATCGCCGGCGAGCTTCCCGCCGGCGCGGGCGAGGCCGACATCATGCACCTGGCGACGGGATTCGCTGAGAGCAGTCGGAACGAGGAGAAGAGCGTATGACAGCGATCTCACCACCGGCAGCGCGCCTCTCGGCCGCCGGCCGGGCGCGGCAATGGTTGCGGGACAGGAACATCCCGCCCGTCTATGGCATCCTGATCATCATCTTCATCGCCGCCATTCTGCTCGATGCCTTCTTCGGCATCGATGATGAGCTGTTCATCCTCAATCAGACCATCCTGACCAACATTCTGGTGCGGTCGGTGGCTCTGGGCATTGTCGCCGTGGGGCAGACGTTCGTCATGGTCGGCGCGTCGATTGATCTATCGGTGGCCTACCTGATCAGCGTCACCGCGGTGGGCGCGTCGTATCTGATGGCCGGCGACCCCAACCGCGTCTGGTGGACGGTACTGGTGTTGTTCGTCATCGGCGTCCTTGTGGGCCTGGTCAACGGCACGCTCATCACCCGTTTGCGCATCAACCCGCTTATCGCCACGCTGGGCGTGGGGCTGATCCTGCGCGGGCTGCTGAATGCGACGTTCGAGAACTTCGCCGGTTCGGTGCCGGCCAGCTTCCAGACCTTTGCCTATGGTATGCTCGGCCCGTTACCCATCTCCGTGCTGGTCTTGTTCCTGGTGGTGTTGGTGGGCTGGTTTGTGTTGCGCCGGATGCGCTACGGGGCGCACCTCTATGCCGTGGGCGGCAGCGAGGAAGTGGGGCGGCTGTCTGGTCTGCGCACGGAGCGCGTGCTGACGATGGCCCACGTCATTTGCAGCACGACGGCCGTCCTAACTGGCCTCTTCGTCGTCAGCCGGCTGCGGGCGGGCGCGCCCTGGGTCGGCACCGACGGCCTCTACGACCTGGAGAGCATTGCCGCCACGGTCATCGGCGGCACGGCGCTATCGGGCGGTAAGGGCGGTGTGTGGGGCACACTGGCCGGCGTGCTCATCTTTAGCATCCTGGACACGACCTTCAACCAGATCGGCATCGACGCCTACATGAAGCAGGTCTTGCGCGGGGCCATCATCGTTCTGGCCGTGGGGTTCTACACCTTCCGGTCGAAGGCCGAGCAAGGTTAGCGGCGCGGGAGGTTCCTATGGCGCGTATTTCGGCTGGAACGGCGACAACAGATTCCTTCGGGCTTAGGGCCTGGCAGGCGGTACGGGCGGTGAACCCGGTCTACTTCATTGCCCTCGTCCTGATGGCGTGGGTGGGCCTGCGCAACCCGGCTTTCTTTCAGCCCGACAACTTCCTGACGTTCTTGCAGCGGGCCGCGCCGCTGATGATCCTGACCGCCGGGCAGGTGTTCGTCCTCGTCTCCGGCGGGTTCGACCTGTCGGTTGGCTCAGTCGTCACTTCGACGGTCATCATCGGCGCGATCCTGGCCAACAACGACCCCGGCGCGACGTGGTGGGTCATCCTGGCGCTGCTGGCCGGCGGGCTGCTCATCGGCCTGGTGAACGGCGCGGTGACGACCTACCTGAAGGTGCCCTCGCTGATCGCCACGCTGGGCATGTTGCTGATGGCCCGCGGGATCGGCCTGCTGTGGTCGGGCGGCGCGCCGCGCGGCTATCTGCCTGACAACTTCCGCATGTGGGGGCGCGGCGGCATCGAGGGGCTGTTTGGCTTGCAGGACTTCCCCTACGCCGTCATCGTCCTGGTCATCTTCGGCGTGGGTTACTGGTTGCTGCTCCACAAGCTGAACTACGGCCGCCAACTGCTGGCCCTGGGCGACAACCCACGCGCGGCGCGCCTGTCGGGCGTCAACGTCAACCTGATGCGCATCTCCGCCTTCGTGCTCTGCTCCATGACGGCCGTCATCGGCGGCATTCTGCTGGGCGGGCGGGGCGGGGTGTCCATTGAGACGGGCACGGGCCTGGAGATGCAGACCATCGCCGCGGCTGTGCTCGGCGGGACGATGTTACTGGGCGGCCGCGGCTCCATCCCCGCGGCCATGGCCGGCGCGCTGGCGCTGGAGTTGCTGTTCACGCTGCTCAATCTGTTGGGATTGCCCAAGCCCCTGCGCGATGCCGTGCAGGGCTTGATCATCATCGCCGCGGTGGCCTATACGGCCTATAGCACGCGGCGCAACCGCTAACAACCCGCGGCGACGACCGCGCGGCTCGCCCGCCGGCCGTCGCGCGCCGCTGAGGAGGTGATGCGCGCAAGGAGTGGCTTGGTCGTCCGTTCGAGCGCGCGGCTGCAAGGGCCGCGCCGAGGTAGAGAGATCGTTTCACCAAGAAGCTTTGGAGGAGAATCCAAATGAAACCGTTGCGAATTCTGTCCCTGATCCTGATCGCGGTGCTGCTGGTCGCGCTGGTGGCCTGCGGCGGCGGCGGAGCCACGACCGAAGAGACGGCCGACAACGCCGCCGAGACGGTCGACAACGCGGCCAACGAAGCCGCCGAGACCGCCAACGAGGCGGCCCAGCCCGACGCCGGGTTGGGCATGGAGGCCGCGGCCGTGGCCACCGAGTTCTTCAGCCAGGAAGATCTGGACAACTCGATCCGTCTCATTGGCGTCACGCCCGAAGGGCCGGAGGGCGAGCCGTGGAACCAGTATCTGGAGCCGAACTTCATCGACACGACCCAGTATGCCAAGGAAGGCCCCTACACCTTCTGCTTCTCCAACGCCGGCGTCAACAACCCCTGGCGCGTGGTCGGCTACACGACCATGCAGGCCGAGGTTGACCTGCACCCGGAGATCGAGGAGTTCATCCACGTGGACGCGGAAGGCAATGATGAGAAGCAGATCGCTGACATCCAGGACCTGGTCGCCAGTGGCAACTGCGACATCCTCATCGTCAGCCCGAACACGACGCTGGCCCTGACCCCGGCTGTGGAAGAGGCCTGCAAGAGCCTGCCGGTTGTGGTCTTCGACCGCGGCGTGCAGACCGACTGCCCGGCGACGTTCGTCCAGCCGATTGGCGGCTATGCCTTTGGCTACACCGGTGCCAAGTTCCTGGCCGACAATCTGCCCGACGGGGCCAAGGTGGTCGCCTTGCGCATCTTGCCCGGCGTGGACGTGCTGGAAACCCGCTGGGCCGCGGCCAAGCAGGTCTTTGAGCAGGAGAACATCGACGTTGTCGAGGTGCAATTCGGCGACGGCAACAACGACAAGGTGAAGACCATCATCACCGACGCCATCCAGAAGTACGGCCAGATCGACGGCGTGTGGATGGACGCGGGCGCGACGGCCGTGGCCGCGATTGAGGCCTTTGAAGACGCCGGCCAGCCCTACCCGGTCATCAACGGCGAAGACCAGCAGGACTTCCTGGTGAAGTGGCAAGAGAACAACCTGACCGCCATCGCCCCCACCTTCCCGACCTTCCAGTGGCGCACGGCCATCATCGCCGCGCTGAAGGTCTTGCAGGGCGAGCAGGTTCCCGACCCGTGGCGGCTGCCGCAGCCCGCCGTGACGCAGGAGAATCTGGATCAGTTCGTGCAGCCGGGCATGCCGCCGCTGCACTACGCCATGTGCGGCTGTGAGACGATGCCCGGCTTCCCCGAGCGCTGGGGCGGGACGGCGGGGCAGTAATCAGAAATTGGGAATTAGGAATTACGAATGGAAGAGTAGGCATTAGGGGATAGAGATTAGGGATTACGAACCGAGGAATGATGGAATGGATTGGGCCAGAAGCGACTTAGAGCGCGGCTCTTCAATTCCTAATTCCTCATTCGTAATTCCTAATTCTCTTCCCTCCCCGATTCCTGATTCCTCATTCGTAATTGTCTCGGGGGACTATGATCGAGATAGGTTTCCACACCGATGCTTTCAACAGCGCCTATTGGAGCTTTGAGCAGTGCCTGCAATGGGCGCAGCGCAATGACGTTCACTACATCGAGTGCGGCACGATCGATGGCGTGAGCTGGCTGCATGGCCTGGGCTACCAGCCGCACGTGTCGTTGACCGAGGACCCATTGGCGCTGCGCGAGAAGATGGCGCGCTATGGCGTGGCTTTCAGCCAACTGGACGCCGCCTACCCGCTATCGCTGCCCAACGCGCCATCGCTGGGCCTGACCTACATCCTTAACTCGATGCGCTGGGCCTATCTGGCCGGCTGCGACCACATTGACACGACCGATCATATGCACAAGCCGGCCGCCATGAGCGACGAGGAAGCGCTGGAGATGATGAAGCGCGTCTATGGCGAGGTGCTGGAAGCGGCGGCGCGCTACAACATGATCATCGACATCGAGCCGCACGGCTATTACACCACCAAGCCGGAGTTCATGGCGCGGATGCTGGACTTCTACGACTCGCCCTACCTGCGCATGAACATGGACACCGGCAACACCTTCATCGCCGGGCAAGACCCGGTGGCCTTCCTCAACCGCTTCAAGCACAAGGTCAGCCACGTCCACGTCAAGGACGTCAGCCAATCGCTGGCCGCGTCGATGCGCGGCGAGTTGACCGGCATCGCCGTCAGCGCCACGGCCATCGGCGACGGCGTCAACGTAGACAATATCCGCAAGTGCTTCGACATCCTTGTGGACATCCATTATGACGGCGTGGTCAGCATCGAGTGCGAGGGGCAGGGCGGGCCGATGATCGAGAAGAGCCTGGCCTGGGTCCGCGAACTCGTCGATGACGCGAACGGGAGAATGAGGAATGAGGAATGAGGAGCGGCGACAGTCCAAGTTCCCGCAACGCCTCTTTGGATTCCTAATTCCTAATTCGTAATTCCCAATTCTCAGGAGCTGGTTATGGCTATCAAACTGGGCATCAATCTGGAGTTCGTCCGCCACCACGACAAGCCGTTTGTCTTTGCCGTGCAGAAGGCGGCCGAAATCGGCTATGAGTATTGCGAGCCGCTGCTCCACCTGGGGCGCGAGCTGTTGAGCGAGGCGGGCTACTTCCACTCCGTTTCCATGTACGACGACCCGTTGTGGGCGCGCGAAGTGGCCGACAAAGCCGGCATCCAGTTCTCCGGCTTCAGCACCCATACGCCGCTGGCCAAGCCGGAGATCAGCGTCGAGTACCTGAAGCAGGGCATCCGCTGGGCGGCCGACGCCGGTGGGCCGGTGGTCAACACCGACGAGGGGCCGAAGCCCGTCTGGACGACCAAAGAGCAGGACTACCTGCTGATGACCTACACGCTGACCGAGGCCGCCCGCGTGGCCGAGCGCCACGGGGTCAAGATCGGCCTGGAGCCGCACCAGCAGTATAGCAAGACGCCCGATGGGCTGGACAGTATCTACAACCTCGTCCAGTCGCCGGCCATCGGCATCAACTACGACACCGGCAACAGCTACCTGGCCGGCGGCAGCGACCCCTACGAGTGGCTGGAGCGCGTCCGCGACCGGCTGGTTCACATCCATGCCAAAGACATCAGCATGGAGCAGAGCGAGGCCCAGCGCGGCAAGGTGACGGGCACGCCCGTCGGCTGCGCCTGCGGCGATGGCGTGGTCGATTGGCAGCGCGTCATCGACATCATCAGGCCCGTGGCCCAGGAGCGCGACCTCGTCCTCAGCGTCGAGTGCGGCACGATTGAGCAGGCGGAGAGGAGCTTCGCGCATTTGTCCAGGCTCCTTTAGAGACCGCGGGGGAGCAGGGGGGCAGGGGAGCGGGGGAGATTCTTTCGCCCCTGCTCCCCGCGCAAGAACCAGAACCACGACCTTCGCCAACACCACCATGAACCAGTACCTCATCGGCGTAGACCTGGGCACGAGCAGCACCAAGGCGGCGCTCTACCGGACGGACGGCACGCTGGTGGCCGAGGCCGCGGCCGACGTGCCGCTGCTCTACCCGCGGCCAGGCGTAGTCGAACAGGAGACCGACGACTTCTACCGCACGGCCGCGGCGACGGTCGGCCGCTGCCTGCGCCAGAGCGGTGTCGCGCCGCGGGACGTGGCCGCCATCGCCTTCGACAGCCAGATGGCCGGCATCGGCTCCATCGACGAGGACTATCGCCCGGCGACGCGCTTCGATTCGTGGCTGGACATGCGCTGCCAGCCCTACATCGCCTGGCTCAACGACCACCACGCCGACCTCATTACCCGGCTGACCGGCTGCGCGCCGACGTGCGACCACGGCCCGAAGATCCTGTGGTGGAAGGGGGAGCGGCCGGACGACTACGCCCGCATCGCCAAGTTCCTGACGCCCTCGGCCTACGTCGCGGGGCGCATGGCCGGGCTGAGCGCTGGCCAGGCCTTCATGGACTACACCTTCATCCACTTCTCCGGCCTGTCGGACAACCGCGCCGGGACGTGGAGCACGGCCATCTGTGACACGCTGGGCGTGGACATGGGCAAACTGCCGGCCATCGTCGAGCCGTGGCGGGTGATCGGCGAAGTGAGCGAGGTAGCGGCGCGCGACTTCGGCCTGGCCGCGGGTACGCCCATCGCCGCCGGCTGTGGCGACACGGCCGCCAACGCTCTTGGCGCGGGCATCGTCCGGCCGGGGCAGGTGCTCGACGTGGCCGGCACGGCGTCGGTGCTGGCCGGCTGCACCGACGCCTTCGTGGCCGACACGACCCACCGGGCGCTGTTGACCATGCGCTCGGTCATCCCCGGCCTGTGGAACCCGCTGGCCTACATCGCCGGGGGCGGGCAGGCGCTGCGCTGGTTCCGCGATGAGTTTGCCGGCGGGACACACGGCGGCGACGCCGACGCGGCTTACGCGGCCATGATCGCCGCCGCCGCCGCCGCGCCGCCGGGGGCCGAGGGGCTGTTCTTCTCGCCCCACCTGGGCGGGCGCATCTGTCCGGCGACGCCGGAGTTGCGCGGCGCGTGGCTGGGCTTCTCGTTCGGCCACACGCAGGCCCATTTCCTGCGGGCCGTGCTGGAGAGCGTCGCCTATGAGTATGCCTGGTATTTGCGGGTGCTGCGCGAGTACATCCCCAACCTGGAACTGACCGAAACGCGCGCCGTCGGCGGTGGGGCGCGCAGCGACGCCTGGAACCAGATCAAGGCCGACGTGCTGGACGTGCCCTACCAACGGCTGGCGCGAACCGAGTTCGGCACGTGGGGCAGCGCGCTCATCGCCGGCAAGGCCGTGGGCATCTATGACGACCTGGCGGCCACGGCGGCCGAGCACGCCCGCCCGGCCGGCCCGCCCCTGCGCCCCTCGGCGGCGGCGCACGAACGCTACCGGCCGCTGGTGGATCGGCACATTCGCCTGCAAGAGCAACTGGTGACGATGTTTACGAGCGCGTAGGGGCGGCGCGGCCGTCCTTCGCCGGCGGGGCGCGCCCCGCCCCGTTGAGGAGAGAGAATTAGCCTATGCCCTCACCCATTCGCATCTGCATGATCGGCGCCGGGCGCGTCGGCAAGCTGCACACAGGCACGCTGACTCGCCACGTGCCCGGCGGCCAGGTCGTCGCCCTGGTCGATCCCTGGGCCGATGTGCTCAAGGCCACGGGCGACCTGTTCGGTATCGAGCGGCGCTTCGCCTCGCTGGCCGACGCGCTGGCGGCGGTGGCCTTCGATGCCGTCGTCATCACCACGCCGACGCCCACCCACCGCGAGCTGGCCGTGTTGGCCGCCGAGCAGGGCAAGCACGTCTTCCTGGAGAAGCCGATGGCTCTGTCGCTGCCGGAGTGCGACGCCATCCTTGACGCTGCCCGCCGCCACGCCGTGATCTTGCAGATGGGCTTCATGCGCCGCTTCGACCCCGACTTCGTGGCTGCCTGGGAGCGCATCCAGGGTGGCGAGATCGGCGAACCGACGATGATCAAGTCCCTCACCCACGGCCCCGGCCTGCCGCCGCCGTGGGCCACTGACCTGAAGACCAGCAACGGCAATCTGGCCGAGGTCAACAGCCATGATCTGGACACCCTGCGCTGGCTGATGGCGTCGGACCCGCGGCGAATCTACGTCGAGGTGGCCAACTTCAAAGGGGCCGAGCGCGGCGTGACCACCGAGCACTACTACGACAATATGTTCGCCACGGTCAAGTTCGAGTCTGGCGCGCTGGGCAACATCTCCGGCGTCTGCCCGTGCGACTACGGCTACGACAGCCGCGTGGAGATCATCGGCAAGAAGGGCATCATGCATATCGGCCGCATGGAGGGCGAAGCCATCGTCGTCTGCACCGACCGCGACCACGGCCTGGTGACGCCCATCTTCCGCCGCTGGCCCGATCGTTTCCGCTGGGGCTACATCCAGGAGCTAGAGCACTTCGTCGAGTGCATCCAGCGCGGACGGACACCGCGCGTGGGTGGCGAAGACGGCCGTTGGGCCGTGGCGATGGTTGTGGCCGGCACGCGGTCGTTCCTGGAGGAGCGGCCGGTCTATCTTCGCGAGACGGGCGTCAGCCAATAGGCGCGCCGGGCGTGCCCGCGTTCCACGCGCGCAACCACTTTCGACATCACTGACCCACGGAACGACCCACGGAGACACACCATGAACCGCGATTTTGATCCGACACTGTTTGAAGAGGTTCTGGCCGCGGGGGCCATTGCTGGCAATGTGCTGCTCAGCCCGCTGACCC
>Ga0116186_1004811_pt1 | contig 10869 bp, 5 predicted proteins | sample AD_JPNNA4_MetaG_FD_89806 | JGI IMG/M metagenome (GOLD analysis project Ga0116186, IMG submission 89806) | Active sludge microbial communities of municipal wastewater-treating anaerobic digesters from Japan - AD_JPNNA4_MetaG | ecosystem: Engineered > Bioreactor > Anaerobic > Digestate | place...
AGTCGTTTTTCATGGAGCTCTATCAGAAGAACATCCCGGTGAACATCGAAGACGAGATGAAGAAGTCCTACATGGACTACGCCATGAGCGTCATCATCGGGCGGGCCATCCCGGACGTGCGTGACGGTCTCAAGCCGGTTCACCGCCGCGCGCTGTTCGCGATGCACGAAATGGGAAACCGCTGGAACCGGCCCTACCGGAAATCGGCCCGCATCGTCGGCGACATCATCGGTAAGTACCACCCCCACGGCGACTCCGCCGCCTACGACACGATCGTGCGCATGGCCCAGGACTTCTCGCTGCGCTACCCGCTCATCGACGGCCAGGGCAACTTCGGCTCCATCGACGGCGACCCGCCGGCGGCGATGCGGTACACGGAAATCCGGATGGCCCGGATCGCCGAGGAGCTCCTGGAAGACCTCGAGAAGAACACCGTCGATTTCGTACCCAACTACGACGGCTCTCTGGAAGAGCCCGTGGTGCTGCCCTCGCGGCTGCCGCTGCTTCTCCTGAACGGGACCTCCGGGATCGCCGTCGGGGTCGCCACGAACATCCCGCCGCACAACCTGGGCGAGGTCGTCGACGGCACGGTGGCCCTCATCCGCAACCCCGACATCTCCGTCGAGGGGCTCATGCAGCACATCCAGGGCCCCGACTTTCCCACGGCGGGCTTCATCAACGGCCGCGACGGGATCCTCGCGGCCTACCGCACGGGGCGCGGCACCGTGCGCATCCGCGCGCGCGCCATGGTCGAGCGGGCCCACCGCACCGAGCGCGAGAGCATCGTCATCACGCAGCTGCCCTACCTGGTCAACAAGGCGAGCCTCATCGAGAAGATCTCCGAACTCGTCAAGGAGCGCAAGATCGAGGGCATCGCCGATCTGCGCGACGAGTCGGACCGCGACGGCATCCGCATCGTCATCGACCTCAAGCGCGACGAGGTCTCCGGCGTCATCCTCAACCAGCTCTTCAAGCACACCCAGATGGAGAGCACCTTCGGGATCAGCATGCTGGCCATCGACGCCGGGCAGCCGCGCGTCATGAACCTCAAGGAGATGCTCCAGCGCTTCGTCGATTTCCGGAAGACCGTCGTCACGCGCAGGACGATCTTCGAGCTGAACAAGGCCAGCGAGCGGGCCCACATCCTCGAGGGGCTCATCACGGCGCTGGACCACATCGATGCCGTCGTGGCCCTGATCAAGGCCTCCGAGGATCCGCAGACGGCCGCAGCCGGCCTCATGTCGACCTTCGGCCTCTCCGAGGCCCAGGCGAAAGCGATTCTGGAGATGCGCCTGCAGCGTCTCACGGGGCTCGAGCGCGGAAAGATCCTCGCGGAGCACGCCGAGCTCACGCAGCTCATCGCGAAGCTCAAGGGGATCCTCGAGGATCCCCAGAAGGTTCTCGACATCATCGTGGAGGAGCTCCTGGACTCCAAGAAGCGTTTCGGCGACGAGCGCCGCACGGAGATCGTCGAATCGACGGAGGACATCGACATCGAGGACATGATCGTCGAGGAGGACATGGTGGTCACCGTGTCCCACCAGGGCTACATCAAGCGCAACGCCGCCAGCCTCTACCGGATCCAGCGCCGAGGCGGGAAGGGCAAGGTGGGCATGACCACGAAGGAGGAGGACTTCGTGGAGCACATCTTCATCGCCTCGACGCACCACTACATCCTCATCTTCACGAACCAGGGTCGCGTCTACTGGCTCAAGGTCTACCAGATCCCCCAGGCGGGCCGCGCCGCCAAGGGGAAGGCGATCGTGAACCTCGTCAACATGAGCCCCGGCGAGAAGGTCGCCGCCATCCTCCCCGTGCGCGAGTTCGAGGAGAACAAGTTCGTCGTCATGGCCACGAAGAAGGGCATCATCAAGAAGACGGAGCTCGCGGCCTTCTCCAACCCCCGCACCGGCGGCATCATCGCGATCAATGTCGAGGCCGGCGACGAGCTCATGGACGTCAAGCAGACCAACGGCACCCAGGAGATCTTCCTCGGGACCCGCAAGGGCATGGCCATCCGCTTCAAGGAGGACGACGTCCGCGCCATGGGCCGAACGGCCACGGGCGTCATCGGGATCCGGATGGACGACGACGACCACGTGGTGGGCATGGAGATCCTCTCCGAGGGCAACTCCATCATGACCGTCTCCGAGCGCGGGTACGGCAAGCGCACCGAGATCGAGGAGTACCGGCTCCAGAGCCGGGGCGGCAAGGGCATTCTGAATCTCAAGACCACCCCGCGGATCGGCCTCGTCTCGGGCATCCGCCAGGTGACGGGCAACGAGGACCTGATGCTCATCAGCGACTCGGGGAACATCATCCGGATCCGCGTCGACGAGGTCCCCGTGCTGCACCGGGTGACCCAGGGCGTCAAGCTCATCGATCTGGCGGAAGGGGAGAACTTCTCCGGCATCGCCCGGGTGGAGCGTGAGAGCGACGCCCGCGGCGGGGAGGACTCCGCCGAGGAAGAAACGCTGTTCGAAACGGAGGACAACGGCCGCGAGGCCTGATCCCGCGTCCCGGCGCGCATCCGGTTTTCGACAGGAGTGATCGAAGATGGACTTCAAGTATCTGCAAGAATTTTTCTGGCCCACCATCAAGGACCTGGAATCGGCGAAAAAGGCCGCCGAGCAGGGGTTCATGGCGGCCATTCTTTACGTGATCCTGTCCGTCGGGGTCGTCCTCTCCGCCCAGCCGCAGAAGCTGCTGGATATCCTCGTCGTGGCGCTCTGCGGCTACCTGTCGAAGAGAAAGCAATCCCGCATCGCGGCGCTCCTCGGAGCCTTCATGATTGCGCCGGAGGTTCTCTTTTCGCTGCAGGGCGGAGACATGCTGCGCATTCTCACAACAGGAATCCTGCTGCTGCTGTTTGTCAACGCCGTCCGGGGCACGTTTATGTACCAGCGGTACGCGAAGGCTGCGCAGCCGCGCCCGACGGTTGAGGTTCTCCCGCCGGAAGCACCCCCGGGGACCCGGGGGCAGGCGGGCGAAGAGAAGACAAAGCCGCAGCCATAGAGACGCTGTGCGGACGGAAAGAAAAACCCGCCGGATGCCCTCCGGCGGGTTTTTTCGAGCCGTCTCAGTCGTGCCGGACCCTGCCGCGAACCTTTGCGCTCGGCAAGGCCGCGGAGGGTTCGGGCGGCCTGCTGACCCACGACGTCGTGTCGATCGTGAAGGCCCGGCTCGTGTAGATCAGGTAGCTGCGGTCGAACTCCAGCGTCCTGAGATTCCCCGTGAACCGCGGTTTTGCCAGGATCAGGAACTGCATCGGCCTCTGGAAGCTGAAGATGAGTCCCACGTAGGGACGGCCGGCGTGCGGTCCGAAGACCCCCTGGACGGTGCGGTCCAAGGCAGGGAGCTTCTCGAACCGCACCGTGTTGTACCCCTTGCGGAATGACATCGACGACGGGATGGTGATCCTCTCCATGCTGAGGATGGGAGCGACGGAGGGGGCCGCCTCGCTCACGCTGACCACATCCGGGTTGACCCGGGCGGTGTAGCCGATCTTGAGCTTCCTGATGAAGTAGCTGCCGGCCTTATTGACTCTCACGGAGAACCGGCCCTGCGGGTCGGTAGCGGTCTCTGCAACGACCTGCCCGCCTTCGTCCGTCATGGTGAGGCTCACGCCCTCGAGCCCCTCTCCCGAGGGAATCTCCTGCACCGTTCCGTCGATCGAGAACTCCGTCACCGGCGGCGGCACGGGCCCGTCCGGTCCGTACTTGATCAGGACGGCATCCCAGAGACCGAGGGACGGCCCGCTCATGGCGCCGGCTGTCAGGCCGGCGATATAAACGGCCCCCGTCGGGTCCAGGGCGAGCCCGTAGCCCCAGTCCGTGTCCGCACTGCCGCTCAGGCGGGTAAAGACCCGGCGGCCGTCCTCCGCTGCGAAACGGGAAAGGAAAATGTCGGCCCCGCCGAGAGGGGTCTGCCCGTCGAGACCCTTGCCCGACGCGGAGGGTTCCGTAACCCCGGTGACGTAGATGCCCCCCTGTGCGTCTACAGCGACCCCGTGGGCGGTGTCATGCCCGTCCGTGCCGAATTGTTTTGTCCAGAGCACATTCAGGTTTCGATCGAATTTTATGAGGAGGATATCGTCGGCGCCCGCCGAGGTGTTTCCTTCGAAGTTTCCCTGCGTGGAGCCGGCGACGATGACGTTTCTGCTACTGTCCACGGCGATGGCCAGCCCCTGGTCTTTATCGCTTCCCCTGTTCGGCCCGCCCAGGGTCGCCGTTGCCAGCGGTGCGAAGTCGTAGCTGAACTTGGCGACAAAGAGCGACCCCTGCAGGTTGCCGGGAGCGAGCCCGGTGACGAATACATTGGAAAAGCTGCCGGGGGTTTCGATGGCCACCGCGTACCCAGCGGTGCCTGTCGGGTTGGATGCCACATTGAACTGGGTCACCCAGTTCATCCAGTCCCCCTCGGAACTGAGCCGCATCAGAAAGGCTTCCGGTGTGGAGCGGGTGCCCACGGCGCCGCCAAAGGTTCCCGTCGTCGATCCGGCCAGGTAGATCATGCTGCTCGAGTCGGTGGCGATGCCGTTTGCGAAATCGTCCCCCGGGGTGCCGTACTGCTTGATCCAGTTGACGGTCCCGCTTGCAGGATGGATCTTCGCCACGAAAACGTCCGTCGTCCCCTCGGGACCGGCGTTTGCATTCCGCCATCCCTGCGCCCCCCCGGGCATGACCCCTTTCGTCCAACCCGTCACATACAGCGTGACAAAGCCTGAAGGCGCCCCCAGTGCGATCCCCCCTATGCTGTCATCCGCCGATGAACCGAATTGGCTGACCCAGAGCAAGGTCCCGGAGGGATCGAACTTCGCCACGAAGATATCCGTACCCCCGCTGTTCACGTTTGGAGCGGACGGCGGCGGCGCACTGACAGCCCCCAGGGTCATGCCTGCGACGTAGACATTTCCGTCGGCGTCGGTCACGGTTTTCATCGCGTAATCGTAGTTGTCAGAGCCGAACTGCCTGATGAAGAGCGGGGCGGTCTGCGCGGGAACGGACGATGCGGCGAACAGCGAGAGAAGAACGACGGCAAGGACGAGACAGCGGGCATTCATGGCTTCCCTCCAGGGGTGTCCGGCGGCTCGTTTCGAGCGCGCGTGCGGGTGGTCATGACGGGAGCGGGGCAATCGGGAAACGATGGGGAAGTCCGCGGCGGGGGTGCCCGAGGCAGACCCCGGGCCCGGGAGTCCCGGATCCGGAGGGTGCCCGTCTCGCCTGGCAGCCCTGCCGCCCTATCCCGCGAGGCCGCGGGACGTAGGCCATAGGCTTTGCGCCCCATCCTTTCGAACGGTTTGCCCTTTTCAGGCGCGTCAAGTCGTTCATCTCCTCCATCGGCAGGCCGGCGTGTAAACTTTAGCAGATTCCGCGAAACCTGTTGCAGTGCGTGGTACGGTTATTGCTATGCAGCACGGTGTACCCGTCAGGGTAAACTCCGCGGCGACAGTTGGAAAGAGCCCGACAGATCGTCATGCGGACTGACCGGCTGGAAAGCGCTGATTCCTTGAGTTTGCAGAACCCCGGCCCCCGGTGAGGGGCCACTCCAATCGCGGGAGGCAGGAGGGAGATGAACCTGAGAGAATCGACGGCTGCACGATCTCCGATCGCAAGGGGAGGAGTCATGGTCCAGAGACCCAAAGTGCTCATGATCGACGACAACAAGGAAATCTGCCGTCTGATGAAGGAATACCTCGAGAAGACGGGGAAATACGAAGTGACGACCTTCACCGACGCGAGGATGGGGGTCCGTTACGCCCAGATCGAGAGGCCCGACGTGATCCTGCTGGATCTCATGATGCCCGATATGGACGGCACGGAAGCCGCCGAATGCCTCCTCGATGACGAGGGAACCCGGAACATCCCCCTCATTTTTATCACGGCGGCGATCAAGAAGGACGAGGCGGAGGAGCGCCTGGGACAGATTCACGGCCACCCGATCCTCGCCAAGCCCGTCACCCCCGTCGAGGTGATGCACGAGATCGATAAAATCCTCGCCCTGGCCTGAGGATCCCCTCCCGAAAAAAAGCAGGGCCCCGAAAGGCCCTGCTTTTTCTCCTTTTGCCCCCCTCCTTCGTTCAAATCCTCATCGCCGCCACGGCATCCTCGAGGCTGATGACCCCCTGGAGCATCTTGTTGATCGCATCCTGCTTCAGCGGCCGGAAGCTGCCGTCCTGCTCCCCGGCGGCCCGGATCTCGGCCGCGGAGGCGCCCTTGAGGATCATCTCCTGCAGCCCGTTGTCGTTGAAGAGGATCTCGAAGAGGGCCGTGCGGCCCTTGAAGCCCGAGTTTGCGCAGGCCGGGCAGCCAGCTCCCCGGAAGAACCTCCCGCCCGCCATCGACTCCAGGCCCACGGAAGCCAGGACCTGCTCGGAAGGTTCATAGGGCTCCCGGCAGGCGGGGCAGATTGTCCGCACGAGCCGTTGGGCGATCGATGCCGAGAGGGCCGAGGCCGCGGGGAATCGCTCCACCCCCATCTCGATGAGGCGGGCGACGGCGCCTGCCGCATCCGTCGATTGCAGGGTGCTCAGGAACCGGCGGTTGGAATTGGCCGCCTGGACTGCCAGCGCCGCCGACTCGCCGTCACGGATTTCCGCCAGGTAGACCACGTCGGGTTCCTGTTTCAGGATGAGCCGCAGGCTTGCTGCCAAGGTCACGCCGGCGGCGCGGTTGAATTCGATCTGCGTCACACCGGCCAGCGGGTACTTTACGGGATCTTCCAGCGTGATGATTTCCGCTTCGGACTTCGCCAGCCGGCGGAGCATGGCGTACAGGGTGGTGCTCTTCCCGCTTCCCTCGGGTCCCGACACGAGGATCAGTCCCTGCCGCTTTTCCAGGATCTCGTTGAGGCCGTCGAGATCCTTCGGAGCGAGGCCCAGCTGCTCCAGGCCGACGGAATTCGTGCTGAGATCCGTCAGGTGCAGGATGAGGCTCTCGCCGTGAATGCTCGGGATCGAGGAGACGACCACGCTGATATCACGGTCCCCGACGCGCTCGACGTAACGGCCCTCCTGGGGTACCCCGCGCACGCTGGCGTCGATGTTTGCGAGATCCTTGACCCAGGTGATCACGGGGATCGACATCGATTTCGGCAGGTCCGGCAGATCGTGGGTCGATCCGTTGACGCGGAACCGGACGCGGACATTCTTCGTCTGCGGGGTGATGTGGATGTCCGTGGCGCCCTCGCGCACGGCCTGCGCGATGAGCGTCTCGATGAACCGGCCTGCCGGGTCTCCGTTTTCCGGCGCCGGCGGCGCCTGGGGGCGGGCCGGTTCGGCTGCCGGCTGGCGGCGGGCCTCGGAGGAGTAACTGCCTGCGGGCATTTCGTAGATGAGCCCCATGAGCCTGTCGAACTCGCGCTCCGTGCAGATCACGGGAGCCACCCCTTCTTCCGACTGCATGCGGAGCAGGTCGAGGGCATAGCGGTTGGTGGGGTCCGGCATGGCCACAACGAGGCGGTTCGCGGTTTTCTTCAGCGGCGCGGCCTGGTACTTCCGGGCGAAGTCCATCGGGATCAGCCTCGAGAGGCTCAGATCAACGGGGTACTTTTCGGGCGCGTAGCGCTCGATCCGGAGCTGGCGGCTCAGGATATCGACGATCTGTGAATCCCGGAGGAACCCCTGCTGGACGAGGAGCTTGCCCAGCCGAAGCCCCGTGTAACGCTGTGCCGCAAGGGCCTCCTCGAGCTGCATCTCGTCGAGCAGCCTCGCCTCCAGGAGAAGCTCGCCCAGCTTCTTCCATTGCCCGTCGACGACCTCCAGGTCCGTCGGCCCGGTCTTCGAGGCTTCGAGCTCGGTGATGAATTCGGGGAAATCGCTCTCGATCAGGGTCTGCTCCTTGGCGACCGATGCGGCCCGCAGGAGGATCTTTTCCAGTTCCGCCACGTTGCCGGGCCAGGTGTATTCGAGGAACCGGTCCATCACCTCGCGGGTGACGCCGTGCAGGCCCTTCCGGAACTCCTGGTTGATGAGCTGTATGAAGTAGTCCACAAGCAGAGGGATATCCTCCTTGCGCTCCCGCAGCGGCGGCACGTAGAGGGTGACCACGTTGAGCCGGTAGTAGAGATCGTCGCGGAAGGTGCCCTCCTTGATCATGGCCCGGATATCCCTGTCGGTGGCAGCGATGACCCGCGCCCCGAGCGGGATCTTCTCGCGGCCCCCGATGCGCTGGAATTCCCCCGTCTCGAGGACCCGCAGCAGCCGCGCCTGGAGATTCAGGGGCAGCGCCGAGACCTGGTGCAGGAAGAGGGTGCCGTTGCCGGCTTCCTCGAATTTGCCCGTTTTGCGGCTCGTGGCCCCCGTGTAGGACCCCTTTTCATAGCCGAACAGCTCCGCCTCCAGGACCTGCTCCGGGACGCCCTCGCAGTTGACGATCACGAAGGGCTCGTTTTTCGCCGTGAAATTGTGGAATGTCTTGGCCAGGAGTGACTTGCCCGTTCCCGGCTCGCCGAGGATGAGGACGGTCCTGTCTTCGGGCCTGATCATCATGATCTGGTTGAAGAGGATCCGGACGCGCTTGCCCTGGCCGATGAATTCCGGAAAGAGGGCCTTGCCTTCCACCTTGCTCAGCAGATCGCTCACCTGCTCGAAGACGACGTTGAACTCCTTCAGGTCGTCGCCCTTGCCCTTCAGCTTTCCGTTGGCCTGTCTCGACACGGCGGGAATGGTCTTCATCTTGGCGATGAAGTTTTTCATGGGCTTCAGCAGGAGCCACGTGATGAGCAGCGCGCACAGAAAGGAAAAGGCCCCGATCCCCACGCCCCACCATTTGAGGTAGAGATCCGGGTCGGGGATGAGATTCGTGTACCGCAGGATCTGGTGTGTCGTGATGACCGACAGCAGGGCGATCCCGCCGAAGATGATCGGCACGAGGACGTAGAGACTGACATTGAAGCGAGGGTGTTTCATGGCATTCTCACCTTGTTTGGCACGACAGCCGGCGGACCGGGCCCCTCGGGCCGCCCGCCCGAAGGGAAACGCCGAACGCCCGCCGACGTTTTCCGCAGGATGCCGCCGCGGCAGGCCGCGCCGGCGGTCCCCCCTGTTCACGCGCAGTTGACGATAACAAACCCGTTCGGTTTTTCAATACGGCGCCAGTATGATTTCAACCTACGAGAATAGTATGACCCCATCCGTTTCCGGACTCGTTCTCCCTCGAAGGGTGTCGCAGGGTTACCGATCGGAGTTCGCAAACAGACGTGCGGAGAGCATCCGGTATCGCGCTCGAGGAAGGAGCCTGTCAGTCATGGTGAGAGTTACTGCACGAAATGTACCAGAAACGGATTGTTTTCACAAGGATGGATCGGGCCGCCCTTCCCCGGACAGTCTCACGGCCCGTCCGGCAAGCCTGACGACGCCGGACTGCCAGCGGACATTGCCCGCCGCGTCTGTGGCCCGCTCGTGACGGACCTCCAGGACGGCGTCCGCTCCCAGGGCAAGGGCCCGCTTGAGAAGGAGGATGAGGGCCCTCTTTTCGGCGACCCCGAGAAAGCCTGCTCCCGCCGAGCCCTCCGCACTGACCGGGCCGAGATCCCTGGCGATGTTCCTGCCGGGAACCGTCGCCGTCGGGAAGACGGCGATCTTCTCCCGGAGCGTGTCCAGCTCCGCCGCGATCGCTGCCATGGCGGCCTGCCGGTCACGCCGCTTTCGGATCTCGCGGATGACGAGGGCGTAGACCAGCAGGAAGGGGATCGCCACGACGAGCGCCGGGCCGACGTACCCCAGAATCGCATCGAGAGTCATGATCAAGGTCCCCCTTCGGCCGGGATCAGCTTTCGGGACCGTTCTTTTTTGCCTTGGGGTCCTTTCGGCTCATCATATCGCCGAGGGAGCCGAACCCTTTCGCAGCCTTCTGCTGGAGGAAGGGGCGGTACGAATCCTCCTGCTCTTCCTCGGACAACACGGGGGAAAGCGAGAGCCGACGCTTTGCCCGATCGGAGGATTCCACCACGACCTCGATCGTGTCTCCCTGGACGAGGACCTCCCGCGGATGGCGGATCTTCTTGCCCCTGGACAACCGGGAGATGGGGATCAGCCCGTCGACGCCGGGCTCGAGGGTGATGAAGGCCCCGAAGTCCGCGAGCCTCGCGACGGTCCCCTGGTGACGTGAGCCTTGCGGGTAGCGGGTCTCCACGTTTTCCCACGGATCCGGCAGGGTCCCCTTGATGCTCAGCGTGACGCGGTCTTTTGCCCAGTCGAGGTTGAGGATGACCGCCTCGATCGACTGGCCCACGGTGAATCGGTCACGGATGTCTTCCACGCGGCCCCAGCCGACCTCGGAGATCGGCAGCAGGGCCTCGATGCCGCCGATGTCGACAAAGGCGCCGAAGTCCCTCAGGGACTTCACGATGCCCGTCACCATCATCCCCTCGTGAAGCGCTCCCTTGATGGCGTCCTTTCTCTTGCGCTCCTCCTCTTCGAGGATCCTGCGCCTCGAGAGGATGATCCGGCGCCCCCTCTCGCCGTACTCGATGATGATGAACGGCAGCCGCTGGCCGATGAAGGCCGCCGCCGTTTCCCCGCGGGGGATGCCTGCCTGCGAAAAGGGGCAGAACGCCCGGTGGGTTCCTGCGATGCGGACCTCGAGCCCGCCCTTGACTTCCTTCTCCACGATGCCCTCGACGGGGATTGCATTCTGCCAGGCCTCTTCGAGATACTGGCGGGCGGCGTCCCCGGAAACTCGCGTCGTGAACACCCTCTCGCCCTGCCTCGACGAGAGGTAATAGACTTTGACGGTGTCGCCTTCCTTAACCGTCAGCTGCCCGTCCTTGTCGAGAAACTCGTTGCGCTCGACGATCCCCTCGGTCTTGCCGCCGAGGTCGATGAACACCCAGTCCGACGTGATCTTGGCGATCACCGCCTCCACGCTC
>Ga0116186_1004813_pt1 | contig 10866 bp, 9 predicted proteins | sample AD_JPNNA4_MetaG_FD_89806 | JGI IMG/M metagenome (GOLD analysis project Ga0116186, IMG submission 89806) | Active sludge microbial communities of municipal wastewater-treating anaerobic digesters from Japan - AD_JPNNA4_MetaG | ecosystem: Engineered > Bioreactor > Anaerobic > Digestate | place...
CCTATAAATCCATTATAAAGAAATCCACCTATCGAACCTAGAAAAATCACTAGCATTGGAGCTGGAGCATTTCTCCCTAATAAAATAGGTTTTAAAATATTATCAATCAGTAGTGTAATTCCCAGCCAAATAGCTAAAATCACTGCTGTAGTAGTATCAGAAACAGAAAACATATAAATGATAACCGGAATAACAATTGGCCCCACTCCTATTTGCACAATTGCCAAAATAAGACACAAAATAGTCCACAAACCAGCAAAAGGAACTCCTGCAATGAAAAAACCAAGACTAGCCATAGTAGCTTGAATAAACGCAACTCCTAAAATACCTTTAACCACATTTCGAATGGTTACAACCGAAATTTCTGCAAAATGATCACTATTAGAACCCACTAATTTTCTAAAAATTTTTTGAGAAACATCTGCAGATGAATCGGAATAGACTAATAAGACTCCAGCAATAATTATTGAAATTATAAAAGATACAATTCCTTTGCTAACACTAGCAAAAGCTATCAAAATTATGGCACCATATTCTTTTATTTGATCTGAATATTTCAAAACTACATCCTGCAAATTATCAGAAGCCATTTGCCAAATATCAACAATTGGTTTTGTAATAATTGGCCAGTTTGCAGTAGTCCCTCCTGGCGGTGGAATCAAATGTTCTCCAGTATTAAATAATTCTTGAAAGTGATTTACCCCATCATAAAGTGAATAAACGATAAGTCCGCTTGGAACCATTATAATACTTAACATCAACAAAATCAAAACTAAAACTGCTATAATTTTTTTTCCTCTAAAAATCTTTGACAAAAAACTATAAACAGGAAAAATGGCAATAGCAATAACTACAGCCCAAATCAGAATTAATACAAATGGTTTTAATATATCAAAACACCACATCAATAATACTGCTAATACTCCTAGACGTATGATTATATCAACAATTTTTTCGAAATTATAACTTGAAGAATTCGTTTTTATCGGTTCCATTTTTTAAAAATTGATAAATTAACATTCTGTAAATATATAAAAGTACAGCAATAAAATAGAGCGCAATCTTCTATATTTGTTCTACTAAATTTTCTCTTATGGAAGAATGCATTTCGGTTTTTGATATGCTCAAGATTGGTGTTGGACCATCTAGTTCTCACACACTTGGCCCTTGGCGAGCTGCCGAACGATTTTTGGGAGAACTTCGTGCCAACACAATTTTTGAAACTGTACATCACATCAAAGTAGATTTATTCGGCTCTCTTTCTTTAACTGGAAAAGGTCACGCAACTGATTTAGCCATTATGCTAGGACTTTCTGGTCAGGATCCTGAATATATTCCTGTTCAAAATATAGCCGAAATTATCACTGAAATTAAAGCTAAAAAAATACTCTATTTAGGAAATGAAAAAAACATCTCTTTTTCGTTAGAAGATGACATTATTTTCAATAAAAACTTCCTGCCTTTTCACGCCAATGGCATGAAATTTACAGCCTATTTAGTGGACAACACTGAATATTCATCGACTTATTATTCTATTGGAGGTGGATTTGTAGTTGTGGAAGAACGTGTCAATGCTAAAAAGAAACTGGAAATAAAATGCGCTTTTCCGTTTCCCATTCAAAATGCTGAAGAATTATTAAACTATACCGAAGTTCACAACAAAAGCATCTCAGACATTGTTTATGAAAACGAAAAATCAATGCGTCCCGAAGCTGAAATTCACTCTGAATTAATGCGAATTTGGAACACCATGCTCGAATGTATGTACATTGGTTGTCATTCCGAAGGCATTCTACCCGGAGGATTGCACGTGCGCCGAAGAGCTTTTGATATGCACCAACACCTCATTGGTTTAGCTCATTATAATTCACCTCAAACTTGGTTAGAACAAATTCGCCTGACAGAAGTGAAATTCAGACAAATACTGAAATGGGTTTCGTGTTTTGCTTTGGCTGTAAACGAAGTCAACGCTGCTTTAGGTCGTGTTGTAACCGCTCCAACAAACGGAAGTGCTGGCGTAATTCCGGCAGTTTTAATGTATTATTTGGTTATCGAAAATCATAATGCTGGCGAAAAAGAAATCAAACAATTCTTGATGGTTACTGGAGAAATTGGTAGCATTTTCAAAAAAGGTTCTACCATTTCGGCTGCTATGGGTGGATGCCAGGCTGAAATTGGTGTTTCATCAGCAATGGCAGCAGCAGCTTTATGCGAATTGATGGGCGGAACTCCTGCACAAGTTTTAATGGCTGCCGAAATTGCCATGGAACATCATCTAGGATTGACTTGTGACCCTATTGGTGGTTTGGTCCAAATTCCTTGCATCGAAAGAAATACAATGGGCGCTTTAAAAGCCATTAATGCCGCCGAATTAGCTCTTGAAACCGACCCAAAAAACGCCAAAGTACCTTTGGATAAAGTAGTTGACACGATGTGGCAAACGGCCAAGGATATGAACAATAAATACAAAGAAACCTCAGAAGGCGGCTTAGCTGTTGCGGTAAATATGGCGGATTGCTAGAGCAATATTTGGCAAAAACAATTACAAATAGACTAATTTTTGTGAAATTCAATTTCATTTCTAAGCTATTTTTGCTGTCATTTGCACTCTTAAACCAAAATCAGAATGAAAAATGAAAATCAAACCAAAAAAAGCATCTTAGACAAAACCATCACCACGCGTGAGGTCATTTTTATGTTTTTTGTGGTTTTATGCTTATCTCCTTTAATTTCTCCACCAATCGCATTGCTAATGGGATTGATTATTGCTCAATTTATCGGGCATCCCTATTTGAATTTAAATCACAAAGCCACCCACATCTTATTACAAGTTTCAGTTGTTGGACTTGGTTTTGGAATGAATGTAAATAGTGCTTTAAAAGCAGGTAAAGAAGGAATTGTTTTGACAATCGCTTCAATTATTGGAACCATCTTAATTGGGATTTTCTTAGGTAAAATTCTAAAAATAGAAGAAAAAATATCCTACTTGATTGCCACAGGGACCGCCATTTGTGGCGGAAGCGCTATTGCTGCCATTTCGCCTGTAATCAAAGCCAATGAAAAACAAATTTCGGTAGCTTTGGGAACGATTTTCATTCTTAATTCAATTGCTTTAGTCGCATTTCCGTATATCGGTCACTATTTGAATTTATCCGAAACCCAATTTGGAATGTGGTGCGCCATCGCCATTCACGACACGAGTTCGGTTGTAGGAGCTGCTGGAAAATATGGTTCTCAAGCACTTGAAGTAGCAACAACAGTCAAATTAGCTAGAGCATTGTGGATTATACCTATTGCGTTTTTATCAACTTTTGTATTCAAAAATAAAGATACCAAAATCAAAATTCCGTATTTCATTGGGTTATTTATTTTAGTAATGATGGCCAATACTTATCTTCCTTTTGTACAAAATTTTAGCCATTACATCACTGGATTTGCAAAAGCAACTTTAACCCTAACATTGTTCCTTATTGGCTGTGGTTTGTCGAGAAAAGTATTAGTTTCTGTGGGTTATAAACCTTTAATAGAAGGAATTGTTCTTTGGATTATTATTTCGTTTTCGACTTTATGGGCGGTTTTAACTTGGGTTTAAGATTTAAATTTCATCATGCTAAAAAACAATCAATTATACTATTTTACCTTAACTATAATTGTAATGATTATGGGTGTAATTTCAAGGAAAATTGATAACGTTCCAACCTTTATTGGTGATGGTTTATATGCTTGCATGATTTACTTTGGGATGCGCATTCTTTTTGTCAATTCAAATACCAAAAAAGCTGCAATTCTTGCGTTATTATTTTGCTTTGTCATCGAGCTTCAACAACTTTATAGAGCCGATTGGATTTTAGCTATTCGAAATACAACCTTGGGACATTATGTTTTAGGGCAAGGTTTTCTTTGGAGCGATTTGTGCTTTTATACCTTTGGAATAGCAATTGCTTTTGCGATAGATCTAAGAAGTTTAAACAGAAATTAACAACAGTAAATTGCGATTAAACACTAATTGCAAAAGGGTATTATTTAGGATTTAATCATTTAAAAACTGTAATTCCAATAGATTTTAGATAAATTGACTAATTTTGCACCTCAAATCTATAATTCCTAAAAATAATGTCAACCGCTAAAAAAGATTACAAACGAATCACAACAAAGTCATTAATAGAAATGAAAGCCGATGGGCAAAAAATTTCTATGCTTACGGCTTATGATTTTACAATGGCAAAAATTGTTGATGCCGCAGGTGTTGACGTAATTTTGGTAGGAGATTCTGCGTCGAATGTAATGGCGGGGCACGAAACGACTTTACCCATCACTTTAGACCAAATGATTTATCACGCATCTAGTGTGGTTCGTGCTATTTATCGTGCCTTGGTAGTGGTCGATTTGCCTTTTGGAAGCTATCAATCCGATCCAAAAGAAGCTTTGCGCTCTTCCATCCGAATTATGAAAGAAAGTGGCGGACACGCTGTAAAACTAGAAGGTGGTAGCGAAATCAAAGAATCCATCAAAAGAATTTTAAACGCAGGAATTCCTGTTATGGGACATTTGGGTTTAACACCACAATCTATCTATAAATTTGGCACTTACACCGTTCGAGCTAAAGAAGAAGAAGAAGCCGAAAAATTAATTGAAGATGCAAAACTCTTAGAAAAACTTGGCTGTTTCGCTATAGTTATCGAAAAAGTACCTGCTGAATTAGCCCAGAAAGTGGCCAAAAGTATTTCGATTCCAGTTATAGGAATTGGTGCTGGTGGCGGTGTTGACGGACAAGTATTAGTCATTTACGATATGTTGGGAATGAACAATGAATTTAGTCCAAGATTTTTGCGTCGTTATATGAATTTATACGAAGGAATGACCTCGGCAATTGGACAATATGTAGCCGATGTGAAATCGCAAGATTTTCCAAATGAAAAAGAACAATACTAGATTAGAAAACAGAAAAGATTTGTAGAAAAAATATTTTTTATATGACAATTATACCCAATACAACCGTTGTTATTCCCTGTTATAATGAGGAAAAAGGAATTTCAAATGCCGAATATTCCAACTTTTTGAATAACAATCCAGAGGTATTAATTTGTTTTGTAAACGATGGATCAAAAGACAATACTCTTGCTGTTTTGACTGTTTTGAAAGAAAAGCATCCTACTCAAATTCAAATCCTTTCACTCGAAAAAAATGCTGGAAAAGCCGAAGCTGTTCGAGCCGGAATTAATCATTGCAACCTTCATTTCCAACATCGCTATATTGGTTATCTCGATGCCGATTTAGCAACAACTCTCGAAGAATTTATTGAACTTAGAAATTATTTGCAAGGCGAAATTGTGTTTAGCTTTGGTTCTCGAATTCGAAAAATTGGCTCTATTATTGAACGCGAAAACAGTCGTTTTTTGATAGGAAGAGTTGTGGCAACATTTATCTCGAACATCCTAGACATCAAGGTTTATGACACCCAATGTGGTTCGAAACTTTTTACAAGAGAAATTTCAGAAAAAGTATTCGAAAAAGAATTTATCTCGAGATGGCTGTTTGATGTAGAGATTTTTTACCGAATGATTCATCTATTCGGCAAAGAAAAAGCTATCAAAAAAATGATAGAAGTTCCTTTGAAATTATGGGTCGAAAAAGGCGATTCTAAAGTAAAATTCACTTACGGTTTCAAACTTTGGTTTGACTTATTTGAAATTCAAAGAAAATATAAAAAAATTGCAAAGAATTTATCCAATCCAAACGCATAGCAAATGATTTCAAAAAAATTAAAAGACACTAATTTTATACTTTGCTTCTCTGTTATAACCATTTTAATCTTCCGATTAATACTCACTTTTGCCATCCCACTTCTAGACAAAACCGAAGCGCGATATGCCGAAATAGCAAGATTAATGTATGAAACCAAAGACTGGATTGTAGTTCAAATTGATTATGGTTTCCCGTTTTGGGCAAAACCACCTTTGTCAACTTGGCTTTCGGCAGGAAGTTTTGAAATTTTTGGTGCAAACGAATTTTCCGCAAGATTTCCATCGTATCTATTGAGTGTATTGCTTCTATTTATTGCTGGAAAATTAGCCAAAAAAGAAGGAAAATCTTTTTATCTTCCTGGTTTTATATTACTAACAATGCCAGAATTTTTAATTCACACTGGTGTTGTTTCTACCGATAGTGCTTTGTTTGTATGCATCACAATAATGATGCTTTCTTTCTGGAAAGTGGTAAACAATACCGAAAAAACCATTTGGAATTATCTATTTTTTATTGCTTTAGGCCTTGGTTTTTTAGCCAAAGGACCGCTGATAATGGTGCTTACCTTCCCTCCTCTTTTTGTTTGGTGCTTGCTAGATTTAAACCGTTTAAAAGCTGTTTTTTCTCGTTTGCCCATTATTTTAGGAATACTTATTGTTGTGGCAATTGCATTACCTTGGTATTATTTAATTGAGCAAAAATCACCTGGATTTACCAATTATTTCTTTGTTGGCGAACATTACAAACGCTTCTTAGTTCCAGGTTGGAATGGGGATTTATACGGCAATCCAAAATATGTTCCAATGGGAATTGTTTGGGTATATATGATAGCATTTGCTTTTCCTTGGTTTCCAATTGTTGTTTACAAATTATGGAAAAACAGAACTACTATTTTAAAAAATCCTTGGGTTTCATTTCTGGTTTTATGGCTTTTGTGGTTGCCTTTCTTTTTTACTTTTTCAAAAAATATTCTACACACCTACATTTTACCTACGACTTTCCCGATGATGCTATTGATGGTTCATTATTGGAATGAATTTGACAGTAAAAAAACACTCATTCGAATCGGATTGTTTTTCCCTACAGCAATTTTTGTTATTGCAAGCGTTGCCATACTATTGCCAAAAGATTTATTCACAAAACTGAGTGGATATCCCGATGTTTCTTATATCATGAATTCCGACAAATACCTCTTAGAAAAACTGAAAGTTAATACTGAAAACAAACAAATTCCTTTGTATTATTTCGTTAAAGTCGAAAACGATTCTGTTGTAAATAAACAAAAAAATTACTCGGGAGAATTTTATTCCAACGGAAAAGAGCAAGTACTTATCAATCAAAAAGAAGTGGATTCGGTTTTGAGTTTGAACAAAAAATTATTTTTTGTAATCCCAACCCGAAAATTAGAACAAGTCTCAAAAGAAAGTCTTGAAAAAATGAACCTAATCGACCATAATAACAACACCTCTGTTTTCGAATCGAAATAAGGAATTCTTCCAAACCAATGAAAATACTTTCTGATAAAAACAACTTGCAAATTCTGCACGAAGACAATCATATTATTGTGGTTAACAAACGTGTAGGCGACATTGTGCAAGGAGATAAAACGGGCGATAAACCCTTATCCGAAGTCGTAAAAGAATACATCAAAGACAAATACAACAAACCCGGTGAAGTTTTTCTTGGAGTGGTTCATCGTTTGGATAGACCCACAACAGGAATCGTCGTTTTTGCGAGAACCAGCAAGGCTTTGTCTCGAATGAATGAATTGTTCAGCAATCGCGAAACCCAGAAAACCTATTGGGCTGTTGTAAAAAACAAACCTGAAAATACTCAAGACAAACTTGTTCATTATCTCAAAAGAAACGAAAAAAACAATACTTCAAAAGCACATTCTAGAGAAGTTCCCGATAGTAAATTGGCTAGTTTAGATTATACAATCATCAAGGAACTCAACAATTATTTTGCATTAGAAATCAATCTTCATACCGGAAGACATCATCAAATTCGAGCACAACTTTCGGCTATTGGATGTCCTATAAAAGGCGATTTGAAATACGGATTTGACCGTTCTAATCCCGATGGAGGAATTCATCTTCACGCTCGAAAATTGGTTTTTATTCATCCCGTTTCCAAAGAAAATTTAAGTATTGTTGCTCCTGTACCAAATGATGTGATTTGGAAAGCCATATAATTTGAAAAAAAATGTATCTTTAAAACTTCATTTAAGTTTTAAATTATGGAATCTAAAACCAACATTAATTTCAAAAAAGAAACTTTAACAAAGTTGCTCAATGACATACTCATCCACGAAAATGAAATCATTGATGCCTTATACTTCGATTTTAAAAAACCTGCATTTGAAGCAGTTCTCACTGAAACAGGTTATGTAATCTCAGAACTAAAAGAGACTATAAAAAACATAAATAAATGGGCCAAACCCAGAAGAGTATTTCCTTCGCTTTTGAATTTCCCTTCCAAAGATTATATTTATAAAGAACCTTATGGCAAAGTTTTAATTATTTCGCCTTGGAATTATCCTTTTCAATTAGCGCTTTGTCCTTTAATTTCGGCCTTTGCAGCAGGAAATGAAGTCGTTCTAAAACCCTCAGAACTCACCCCCAAAACTTCTGAAATTATTACAAAAATAATCTCGAAAGTATTTGATAAGAAGGATATTACTGTTATCCAAGGAGGAATTGAGGTGTCGCAACAATTACTTTCAGAACGATGGGATTACATCTTTTTTACAGGAAGTGTAGCCGTTGGGAAGATAGTTGCCAAAGCTGCAGCCGAAAATCTTACTCCTGTAACATTAGAATTGGGCGGAAAAAATCCTTGTATTATTGATGAAACTGCCAATTTGAAACTCGCTGCCAAAAGAATCGTTTGGGGAAAATTTATGAATGCTGGACAAACTTGCATAGCACCCGATTATATTTTGATTCAAAAAAACATGAAAAGCCATTTTGTTGACTATATGAAAGAGGAAATCATCAAAGCTTATGGCGATAATCCTAGTGATTCTCCTGATTTTGCAAGAATCATAAATACAAAAAACTGCCAACGATTAATTAATATGATCGACCAAAAAAAAGTGATTTTTGGAGGACAAAATGACATCAAAAACAACTATATCGCTCCTACACTAATTGACGAAAATTCAATTGACAGTGAACTAATGAAAGACGAAATATTTGGCCCCATTTTACCCATTATCACCTATGAAAAGGAAAAACAAATTGATGCCGTAATTTCAAAATATGAGAAACCTTTGGCTTTTTACCTTTTTTCTGAAAATAGAACTTTTACAAAACATTTGATACAAAAATATTCTTTTGGCGGCGGTTGTGTCAATGATACAATGGTTCACTTTTCGAATAAAAGATTACCATTTGGTGGTGTTGGCCACAGCGGAATTGGCGCTTATCACGGAATTTTAAGTTTTGACACATTTTCTCACAAAAAAAGTATTCTAATAAAATCTAATTTGTTAGATTTACCTTTTCGTTATGCTCCTTACAAAGGAAAATTAGCAACGATAAAAAAAATATTAGACTGGATTTAACCCAAAAAACAACTTTTTAAACCACAAAAAATGCAAAATACAAATACACAAAAAGATCAAATAGAAAATTTATGCGCTAATGGATACCAACTAGATTTTGGTATCGTTTTCGAAAGTGCTTTCGAGAATTATAAAAAAATTGCTTTGTATGCTGGATTAATGATTTTGATTTTTTGGATTTTAATTTCAATCGTTTTTGGGGTTAGTTTAGTTGCCTTTATTGGGGTTGAACATATGGAAGAATTTGGCAATAAAATGAAACAAATTTCAGAAAACAAGGTAATGCCTCTGGATATTGCTATCCCAATAAACATGGGCTTACTTTTATTTTCAGCACTCATAAATCCATTCATGGCAGGCTTTCTAAAAATGGCCGATTGCGGCGAAAAAGGCGAAGAATTTCATGTTTCGACCATGTTTTCTTATTACAAATACCCCTATTTTTATGCTATTTTCTTATCAACCCTTTTGGCTGGATTCATTAGTACTGGAGCAGCATTGCTTCTAGAATATGCAGGATTAAGTTTTGTTGGAACTGTAATTTCTTTGTTGGTATCGTTTCTTACCTTTTTGACAATTCCATTAATTGTTTTTGCAAAATTAAACGCAATCGATGCTATAAAATCAAGTATATTACTGATTTCTAAACAACCTTTAGTGCTTCTTGGATTAATAATTGTAGCAGGGATAGGAGTTGCGCTTGGAATTTTTGGTCTGTGCATCGGAATATTTTTCACTTGGCCATTTATATATTCGATGAATTATGCCATTTATAAAAACATCATAGGAATTGATGAAACCAGTGAAATTGATAAAATTACTGGAACTGAAAATTAAATAACAACTATTATTGTTGAACTAAAAAACTCTTTATTTATGAAATGGATTGGAAGAAGACAAAGTGATAATGTTGACGACCGAAGAGGAATGTCAGGCGGTGGAAAAACTTTAATTGGCGGTGGAGTTTTAGGAATTGTAATCTTGTTGTTAAATGCTTTTGGAGGCGAAAATGGTCAAATGATAGGCAATATTTTACAACAAACCCAAGGACAACAAGGCGCACCAACTGAGGAAAGAGCCTTAACTCCAGAAGAAGTCAAAGAAGGCGAATTTGTAAAAACGCTTTTGGCAGATAATGAAGATGTTTGGACAAAAATATTTGCAGAAAACAACCTGAAATTTGAAGCTCCTAAATTAGTTTTATTCAGCGGACAAGTGCAAACGGCTTGCGGTGGAGCTAGTTCAGCTTCTGGTCCGTTCTATTGTCCTGGAGATCGAATTATTTATATGGACATGACTTTCTTTGAAGAATTAAGAACAAAATTTGGAGCCGAAGGTGGCGATTTTGCTGTAGCCTATGTTTTGGCACACGAATACGGACACCACATTCAAACCTTGTTGGGAACTTCGGCCAAAATGCGCCAAGCTCAAGAAGGAAAAAGTGAAGCCGAAGCCAATAAATTATCAGTTGCTCTAGAATTGCAAGCCGATTTCTACGCTGGACTTTGGACACATTACAACGAAAAACAAAACGCAATGCTAGAACCTGGCGA
>Ga0116186_1004818_pt1 | contig 10859 bp, 8 predicted proteins | sample AD_JPNNA4_MetaG_FD_89806 | JGI IMG/M metagenome (GOLD analysis project Ga0116186, IMG submission 89806) | Active sludge microbial communities of municipal wastewater-treating anaerobic digesters from Japan - AD_JPNNA4_MetaG | ecosystem: Engineered > Bioreactor > Anaerobic > Digestate | place...
GTGAAATCAAGCACGTTGCCGATGAGCCAGTTCATGATCAGGTACTGCGAGCCCGTAAACTGGGCGGGCAGCCAGTTGAGCGGAATGATATCAAAAATGATTTTGTCGATTTTGGTCCAAACCGAATCCGTAGGCAGGATATCGGAGGTATCAAACAAGCCGGGGTATTTGTTCAGCAGGTAGTTGACTACGTGGCTCAGTGTCTGTTCAAAAGTCAGGTTGATGGGGATGGCCATATCCGTCATGCCGTTGAGGTAGTAACGGATCAGCACGGTGCCGACTTTGAAGATGCCGTCGGTATCGGGGTTGAGCGTGCCTGCGGCAATCATCGCGTCAAAATCATACTCGGGCAGGATATCCTTGGACATACTGATGAGCAGATAGGTCAGCACGCTTCTGATGGTGGTGGCCGTCTCTGGAATCTCGGCATACTCCACGAACTCGTTGATGAGAAGCCTGGCGAGATACGCATAGCACTCCGGCATGGTCATGGCGTTGATTTCCGCTTCCGTCTTGAAAACCGTCGTCGCTTTCAGGAAGCCGAGGTTCGGTATCAGCGAAAGTGCAACTCGAACGATGTCGCTGATAAAGGTGACAAAAGCGTCGGTAATATGAAGGCCCGTGTCGTCGAGATAAGCGAAAGAATGGAAACCGCCATCAACCAGAAGGAACTCCAGCGCGGCCGTCATTTTGGACAGAGGCGTCAGAAGGTCTTCGGGTTCATAGACGATTTCGGTGCCCATGATGCCGACGACAATCTCAATGACCATATCGAGGTTCTGCACCGTCGAAGGATCGCCGCCGGGATATTCCGGGCTGAAGTCGACGCCCGCAAGTTCGAGAATCATCCTCGCAAGCAGCGGGACGACGATATCCTTGATGCCGGCGTTGATCAGGTCGGTGGTCAGCGTATAGACACTCGTCGTGAAGATGTTTGTCTTGCCGGCAAGGCCGGGCATGATGCCACCCTCGTAGGAATCGGTCGCCGGATCGTAAGTGCCGACAATCAGCGAATCGATCAACTTTTGTACCAGCGAATTGGCCGTCGTTCCCGCGGGAGGATCCACGCCGTCGTTGAGCGATTTGAGGACCGACGCTTTCAGCGTCCCCGGGATGTCATGGACCGTGGCAGGCAGGTCTGTGACCGTTTCAACAAAGCCGTAATCGAAGGTATCGTCGATGATTTTGCCGATCCGTTCATAATTGGCTTTCATGAACTTAGCCAAACCGATAATGACATCGATATCCGTCTGGCCCGGGCTGGTCCGCAGGGGGCAGTTCTTAATCCAGTACATGTCCATGCGTTCGATGTCGCCGAAACTGAACAGATTAAAGGCATAGTTGAGGTAATTCCAGTTCCAGAAACTGGTGATGGAATTGATCGCGGTGTCGATGCTCGTCAGTTCAAGCGTCTTGGAGGAAATATAGATATCAACGGTAAACCTGATATCCGCCTCCTGCAACTGCTTGTCGACCATGTCAAGCAGCATGGAAGCCGCCTGCTGCGCCGTGACGTAAGGCTGGTCGAGCTTGTTATAGCCGCCGGCCGTCACATACTGGGCGTATGCCGCATGGGCCCCGAAAGGAATCGCGGACAGGAGCATGACCACCGCCATGATGATGCCCAGGATTCGTGTGGACTGTTTCATTGAATCGCACCTCCGATAAATAAAAGGCTGTCTCTGCAGTATTGGTAATACAAGGCGGCGTTGATCGTTACGGGCAAATTGATGAAATACCGGACAAACTTATACCCATAATGATTATATAAACACTGCCGCACCTTGTCAAGCCTCCACTCGAATTTTATGAGTTGATCCGCCAGGCAGACGTGTTAAAATCCGCAGGGGGAAATATCGGCAAACAGTTGATTTTTCGTCAATGGTTGACTATACTATCAAAGTGTCCGACCCCGAAGGGAACGGACCCGCACGGAGAGTTGTCCGAGCTGGTCTAAGGAGCACGACTGGAAATCGTGTAAGTCGCAAAACGGCTTCGAGGGTTCGAATCCCTTGCTCTCCGCCAAACAAAAAGCCGGCTGCCGCACGCGGCCGGTTTTTTGATATGTAAAAGAAATACATTTAATGATTAGGAGCCAAAAATGGGTTTTGCGGAACTGATGGTTCTTGCCGTCGGGCTCTCGATGGACGCGTTCGCCGTCGCCGCGTGCAGAGGCCTCGCCATGAAGAAATTCGACGCTAAAAACGCTCTCGTCACCGCCTTTTTTTTCGGCGGGTTTCAAGCGCTGATGCCCCTATTAGGCTGGCTGCTCGGCAGGCAATTTGAGAAGTACATCACCGGCGTCGACCATTGGATTGCTTTTGCGTTGCTTGGCTTCATCGGCGGCAAGATGATTTTTGAGTTTTTCAAACCCGAAAGCTGCCCGGCAGACGGCGCCGAAAAAATCAATTTCAAAGAACTGACGGCGCTGGCGTTCGCGACGAGCATCGATGCGCTGGCCGCAGGAATCACTTTCGCCTTTTTGGATATCAGCGTAAGCCGCGCCGTGACGCTGATAGGAATCACCACTTTTCTGCTCTCTTTTATTGCGGCAGCCGCCGCCAGAAAGTTCGGCGGCAGACTCGGCAGGAAAGCGGAACTTGCCGGCGGGGCCGCCCTGATACTCATCGGGCTGAAGATTCTGCTTGGCGACCTCGGGTTCCTCCCCTTTTAAACAGAGAAAACCGCCGTTCTCGCCGAGCGGCGGTTTTCTGCTAAAAGTGTTTTTAAGGTTTTCTGTCATAGACGCGCACGTAGTCGATGATCATATCGGCATTGCGCAAAACATCCGGCTTTTCGGGAACGCAGTCGTTACCGCCGACCTCGACGCTCAGCAGCATATATTCGTCGACTTGAGAAACATATTTGCCGTCGATGCGCTCGGTCTCCACGCCGTTGATGTAGAAGATGCATTCGTTTTCGTTCCATTCAAGGCCGTAGGTGTTGTATTGGATGTAGGGATGATCGGCTTTGTAGTATCCGAGAAAAGCCGATTGGTGGTCCGCCCCGTAACCGTCGAAATGAATGGTATGCGTGACGGCGTCCTTTTTGAGCGCGTCGCCGAAAAGGGGCGATTCGAAAATGTCGATTTCGGCGCCGTCGGCACCTGAACCGTCGATGAGGCCGACGCCGCGCGAGAACATCCAGAAGGCTCCCCAAAGGCCGTCGCTGCCGGGGCAGATGCAGCGGCACTCGAAGTATCCGTAAGTTTTTTCATATCGGTATTGCGTCTCGACGGCGCCGCTGTACCAGCCGGGCCCGAAACGTCCGCCGGACTGGTAATCGGTTCTGAGAATCAGGTTGCCGTTTTCGACAATGGCGTTGCCGATATCCCAGTACCCTCCCCTTCGCGGGCCGTCGCCGCAGGACCGCCATTTGGCGGGGTCGAGGGTCGTACCGTCGAACTCGTCGGACCAGACGAGGTTCCAGGCGGCCAGGTCGATTTTCTGCCCGCGGGGCGTCTGCGGCCATTCAAACAGCAGCGCGCCCAGCAGCTCGGCGATAACCAGCAGGGACGCGATGATTTTCTGAAGGGCGCGGTATTCACGGAAGACGAGAAACTGTTTTAAAAACGACACGGCTGTCCCCTCCCTTTCGAGCACATTATACCCCCAAGCGCAAACGCTGTCCACAACGGGCGATGGCGCGCTGTTTCCTTTTTGCCGCGCTTGGTTTATACTGATAACCGTTGCGGGGACGGATAAAATCCTTCATGAAACCAGCCGCCGGAAATACCGTTCCATTCCGGCTGTTTGCGGCTGAAACCGCTGTTATGCTGCCGGGTAAAATACGTTGCTTTTTTCCTTTTCATGATAATCGATACGGAGGGATCGTTTGTGACGAAAGAGGCTTATGCGGTTGCTGCCGGAGCGGCGCTTGCGTTGTTTGAAAAAGCCGGCATCGTGCTTACGCGCGAGGAAAAGGAACATCTCGAGGTGGCGGACTTCGGGCTCGGCGACGTGTTGACCACGGGGCTTGAAATCGTCGTTTATGTCAACACCGAGGTCTGCTGCGCCAAAGAACTGGCGCTGCTGCCCGGGCAGACCTGCCCGGAACATATCCATACGCCGCTTGAAAACGGTTATCCCGGCAAAGAGGAAACGTTCCGCTGCCGCTACGGGACCGTTTATCTCTATGTTCCGGGAGAACCCTCCGCCCTTCCCTGCGCGGCGCCGCCTGCCGGGGATGAGAAATACTACACGGTATTTCACGAGGTTATACTGACGCCCGGGCTGCAGTATACGCTCGCCCCCGGGACGAAGCACTGGTTTCAGGCGGGACCGCAGGGCGCCGTCGTATCGGAATTCAGCACGAAAAGTTACGACGAGTGCGATATTTTCACCGATCCCCGCATTCGGAGAATCCCTGTTATCGAATAATATCGGAGGTTTGCCGTATGGGGAAAATTATCGTCGCGGGGCATGTGTGCCTTGACGTAACGCCGGTTTTTGCCGCCGACAGGCCCCTGCCGCTGAACGAAGTCATCGTGCCGGGAAAACTCTTACAGATGCGGGATGTCATCATATCCGGCGGCGGTGTGGTTGCCAACACCGGACTTGCGCTCAAAGTACTTGGCGCCGAAACACGCTTTATGGGCAAAATCGGCCGTGATGAGTTCGGTCGGATACTTTCGGGAATTTTTGCGCGGTTCGGCGCGCAAAATGACCTGACGGTATGCGACAATTCCTCGACCTCCTTTTCCGTCGTCGTGGCTCCGCCGGGAACAGACCGTGTCTTTTTGCACAACCCCGGCGGAAACCATACGTTTTGCCTGGAAGATATCGATCTTGACGCTGTCCGCGGCGCGGCGGTGTTTCATTTCGGTTATCCGCCGCTGATGCGCAGCATGTATGAAAACGGCGGACGCGAATTGCTGCGCATTTTCGGCGCGGTTAAGGCAGCCGGCACCCCGACCTCGCTGGATATGGCCTACGTCGATCCGGACTCCGATGCCGCGAAAGCCGACTGGGCGGACATTGTTCGGAGAGTGCTGCCGCTGACGGACATTTTTGCGCCGAGTTTTGAAGAGATTTGTTCGATGGTCGACCCCGAAACCTACCATAGACTGCTCGGTAAAAGCCACGGAGAAGATATCAGCCGCCATCTTTCGCTTTCGCGCGACCTGCTGCCTCTGGCTGCAAAGCTGCTGACGATGGGAGCGAAAATTATTCTGCTGAAATGCGGCGAAGCCGGCATTCTGTTAAAAACAGCAGGACGCGGTGTCCTGTCACAAGCCGGTCCCCTTTTCGACGGCTGGGAAGACCTTGAAATCTTCAAGCCAAGTTACAAGCCTTCCCGCCTGTTGTCGGCTTGCGGCGCGGGCGACGCCAGCATAGCGGGGTTCCTCAAAGGTTTTACTGACGGCCTCCCGCCGCACCGCTGCCTTGCCTGCGCAGCGGCTGCCGGCGCCTGCCGCGTCGAGGCGTACGACGTGTTCAGCGGATTGCCGACTTTCGAACGGCTGATTGAACGCATCGACAACGGCTGGGAAGAACAAAATATTATCAAGGAGTGAATTTGGGCATTACCGAACAGCACATAAAAGCCGTTGTCTTCGGCGCCGGCAATATCGGCAGAGGCTTTATCGGCCAGCTGCTGTATGATTCCGGCTATGAAATCGTTTTCATCGATGTCGACCGCAACACGGTGGACTGCCTCAACAAGGCCGGATATTACGAAATCACGCTCGCTACCGCCGAAGCCGGTGAAACGCGGCGTATCGGCGGCGTCCGCGCGGTCGACGTGAAGAACACCGCCTTATGTTCGCAGGAACTCGCCTGTGCGGATATCGCCGCGACGGCGGTCGGCGTCAACGCGCTGCCCGCAATCGTTCCTATGCTGGCAGCGGGTATCCGTGAGAGGATGCGAAGCCGGCCCGAGCCGCTCAACATCATTCTGTGTGAAAATAAAATCGGTGCGGACCGGTATATGGAAACACTCGTCAAAGAATTGCTCACAGCGAAAGAAACCGCCTTTTTCGACACGCATATCGGCTTTCTCGAAGCGTCCGTCGAAAGAATGGTCACTTCTTCCCCTTCCTGCGCCCCGGGAATGCTGACGCGGATTACGGCCGAAGATTTCAACACGCTGCCCGTTGACGCCGCGAACATCAAAGGGGCTCTTCCGCCTGTGGCAGGCGTCGAACCGTTCAGCCCTTTTGATTTTTATATCTACCGCAAGATTTACATGCACAACATGAGCCATGCGATGACTGCCTATCTCGGTTTTCTGCGCGGCTACCTTCTGCTGTGCGACGCGGCCGGAGATCCCCTGATACGGGACGCCGTAAGGCGCGCACTGGATGAATCGGCCGGCGCCTTGAAGGCCGAGTTCGGTCCTGCCGCGGAAGGCCTGGACGCTTTTGCGGAAAACCTGATCTCACGTTACGGGAACCGTCTACTTGGCGACACGGTTTTACGCGTCGGCAGAGACACGCGCAGAAAATTGTCTCCGTCGGACCGTCTTGCAGGAGCGCTGGCCTATATCGTCGCGCACGGCGGCAATGGATTGTATTTGTCGCTGGCCATTGCGGCGGCGTTGCGGTTCTGCCCCGCGGATGACCCGGCATCGGGCGAGGTGGCCGGTACGGCCGCGGAACAAGGCGCGCAGGCGGCTGTCGAAAAATATGCCGGCATGGCACATTCTGCCCAAACGGCGCTTATTGCCCGCCTGTACGAAATGCTGGGTTCGGCTCCGCTTGCCTCCGTCCTCGAGGATATGCGGTCCGGCCTTTATTAAAGGAGCAATCGTTATGCCCGCCGTTATTCGAGTCACTAACAGCGTCGTTTGCGCCAATGAGCACAGTATTTTCAACTATTTCGGCTGGCCTTCCGTCACCCGACTGCCTGACGGCACCCTCGCGGCGGTCGCCTCGGGTTTCCGTTTGGATCATATCTGCCCGTTCGGAAAAGGTATCATCTGTTACAGCCGCGACGAAGGCGCTACCTGGACCGCGCCCGCGGTAATCATTGACACCCCGCTCGACGACAGGGATTGTGGCATCAGCGTCATCGGCGAAAACAGGGTCATGGTGACCTCTTTCAACAACACCGTGTGTTTCCAGCGCGAGAGGCTTGAAAATAAAGGCGCCGGTTATCCTTACGCCGCGCTTATCGACGGTTATCTGAAATCCTTCGACGCAGAAAAAGCCGAAAGCCGTTTCCTCGGCTCAACCTATGTCATCAGCCGTGACGGCGGTTATACGTTCGGCCCCGTCAAGCGCTCTCCCGTCACCTCCATCCACGGGCCTTGTGTTAGGGGTTCGGAAGTGCTGTATGTCGGCCGGGATTACCGCGGGCGAACCCAGGGCGAGAGGTTGTTTTGCTGCGTCCTGGACGAAAACGACGATTTTCAAATCCTCTCTGAAATCGCGCAGATAGATGCGCCCGGCAGCCCCGCGCTGGGCTGCGAGCCTCATGCGGCGGTCATGCCGGACGGCAGCATTGTTGTCTGCATTCGCGTGCAGTCGCCGGATATTTTCACGCTTTACCAGTGCGAGTCATACGACGGCGGGCGCAGTTTTACCGTACCGCACCGTATCGGGCCTGACGGCGGGGCGCCCGGGCACCTGCTGGTGCACAGCAGCGGCGTGCTGATATGCACTTTCGGCTGCCGTCTGGAACCGTTCGGCCAACGGGCGATGTTCAGCAGGGACTTTGGTAAAACCTGGAGCGCTGATTATATACTGCGCGGCGACGGCCCGTCGAAAGACCTCGGCTACCCCTGCACGGTCGAGTTGCTCGACGGCTCCCTGCTGAGCGTTTACTATCAGCGGCCGTCGCGGCATGAGAGCGCTGTCATCATGCAGAGCGTCTGGCGTTTGCCCGAAGAGATATAAGATGGGCGGCCGATTATGACAAAAAACCGCCGCGTTTCTATTGTTTAAGACAGGCCGAGGAAGCCGCCGAGTTCCTGACGGATATTGAATTTGGTCAAGACAGCCGGTTTCGCCTCGTAGGCGTCGATGAGCGCCAGCAGTTCGTCGATATCGCTTTTCTCGCCGGAAAGCGCGGCTTCGGGCAGTTTGGCGACAATATCGCTGAAAACCAAGAATTTTTCCGACCACTTGGACAGCTCGCGGTTCAGCGCGCTGTCCTTTTTGATCCATTGCACGCATTGGGCTGTCGCTTCGATATAGGAAGACACGCCTGCGAGCGCCGCGCCGATATTCCCGGCGCGGAAGGACTGCGCCACCGAGGCGAACACTTTCTGCATCGAGGGAGAGTTGTTGTCCAGCAGGCAGGAAGTGCGAAGGTGGTCGGCGAATACGGCAAATGCCGCGGCGTCCTGTTTGCCGACCGCCTGTTCGATCGCATACGCCCATGAGGTTTCCGGGTCATAACCTTCGCTGTCCCACAAATAGTCGGCAATGGTTGTCAGTGGGATTTTGGAGCACTCGCAGTATTCCATGCAGTTGGCGATAAGCCCTTGCGCGTAACGGTATAAATCAGGGTCTCTGCCGATGAGCGGACCCAGATGCATCTCGTTGTACATTTCCGCATCGTTGACAGGATAATTGTCCCAATACAGGGGGCGGTGCAGCGTATGCCGCGTAAAGTGCGCCGCCTGCTGCGAAGTCAATTCCCTCGAGCAAATATCCCGGCCGGTCCAGAAAACACGGACTTCCGGCGGCAGCGACCGCCCGAGCGATGAAATATAATACTCGTCCCCTTTGCCGAAATACTGCATCGGGCAGACCGTGAGAACTATCCCGCTGTCAAGGTTTTTCAGCGCTTCATAAAAACGGCAAGCCAGGTCGCAATGGGCATCGATTGTTTCGCCGAAAGCCGCACGGTCCTCCTCAAAGGCGAGTTCTTCGCCGATGTCATCAAGCAGCAGCCCGAAATTCCTGACCCCCGCGCCGTAAATCTGCCTTATTTTCGACATAAGCGCCTCCAACTCGGCAGGGTCGGAATAGCGGATGTTGAGGCCGGGCGCGATGCAGTAATGAAAATCGACGAATAGTTTCGCGGCCAAAGAGGCCAACTGCGCCAGCCGCGACAGTTCCTCCGGCGGATATAATTCCCTCCACAAGTCGCGGTGATAGGGATCGTCTTTAGGCGCATAATAATGGGTATTCATCCGCCGCGAGGCCGCGAAAGCCAGCATTCCTTTTTTCTGCTCAAAACTCCAAGGCCGCCCGTAGAATCCTTCGATATAGCCGCGCACGCCGAACAATGGATAATGCTCCGCCTCGCCCCGCGGCAGAAGGCCCTCTTCCAGCAGGCGGTCCACTTCCAGCAGCGCGTAGAACAGCCCGCGGTTATGCGCATAACGGATGGTTATCGCTGCCCCTCGGTCTGTTTGGTCGCAAGCGATCAAGGTTTTTTCATCGCTGAGCATGCGCGTCTTATCGATATAGCGGGTACGCCTGCTCGTTTCGCATATCGCTTGAATAACAATATCCCCTGTTTCGGCATATTCGCTTCTGCCGGCCAATCTGCGCGCCTCGAGGACCTCGCCGGGAATGCCGAAAGCGCAAACACTGTGTGCTGCCGGCGCGAAACCGCGGCTGAAATCAGCCTGTTTCCATGAAGATGAAACCGCCATATTCGATGCTCCTTTTTAATGATGTATTCAAGACAGCAATCAGACGGATCCTGCGCCGGGGTTTGCCGTAAATCCGGCTGAAAAAAAGAACCGCAGAGCATGCGCGCTGCGGTTCGCCTTGTTCAGCTGTTTACCAGTCAACGGTGACTTTAAGCCCGTTGACACGGCAGTCGAGGCCGACGGTATAGCCTTTCGCTTCAAGCGCGGTGACAAACGCGTCGCGCATCTCTTCGTCTTTCATGGTGATTGTCGCATCCATGGAAAGGCGCTTGTAACTGATGATTTCACCCATGACGAAACCTGTCAGCCACCAGTGGAGCTGTTCGTCGCGTTTGAAATAGAACTGGCCGTCTTTGTACACGTTCATCGACATCACAAGCCTGTTTTCGTCGCTTGCGCAGTCATAGAAAAGGGGCGTGGGAGAATCCGGCTCTTTGGTGTAAATACCGACCTCTGCGCCGGAGGTGATGCCGTACTGGCCTTTCCAGAACTGGATCATCCAGTTCAGACCGTTATAATCGAACTTGATGCGCATTGTGTCGTAAATTATCGTAATGATCGGAGAGGCGCTGTCGTAAATCTTCATGAAACCGAAGTTGCGCTGCCAGGGGTACATCGATGTGCAGAAAACCCCGTTGGTGATATCGTAGTCATAGCCGAGGTAAATCATGCCGGCTCCGTTGGGACCCTGTATCATCTGGTCTTCTTCGTTGTAGTAAACACCGGGAATAATCTCAGTACCGAAAGGCGTTATGTCGCCCATCGCCTGTACGGCCGCTCCGCCGGGCGCGGCGGAAGGGGCGGCGGCAGGGGCCGCCGGTTTTTGGGCCGCCGGGACAACGCCGGTCCGGGTTTTGACTGTTTCCTGCACCGGTGCGGAAACCTTGGCCTGTCTGGATACGGTTTTCACCACCACGGTACCCGGCGCGCAAGCCGCGGCGACTCTGCTGCCCGAGAGCCCTCCGGGGGACAAGGCGACGGCCTGGAAAGCCATCACGCCGGCTAAAAGCACAACAAGGGCCGAGAGGACGTATTTGCCTGTTTGTTTCAAAGAAAACACCTCCGTCATTTGCCATGAAAAACCCGCGTCGTGACGGGTCATATTTCCCGAATTATTATACATTGCTGATTATATACCAACATTTATCATATTTCAATCATTTTTCCGTATTTTACGGATTATTCTTCGCGGATTGTAATATCAACTGCCCCGGTTGAAGAAAGAGAATAGCTCAACGGAGCGACTTCTTGTAAACTGTTGGTTACGACACGAACAAAGCACAAGGAGGCAGCCCGATGAGCCAAGAAGA
>Ga0116186_1004821_pt1 | contig 10852 bp, 7 predicted proteins | sample AD_JPNNA4_MetaG_FD_89806 | JGI IMG/M metagenome (GOLD analysis project Ga0116186, IMG submission 89806) | Active sludge microbial communities of municipal wastewater-treating anaerobic digesters from Japan - AD_JPNNA4_MetaG | ecosystem: Engineered > Bioreactor > Anaerobic > Digestate | place...
TGGGAAGGATTGCTGGCGAAGTTGGCATAGGTTTTATATGTACCGTTTCCTGTTTGCCCGGTGGTTCCGGTCTGTGTGGTCGTTTCGAATAGCTCATATGTTCCGGTTGCCGTTTCAAGGTAATGGTTGACATTATACGGGGTGTCGGTATTCGGTGTCCAAACGGCATAGAGAATCACCGTGCCCCCGTTGACAGCCGTGAGGTTGGAGACGCTTTGCCCGGCAGTGTAATCGGGCGATACCGCACCCGCGCTGTTAGCCCAGCCGGCGAATGAATACCCTGCCCTGACGGGCAGATCCGTGCTCAGGTCGAACGCGGTGCCGTACAGCGCAGCGGTCGGCGCAGGAGCCGAAGAGCCTCCGTTGGCGTTATAAACCACCGTATAGGCGTTGGCGTCCCACTTAGCGTAAAGCGTTGCGCCTTCCGAGTTCATGGTATAGTTCGCGCCGTCGTCATACGCCTTCGCTCCGCCCGAGGTCGTCGCCCAGCCGGCGAAACGGTAGCCGGTACGTGAAAAGGTGTTGGAATTGAGGGCATACACCTGGCCGAAAAGCATCAGCTGCGGCGGCATGGAACCGGTGACCCCTGGCGCGTTTGCGTTGAAATTGAGGTTATAGGAGTTGGCCGACCAAACCGCGTAAAGTATTTTGCTCTCGGGTGTTGTCATTGTATAGGTTGCGCCGTTGGTATAGGCCACTGTCCCGGCGTCGGCGTTCTCCTGTGAAGTCGCCCAGCCGATGAATGTACGCCCGGTCAGCGTATAGGTGTTCAAAGATAGCGAGGCGCTTTGGAGATACACGATGCCTTGATTGGCCATGGTTCCCGAACCGCCGTTCGGGTTGAATACGATGTTGTATACATTTGCGGACCAGACCGCGTACAGCGTGATGGTAGCCCCCGCTGTCGATGTCAGGTTCATAACGCTCTGCTGGTTGATATACGTCGGCGACGTCGCTCCTGCGGTGGCGCTCCACCCCAGGAAGGAGTAGCCGCTTCTGGAAAAGCCGTTGTTGTTGAGCGCTCTTGCCACGTCATAGGTATGGGTCGAACTGACGGTCGTGCCGCTCGTCGCGCCGTTTCCGTTGTATGCCACGGTATAGGTGATCGGTATCCATTTGGCATAAAGCGTCACACTAACGGCGCCCATGGTGTAATTGCCGCCGTCCGGGTATTCGGCGGCTCCGCCGGCGGTGGCCGCCCAGCCCCCGAAGGTATATCCGATTCTCGAGAAACCGTTGATGGTCAGAGCGGCCGTCGCGCCCGAAGCGATGGTTTGGGCCGCCATAGACCCGGTCGTCGCGCCGTTGCCGTCAAAGGTCACCGTGTTCTGATTAAAGGCGAGATTCTGAATCGCCAACTGCAGCTGCTGCGCGCAGTAATCGACATACGGTTGGTAAATGACATTGTAGTTGTATGATTTCGCCGCTGTTGCCGCCGCATAAGCCTCGTCAAGGGCTGCGCGGGAACCCTCGGTATAATAGGAATAAGTCCCCGTCTTCCAGTGGGCAAGTTTGGGGTTAAAGGAAGCGTCCGCGGTGTTGCATGCTGTAATGAGTATATCCAGCGGGCTGATCTGCGAGCCGTAATAGGTGTTTCCAAGGCCTGAAACGACCGTTTGCGACGTACCGTCAGAATAGTTCGCGCTGCGAAGCACCAGGCTCGCGTGGGCGCCGGTCAGGTTGGTTGCGGCGGTATCAACGGCTGTCTGGGGCGCGTTGGGTTTGGTCAACTGCGTCCAAGCGGCTTCGGAATATGAATTGAAAAGTGTCCAGCCGGAAGCAAAATACCAGCTTTGGGGGTTTTTGCCTTTATTGGTGTTGTCAATGCCTCCGGAGGCCGGATCCGCACCGTTCGCGGTTACAATCGTCGTCACGTTGTCGGAACCTGCGAATGCTTTGGTCGTCACTCCGTTGCAGGTGTTGAGGAGACTGCGCAAAGAGCCTTTGTTGACGTTGACAATGTCGACGGTAACCCCGTGGTAATACTGCATCCAGTTGGGATCCAGGGTTCCGGGTTTGTCTCCCCTGGCCGTCCATTGTGTTATGACGGTGTAGGTGCCCGCCGCGCCGGAACCGTAGAGCGTCGAGGCGGTCTGCATCCCGGCGGTGATGAAACCGCCCCCCGTCGAGGTTGTGCCGTCTACGGGACCCGACGGGTTGAGGGCGCTGAGCGCAACGGAGTTGCTTGTGCCGAGCACATTGCCGGTGCCGCCCGAATAGGCAGCGTCGCCCTGCCTGACATGGATGGTTTCATAGGTAAGGTCCCGGTTGGTATCCGTTGAGCGCATGGTCCCGTGAATAAAGAAGTGAATGCGGAAATTATTCTCCTGCAAGGTCTGCACACTGGTGTCGAGATAAACGGTCGCTTTCGCGCGGTCGGTATCCCCGCCGCCGTAAGTACCGGTCCCGTTAGCAAGATACTGGTCGCCCCACGCCAAATGCGCCGGGTCGGCAATAAGCATTGTTTTTCTCGGGACAGTGGTATCCCCGTCGTCATTGTGCGAGTTGGAAGCGAAATTGAAGTAACCGGAACTGTACTCGTTGCCGGCGTTGGCCTCCCTGCCGATGGTGTTGCCGTATACACCTTTTCCGAGAAAGCGCGAGACATACTGCACGTCGGCGGCGTTGGCTACCTGCGTGTATGCCGAGGCGAATGCCCAGACGCCGGCCGGAAAAATAATGTTCTCGACATAAGAAAAACCGTAGGTGGTATAGGTATCCGTAACCGCGACGCCGGTGTAGGGGTTGTTCCATGTATAGGTATACTGCACCGCCACCCGGATAACGGAACCCGCGGTCGCCGTACCGCCCTGAATCTCCCAAACGGCCGCGGTCGTGTTGGTCGTACTGCCGGAAACCAGCGTCGCAGACGCGCTGACGCCCGTACCGGTCAGGGTCACGGTAACATTGCTGACCGCAACAGAAGAAGCAAAACTGATGGTTGGCCAATAGGGCGTTTCGCCCGCAAGAGCCTGGGAGCCATAGGTTCCCGTAACATACGGTACCCCGGACTGGGTTGCTTTTTTAATGGTATTTCCGCTGCCCATGGTGTCGTCGCCCGCCGCGCCGACACGCGTAACATCTGTAACATCAAGGGTAACATCCGGGGCCGGCCTCCGGAAAGCGGATGTGCTGAAAGGCGTGAGAGCCTGGGGCTGCGCGGCCTCTTGCGCCGACGAGCCGACCCCCATGCCGACACTTGCCAAAACAAGCGCCGTAACCATGAGTACACTGAGCAGTTTTCTGATTTGCCTCATGTTATGCCTCCGTTCGTTAAAAAGAAATCATATATTTATCCGCTAAATGTCAGGTTCATACTAACACAGGAGCAGGATACTGTCAAACGCGCGGCAGGCTGTAAGGTCGTTGTGCAGTGCTTTGCCCGCCTTGTAATATTCGCGCGCGGTGCTATAATATATTCCTTGAATGATATGCGCGTTGGAAGGCCTGCGGGCACGAAGACCGCCGAAAGGAACACCGATGAAAGAGAAGACATTCTACATTACAACGCCGATTTACTACCCTTCGGGCAAACTGCATATCGGCCACAGTTACACGACGGTGGCGGCCGATACGATGGCGAGGTTCAAACGTCTGCAGGGCTTCGACGTCATGTTCCTGACGGGTACCGACGAACACGGCCAGAAAATCGAGGATAAAGCCCGCGAAGCGGGCAAAACTCCGAAGCAGTATGTCGACGATATCGTCGCCGGCATTATCGAATTATGGAAACTGATGAACATCAGCAACGACAAGTTCATCCGCACAACGGACCCGGCGCACGAGAAAGCGGTCCAGATGATATTTGCCAAATTGTATGAAAAAGGCGATATCTACCTCGGCAAATACAGCGGCATGTACTGCAAAACCTGCGAAGCTTTCTGGACGGAAACGCAGCTTGACGGGGACAAGTGCCCCGAATGCGGCGCGGATGTCGCAAAAGCGCAGGAGGATGCGTACTTTTTCAGGCTTTCCTCTTACGCGGGCAAGCTGATGAAATATTACGAAAAGCACCCGGAGTTTATCGAACCCGGGAGCAGGCTCAACGAGATGGTCAACAACTTCATCCGGCCCGGCCTCGAGGACCTTTGCGTTTCCCGGACTTCTTTCAAGTGGGGCGTCCCGGTCAGTTTCGACAAGAAACACGTCGTCTACGTATGGATTGACGCTCTTTCCAACTATATCACCGCGCTGGGTTACGGCGGGGAAGACGACAGCCTCTATAAAAAATACTGGCCGGCCGACGTGCATCTCGTGGGAAAGGAAATCGTACGGTTTCATACCATTATCTGGCCGGCGATGCTTATGGCGCTCGGCGAGCCGCTGCCCAAAAAGGTGTTCGGCCACGGCTGGCTGCTGCTGGAAGGCGGCAAGATGAGCAAGTCGAAAGGCAATGTCGTCGACCCTGTCATCCTTTGCGGGCGCTACGGCGTCGACGCGGTCCGTTATTTCCTGCTGCGCGAGATTCCTTTCGGTTCAGACGGCGTGTTCTCCAACGAAGCGCTCATCAACCGCATCAACGCGGACCTTGCCAACGATCTTGGCAACCTGTTATCCCGCACGGTCGCCATGGCGGACCGCTACTTTGGCGGAACGGTACCGGCCGAGCGCGCCTTTGAGGATATCGACGATTCGCTGGGGCAGCTTTGCGTCTCCACCAAAGCGTCGGTTGAGGAATACCTTGAAAATCTGCAGTTTTCCAACGCATTGACCGAACTGTGGAAACTCATCTCGCGAACCAATAAGTTCATCGATGAAACGGCGCCGTGGCAACTGGCGAAAAAAAAGGACGCGATGCCGCGGCTCGCAGGCGTCCTGTACTGCCTTTGCGAAAGCCTGCGCATTATCTCCGTGCTCCTGAGCCCCTTCATGCCTGAAACGGCAGGCAAAATACGCCGCCAGCTGGGTTTGGGCGCCTCCCCCGATACCTGGGACGAAGCCGGCGTCTGGGGGCTATATCCCGGCGGCACGAAAATGAACAAAGGCGACATCATCTTTCCGCGGATTGACGCGCTGAAAGAACTCGAGGCGCTCGGTGAAGCCGCGGCGCCCAAGCCGGAGCCCGTCCCCGAGCGTCTTGAAGGAACAGCCGCCCTCGTCGATATCGAAGACTTTGCGAAGATCAGCCTGACGGTTGCGGAAGTCATTGCCTGCGAACCGGTGCCGCGCGCGAAGAAACTCTTAAAGCTGACACTCGACGACGCAAGCGGCTCGCCGAGAACCGTCGTGTCCGGCATCGCGCCGTGGTATCAACCCGAGGAGCTGACCGGCCGAAAAATCATTCTGGTGGCCAATCTCAAGCCGGCGGTGATTTGTTCCGTGGAAAGCCGAGGCATGATTCTTGCCGCCGACTGCCCCGACGGCACGGTCAAGGTCTTGTTTGCCGACGATCTGCCCGCCGGAGCGCGCATCCGTTAGCGGAATGGACAATATTTTCGACACTCACGCCCATTATGACGACCGCGCCTTTGACGCGGACCGCCTGACGCTGCTGGATTCCCTGCCCGGGCAGGGAATACGCGCCGTCATCAACTGCGGGACCAACGAACAATCAAGCCGGGAAAGCGCGCAGCTCAGCCGCCTTTTCGGCTTTGTTTATTTTGCATGCGGCATTCATCCCCATGACGCGGGGCAGGCCGTTCCCTTAAAAAAAAACGCCGCGATGCTTGAACTGGCCGCCGACGGCAAATGCGCGGCTATCGGCGAAATCGGCCTGGATTACCATTACCAATACAGCGGCAGGGACGTCCAGCTTGTTTTTTTTGAAGAGCAACTGGCGCTGGCCCGCGAACTGAGGAAACCGGTCATTATCCATGACCGCGAAGCGCACGCGGGCACGCTGAATCTGCTGAAGAAATACAAACCTGCCGGTGTGATGCATTGTTTTTCCGGCAGCGCCGAGTTCGCCGCCGAGGTACTCCGCTTGGGTATGTATATCGGCCTTGGCGGAGCCGTCACCTTCCGAAACGCAAAAAAGCCACTCGAGGCGGCGCGGGCGACGCCCCTGGAACGGCTGCTGCTGGAAACGGACTGCCCTTATATGGCCCCCGAACCGCTGAGGGGAAAACGCTGCGACTCGGCAATGATACCCTACGCGGCGCAAAAAATCGCCGATGCCAAAGGCATCGGCGCGCAGACTTTGATTGACATCACGACGGAAAACGCCTGCCGTCTGTTCGGTATCAGCCTCGGTTGAAGAATCAATACCCGAAATAGCCGGGTATCAGATAGGTCACGGTCGACATGATGACGCCGGCGATGAAAATGCCCAGCGCAATCAGCGGCAGGGCTTTTTTGATTTTCATTTCCAAAAGCGCCGCGATCAGGGCTCCGGTCCAGCCGCCCGTCCCGGGCAGGGGGATGGCAACGAAAAGAACCAGGCCGAGATCCCGCCAGCGTTTGACTTTGCCGCTCTGTTTGAGAGAGCGCTCCTCCAGTTTCCTAATGAGTTTCGAGAATCCCCTCTTATCCCGCAGAAAATCGAATATTTTACGGATAAACAGCAGGATAAAGGGAATCGGCAGAATATTGCCGATAAAACAGATGACAATCGCGGGCAGAAAATCCATTTGAAGCAATTTGGCGGCGATCATCCCGCCTCTGAGTTCCAGTATCGGAAACAGCGAAATGATAAATACGATAAGCTCTTTGGGGATTCTCCCTTGAAAAAGTTCGACGAAGTAACGGGCGATTGTTTCTGCCATCAGGTTTCTCCGATCCATTTTGGATTTTTGCTCAGGAAATCATAGGCTTTGCGTAAAATCTCACGGTCATTGTCAAAGCGGAGGCTTTCCATCGCTTTATCATAGTTCTGCCAGGCATAATCCTCGATTTCCTCGCGCTGAATGGAAGTGCTGGTATTTGTGGCGGCGGCAAGGAATATCGTCACGCGCTTTTCAACGCGGTTTTGAATCGTATACTCCGATGTGGCGGAAAATTCCGGGATAATACGGATGGTGACGCCGGTTTCCTCCAAAACCTCGCGCCGGGCCGTCTGTTCCTCGGTTTCGCCTGCTTCCATATGCCCTTTGGGGAAGCCCCAATGCGCGCTGCGGCGGTTTTTAATCAGCAGAAAACGGATTTCGTCGTTGATGCGCCTGAAAACAATGGCGCCGCAGGAATTTTCATACAGGCACTCCATGGTGTAATCCGCCGGGTTCAGCGCAAAAGAAACGGCCTTTGCGATTTGATTATCGATGAATACTTCTCCCTTGGCCGCCACAGCCAGAAGCATCGCGTCGCTCCCCTTGCGGCGCAGGACAGCCACCACACGGCCGTCAAAGTTCCTGACCGCTTTGCCGACACCGAGCACAAACGCGCCATCAATATTGCCGGAAAACGATTTGGCTCCTTCGACTCTGCCGAAATTCAACAGGTAAACGCCCGTTCCGCCCTCAAAAGCGGAGTCGACGGGGTGGGTGATTTGAACACGAACATATCTCCCGAGCATACTTGAAAAAGGCCCTCCGACCCGGCAGCCGCCAGCGCCTTGCAAGGCCGGCTGCCGCAAATTACCAAAGTATTATATAAGCGGCAGGCGAAAAACACAAGAAGAGGCCCGGCGGGAGCCGGAAAAACTTTTTTCAAAACTGTTGACAAATCCGGCAAGGCGGGAATATAATGACGCAAACAGATAAACCGTTGAGTAAGAGTAGTACATCCGGATACCGTTTCACAGAGAGCCGCAGGCGGTGGGATTGCGGCAGGCAGGACCGAATCGAATGGGCTTACGAGGGCAGGCCGAAAACGTGCGGGGCACGTGAGTAGTATCTGACGGGGACTTCACCCGTTATCAGGGAAGCGCGTATGCAAGTGCGCGAAACGAGCGGGCAGACATTGCGCCGTCAATGCTGTCAATTTGGGTGGTACCGCAGGAGTGAACTCTTGTCCCTTATATGGGACAAGAGTTTTTTGTTTTACCATGAGGTGAGTTGCTATGAGAATCAATCGTTTTGTCAATCAGCGCGCGGTTTTTCGATGGCGCCGCAGTCCGCAAACCGTCCCGGAAATAAATAAGTCAATATAACAAAAGGAGTTGTCAGCATGTCCAATCATAAAAATGTCCCGTACCGCATCTACCTGCCCGAGCACAGGATTCCGAAGCAATGGTACAATATCCGCGCCGACCTCAAAGAGCAGCCAGCACCGATGCTCAACCCCGGCACGCTCCAGCCGTTGAAGGAGGAGGAACTCTATCCCGTTTTCTGCGAGAAACTGGCCAAGCAGGAAATGAACGACACCGACCGCTACATCGACATCCCGCAAGGGATTCTGGATTTTTACAGGATGTACCGCCCTTCTCCGCTGATTCGCGCCTATTGCCTGGAACAGGAACTCGATACCCCTGCGAAGATTTATTACAAATTCGAAGGCAACAATACCTCCGGCAGCCACAAACTCAACTCGGCCATCCCCCAGGTCTACTTCGCCAAGGAACAGGGCATCACCGCTCTGACGACTGAGACGGGCGCCGGCCAGTGGGGCACCGCGCTGGCAATGGCCTGCGCTTACTACCACATGCCGCTGACCGTGTATATGGTCAAAACCAGTTATCAGCAAAAGCCTTACCGCAAAAACATCATCGAAACTTTCGGCGCAAAGATTATCCCGAGCCCGAGCGACACGACAAACGCCGGACGCGCGATTTTAGAGCGTTTCCCGGGCACCGGCGGCTCGCTGGGCTGCGCGATTTCCGAAGCGGTCGAGACCGCCGTCACGACGCCCAATACCCGCTACGTACTCGGCTCTGTGCTCAACCATGTTCTGCTGCACCAGTCGGTCGTCGGACTCGAAGCCAAAGAAGCGATGGAGATGTACGGCGAATACCCGGATATGGTTATCGGCTGCGCCGGCGGCGGCTCAAACTTCGGCGGCCTTATCGCGCCCTTCCTCAGAGACCGCATCGAAGGCAAGCGCGACACGCGTTTCATCGCCGTCGAACCGGCATCCTGCCCTTCCTTCACCCGCGGCAGATACGCCTATGATTTCGGCGACACCGGCAAAATGACGCCGTTGATCAAAATGTGTACGCTCGGCAGCGATTTTCTCCCCTCGCCCAACCACGCCGGCGGCCTGCGCTATCACGGAATGAACTCTGTTTTGAGCAAGCTTCACGTCGACGGTATCGTGGAGGCGGAGGCGGTCGAACAGACAGCCGTATTCGAAACAGCGGTGCGTTTTTCGCGCTGCGAAGGCCTTCTGCCCGCTCCGGAGTCTTCCCACGCGATTTATACCGCCGTGCAGGAAGCGCTTAAATGCAAAGAAACCGGAGAGGAGAAAACCATCCTGTTCGGCCTGACGGGTACCGGCTATTTTGACATGGCTGCCTACGACGCGTATCTTTCCGGCAAAATGACTGACTACATCCCAACCGAGGAAGACCTTCAGAAGGGTTTCGACGGCCTGCCGGTTGTCTGAACGCTTTCCCTGCCCTGCCCTGCCGCGTCCGCGCAAGCGGGCGCGGTATTTTTATTGATTGTAAGCCGCAAGGAACGAATATTGAACACGTTGTTCCCGTTATGTTATGATAAACCGTAAACTGCAATCTGCGGGAAATGGAGAAAGCAACATGATTTTTAACCCTTCCGGGGAGGTCGATCTTCTCGTCCACAACAGCCATGATCCCGCCTATAATCTTGCGTGCGAGGAGTATTACCTGTGCCAAAGCGAACGCAACATCATCATGCTGTGGCGCAACGCCCCTTCGGTCATCATCGGCAGGAACCAGAACGCCTATGCCGAACTGGATATGCAGTATATCGCCGAACATCATATTCCGGTCATCCGGCGGCTTACGGGCGGCGGCGCCGTTTATCACGACCTGAGCAACCTGAATTACACTTTCATTACCCAGGCAGCGGCGGCTTCGCCGCTTTCGCCCCTTTTCTGGAACCGGTGGCCGCTTATCTGCGTTCGCTTGGCCTGTCCGCTGAGTTGTCCGGGCGCAACGATATTCTGGTCGACGGTTTTAAGGTATCGGGCAATGCCCAGGCTCACCATAAAAACCGTTCGCTGATCCACGGCACACTGCTTTTCGACGTTAAACTCGAAAGCCTGACCCGCGCCCTGAAGCCGCATCCGATGAAACTGAGCAACAAGGGCATCGCGTCGGTTGCCTCGCGCGTCGCCAACATCAAAAACCTTCTGCCCGAGCCGATGACCATCGACGAATTCATCGCCGGGCTGAAGAACTGGTTCGGCGGCATATCTCAGTGCGTTCCGAAAGAAATCACCGCGTCCGAAAACGCGGCGATTCAAAAGCTGGCGGACGAAAAGTACTCAACCTGGACCTGGAATATCGGGCATGCCCCGGCCTTTTCAGCAGACGCAAGCGGCTATTTTGCCGGGGTCGGCTCGGTCAGCGTGCATTTCGATGTCAGAGATGGAATAATTACCGGCTTGAAAATATACGGCGACTTTTTCGGCAGCGGCGAAATTGCACAATTGGAGAGCTGTCTGACAGGAGTGCGCCATGAGGAAGATGCCCTGATGCAGGCGGCTGAACAAGCCGGCCTCGAGCGGTATATCAACGGCGTCAGCGCCGGGGAATTTATCCGTCTGTTTTTCGCTTAGCGCCGAGCTGCCTGAGCGTTTCTGCTTTTTCCCTTTCAATCAGGTTCCACGTGGCGGCAATCAGATGGGAAAACCGCGGTTGCGCCAGTTGCGGGCATATATAACTCTGGCGGGGCGAATTGATGTCCTCGCCGGAGATTTCAATCATCCCCATTTCGCGGCAAAGCCGCTGCAGGCGCTCCAGTTGCGCGGCGTTGTTGCGCGAGGGCATATAAGTCACCGCGCGGATGCCCAGCCGAGCGATAACGTCGAACAAAAGGTCCAGGTAACTGTCTTCAAA
>Ga0116186_1004830_pt1 | contig 10837 bp, 9 predicted proteins | sample AD_JPNNA4_MetaG_FD_89806 | JGI IMG/M metagenome (GOLD analysis project Ga0116186, IMG submission 89806) | Active sludge microbial communities of municipal wastewater-treating anaerobic digesters from Japan - AD_JPNNA4_MetaG | ecosystem: Engineered > Bioreactor > Anaerobic > Digestate | place...
TATTAATAATCAATGAATTATGAAATAAAAAATGAAAATATTTTATATGAAAAAATATTAAATGCTAATCTTTTTGCGGGACTTTTTGAGCAAGATTTTGAATCAAGTTTTGAGCACCCTAGCCGAATGGGCAAACATAAAAAAAGCTGTGTTTACACACAGCCTTCTATATTTTCAATTCAATTCGTTATTAAAACTTCGAAACGTAATCATTAAAGAATGCGTCGCGGTAACTGTTTCCAATAGGGATCTCAAAATTCTTGATAAAAATATCATTGTTATCGAACGAATCAATCTTGGTTGTATTGATGATATATGACTTATTCACACGCATAAACATATTAGAAGGCAGCAAATCTACTATTGCCTTCATATTCATACGAGTAATGATTTTCTGACCCTCTATCTGAATAATCACATAATCCTTCAAGCCTTCCACAAATAAAATGTCGTCAAATCTCACCTTATGAAATTTTCGGTCAGACTTCACAAAGAAAAACTCTTGAGGCTGATTGGAAACTTCAAGTTTTTCCTTCTCTTTTTGTGATAACAACTCATGATAAATCAATGCTTTTTCTATCGCTTTTTTGAAACGAGCCTCTTCTATAGGCTTGATCAAATAATCCACCGCATCAACTTCATAACTATCCATTGCATATTCAGCAAACGCTGTGGTAAAGATCACGAGCGTCTCCTTCGGAATTCTACGAGCAAATTCCAAACCAGAAACGCCTGGCATCTGAATATCAAGAAAAACCAAATCCACATGATTATTAGCCATAAAATCACCAGCAGTTTCAGCGTTATTGAAACCTCCCAATAAGCTCAACTGAGGAACATCTCTCACTAAAAGTTCAACGGCCTCTCGTGCCAGAGGTTCATCGTCCACAATGATACAATTCATATCTTTATGTGCATTTTAATTTTACAGGTCTCCTCCTTATCTTCCACTTCCAACGAATGGGTAGTAGGATATAACAATTCCAACCTCCTTCTGATGTTTGACATACCTATTCCTCCAACGTCTCTTTTCTCAAGATTTTTAAACTTGGAGTTTTCGCAGACAAAAGACAATCCATCATCGTCAACCCTAAACGAAAGATAAACGGAAGCACCGCTGTCAGGATTATGCTTTACTGCATTTTCGACAAAGGTAATAAAAAGAAGTGGAGGTAGCATTACATTATCAACATCACCTTCTACATCGATCTTATATATGAAGCTGTCTCGTCTCGACTTTTCCAAATTTAGAAAATCATTCAAATAATTTATCTCAGAGCTTAACTTAACCAGCTGTTTCTGAACACTATTGAACTGATGTTTCAGCAAACCTTCCAATTTCAAAAGAATAAACGAAGCTTTCGCCGCATCTCGCTTCAACAACACATTAGCATTATTCAACATGTTGAAAAGGAAATGAGGGTTTATTTGATTTCTCAAAGTTTTCATTTCAGACTCCAAAGTAGCGGCCTCCAACTCTTCCATTCGGGCATTATCCTTTATCCAAACCACAGCAAGGGCAAATGCAGAAACTCCTGCCACCAACATACCGTAAGTCACATACGAAGAGAATATGCTCACGACAAAGAACATGATGCTCTGCTGTTTTGACATTCCCTCAGGCGGACTGAAATAGTAATGTAAACCACTGACCACCAAAACCAGCACTGTAATTAACAATAAGTTCCAAAAGATATAACTGGAAAGTTTATCTTTCAGCATTAACTTTGGAGTTACTATGTAAAGGTTGATATACATCGCTATATTCATAGAGATGAAATACGAGATCCAACCTCTTACCAAATTAGGCTCAAAAGAAATCACCCCCTTCTCTCTGTCAAGAAACACAAAAGAGGTAACCAAAACGATCATCAGTTGAAGCACAAAATGCCTCAACACTCTAGTCTTTGGGCTTAAGCACAAGAACGATACTATATGATTATCTTTTTGCATTGACATCAATCTTTAAATTCAGCATTCTATCCTTATTCTCAACAAACCAGCCGTCAGAAAATAACAACGATAAACGTCGTTTAATGTTAGCAAAAGAGATGTTCAATTCATCTGCCACAAATCCATGTTGACATGCGAAATGAAGCTGTTTATCTTTCACTTCCAACGTAAAATCCACATGCCCGTAGTCTTTACAACCTTGAGCCTCCTTATCATAGATATGCTCGGCCAACACCTGAACAAAAAAGATGAGCAACATCGGTGGCATAAGTACCATATTTAGATTGCCTTCTGTATGCAAAGTATAGTCAAACGTATTCAAACGATATTGAACCAAATTCAAATAATTCTCAAGAAATTTCATCTCAGAAGTAAGCAGCACTCTCGTTCTATTGCAATCATATAACTCATAACGAAGCACTTGTCCCAAAAGCATCAGCATTTCACTTGCCTTTTCCGGATCGTTCTCAGCTTCATTTCCTACCTTATTCAATATTCCCAAAAGCAAATCAGGACTCACCTGCTCTTTCAATGATTCCAACTCGGATTTTTTCTGGGAATTTTCCATTCGAAGAATGTGCTTTTTCTCTCTAATCCAGTTCTTCAAAAGAAAAATAGACATGCCACCAAATATACAGACAAGTATCATTGTATATTTAGCAATCCATTCCAATATGGTTGCAGAACTGATGCCCAAGCTCATAATGCTCGGTATAGCAAAATGCTTGACCACAAAACTCTCAATAAGAACCTTCAGTGCTACAGAAACAAACACAGAACCTAAGACAACTAGCAGAAAATAGAAATATCTGTTCCGAAACAACAATTTCGGAATTGCCCAAATAAACAGGCATGTTGATAAAAGGAAGTTATTTATGAATGTGATTAAAATCAACAACAACGTCAATCCTCCCAACACTGCCAAGCCACCCTGATAAGAAAAAACGACTTCTCTTAAGGTGATAACAAACATTAAGACCGCATAAGCAAACCATCTCCATCTCCCATACCTGGGATTCATTAAAAAATCATATAGAGGGTTTCGTCTTTTGCGTTCTAACATAATTCTCATTTTAAACTACAAAATTAGAAATTTAATATTAAAAGACCTCTATTTCTCGAAAAAAACATGAAAAAGAAACCATGAAAAGGCTAAAAAAGCTCCTTTCATGGAATTCTTTTTTTCACTTCAATAAGGCAAACAAAATTGACTGTTTTTTTTATTTGAATCTTCACATTATCTATTTTCTATAATTTTGGTCTAGTTTTTCTTTGCCTTATTGAATAAACAATTTAAGTCAAAAAACGCAAATGTGAAGACCACTATTTATTATATATATGTTTTGGTTTAGCAAATGATTTAAGAAATAGTAAACAATCTATTAAAAACCAAAAGCCTGATTAAATGTATATATATTATGTTTAAAACATCAAAACTATTCAAAAGTACACATTATTGTATATCACCAGAAAAATAGATACTAAAACAAGGGTTTCATATACGAAAGTGTGATTTTGTGATACATTCACTCTGACGACATTCAAAAGTCTTTCTATAAAAAGAAGGGGTTTCTTTTCTCTCTGATTTAGTATCTTTGCAAAAAAAGAAAGAAGTTATGCTCATCGCTAGACAAAAGAAACAAGAAAACATTGCCGAATATGTACTATACATGTGGCAGATTGAAGATATTATAAGAGGCTACCAATTCAACTTGGAGACCATCAAAACCAACATCATCGAGAAGTTCAACCAACCAGAAGAGGTTAAGAAAGACATGACGGATTGGTATGACAATCTCATCGCCATGATGAAGAACGAGAAAATCGAGGAGAAAGGTCATCTGAAGATCATCAAAAACATTACAGACGACATGAACGAGCTTCACATGGAGCTTTTGCAAGATTCAAAGGAAATTCAATACAACGCCATGTTTTTCAAGACGCTCCCCTACCTCATCGATTTCAGAAACAAATCAAAAGCAGGTCAGGAGACCAACGATGTGGAATTAGCCCTGGGCGCTCTTTACGGCATCCTGATTCTACGATTGCAAAAAAGGGAAATCAGCAAGGACACAGAACAAGCCATCAAACAAATAAGCATCTTTTTGGCTCATTTGGCTGCAAAATACAAGGAAGACGAGGAATAACAGATCAAGTAAAAAAAGTGCGTGGAGAGTTTTTAACCACGAATTAGCACGAATTATCTTATTTCAGGTCAAATAAATTCAGGAATAAGAGTTTGTTATTATGGACAGTAGGTGTGTACATGTTCCAGCGGAAGGGGAAAAGCAGGGTCCGTCGAGCAAGGACAAACAATCGGATAATCATATTACATGATCGTGTACAAATGTTTTTAAGATGGATCCTTAATTGAACCTAGCCACGGGCTTTTGGCCTTGATCCCTTTATCCAAAATCAAGTACCGTAAGCATCTCCTCACGTACCCAAGCCGCACCAGGACCTTTAGCCGCGTCCAATTCGTTTGCAAACTTTCTCATCTTATCGGCATCCAAGTTGCAAAGTTCTTTTAAAAAGCGCGAAACACCTGAATAGACTGCCGACGACTGAGAATAGACATCTACCATTGCCTTCTCCTCATAAGCAGAGAGAAAAGAGGCTTGAGCACCCTCCTTTTTCACCTGTAAAGATGCCAAAATATAAGCAAATGCCTTCATATATTCAGATGAGTTCTCGTCCTTCAACTTTATCAGCAAAGAATCGGCAAAAGGCAAACGAGAACAAAGGTTACGTGAAAGCTGCTCTGCCAACTCCATATTCTTACACTCTTTCAACCACGACAAGGCCTCCTTCTCCGTAAACTCATCGACAGGCTGAAGATAGGTAGCCATGATCATCATCTCCCTGCAGCCGGAATGCCATAAGCAACGGGCCAGCTTTGAACTACCCGTAAATCGAGCAGACAACTCCTTGATACGCATCAACGAAACGCCATAACTCAACTTGTAACCCAAATGTTTCAGGCCACTAGACACCACTCCATTCATGGATGCAACCAAGTATTTGCGGATAGATCTCATCTGTTCATCTACCTCTTTATCGAATCTAAAAAAGTGCAGCATAATGTACGAAGTTTCATAAAACAAAAAAGTCTTTCGAGAAACCCGAAAGACTAAAAAAAGGGGGTGAAGAATGGGTCTCGAACCCACGACCTTCGGAACCACAATCCGACGCTCTAACCAACTGAGCTACCCTCACCATTTTTCTGTTTTGCAGTGCAAATGTAATTCGTTTTTTCAATTCATGCAACCCTTTTTACAAAAAAAATGAAAGTTTTTTCTTCCTCTTTCTGCTTCAAACTGCGCATTGCTTCAAACATTCAACAAATCAACGAGATAAAACCCAAGTGGGTGGTTTCTTTAACCATAAATTATTATTCGCTACCAACGGAACAAATCAAAACAACGTTTTGAAGGAAGCACAGATTAGACAAACGGGGAACGTTCCGTCCAGTAAGTGACCGACCTTATAGCCTAGAGTGCTCAAAATTTGATTTAAAATCTTGCTCAAAAAACAAGGTGCTTTAATGTGAGTTTGAATAAAAATAGGACATCACGAAATTAACATATAAACAGATTTATAATGTCCTCGCCGGACGGGCCCTACTTTTTCCCTTCATCTGGAAAAAGTAGGCAAAATTTCGTAAGGTCGAGCGCAGAATGGAGCTTGCTCCGATTATGCCGAGACCGAGAAATTTGGATGAAATCAAAAAGAGCCGCCGCTGTGAGTGCTCTTCTTCCAAAAGTGACGCACTGTCTGGCTAAACAGTTTTAAACGCGCTCGTACCTCGCTTGAACGGTAAAACTGTTCTTTACGCCATCCAGCACGCCACTTTTGGCGAGCCATCAAGGCGTATTGGCACATTTACTCAGCCTTTGTGATATGTGAGAGTAAAAAAAAATCTTCATCGTTTCGCTTTATTATTTCATTATTAAATTCTTCGTTTACGAGAATTTAAAGATATAATTTTTCCTGGTAATTTTTGACGAAATATACAAGCATAAAAAAAGGTCGTCACAAAGTAACGACCCTCTCTATTCATTGAATTTTTGTTTTTATTTATTTGCTTTCTTTGCTGATTTATTATCTGCTTTATAATCACCAAAACGAAAAGTACATAAATTTAAAACGAAAAGTACATTTTTCGGGCTTTTTTTCAAAAACAAATGTACAATCTTATTCTGGATGCCCTTTGTTTTTAATACTGTTTAAATATCATTCGTCAGACGTTTAAATCAAATTTCACATCTTATTGTCCTGATAGCATTTGTTTCGTTCGCTCAATGTTGCTCTCATAAATGTGCACATTGCCAAGATTGAGCGTGATTGACTTTAGAGTAGTTCTATTTTTTTTTAAAAAAATCAACTATTAAACAACTCCGGGCAATCAATTCTCGCGCGTGCATACATTGCAGCCGAGCCCAACACATTTGGATGATGATAGATATTTTGGCTTTCGCTAATATTCTCCCACCACATCTTATCCGTGTCTACGGTCACGCCATCCTCCGCTAGCGAAGTGGCCTTATCAAAGTCGACCCCTTTTATGCCATACCTTGCTCGAACTTGATCTATTACAGCATTTACAGCAACCTGCGTTCCTGACTCATTGCAAGGTATATGATTAATAATAGCCGTTGATCCTAAACTTTGGATATACTCAACTAATTCGCATAGATTTTCATACGTATTTCCGCCATTCGTGCCAATCGTAATCATCACATACTTTGAACGAATAAAAGGTAACTCGTTCGAAATTCTAGTCATTATTTGATTTATCGTAGTACCTCCTCTACCTGAGCATATTGCTTTCCCTGCACAATTGGCAATAAACAGTTGAGTCCATGCTTTTGAAAAGTCAACGGTAGGATAGTATCCTTCTGGCTCTGTGATTGAGTCGCCATACATCGTCAGGAACAAATCATACTTTCCAGCTTCTACAATGATCTTTTTAAGGAGTATCTGATCTGAACCAGAAGTTACAGTTATCATATAGTAATCATACTGCATTCCTGTAATAATTTCAGTTCCTACGGCTCCTTGACCTTTTCCTCCTGTTCCGTTGCGTGTATAAGTGTGTGAAGTTGTCGCTCCTGTATATACATCAGTAACGGAAACTATCTGATCTTGATAGTTCTTGGTTATAGCAATCAAATACTGATGAGAATTATCAAAGTTTGGAATCGAAACTAAACTTAATCCATTAAGATCAAAAGTGCCATTGTTATAATCTACTGATATTATTGTATCGTCTGAGCTGCTTTTAAAATTAGCAGTTCCTCCAGCCGAACCAAACTTCACTAAATATTTAACCGTTCGATAACCAAGGCTATAATATTTGTTCAGTTTTAACACCTGCCCAGCTGATAATTGATATCCATTTGACGTCAATGTTCCTTGGTTAATATCATATTCATACATATCTGAGGTATCATTGAAATTCTTTTCATATAATATAGCTTTCTTCTCTGATTTCTCAGATTTCTTAACAGCTTTTTTCTCTGCTTTTTCAGCTTTCTTAGCAGCTTGTTCGGCTTTTTTCTGAGCTTTCTGAACATTTTCTTCAGCCTCAGCTGCCTCCTCATTAGCTTTTTCGGCTTTTTCATTCGCCTTAGCTATCCCTTCTGTTCCTTTTCGTACTCTTTTGATGAGTTTCTTCATGTCCTTATCAGATGTGATTCGAACACCCTTGTAAAAAGGCATTGAGCTAGAATTCTTGACCGAAACACCTTCTGGTGAAGCAATGATGAAATCAAAATTTCCATCTTTCTTTACGTTAGTGACAATACCACAAGTTTTGTCTGTCTTGCCATCCTGTCCTTTCAAAATAACTACATCTCCTTTCATCATCAACTTTGCTTTCTTCAAAACCTTACCAGACTTAAGAAGTCCTTTCGAATCTGTAGGAAGTTCATAACCTGCCTGAAGAAAAACATACTGTACCAAACCACCTTCATCAAATTGTTCAGGACCTACAGCTTCTAGAGCATAAGGTTTACCCACTTGTTGGGACGCGAAAGCGAGCAAGTCTTTCATTGTATGAATTGGTGCATTAGCAACTTTGGCCTTATCTACGGCCATCAGGGTTGAAGCCGTGATTAAAGCGACAAACATCAATAATAATCTTTTCATTTCCTTTTTTTATTTAAATCTAATGACTTTAAATTTACACTTCAAATATATAAAAAAAATGTTTATTTCGCCGAATACAAGGTTTTCTCGTTAAAAGGAAGGACATTTCCCTTATGTTTATGCAGTAAAAACATTCTTATTAAGATAGAAATTTCATTTTCAAACCCTACTATTAATGGGTAATCTTACTATCTTTACTGAATCTAATAAAAAAATAAGCAACTGAAAAAAACGCTATGAATACAAAAAACAGAAATCCATGGGCTTGGGTGCCCTCTCTCTATTTTGCTGAAGGAATTCCTTATGTGATAGCTGCTACCTCGTTTGCCTTAATCATGTACAAACGCATGGGCATCTCCAACGCAGATGCTGCCCTCTATACAAGCTGGTTATATTTACCATGGGTCATCAAACCCTTTTGGAGCCCATTTGTCGATATTATCAAAACTAAAAGATGGTGGATCGTTGCCATGCAGTTGCTTATAGGAGCCGGCTTGGCAGGCGTAGCCTTCTGCATACCGACAACCTTTTTCTTGCAATCAACACTGGCCATTCTTTGGCTTATCGCCTTTAGTTCGGCAACGCACGATATCGCCGCAGACGGTTTTTATATGATTGCGCTCGACGAAAACAAGCAATCACTTTTTGTCGGGATCCGTAGCACATTCTACCGTGTGGCCATGATTGCAGGTCAAGGTCTGCTAGTCATCTTAGCTGGCCTTATGGAAAGCAGCACAGGCTTGGAACCCGTAACCATCCACGTTACTACAAGCACCACCAAATCTTCTAAAGTAATGGAGGCAAAGCCTGGCAACGAGCTGTTTTTTAGCTACGAAAAAGAGATCCATCTCTCAACCAAAGAGATAAGCGCAGACTCTTCGGTCAACCTTATCTCTTTTGCTAAGGAGAATAACATAGTTAACGGATTCTGTCCAAAAGAGGTGAACAGAACCCAAAAGGAACAGAAAGAAGATTCGAGTGTTTGGACTGAATATGTGTCAGATCCTCTGAAAAATTTCTTACAAGAGACGTTTAATCCAAAGCCTAAGATTGAGACTTCTAATTTTGCGCACAACACCAAAGCAATCGCAATCAAACTATCAGGTAAACCGGAAGAAAACATTGTATTGAATTTTTCTCAGACAGAGGGAGACAAATCTTTCTCCATCGTAGGAAATGACAGATTCACTTTTTCTGCGGACAACTGGGATAAAGCAGCTTATTTAACCATCCTTGTAGACCCTAAAGCCAAAATCGGCAAAGGTGCAACATTTACCGGAACGTCAGGAAACATTCCTTTCTCATGGAGCATCACATTTTTCATTTGTGCAGGCTTATTCATAGGGTTTGCCGTTTATCACTTCTTTGTTTTACCCAAACCTGAAAACGACAAACAAGTAAAAGAGAAAAACTCTATCAGTGCTTTTTTCTCTTCCTTTAAACTGTTTTTTACCAAAGACAACATTGGAATCGCAATAGCATTTATACTTCTCTATCGATTAGGCGAAGCCCAACTGACAAAATTGTCAGCTCCTTTCCTTCTTGATTCTATATCAGCAGGAGGTTTGGGACTATCAACCGCACAAATCGGTTTTGCATACGGAACAGTGGGCGTCATAGCCCTCACTTTAGGAGGTATTTTAGGCGGAATAGTTGTTGCAAAAGATGGTTTCGGCAAATGGTTATGGCCAATGATCTTATGCATGAATGTGCCTAACCTTCTGTATGTATACATGTCATTTGCGCAGATAGACAACTACATACTCATCTGCTCTATGGTAGGAATTGAGCAATTCGGTTACGGATTCGGATTTACTGCATTCATGCTTTATCTTATTTATATCTCCCAAGGCAAATATTCCACCTCTCATTATGCCATCTGTACAGGTTTCATGGCACTCGGAATGATGCTTCCTGGCATGATTGCAGGTTGGATTCAGGAGTGTGTAGGCTACCTCAACTTCTTTATCTGGGTATGTATCTGTACTATTCCAGGATTCATTTTAGCTAAAAAACTGAATATGAATCCAAACTTCGGAAAGAAAGAGGAGACGGCTAAAACGGAATCAAAAACGGCAGAATAAAAGAACCACTAGAAAATGTTAAAATAAAGATTGACTCTATGATTTTAAGAAATAAAGTTTATCTTTAGTAAGTATTCTCAAGAAGAGAAAGTAAACTAATATCAATCAAAAAACGTATTACTATGACAATGGAAGACTTATTAATGGAAATCCAAGATTGCGATGAGTTGCTTTATACCTCACAAGAAGCTAATCTAATGTTGGAATATAGAGATGCAGTTAAAAGATTTAACCCTAAAGCAGAACAACAAGAAAACTGCAATAAGCTTATTAAAGACTTCGAGGCGCTCAGTTCATTAATTAAAGAGTTTGAGGATAGAATCCACCTGACAGCTAACAATGTAGTAGAACCTACTAAAGGTGAAATTCAAGAGTTAAAAAAATTGTTCGACCAAATCGAGAGTCTAGATTTTTCTACATCAGAACAATATGAAGCAATTTTAGGAACTCAAGCTTAAGTATAAAAACAAAAAATTAATTCAATAGAAAGAGGTTGTATCTTTGATGCAGCCTCTTCTTTTTCCTACCTGTCACGTCCTGAAATAGCGTTACAACAAAAAAGTAACGAATATGAAAGGAAAAGAAAGACAGTACGTTAGACGTTCACAAAAAGACTACCCGATGAGCTTTAAGCTTGCGGTAGTAAGAGA